>Ga0114971_10001506_pt1 | contig 15900 bp, 14 predicted proteins | sample M_140625_MF_Meta_FD_87320 | JGI IMG/M metagenome (GOLD analysis project Ga0114971, IMG submission 87320) | Freshwater microbial communities from Lake Montjoie, Canada to study carbon cycling - M_140625_MF_MetaG | ecosystem: Environmental > Aquatic > Freshwater > Lake | place: Lake Montjoie...
AAAAAAGAATTTGGTTTTAGCAGGGCCTTTAAAATTAAAGTAAGTGAAGATTTTGAGGCAAGTGGCTCAATATGAGAATAACTAAGTTGACCACCGTTGGCATAAGAGCAGCCAAGGCTTGAGGCCGAGTTTTTTTCTAAAACCGTTACCTGATAACCAGATTTTGCTAAAAAATAAGCGCTTGTAACGCCAATTATACCAGCACCCATGACTATTGCTTTCATCTATTTTAAATTTTAATCAAGTTGGATTTTTTGAAGAGCTGTTTTATACTCAAACAAGTTGAATATAGTATAAAATATTAGACATTAAAATTAAACAATTTATTCAATGGCAAATGTTTTTAACATTTCATCAAATTATAACTTTTTTGAGTCTTTTGCATGTTGGCTTGAAGATAGCTTTGGTCAAAAGGTTTCTGATGTAAAAATATTATTGCCAAATCGTCGATCTTGTCGCGAGTTCAGTGAATTTTTGGTGGAAAAATATCCGCATTGGTCAAAAATGCCAAAAATTAAAGCAATTGCAGATATTTCTTATCATGACTTTCTTGATTCTTTTTCTCGCTCACAGGTGCAAGAAATAGTCGATGAAGTTTCTAGAATAAAGCCTCTAAACAGTTTTGACTATTTATTTTTTTTAAGCCAAGAAATTATAAAAACGCAAGTTTTTGGTGAAAATATTTCTTTTAGTCATGCGTTAAATATTGCAAGTCAGTTAAAAAATTTATTTGATGATATTGAAAGGCAAGAAATTGATATAGAAAAAATTCATGAAATTGATGATTCTGACCTTGCGCAGCACCGCCAATTCACTCTTGAATTTCTAAAGAAATTTTATGTGCGTGTAAAAAATTCTATCTTAAAAGATAATATTTTTTCAAAAGTTGCTTATCAAAATTTAATCATTAATTCATTTGCCGCAACCATTGACAGCCAAGGCTTGAAGTCTACTTTAGTTGTTGCGGGGTCGACGGGAAGTGTGAATTTTAGTAAAAAATTAATTAAATCAATTGCGGCGGATAAAAATGGTTATGTGATTTTATATGGTTTTAACCAAGAGAATGTAAGCGCCAAAAAAGAAGTTCATCCGCAATTTATTTTGAGTGAATTATTAAAATTTATTGAAGTTGAAAAAGCTGCGGTCATAGAAGTTGCAAAGGATGAATTTAAAATATGCAATAAATCGCGAGTTAATTTATTGTTGACCTCAATGCTGCCAAGTGAAGAAACGCATGCTTGGCAAGCTTTGGAGGAAAATTTAGAAGTAAGTAAAGATTTAGAAAAAAACTTCTTTTATATCGAAACTAAAAATGAAATAGAAGAGGCTAGAATAATTGCCATAGCGGCTTCGCAGAATGCTGTAATGAATAAAAAAGTGGCGATAATTGCTAATGATCATAAATTTGTTGAGTTGGTAAAATCTGAATTAAGAAAGTTTTTAGTTAAATATAATGACGCACGAAGCCTTAGTCTGTCTAGCTCTAAACTAGTTGAATTAATTTTGCTATTGTTTGAATTATTGGAAAATAATTTTGAATCGGCAACTTTATTGGCGGTTTTAAAGCATCCATTTTCAAGTTATTTAAATGAAAAAAACTTGGCAGATTTTGAAATTAAGGTTATTAGAGAACAAAGATCTGGCAATGGTTTGGAGGCTTTAAAGGAAAAAATAAAATTTTATAAAGATGAAGAATTACAGAATTTTTTCTCAAAGTTTTTAGAAAATATTGCGCCGCTAAAAAATCTTTATGGCAATGTTGAATTGTCGAAATATTTTTTAGCAATTGTGCAAGTTATAGAAAATTTTAGCGCAAAAACTTGGCAAGAATTAATCGAGCTAGAGCCTTCATCAGCAGAGCTTGGCGAGTTTTTTGAAAAATTAAAAAATGCCGATGGATTATTTATTGACGTAAAAGAATCGTCGCGATTTTTTAAAAATTTATTTGCACAAATTTCTTATTTTGAAGAATCTGATTCAATGGCGCCAATTCAAATAATGTCAACGATTGAGGCGCGTTTATTGAACTTTGATTTAATGATTGTGTCGTCGTTAAATCAGGGAGATTTTCCGCAAATGGAGGGCGAGAACTGGCTTGGCAGAAAGATTCGTAGCGATTTAGGAATTGATTTATCGGCAAAAAAATATGGACAAAATGCCTATGATTTTTGTAATTATTTATCGAATGCATCAGTTATTTTAATGCGCTGTCACGTTAAGGGCGGGGTAATTGCAATTGCGTCTCCATTTATTTTGCGCTTGCAAATTTTATGTAAAAAACTTGCGATAAAATTAAATGATGGAAAAAAATATTTTGATTTATTGGAAAAATTAGATTTTATTGATCCCTCTAAAATAAAGCCTGAAGAGCAAAAATTATCACCAAAGCCGCCACGAAAATATAGGCCAAGAAAATTATCAATTACCGAAATTCCAAAACTTTTATCGGACCCTTATCAAATTTATGCGAAGCGAATTTTGCAATTGCGAGAGTTAAATAAAATTGATTATCAACCAGAATTTCGTGAGTTTGGAACCTTTATTCACAATGCTTTAGAGGAATATATAAAAAATCCGCAAGAAGAATATTTTATGCAAAAGGCAGAAAATATTTTTACAAAATTTTTTGTTAGCAATGAGGCAAAATTAATTTGGTGGCCAAAATTTGAAAATATTTTTCAAAATTTTATTGTCAAAAATAAAGACCTGCAATCAAGCAAAGACTGCGTTGAAGTGCCAATTAAAATGTTTGTTAAAGATGTTTTAATTTTAGGAAAGATTGATCGTGTTTCATTTTTTGGTGATGAAATTGAAATTTTCGATTATAAAACAGGGCAGATTCCATCCAGTAAAGACGTGGCTTGCGGGCTTCAACCACAACTTACAATTTATGCGCTTATGCTAGTTTTTGGAATTATTGAAAGTAAAGAATTGGCAAATATTTCGCTAGAAAAAATAAGATCTTTAAATTATTGGAAATTATCAGCAACGGCAGAATCGGAAATTAAATCGGTTTTTAAAAATTGTGAAGAAATTAAAAACGTGCTTGCTGCAGCAAAAATTGGGCTTGAAAATTTAGTTGAATATTTTAACGATGAAAATAACGGCTATGTTTCAGACTTAGAGCCGCAACGTAGAAACGAATATTCTCATTTAGCAAGGGGCGGTGGGTACGGTTAGTTATCGCCTTTGCATTTTTTTGCAAAAGACGGCATTTTAATTATAAATTATGCGCTACAAAATTGTAATAGAATATGATGGTACGAATTACGTTGGATGGCAGAAGCAGCCAGATCAACCCAATAAATCTGTTGAAGAAATTTTAGAGAAAGCAATTTTTCAAATGACGCAAGAGCAAGTAAAATTAAATTGCGCAGGCAGAACTGACGCTGGTGTGCACGCCATTGCGCAAATTGCAGATTTTGAATTGACGAAAAAATTTGATACATTTCGTATAATGATGGGAATCAATAATTATCTGCAGAATGTCAATGTGGTAGTGGTTGCGTGCGAAATTGTTGATGATAAATTTCACTCGCGTTTTGACGCAAGATTACGTCACTATCGCTATGTTATTGTTAATCGTAAGGCGCCATTAGTTATAGAAAAAAATCGCGCATGGCACGTGCCATTACCACTTGACTCTGTTGCGATGCAGCTTGGCGCAAATTATTTAATTGGTGAATTCGATTTTTCATCTTTTCGTGATGCTGAATGTCAGTCGAAAACCCCGATAAAAATAGTCAAAAGCCTTACGGTTGTAAGAAAAAAAGACCAAGTGATCATCGATATAACTGCGAAATCTTTCTTGCATCACATGGTAAGAAATATCGTTGGAACGCTGATGTGGGTTGGTACGCAAAGAATTGCGTCTGACGAAGTTTTGATTATTTTAGAAAGTCGCGACCGCACAATGTCGGGGCAAAATGCCCCTGCTTGCGGATTATATTTTATGGGAGCAGATTATTAAAAAAACAATTTGCTGCGCCAGTATGGCAAGCTGGCCCTTCTTGTTTTACTTTTAACAAAATGCAGTCAAAATCGCAATCAGCTGTAATTGAAACTATTGTTTGAAGGTTTCCGGAGGTTTCGCCTTTTTTCCATAATTTGCCGCGAGATCTTGAAAAATATGTAGCAAAACCGGTTTTCATGGTAAGATTTATGCTTTCTTCATTCATCCATGCCAGCATTAGAACCTGACCGCTTGAGGCATCTTGCGCAATGGCTGGAATTAAACCATTTTCATTAAATTTTAGATTTTTTAAATTTATCACTGTATAATGCAAAATATTTGAAGTTATTATGTTAAAAAATAAAGCTGGCATTGTAAGTTAGACAGCAGCTTTTACAGGGCTTGTTTCATGTGGTTTGTTATATGGTTTGGCAGATTGCCGCATTAAAAATACATTTTAAACAAAGATGATTACTTGCACAAGAAGAATTGAGTTTGACGCCGCACATCGCATTTTGAATCATGAAAGCAAATGTAAAATGCTTCATGGTCACCGATACGTGCTAGAAGCGACTTTCGAGGCTTACGATCTTGACGATTTAGGTCGCGTAATTGACTTTGGCGAAATTAAAAAAATTCTTGGCGATTGGATTAACGAAAATTTTGATCATAACGCAATTTTGTCAAAATATGATGCGGGACTTGGTGAAAAAATTGCGGCACAAACTGGACAGAGAATTTTCTACCTAGCCGAAAACCCTACAGCCGAAAACATCGCCAAGTTTTTATTTGAAAAAGTTTGCCCGACACTTTTTGTAGAAAAAAATGTAAAATGCACGGCAATTAAACTTTACGAAACCCCGAACTGCTATGTTGAAATCAAATAATTTTTCTGCTAAATATCGAATTTACTACGAAGATACTGACGCGGGAGGTGTTGTCTATTACGCGAATTATCTAAAATTTTTTGAGCGTGCGCGGACAGATTTTTTGCGTGACTTAAAAATTTCGCAGCAAGAATTAATTGATAAAGAAAATATAGCTTTTGTTGTAAGGCGTTGCGAGGTTGATTATGTAAGGCCGGCGAAGTTAGATGATTTAGTTGACGTGTCAGTTGTGGTTGAAAAAATTGGCGCAGTGTCAATTGTGATGAGGCAGGAAATGCAAAGGCAAGGCGAGGTGCTTGCAAATTTGGTGGTAAAGATTGCGACTGTTGACACGGGGATGTTTAAGCCAAAGAAAATTCCGCAATATATTCGCGAGTCGTTATGTAATGTCATTTAATGCCATTCTAACTTCCACAATTTCTGGAAAACTAATTTTTACAAAACCAGCTTTCACATTAACTTCAGGAAAAATCGCATTTTTAAATGGAAAATTTTCAATTTTTTCTAAATTCATTTTTGGATTTTCTTTTTCGAATTCAATTTCAAGCATTGTCCCGCCGCCAAAATCGAAGACGTTTTTTACTTTTCCAATTTTTTGCGCAGCATCGTCAATAACGTCAAGTCCGATTAAATCAACTTGGTAAAATTCATCATCGGATAATTCTTTAAAGTTTTCTCGATCTGTGAAAAGCTCTGTCCCTCTAAGGCTTTCAGCTTTATTGCGATCTTCGACATCATTAATTTTTGCAATTAAAATTGCGCCGCCACTTCCACTGCTGCCAATAACGGCCTTGTTTTTATTGCTAATTTTTAGCTTAATTTCATTATCGTTTTTATCAAAAATTTTATATTTTTCGATGTCAGTTGGATTTTTGCAATAGCTTAAAATTTTGACTTCGCCCCTAATTCCAAAAACAGAATTGACTTTTCCAATAATAATTTTTTTCATTTAATTTCGATTATTTTTTACTGTTAAAAATTCTTCTTCGCGATATTTTTTTGCTAAATTCTCAAGCATTGAATTCACTAGTGTAATTTTTGCTTTATCAAAGAAGCAGGCCGATATGTCGACATATTCATTGATTAAAACTTTTAGCGGAATATCTTTTGAGAACTTTAATTCAAAGGCGCCAAAGCGTAAAATTTGTACTAAAACATTAGATAATTTTTCAAGGCTTGGATCTTTTTTTAAAAAAGCAGAAACTTCTAAATCAATTTCAGTAAGGGCCAATTGCATTCCGTTGATTAAATTTTCAAGCAATGCGCCGTCAATCTTGTCGCGATAAGATTTTACTTCGTCGCCTTCAAATAAAATGTAATTATCGATTAATTCATTTTTTAAGTCGTTTGGATGATTTTCTCCTTTAAAAAAGTCAAATTGATAAAAAATTTGGATTGCCATCAAGCGAGAAATGGTGCGCTTGCGATGGGCTAAAGAACTTTTGTTTTGTTGCTGCATATTTGTTAAATTGACTTTTTTTTAGAATTTTATTATAATTGCTAGCAAAATTTTCTCAAGTTTTCTTCACGCAATTTCATGTTATGCCAAAAAGAACAGATATAAAATCGGTTTTAATTATTGGGGCGGGGCCGATTGTAATTGGTCAAGCCTGCGAGTTTGATTATTCTGGAACGCAGGCCTGCAAAGCCCTGAAGGAAGAGGGATATCGAGTTATTCTAATTAACTCAAACCCCGCAACAATCATGACCGACCCAAACTTGGCGGACCGCACCTATGTTGAGCCAATCGACCCAATGATTGTTGAATCAATCATCGCCAAAGAGCGCCCAGACGCAATATTGCCAACGGTTGGCGGGCAAACTGCTTTAAATTGCGCTATTGCTTTGGCAAAAAATGGCGTGCTTGAAAAATATAATGTTGAGCTTATCGGCGCCTCTATTGACGCAATTCACAAGGCGGAAGATCGTTCGTTGTTTCAAAAAGCGATGGAAAAAATTGGCCTTGAAACGCCAAAAAACATGATTGTAAAAACTTTAGAAGCTGCAATGGCGGGCCTTGAAGAAATTGGTTTGCCCGCAATTATTCGTCCTTCATTTACAATGGGCGGAGCAGGTGGTGGCGTGGCTTACACCAAAGAAGAATATAAGCAAATTGTTGAATATGGTTTAGCAATGTCTCCGACCAACGAAGTGCTAATCGACAAGTCAATCATTGGTTGGAAGGAATATGAAATGGAGGTGGTGCGTGACAAAAATGACAATACGATCATTATTTGCTCGATTGAAAATGTTGATCCAATGGGTGTTCACACCGGCGATTCTATTACTGTTGCGCCAGCATTAACTTTAACCGACAAAGAATACCAACGCATGCGCGACGCTTCAATTGCGGTATTGCGCGAGATTGGCGTTGAAACTGGCGGTTCAAACGTACAATTCGCGGTGAATCCAGCAGATGGGCAATTGGTGGTAATCGAGATGAACCCCCGTGTTTCTAGGTCTTCAGCACTTGCTTCGAAGGCGACTGGTTTTCCAATTGCTAAAGTTGCAGCGAAATTGGCAGTTGGCTACACGCTTGACGAAATCAAAAACGATATCACTGGAGGGGTTACTCCTGCTTCGTTTGAGCCGACAATTGATTACGTAATTACGAAAATTCCGCGCTTCACTTTTGAGAAATTTAAAGGCAGTGACAATGCGCTTTCAAGCTCGATGAAGTCAGTGGGTGAGGCGATGGGCATTGGTCGTTCATTCGCCGAAAGCTTACAAAAAGCATTGCGCAGCCTAGAGGCGGGCCTTAGCGGCTTAGATGAAGTTTCAATTGCCGCCCAAGACCACGAACAGCGCGTAAAAATTATCACTGAAAAAATGAAAATAGCGGTTCCAAATCGCATTTTATTGATTGCGCAAGCAATGCGCGAAGGCATTTCTTTAAAAAAAATTCACGAAGTAACTTTTTACGACCCGTGGTTTTTAGAGCAAATGAAGATGATTATCGATGCAGAAAATGAAGTAAAAAAACAGGGATTGCCAAAAGATTTCGACGCGATGCTTGCCTTGAAAAAAATGGGATTTTCCGACAAAAGATTGGCAAAGCTAACCGCAATGAATGAAAAAGACGTCAGACAAATTCGCCACGATCTTGGTGTCAAACCAGTCTACAAGAGGGTAGATTCTTGCGCGGCAGAATTTGACTCGGTCACGCCTTATATGTATTCTTGTTATGAGAGTTGAGAATAATATTAGTTTGGATTTTAACGTTAGCGATAGTCTGTCGACCTTTTTTTAGACTTTTGATTAAGGCATATTCCAAGCAATTTCCCGCTCTTTTTTCAAGCTCAACTGGGGCGTAATAAAAAAATGGTGGACTAAAAACCCTACCTCCACCCAATTTCCCAACAAAAATCTAACCGCTTTTTTCTTCCTTTTTTAAGTAAGCCCTCGATGAATTTTCACCCTCTCTTTCACGTGCCCAAACATCCCTTCCAAATGATTATACAATTTCCCACTAATTATAAATTTATGCTTCATAATTTAGGTCTAAAATTTCATCCTCTAAATTATTTTGCCTAAATGTATAATTATTAGTGGGAAATGTTATTATTTGTCGAAGGAATTTTTAGATGCGGATAATCAGAATAGGCAAAAAGATAAAGCATGTTCGCGTCAATCGATCTAAAAGCAGAGCGCAAATCACTGTGTCCGTAGCTTCCAAACTCATTTCTCTGATTTAAAAAATATCAATAATTTAATACTTTTTTGTTTTTATCGGAAATTTTTTCTAAAAACTAATTGATTTTTAGTGGTAAACTGGGCACTGTTAATGCTTGGCTGGGTGGGCTAAGCCAACTATATGTGTAATTTTCCCACCCTCCAAAACTGCATTAAAGCCATTTTTAACATGCTTAAAAAAATCACAATAAAAAACAAAACCGAAATGTCGAATCTTGCGGCGCAAATTGCTGCTGGCTCTAAAATTGGCGATATAATTGCTTTAAAGGGCAGTCTTGGCGCTGGAAAAAGTTTTTTTGCGCGTGAATTTATAAATGCGATAAGTGAGCATAAAGTTAATGTTTTAAGTCCGACCTTCAACTTGGTTTATTCTTACGATACAAAAAAGGGCGAGATTTTTCATTTTGATTTATATCGCCTAAAAAGTGCAAACGAGCTTGAAAATATTGGGTTTTTCGATTCTTTAAAAAGCGGAATTTGCCTGATTGAATGGCCAGAAATTGCGCAAGAATTTTTGCCAAAAAATTATATTAAAGTCGAAATTTTAATTGTCGGCGATGAAGAGAGAATTGTTAACATTGAAAAATAAATTCACGAAAACTTTTATACTATTTTCAATACCATTTTATTCTCAAAAATTTAGCTTAAAAAAGCCGATTTACCTAGATAAATCAAGCTTTTAAACTAAATTTAAAATCAATAAATATGACGCAAGCGTTAAATTTATTTTTGAAAATGGCGTTATTTAAATCTTCCATTTCTTTTTCAAATATTCTTCTACAGAAAGCCTTTCTTCGTTTTTTAATTTTCTGCTAAAAATAATTAATTCGCCAACATAACCTTTGAAAAACATTGTTGGAGAGGTTCCTGCAATGTTTAATGCGCCGCCAATTCGAAAGATTTGCGTAGATTGTGTTGTAATGGTAAAACTGTCAGTGTAAGAAGTTCCACTTTTTGGAAAATATATTGTGTAATCTGGTGCTGCGTAAGTTGCACTGATAAGTTCAGAATTGTTGGCGGTAAATGGGTACCAAGAAGTTTGGCCTTTCCAAGTTGTGCCGTTGCCAACCCAAAGCCTATAGTATCCGCCGCTGCTTCCTGAAGGCACGATATAAAAAATATAGCCTTTGACGGTTGAGGCCTCGCCTCTATTGCTTAATATTGGACGATAAACAGCGTCAACTGAAATTGGTTTTATAATGGCGAAAATTGAAAATGCGTTGCTATTAAGTGAAGCGTCGTAAGGAATATCAAGAAATTGCGATGTTCCGTCGAATTTTAAAGCAGGAAGGCCGTTTATTGCTTTTGCTGCGTAAGTTGGTCTTTTTGTGGAGTCAGATTGAGTGGCCTCACTGCTTAAGCCAATTTGTTGCGGATTAATATTTTTCCAAGGCGACACAGAGCTTCCGTCGCTTGTCTGGTCTTCATTAAAGCTTTTTTGCGAACTCGCCTCAAGCCACAGCGCCAGATCTGAAATTGATGCAACCGGCGAACTTTCTGTAAAATTTTGCGCCGATGACAAACGATGCGCATCAATAAGTCTGCTGCCTTGAGTAATTCCAGCAATAATTATGCCGATGAGTAAAATTACAATTGATAGCTCTATTAAAGAGAATGCTTTTTTTCTATTCATTTGAAATTTATTTTTAAAAATTAACGGTTTTTAACCAAAATTAAGTAAGGAGAAGAGGTAGAGTTATTTTATATTCCCCATTTCTTTTTCAAATAATCTTCTACAGAAATTCTTTCTTCGCTTTTTAATTTTCTGCTAAAAATAATTAATTCGCCAATATAGCCTTTGAAAAACATTGTTGGGGATGTTTCTGAAATGTTCAGTGCAGCGCCAATTCGAAAGATTTGCGTAGATTGTGTTGTAATGGTAAAACTGTCAGTGTAAGAAGTTCCGCTTTTTGGAAAATACATCGTGTAATCTGGGTCTGCGTAAGTTATGCTGATAAGTTCAGAATTATTAGCGGTAAATGGGTACCAAGAAGTTTGGCCTTTCCAAGCGGTGCCGTTGCCAACCCAAAGCCTATAATAACCGCCACTGCTTCCTGCGGGCACGATGTAGAAAACATAGCCCTTAACACTTGATCCGTCGCTGCGACTGCTTAATATTGGACGATAAACAGCGTCAACTGAAATTGGCTTTACAACGGCGAAAATTGAAAATGCGTTGCTATTAAGTGAAGCGTCGTAAGGAATATCAAGAAATTGAGATGTTCCGTCAAAGCTTAAAGCGGGAAGGTTGTTTATCGCCTTTGCCGCATAAGTTGGTCTTTTTGCCGAGTCAGATTGAGAGGCCTCGCTGTTTAAACCAATTTGCTGCGGATTAATATTTTTCCAAGGCGACACAGAGCTTCCGTCGCTTGTCTGGTCTTCATTAAAGCTTTTTTGCGAACTCGCTTCAAGCCACAGCGCCAGATCTGAAATTGATGCAACTGGCGAACTTTCTGTAAAATTTTGCGCCGATGACAAACGATGCGCATCAATAAGTCTGCTGCCTTGAGTAATTCCAGCAATAATTATGCCGATGATTAAAATTACAATTGATAATTCTATTAGAGAAAAAGCTTTTTTTCTATTCATTGGAAAATTTATTTCTAAAAATTAACGGTTTATGGCCAAAACTAATAGATGATTTACTAATTAAATCAAGAATTAATGAAATATTGCAAAGAAGTTTTTAATGAATGTATCGTTCTTAGACAATGTTATGTAATTCTTATAAATAAATATTTAGCAAGCCTTAGGTTTATTTATAAAAATAATATTATAAAAAATTATCAGCGTAAGATTTTTTTTGCAATTTTGCAATTTTTGGTTCTTTTATTTCAAATTCAAAACCACTTTTTTTTGCAAATTCGACAGCCTCATCTTTTGAAGAAAAATAAAATTTAAGTTCAGAAAGGCTGACGTTATTGGTTGAAACCCAATTCATGGTTTTGTCTAAAGAGTGCGAATTTTCTTCCTCAATTGGCTCAACTAACCATTTTGTTGAATTGGCGCTTTTTGATTGCATTGACGATTTTGCTGGTTTGTAAATTTTAACTTTCATTTTTAAAAACTTTGTAAAAATAATGATGACGCCACAACGTCGACTAAATTGAATTTTTTGTTAAGCATTAAATCAAGCATTGCGGCAAGACAAATAGCGGGCGCAAATGGAAATGTTTCGTCTTTTTTAAATTTCATCCATAAGGTGCCAAAAATCATGCCAAATATACCACTCATTAAAATAAAAACCAAGAATTTGCTGCTGCCAAGTAATAATCCGAAGGTGAAAAAAAGCTTGATGTCGTCAATTCCGATGGCGTCAATATTGGCGGTAAAGCGGAAAAGTAAATATAGAGAATAACCGAAGCCAGCATAAAGAAAGGCTGCGCCAATATTGGCTTTAAGGCCAGTTTTTCCGCCATCTAAAATAACAAAAATAATTGTAAAAAATGCTAAAATATATTGTAGAGAATTTGGAATAAAATATGCTTCAAGATCAATTATACTCATAATGATTAACGTTGTCGCAATAAGGCACAGTAAGGTAAACTTTGCATCAATTTTTTGAGAGGCAAAAAAATAAATCGATAAAAATGCAATTAAAAACGTTGCTTCAATTAATGGATAGCGTAATGAAATTTTTGCATGACAATTTGCGCATTTTCCTTTTTGAAAAATCCAAGAAAAAAGCGGAATTAAGTTTTTAATTTGCAAAGCAATTGAGCATTCTTGACATTTTGAGCGAGTAAAAATCCACGGTTCGTTTTTTGCTAAACGATAACTGACGCAGCTTGCAAAGCTTCCAATTGCTAAAGAAAATATTATAATAAATAAAATAATCATGAAGGTTGTTAAATTTTTTTAGATTTATTATTTTACATCATAAAAAACTTGGTGCAAATATAAAAATGAAAATCAAAATTCTTCTTTTAGCGGTTATATTTCTTAATGCCTGCTCGCATAAGGCTGCGCCTATTGTGAATAATAGTAAAAATCTTTACAAGAAAGGCAATAATTATAATAAGGATAAATATTCGCGAGCCATCGAAGAGGTGAGGCAAGAAAATCTTGAGCAAAAATCTGACAAAAATATTCAAGTTGTTGAGTCGGTGCAGGGCAAGCAAATTCAGGTTGGACAAGGTGATACTCTTTATAGTATTTCAAAAAAATATCAAACTCCGCTGCGTGATTTAATTGATGAAAATAAATTAACGGCACCTTATGTTTTAAAGTCGGGTACAAAAATTTCTATTCCTAAGCCAATTTACTATGAGGTTAAAACTGGAGACACCTTATATAGCATAGCTCGCGCGCATCGGATGAATGTTGAATCGCTGATTTCTCTTAATGAATTAAAGGCCCCGTACCAAGTTAATTCTGGACAATTATTGAAAATTAACAGCAATGAATTAGCAAAGCAAAGTGAAGTTAAAGTGGCTGAAAATGTTGCTACATCTGGTGCGGCGAAATCTGATATTGTTAAAAATAAAGATGTTGAAGAAAAAAAACCAGCCATTGTTGAAAATGTAATATTGGACAAAACCAATCGTTTTATTTGGCCAATTAATGGTGCGATAATTTCAAAATTCGGCCCAAAAACTGGCGGATTATATAATGATGGCATCAATATTAAGGCGAAAGAAGGTGCGCCAGTAAAGGCTGCAGAGGATGGAGTGGTCGCATATGTTGGAAATGAGTTGAAAGGTTACGGCAACTTAATTATACTGAAGCATTCAGGTGGCTGGATTACGGCTTACGCGCACCTTTCGAAGACTTATGTTAAAAGAGGTGCAAAAGTTGAAAAGTCGCAAATGATTGCAGGAGTTGGATCTTCTGGAAGTGTTGATGTTTCGCAGCTTTATTTTAGCTTGCGCAAAGGTCGTGATGCGGTTAATCCTGAAAGTTATTTAAAGATGCAAAAATAATTATCTTGATACATGACAGATTTTTTACTAGAAATTTTTAGCGAAGAAATTCCAGCGCGGATGCAAAAATCTGCTGCACAAAATTTTGCCAGCATTGCCTTCGAAACCTTGACTCGCGCTGGTTTGATCGCGCAAGAAAAGCAAATAAAAACTTTTGTTTCGCCAAGACGATTAACGTTTTATATTGATAATTTAAGCGATAATCAAGTGGTTGCGGCGATAAAAAAAATTGGCCCAAAAGTTGATGCAGATTCAAAAGCAATAGAAGGTTTTTTGCGTTCAGTTGGTCTAAAAAATAAAGATGAATTAGAAATAGTTAATCACAATAACGCAGCGTGTTATCTGTTTTGCAAGCCTGAAAGTTCAACTAAAACATTAACAATTATTGAAGAATCTTTGGCGGCAATTTTGCATAAAATGACGGCCTTTTGGCCAAAAATTATGCGCTTTGACTTGCCTTCTGGCGCGCAGCAAAAATGGATTAGGCCAATTCGCAACATTTTATGCCTTTATGGCGAACAAATTGTCAATTTTGAATTTGCGGGCTTTAAGGCGAATAATTTAACCTACGGGCATTTGCTTTTAGGTCATAAATCTTTAAAAATCAACTCTTGCGAGCAATATCAAGATATTTTGCGCGATAATTTTGTGATTGTTGATCAAGATGAGCGTAAGAAAAAAATCATCGCACAAATTCATAAAATTAAATTTTCTGCAAACCTAGAAACGATTGATGACGAAGAAAAATCTGCTCTGTTTGATGAGGTGAATGGATTATGCGAATGGCCTACAGCATTGGTTGCGCAGATTGATACAAAATTCATGTCATTGCCAAAAGAGGTTTTAATTTTAACCTTAAAACTTAATCAAAAATATTTTTGCTTGCAAGATAAAGAAAAAAACTTGTCCGCGCAGTTTATTTTTATTTCAAATGCTTTGGTTGAAGAAAAAAATAGCGCAAAAATTATCGCTGATAATGAAAAAATAGTCCGCGCACGCTTAAGTGACGCGAAGTTTTTTGTTGATGAAGATTTAAAAATTCCGCTAATTAATCGTAAGGATGATTTAAAAAATATCGTTTTTCATCAGAAGTTGGGGTCAATTTATGATCGCGTTGATCGCATTGAAAATTTAGCAGAATTATTATCGATTTGGATTGCGCATTGCGACATTTCGCTAATTAAAAAAACTGCCAATTTATGCAAGGCAGATTTAACCACCAAAGCAGTTGCAGAGCTGCCAGAACTGCAAGGAAAGATCGGCAGTTTTTATGCGGCCTTGCAAAATGAAAATCATAAAATATCTAAGGCAATTTATGAGCATTATTTGCCGCTTGGTCCAAATTCGGAATTGCCAGAAACGCCCTTGGGCTCTGCTTTGGCAATTGCTGACAAAGTCGATTTAATTGTTGGATTATTTTTGGCAAGCGAAAAACCAACTTCATCGAAAGATCCTTTCGCCTTAAGGCGCGCAGCTTTGGGCATTATACGTATTGCATTTTCTTACAATATTAATTTGCCGCTAAAAGTTTTAATCAGAAAATCACTAAAACTTTATAAGCCAAAAATGCTTGCAAGCCTTTTAAAAGATCAAGGAAAGGACGCCAATCAAAAAGAAGAATTAGTTGAAGAAGTAATTAAATTTTTATTCGAAAGATTAAAAAGCTTCTTGAAAGAAAATCAGCAAGTGCGTGGCGACATAATAAACGCGGTGCTTGACGAATATATAGAAAATCTTTCAAAAAAAGAATATTGCGACATGATGATCGTTGCAAAAAAAGCGGTTTTTTTAGATGCTTTTGTAAAAAAGCCAGAAAATATAGGAATTATCCAGCTTTATAAAAGATCGGCAAATGTTTTAGCAATTGAAGAAAAAAAAGATGGTCGTAAATATGAAAAGAAGCCCGCAGCCTTGTCTTTAAAGACAAAATATGAAAAATCGCTAAATAGTATTATTAAAAAAATTAGCCCTGAATTTACCAAATTATCTTTGAAGGGAAATTTTGAGGCGTCGTTTAAATTGCTGCAATTGCTCGAGCTTCCACTGACCCACTTTTTTGATCACGTTACAGTAAACGATAAAAATGCAAAATTGCGCGAGAGCCGCTTATTACTTTTGGCGCAGATCAGATCTTTGTTTAATGAGGTGGTTGATTTGTCTAAGATTGAGGTTTGATTGGTGTTAATGCGAAGTTGTTATGCTGTAATTAATGCGTAATTAAAAAAAGGGTAGTTTTTTAATTACGCCTAATTATGCCAGAATTTGCCAAAAAGGTATTTTTTGAAAAATTATTTTACCCGAAGGTTTTTATTTCTTCTCATCTTATAGTGCTACCCAATTCTCAGACATAAAATCCTAAATTTCCCTTAGACTTTTCCCCTCAAAAATTGCAGTATAAATACCAACAATTAACAAGGAGAAAAATTTATGTCAAATTTAAATCATT
>Ga0114971_10001509_pt1 | contig 15886 bp, 14 predicted proteins | sample M_140625_MF_Meta_FD_87320 | JGI IMG/M metagenome (GOLD analysis project Ga0114971, IMG submission 87320) | Freshwater microbial communities from Lake Montjoie, Canada to study carbon cycling - M_140625_MF_MetaG | ecosystem: Environmental > Aquatic > Freshwater > Lake | place: Lake Montjoie...
GAAGATGATTAATCATTTTTTTTATTAGTATTATTAGTATTATTAAAAAAAAATGATTTAAAACATTTGTGATATATAGATATAATGCCAATGACACCTGAAGAAAAAGCTAAACACGCTGAATGTCAAAGAAAGTATAGAGAAAGAAAGATGAATGATATTGGTGAAGAAGAATACAAACTTCAAGAAAAAAAGAAAGCTGAATTACGTATTATTGCTAAATATAATAAGATGATTGAAGACCAAAAACAACTTGAAGAAAAAATGAAAGCAATGAAAATGGCTGATGATATTGTTGATAATCTTAAAGTTAAAAGAGGACGTGGCAGACCTAAAAAGACTTAATTTAACTTTACTCTATATATGAAAAAAAATGATTTTTTTTTATTTTTGATAATTAACAATGACAGAAGAAATAATCACAGAAAAAGAAGATATACATAATGGTATTGATTTCTTAAAACCTGATGAAAAACTTAAACCTATTTCTAAAAGAATTACAACTGAATTTAAAAAATTTGATACTCTTAAAGCTGGAACTATTAATACATATAAACAAGTTATTAGTCGTATTCATAAATATTATACTGGTATTAAATTAACAGATGATGATGATATTATTAAAATGATTATATCTCAACCATATAAACAATCTAATATTAGTAAGATGTTTAAATATCTTAAAGATGATAGATATGTATATGATATTGTTGTTAGATTTAAAACTAGATTGCCAAATATTTATGGTATATTTACTCATATTAGAGGGTTTTCACCTTTTGTGAAAAAGATATTTCCTTATTCTAAACAACATTATATAGATTATTTAGATAAAAGATTTGATAATACAATTGATGAAAAGTTAATTGAATTATTATCATTTAATAAACAAGATATTTTAGATAGATTAGATAATTATATTAAAAATTTTGATAGATTAGTTAGATATTCTAAACCTCTTAATAATGAAGAAATTTTAGTTTATTTACTATTAACTCTTATGCCTACACGTAGAGCATATGATTTTGAAAGAACTAAAATTATTGATAAAGTCCCTGATAAACATATTGATAAAAATTTTAATTACTATTATGATAAACATATATATATTTATGATAGTAAAAATAAAGAAGAATTTGTTATGGATTTACCTGATGAAATTATTCCATATATTAATATTACTGGTGAATTCTTATTTGATAATCATAAAAAGCTTAGTATTTTAATTTCAAGAATTTTTAATAAACTTTACGGTCATCCTTATACTGCTCGTGAGATTAGAAAGTTATATGCTACTTATAATAATAATAGTGAATTACATATGAGAGAAAGATTTGCTAATGCTAAAGCTATGGGACATAGTATGGAGGAGAATTTAAGATATTCTTATAAATAATCTTAGATACGTATAGAGATGGATTACAAACTTCTTTTTGTAATTTTTATTATCTTTATTTTATTAGAAGGATTGGATGGATAATCTTATTAATGAATATTATGATAAGTCCTTTATTAGTAGTCTTTTATGCGAACTAAGTTATGGATTTTATTCTTTTTTATATCAATGTATTATCTTCCCTACTATATTATCATCTTCTATTTTGACCGTATTGAATTCTAGTGAAATTGATAAAGATACTATTAAGATTATTAATATTGTTGTTAATGGTATTAATACTATTCTTTTGGCTATTAATTCTAATTTTAAATTAAATGATAGATATAATCATTTTAAAAGTATGAAGATTAAATTTACTGCTCTCAATCACAGGATTGAAAGTGATAAAAATAAGAAGTTAAATGACCCTAACTATAACATCAATCTTGATGAAATAATTAATATTTTTGATAATCTATATAATGATTTAACTTATCAATTCCCTACTCATATTAAAGAAAAAATTATAAAGAAGTATGGTAATACTAAAAAACTTCCTAATTCTTTAGCTATTGAATGTTCTACTCCTTCCGTTATAGTAGATGTAGTTTCTTTTGAAAAATACTAATCTATAGACATTAAATTTTTTTTCTTTTTGATTGTTATTGACATTGTCAATACCCAGTCATTCAACTCTTCTAAAAGATTATTGAACTCATCTGTGAATATGAAATTTAGGAAGCTTATTTCTGTATTTGATATTTTCTTCATAAAACTTTTATTATAATCTATCCAATTTACTAGAGCATTCACTGATGTATCTTGACGAGATACTAAAGCACATATATCCCCTGATGAGATATTTTTATTTAAATTATCTAAAGTCCTATTCTCTTGAACTAATCCTATTACCTTTATTACTATTAAACCAAAATTATTTAGATTGATTTGATTTGAAAAATTACCACCTTCAAATATCTCATTAATTACATTTGGAGCTAAACCAAAATATTTATAATTGAAAATAGATGGTATTATAAATAAGTCCATTCCTGGTGTTAATATATTATAATATTTCCATTTATTCTTTTTTGTATCATATGTCATCGTGAAATATTGACTGCATAAAGTATTAATAGCATCTTGAAACTCTTGAATGTTATAATTACCTTCTTCTATTGTAAAACTATAAGTAAAGGTCGTATCTTGTAAAGTTATATATTTGATTTGAAATGTCTTTGAATAGGAATTAATATTATAGAAGGTATTGAGAGTTTGAAATGATGTTATATTTAAATAGGCATCTTCATCTGGTAATATTGTTATTCCATAATTACTAAAATATAAATTATAATTATAATTAGTATTACCTGCCTTATTGGTTGCTGATGTAATATATAGATTATGTATTTTATCCATTCTTATTAATAAAAATATAATAATTACTACTATATATAAAAAGTATGATTTGGAAGAATAACTTAATTTATAAAATAAAAAAGAAGAGTATATAAAAAGTATGAAAAAAAAATCATACCTTTAAGTTTAAACCTTTAAAAACTTTCACACTAATTGTTCCGTTTTTCCATTTCATACTTTTTTAAAAAGTATTGTCTTTATCAAAATAGTCTAAAATATGTAGGACCATTCCAAATGTTATACTTGTCCCAATTCCTGAATAAACTTTATCAGCAGCACTATTATCATCTGTTGCTACTATTGATATTGTATTTAAATTATTTGATATGAGTTTATGATAAGTTGGAATTGATGGAGTATTCAATCCCATACCCATATATGCAACTGCTGATGTTTGATTATAAGCATCATAACCATCAGCATAAGTTTCTAATATTCGTAATGTATATCCTGTGCCATTAGCAGCGTTTGTATGAATTAATTGCACTAATGCTATTTCAGCACTTGAACCTAATTGTAGGTCTCTTATATTCCATTTGAAAATAGCATTATTAGAACCGTTCAAAGTCTTCTCAGCAGCACCACTAAATAAATTTAGATAATAAGAACGGTTAATACGATTGACATTTATATCCTTCTGTTTTGTAGTTGTTATTGCTCCTTTATTTATTGAATTATTAGGGGCATCCATCTTTATCTACTAAAGATTGAGAAGATAATTCTTTTCCTAATTCTTCATATTCTTTTATATCTACTTCATTATTACTAAATTCTAGAACTTCATTATTAATAACAAAATGAGCTAGGATTACTCTTGACTTCTCTTTTGATACTGGGTCCTTAGTTAATGTAGGATGAACTTTTTGTGTCTCTTCCCATAGGACATTAAATCTTTCTTGTTGAGCTCTAGTAAAATTAAAATCAATGATTGAATCTGCTCTTTCCATTCAACTATATTTATATTTGAGATTTTTATATTTTTATTTTTAACTTATACTTAAATTAGTATTCCAATTCCTTCTTATTAATAATTTACCTTTAAGAGCATTATGAGTTATGACTGTTAAGAAATTATATTTATCTTCCGTAGCATGTAAATACAATTCTTTAAATTGGTCTTCTGTCATTATACCGGAAACTACTGGATAAAACTTCATTAGAATATCTTTTAGATTTGCATATTTGAAGATACAGAAGATGTCTATATTATTTCTTATAATAGGTTGAATGGCTGATACGTATTGAGTTGTTATAAAAATATTACAATAAAGATGTCGGTGTTTCAATAGGAACTTTACTAGACCACTGTCTCGTGCCTTTTTGAATGTATTCTTATCTCCTATTAAGTCATCAAATACGAAATGAGTTATTTTATGTTGCACCGGTTGTATTGTTTCAAAATTATTTTGATATAATATCCAATATTCCTCATCAGTTATTTCCTGATTTGTTTTCTCATATTTTTCTAAAATTTTCAAATACTTTTCATATTCATTTACGGCATCTACATTAGCTTTTATTTCTACTAATAATTCTTCTAATGTTTCATCATCATATTCTAAATAAATATCATCATCATTTAAAAATTCTAAATTCTTAAAAATGATATTGGTCTCTGCTCTTGCTGTTGGTGAGAATAATATTATCCTTTGTTCTAACTCATTTCCATGTATATCATAAATAGGATTTTTTTCAAATAACTTCAATAGTGAAGTCATAGCATATGTCTTACCTGAATTTTTACTACCAGTAATTAGACAAGAGAAAAAGAGTGGAGGTAGGTCAGGATTTGATGATTGAGGTTCTTTTCTTTTTGTAATTTGGAAATGAGGAGCCGGTAGAGATTGTATTACTGTTTCTTTTATCATTGCGTCTGTATTAAAATATATAAATATTTTTTCTCTATAGTTATTAAATATTAATATGAATATAGAACCTACTATTGATGAAATCCGTAAAATGGGAGATGCCAAAAGACCTCCTCCAAAGAAAATATCTAAACCTAGAGTTTCAAAGAAACAAGTTGCACTACCATTATCATTACCATTACCTCCGCCACCGGAGCCTGAACCAGAAATTGATATTGAGGATGAAGATGAAGATGAAGATGATGAAGAAGATGAAGAAATCATTATACCTGTAAAAAAGGCTACTAAATCTAAAGTAGCACCAAAAGAAGTTAATAAAAATCATATTGGAATAATCAAATATCTTATTGATAATTGTGATAAAAATAATAAAAAGGAATTGGATGAACTTAAATCCTATATGGCAACTCAACAACAAGTTATTATTGATATTTTTAATGAAAAACTTGATAAAAGTCTTTCTAAAACTAAACCTAAACCTGTCCCTAAAAAAGATGCTACTACTTCTAAACCTAAAAAAGAGCCTAAATCTAAAACAAGTCCTAAGACCCTTGATTTAACTGTAAGTGATAAAGAAATTACTGAAATCATCAATCCTCCTCCTAATCAAAAACCTTCTGCGGCGGTTGATACTAAATTACAAGCATTCTTAGATGCGTTTAAGAGATAATTTATTTTTTTCTACAATTATTATAATGGAAATTGAAATTGAAGGATTATCTACTATTGATACATTTATTAAATTAAGTAATAAAAAATTAAGTGATTTAAAAACTAATATTAAGAATTATAATTCTATATATATGTCTAATCAATTTGATACTATTACCGAAGATGATATAGTTCAATTAAATTATTTAAGAGATTTATTTGATGATATGTCTCTTGAATTGCAAATTATTATTGATACTATTCAAGGAGATGATAATGATACTAGTGTTATTATTGAGAATACTGAGAATTAATTTTATTTTTTTTGTTTTAATATTCAATTGAAACAGCACTTCCAAAGAAATTAGCTTTAACTACTCGTTCAGCAAATGCGAGGATGTAAAGTTCATTAGTATTAGCACTATTGAAAGTAGTTGAATATTTGATATTAAGTAAGTTAGAAGTGGGATTGGGGAAGCCAGAGATGATGCCATTTTTCCAGGCATCACGATGCTCAAAAGAAACTGCTTGAACAAATCCATACTTGGTCCATTGTTCTAATGATTGAAGTCCAGGATAATCACTAGCATAAATATTATTTTCAAGGTCAAATGCTTCTAAGTTATTATTTTTGATTAGAGCAGGAGTTTGAGGGAAAGGATATACTGGAATGCCATTGATTTCTACCTGAGCTTCTGTTAGAGAAGTAGCATTCTTCTGGAAATATCGGGATTGATTGAAGGCTATGATATTAGTCTTAAAGTCAGCTTGTAATTCACTGAAACTTTTAGTGGCAACAGCAGCAGCTGTTCCTTGGTTTTGTAAGAAAGTCATTGTATCAAAATCCTTATGAATGAAAGTGAAATATAATTTACACAGCCATTTAGCAGTTGTTGAGAATTGTAAATTAGGATTTGATGAACGAGCAACTTTGGCACTTCGGGCATTGGCATAAGTTTTGAAGGTGATTGAATAATTACCAGAAGCTTTTAGAGAGTTTAATGCCATTTGATAATAATCATCATCAAAATTAATTTTCATTACAGTCATATAATAATTATCAAGAGTATAGGTTGGAGTAATTTCTGTGACAGTCGCAGTAGCTTCAATGCCTTTCCATAGAATAGTAGATGGGGCATATCGTATTTCTACAACTACCTCAACATTTGTGAGGTCAAGAACTTTTGGGCAAGTGCCGAGAAAGCCGCACCAATTGCGGATTTGTAAGAGACGGTTAGTATCACAAACTGAAGCATCAGTTGTTCCAGTAGCACTTACTCCTTGAATAGCAGCTGCTAAAGTTTCAGCAGTTCCTCCAGCAGCTAGAGTATAACGGATGGATGGGTCAGCACATTCAAGAGCACGAATTCCTGATTGATAAAAAGCGTGTCCGCAGGTATTATCATAAATGAGATTGAAGAGATGATTATAAGAAGAAATATTTTCAAAAACTTGACCGTTGATAAAAACAGTGATAGTATCAATAATAGAAGCACTATTACGAGGGAAGAAAGTTCCTTGACGAGTAGAAGACGCACTTTGAGAAGCAGTAGTAGTAATTTCAAAACTATGCATCAAAGTATCCATAAGCATAACTTCCTTTGGTAACGTCCAGCGGAGTGTATCAAGAGAATTTATTTTGCCGCTGCGGTCTGGATAGAAACGTAGAAGAGATTTTCTATAACCTGACATAGCACGATAAACTTCATTGAGATTTGGAGGTATTACAGCAGACATATATTCTATCTATAAGAAAATATTTTAATTTAGAGTTATTAGTTATTTTCTAATACTGATATTCTATTTCTTAATTCTTCAATTACTTCATTTTGTTTTTGTATTAGTTTATATAATTCCTGAGTAGCGCATACATTTAAAGTAAATATATAATCTTTTTTTAATGTATGAAAATCATCTACTTCCTTACCAAATACAAAGATGTTTGATGTATTAATATCCTTATCTATTTTAATTACATTTGAATTAATTTCTGTTATATTATACATATTATCATTACCAAATTCATCATAAATTTTTATATTATCATTTATATTTAATTCTTGACTTACATCATTTTCTAATGTTATAATATTACTATCACAAATAGCTCTTTTATAAATATTTGGGATTATATCTTTAACTAATTCAACAGCGTGAGGTATTACTTCTTTTACTTGTTGTGCGATAAAACCATATACAGTTGAATTATTTTTTGACAAATAATCAATATATTTATATGTTTTTGGTTGAATTGATAATATTTGTTGTAATGCTCCATCATCGGTAATATCATTAATTTCTTTTTTTATTCTAATATCACTTGAATTTAAAATATTCCCTGAAACATGAATTTGTCCCGCAAATGATGCTGATGTATCACCAGTATATGAATTAGTATTATAATCACTCCCACCATTCCACCCCGTTCTCACAAATACGTACGAAAGCGTTCCATTAATTGTTCTATTAACTACAAATGGATAATAATGATTTGTAAATGTTCCAATTATTATGCCTTTATTATCAATTGTTATTGGAACACCATCCACATCAATAACAACACCGCTATTATTAACTGTCATAATATTACCATTACCTCCCCACATCATAAAATTAATAGATTGTCCCGTATTCACTAATAAACCTAAATCTCTACCATAATTATATAATGTATTAGTATCTCCTCCATTGACTCTTAATCCTGCAATATGAGATTGATTAACTGTTAATTCTCCTGATATGGTTTTATCTCCTGCTGTTAAAGATACTGCTCTTTCTGCTGTTAAACCCTCCCAACCAGTCCAAGCATTATTTTCTTTTCTTCTTACTGATAATTTAGGATAAGTTTCACTTCTTCCAATAGCAAACTGCATTCCATAATAACCATTGACTGAATTTGCGAATGGATATTCATTACCTAATCCTATATACCAACTATAATAACTGCCTGCTGTTCCTGGTCCATTTGTTCCTGCCCACATATAGGTATATCCAAATTTATCAATAGCGTTAAAATCTTGATATATTGAGTGATTTCTACCAGTATTATTAAATAAAAAATTATTTATATCATTTCCTGCAACTTGTAATGTATTAACTATATTTACAGTTCCGGAAGCATTTATAGATAATGATGTAAATTGTGCGTTTGCATTTGCTCCGCTTGTTTTTTGTTTTATTTCAAAAGTAGCACCAAAAGTTCCATTATCAGTTGCAATAAGACTACAATTTGGAGCATTTGTTGTATGGTCATATGTTGATAAATTTAATTGAGTTGTTGCTCCTGTTCCACCTTGTGCCATAATTGTTAAAGCAGGAGAAGTTCCTTTGATATGAAGTAATGATCGCGGTGTATCTGTTCCAATACCTATATTTCCATCTTCTTTAATTGTCATTCTAACAGAACTATCAGTTGTTCCAGCATTTCCAGATGTTAAAAATTGAATATCTGCTTTATCACCTCCGTAAGTTGTTGATATTATCTTTGCACATCTACTTGATAGAAATGCTGGTATTCCAAATTCAATGCAACATACTTCTCCAATATCACTATTATTTGTTTCTATTTTTAATGTTGCTGGTTTAGCACCTCTTAAATGTAATAAAGTCTTTGGGTCATTAGTTCCAATACCAACTTTACCATTTCCTTGTATTCTCATAACTTCTTTTGATGTTGTTGATGTTGTTCCTACTTTAAATTGAAATGCATCATTTTCTTGATATGTATTAATACATAAACCATTATTATTACCAAAACCTACAAATTGAAAATTATTAGCAGGAGACGCATCATATAATGATATTACTTTTGTTGAAATAATATTATTAAACTTTAAACCACCACTCATCGTATTTGTTCCATCTAATTTCAAATATTTAGAAGTTAAATTAGTTCCTCCTTCTTGTAAATTAGTTGATGCATTAATTAATCCTGTTGTTGATAATCCTGTGCTACTTATAGTTGTGATTGGATTACCAGCAACATAGAAAATATGACTTGCTGTTGCTGGCACTGAATACCATAAAACAGCACTATTAATACCTAATGAATATGGATGAACTGATGCTGTTCCTGCATATAATATTAATCTATCACCAATACCACCAAATACTCCAAATTGTGGAGTATTAAGATTAGTAGTATTGGTTGTTGATATTGAACCAAATATCCCTGTTGTAGCATTTAAAGTTGTTATTCCTGTTATTTGACCACTCATAACACCTCCTGTCTTTAATAAATAAGAACTATCATTTCCTGTTGTAGAATAAGCAGATAAAGGGAGATTAGTTAAACTTGCACCACTTCCAGAAAATGTTGTAGCAGTTAAAGTTCCATTAACAGTTGAATTATTATTAAAATAAGTAGTTCCATCAACATATAATTTATAACTTCCCGAACCTTGTATTCCTATACCTACATTTCCATCAGCATATCTAATATTAAAATAATTTGTGCTCCAAGGATTAGCAGTTGTATTACCACTTCCATAATCACCTATACAAAAAGTATAATCTCCATTCATACCCATTTTAAAATTTCTTTTAGTTCCAACATTTTGTCTTTTAGAAAATGCTATTGAACCATCACTACCATCACCATCTATATTTCCAACAACTAATGATGCTATTTGATTATTAGTTCCAACCCCTACATTTCCTGTTGTAAAAATTGTAGTTCCATTTAAAGTTCCTGTTAAAGTTCCTCCTGATAATTGTAAATATTTAGAAGTTAAATTAGTTCCTGCTTCTTGTAATGCTGTTGTAGCATTAATTGTAGTTCCATTTAAAGTTCCTGTCATAGTCCCTCCTGTTTTAAGTAAGAAGTCAGGGACACTTGTAATACTTCCATATGGGACATTTGTTAATGATGCACCACTACCTTCAAAAATAGTTGCTTTTAATCTACCTGTATCATCAATCCATGCCGTATTTGTTGTTCCGTGGTAAAATCTATGAACTGAACCAGCTGGAACATTATATCTTAATGTGCCATCATTAATACCAAATCCAAAAGTAGTCCCATATAATCTTATTATATTATCTCCTAATCTTGAACCAAAACTTAAATAATCAGCAATATTATCAATTATAACTGGTGCTCTAAAATAAATATTACCATCAGGAATATAAGGTATATGAGTTATTCTTGCTGCATGTGCAAATTGTATTCCTTTAAATTCACTTGTTGTTGTTGATGTATTAACTATTGCCCCAGTCATAGTTGAACCAGTTTTTAAAACATAATTAGTATCAGTTCCAGTTGTAGAATAAGATGCTAAACTTATTGAAATAGTATTTGTTGCGAGATTTGATGATAAAGGTGATGTGTAAGTAGGTTTATTTATAACGGTTGTATTATAATCACTTTGAAAATTTGTTGGTTTATTTAAAGTAATCTTATTATAATCTAATGCTGTTATTGCTGAACCTACTCCTAAGATATTTGTTGCTGCTGTTAGAGTTGCTTGCTTTGCATCTAATAAGCTATTAGTTTCTGTTTTACTATAAATGGTGGTCATATCAGCAGGAAATACAGATGGTTTATTAATAGTTATTTTATTGTAATCTAAAGCAGTTATGGCACTTCCAATACCTACTAAATTAGTAGCAGCTGTTAAATTAGGTTGTCTTGAATTAATATTAGTTATAAGTAAATTAGAAACAGTAGAAACATAATTTGATGTAATAAAATTATCTAAAGCTGATGTTGATGCCGTATAAGTTCCTGTCAATTGTGTGCTTGTATCTGTTAAATATGGTAATGTTGGCATTTTGATTTATCTTATTAATAATAATTATAAAAAACTTTAACTAATTAAAAAATTGATTTAAATATTTGACATTATAAGACATTATGCCAAGAACTAATATTAATTATAGTAATACTATTATTTATAAACTATGTTGTAATGATTTAAGTATTACTAATATTTATGTAGGTCAAACTACTGATTTTAGAAAAAGAAAAAATAGGCATAAATCTTGTTGTAATAATGAAACTGCAAAAGGATATGATTATAATGTTTATGCTTTTATTCGTGATAATGGTGGATGGGATAATTGGGATATGATTGAAATTGAAAGATATGAAGCAATTGATGGTAATGATGCAAAAAAAAGAGAAAGGTATTGGATTGAAGAATTAAAAGCGTCTTTAAATTGTAAATTACCTACAAGAACAAATAAGGAGTATATAGAACAACATAAAGAACATTTAGATGAATGTAAAATAAAATATCGTGAAACACATAAAGAAGAAAAAGCAAAAACTGATAAGGAATATAGAGAAAAAAATAAAGAAAAAATATTAAAAAGATTATTAGAAAAAATTACTTGTGAATGTGGATTTTTAGGTTGTAGAACTAATATAACAAGACATATGAAATCAAAAAGACATATTGATATTATGTCTAATTATGATAGTAAGTCCTCGATGACGCATCTCACATCAGCTGGAGATGTTGAGACCAAAGTGATATAATTAAAATTATTTGATGGATTTGATAAAATAAAAAGATTATTTGGAGGTATTACATTTAAAGATGAATTATTTGGGTAGCCTACGGCAAAAATATTAATTCCTGCTGTTGTTCCTGAACCTCCTGCTGCTGCTTTTGAACTCATATATATTTCATAATGTAATATATCAGGTAATCCATTTGTTATTTTTGAAAAATAGCAACTTCCAAAAAATGCTCTTATTCTAAATATTCTATAAGGGTCATTAGACCCTGAACCAATTTGTATATATCCTGTTGTTGTATAATTTGTCATATCAATATCATATTTATAATATTGAGTATTACCTCCATTTATATATATAGGTGTTGTTGTTTGACAATAAAATGCAAAGTGTTTAGACACCTGAGGAGTGTCATATATAATTAAATTTTTACAAACATTAGAAGTAGTATAAATATTAGATACAACTGTTTGATTAAGAAGTTCTTTACCGAACAGTTGAAGTTCTGCAAATGATAAATCTGTTGCTCCACTGACTGATAATAAGGATGAGAATACAAATCCTATATAATTATATAAAGGAATATTTGTTGCTATTGTTTTTTCATAATATCCATTAGTATAGGATGTTAGCCGAGTTGTTTGTGATGCTGCTGTTATTTCATAGAAAGTTATACCGTCGGTAGAACCATAACATTTCCATAAAGAAGGTGCTTTTGTTAAGAAATCTGTTCTTTGGTAAATTCTATATCTTGTAAGCATAATAGATTGAGGCATTTTGATAATAATCCAATCACCATAATAACCAGATATAATGAAATTTCCTGATATATAATCTCCTGTTCCTGAACTATATTGATTAATAGCCCATCGTGCTGATGTGGTTGTTTCGGTAGTATTATAGTTAAATAATCTATTTTTAGTAGTAGGAGTATCATATGTTGATGAGGAATATAATTCATAGAAACCTGCCCCATAGGAGATTGATTGATTATCTAAATATAGAGATTGATGATATACTAATGTTGATAATAATGTTGCTGTATCTTCGGTTTGTGTGGTTGTATATAATTTGGGAGGATACTGTCTCTCGGCGCTATAATTATTTGAAAGATTGTAAATTTGATTAGAAGTTATGTATTTAGATGAAAGAGATAAACCATTTTCAATTATATTTCCAGAAGTTTTTAAATTATTAATATCAATACCATTAATATTACCCGAATTTACATATATAGCTTCAGTTTTGATTGATGGAATATATTGTTGAGTTTGAATATTAGAATTAATGAAACCTTGTGCTAAACTTAAATTATAATATCCTTCTAATTGGTCTATATAATTAGAAGTTATAGAAAGAGCATTACTCTCATATAATTCTCTCTTTTGTTCTGTTGTAAAATTTAAATTACTACTAATTTTACCATTTAAAACTGTGCTAATATAATCATTATGACTTTCTGCTTGTGATATTGAATATATAAAACTTAGAGCAACACCTCCAATTCCTAGAAAAAAAGCAGCAGCAGCATTTTGAGAAATTCTTAAATTAATAAGATTAACTGCTTGTGATAATCTTGACAATCTTTGAGTTCTATAAAAAGCTGATAGATATGTATATAATTGTTCTAATGTTCCTCTTGTTGTTGTGACTGATGATGATGCTAAAATTGCTGCTGTATCTTGTTCTAATCTAGTTCTTGCAGCTCCATTAATAATATCATCTTCATATAAATTACAAAATAATGCTGCAAATTGTTCTTGAACTGTAACCATATTATTTTGAATTTGTGCTTCTAATCCTGCTAATGTTATACCTATATTAATATCACTTGCTACTAATGATATTAATGATGTAGCAACATCTATCCAACTATTAGTTATTGTTAAACTAATAAAAGGGTCATATGTATAATAAACTTTTAATTTTCCATCAATATCTATTTTAACTCTATAATCCGGAACACCTATTGGAATAGCTACTGGAAAAGTAGATGTTGATTTACACCAAAATCTTATTTCTCCAAGAAGATTTGAATTATAAATATAAGTATGTTTCAAATCTGTTGGTAATGGCAATATTATATGTTCTGTTTCTTCTCTTATCAAAGGGTCATATCGTGCTAAAATGAGATTAGAAGTAGTTGTAGTAAAGTTTGATGCTTTACTATCAAGTATATTAGAAGTAGTATATAAATGATTTTCAAGAATATTGGAAGTATTTGAAAGATGTCCTTCAAGAGTATTGGAAGTTATGTATATTTGAGTTGCTAGTGCGTTTGAAGCAGTTTTGAAATAGTCTTGATGAGTTATTCCAATGAAGGCATTATTGTTGTAAAGATTATTGTTATTCATTCTATAAAATTAAAATATTATATATATAATAGATAATTAATGCCGCGAGGAAGACCCAAAGGGAGTAAAAACAAAAAGACATCTTCATTTGTAGTTATTAAAAATAGACCTGGAATTAAAAAAACTACTTTTAATCGCGCTACTGCTGAGCGCCGTGCACAATTAATTGCTGCATTAACTGATACTACTAAATATGCACGAAGAGCAGGTCCTAAACTTCCAAAAGGCGGATATAAAGCTTATTTAACTTCAATTGGTAAAAAACCACCAGGACGTCCCCGTAAAGTAGTTGTTGATACTTCTACTGGAGTTGTTTATGCTTCTACTGCTGTTGCTCCAAAAGCACGAGGAAAAGGAACAGCAACTGCTAAACAACTAGCAGCATTAGTAAAAGCTCGTGCAAGTCGTGCTGCCAAACGCCAACTTCCTTATGACCCAAGTATTGTTGCTCCTGCTTCAGTTGGACGTGCGGCTAGATATATAAGAAGTGCAGCAATGCGAGGTATTGAAGGACCTATGCTTCCACGAGGTGGATTTAGAGCATTAAATTCAAAAGCAAGAGTTGCTGCAGCAAATATAGCACCTGTGTTTGCATACGGGCAATATTTTTAATTATTTTTTTTAAATTTTATTTATTATATATAGAATTATGCCGAGAAAACCTAAACCTAAAACCAAATCATATGTAAAAATGGGTTCAACTAAAATTATTGTTCCTGAAAAAATGATTGGTTTTGATAATAGATTAAGACCTCATTTATATAATACTACTACACCTAAAAGACATAATATTACAATTCATAATAATATACCAGCAATTAATTTTGAAATTAATCCTAATTCTACTAGAAAAATTTCAAGAGTTTCTAATTCAACACAATATTCTCAATTTCAAGTAGCAGGACAAGTTAATCCATTAGTAAATAATTTATTAATACCAGCACCACCACCTCCTCCACCAAGACAACCACCACCTGCACCTCCAAGACCACATCCACCTGCACCTCCAAGACCACCTCCACCTCCACCTCCAAGACCTCAACAAATTCCAAGACCATTTATGCCTGCACCTCCACCTCCACCTCCACCACCAAGACCATTTATTCCTCCACCTCCACCTCCACCACCAAGACCATTTATTCCTCCACCTCCACCTCCTCCTTCTAATCAATTAGCTATAATTCCAAGAAATAGACAAGCAGTTCCATTAATAAATAATTTATTAATACCAGCAAGACCTGCACCTTTACCAGCACAAGCACCTGCACCAATACAATTTCCAATACAAATTCCATTTCAAGGTCCTAGTGAATTAATTAGTAGAAAAGATATTAATAGAGAAAAATTTAATATAGTATATCCATTATTTAAAGAAGAAAAAAGAAAACAAGATTTTATAAGGCTTCAACTACTTCTTATGATTAAAAAACAAAAAAGATTTGAAAAAGAACAAATGAAAGAACAAGTATTAAAACAATTACAAACTAAAAAAATAGCAGACCAAATGAGACAAGATATTATTAAAGTTGAAAAAAATAAACAAAAAATATCACAACAAAAACAAATTAAGTTATTAAATGATTTTAGTAGAAATGAAAAATTAAATATATTGGATATAGCTTCTAAACAATCTTTTAAAAATCCTTTACTTAATAAACAAGGTCAAATAAAAGGATTAGATGATTTTGGTAGAAGTGAAAAATTAAATGTATTAGAAATGGCTTCTTTTAAAAATCCTTTACTTGATAAACAA
>Ga0114971_10001510_pt1 | contig 15876 bp, 30 predicted proteins | sample M_140625_MF_Meta_FD_87320 | JGI IMG/M metagenome (GOLD analysis project Ga0114971, IMG submission 87320) | Freshwater microbial communities from Lake Montjoie, Canada to study carbon cycling - M_140625_MF_MetaG | ecosystem: Environmental > Aquatic > Freshwater > Lake | place: Lake Montjoie...
CCCAGCAATAGCCAGAGCCCGTCCACCAGAGATGCCCACTCACGTAGTAAATGACGGCAATCGCCGCCAATATCAATATGGCGCGAACGCGCCTGCCTCGCTTGTTCAATTTCATTTTGCTGCTTTTGCTTGTGCGGCCGCGTACTTCGCAACCAGTGCCTGACGCTGTGGCTCGGCTGCGTCGTTGTCGCGGTGCCAAATTGCTGACGAGAACATCTGGGCTGCAACAACCGCTGGAACCTTGCTGATCTCGTGGTGAATTATGTTCTCCGCTGCGTCGCTCGCCTTGCGAATGGCAATCTGCTCATCGCGCAGTGCTGAAATCTGTGCTTCAATCTCTGCGACCTTCTGGCGTGCTTCCAGTTTGATTGCTTCCAGTTCGCCTGCGCGAGCCTGGCGCGCGACTGCTTCAGCTGCTTCGGTCGCCCTGCTTGCTTCGCGCCATTCAGCCGAGAAGCGACTGTCGTTGATCGCGACTAGCGCGTTCTTGAAAGCGCGAGCGCGCTCTGTGCTTAGTGCCTGACCTGCCCATTGAAAGAGGCTCTGGCCTTCTGCTGGTCCTGCTGTGAGTTCTGTTGTTGTCATTTTCTTGCCTTCCGTTTAGGGGCCCTTTCTGGGCTTATGAGATAAGAATACCACATCGTCCATACACTGTCAATACAGAAATCGGCGTGTCGTGGTGTGACGTTGGTCACTTGACCAGCTCCCAGCCTGCGTTCTGCACGCCATTCACGAAGCGAGCCTGAGCCTCTTTGGAGCCGATGCCGCCGTAGAAAGTGGCGATCTCGAGCCAGCTGTCTTGTCCGTTGGTTACCAAAGCGGTCACCTGCCAGGCGCCACTTGACTTGACACGAAAGACGTTCATTCGACCGACTCCTCAATCTGCTCGACCTTGCGAACTGCAGCCTCTTTGGTGGCGCCTACAAAGCGACCTTTCCAGTAATAGACGCCGTCGAGTTCTACAAGGCTGAGCTCGACGAGCTCCTTATGGCTCTGAACTGGTGGGGTCGTCATTAGAGTAGCCCCTTGATGATCTTGCGCAAGAGCTCGACTGAGATGTCGCCGTTGAGTGTGACCTTGCTGGCCACGAATGCCTTGCCTACGAACTTGATGACGTTGATGGTCTCGTCGTCGAGTGAAACGCGCACGCCCTCTGCGAAGTAGCTCTGGCCGTTGCGAGTGATGTAGCCAGCTTGTGCTTCTGTCCAGACGTCCACGCCACCGAACTCGTTGTACTGTGGGACTGCGCATTCGCCGTCTGCGATTACGAGCATTACTGCCTGGTCGATCTTTGCTGTTGCTGTTGCTGTTGTCATTTTCTTGCCTTCCGTTTTTAGGGGCCTTTCCCCGTCCTTATAGATAAGAATACCATACCGTCAATACGCTGTCAACACAGAGATCGGCGTGTCGCGTGTGAGGTTGATCACACCGCTAAGCGTGACAGCTGCAGTCGCAGGGGCGACGACGACTTGGAAAGGCACCCATATGGGCGACTTGGGTGCAACCATCGTGCCGATCTGTGGCGCACCTAGCCGATTGAAAAGTCGCTAGGTACTCGCGAGCGCCTTTCATTCGTACTTCTCCTCTAGGGTGTCAAAGTCTGAACAGCTACAACTTCCAACCTGCTCGTCGCAGCCGTCGCAGGTCTCGTCTAGACCTAGAGCCACGTCGTCTTCAAGCCTGGGCTCGGGGCTCATCGGTGCTCCCAAGCTGCGCGAGGCGCATAGGGCTCTGTTTGGTTTGGTTCTAGCCAGTAGGCAGCTAGGCGGTCGGCACGCTCGTCGGTTCCGATGATGACCTGCTCGTCATAAACGACAAAGTCCTTGGTGCGTCCGTCGCCCTTGACGAGTTTCATCTCGATGGTGTTGTCGTCTGCCCAGCGTATGCAGACAACGCGCTTGCCGAGCGCGCTGGTGCCCTTGCCCAAGCGGTACTCCCAAGTGATGCCTTTGCGGTCAAGCCAAGTTCTTGTGATCTTCTCTGTCTTTATCATTGGTTCACCTTCTTTTGAAGAATTGCTTCGATTTGTTGAACTGCATCAACCAAGGTCGAAGCAATCACTTTGTCCTTATTGACGTGGAAAGAATAAAACCTCTTGCCACCCCAGGAAGCTTTACCGATGTGGATTCCTTTGTAGTAATAAGCAGTGCCCCACGCACCTTTGAACTTTTCAATCCCTTCTGGAAACAGAGTCATTATGCGCCTGCCTTTATCTTGTTGTATGGGTGGCTTGGTGAGTCCCAAGGTGTGCAAGTCTCACAGACGAGATTCTCGCCGCCGAGAAGGTGAGTGAAGTAGAGCGCCCAGCGACCGAGCGGTGTGTTGTGCTTTGTTGCTTTTGGCTTTGCCTGAATAGCACAGCGCAGGTACATTCCTGCGTGCTGTTCACAGGTCACGTCGCCGTTGTCTGAAACCCAAAGGCGAGCTTCGATTTGTGCTTCGTTGATCTTTGCTGCTGTCATTTTCTTGCCTTCCGTTTAGGGCCCTTTCTGGGCTTATTGAATAAGAATATCACGCGTGTGCATACGCTGTCAATACAGAGATTGGCGTGTCGCAGTGTGACGTTGGTCACACCAAGTCGCCTGGCGTCTTGATCTTTCGCATCTCTTTGGCGATGATGCGGTTGCCCCAAAATCTGAGCACTGGCTCTGGCAGCTGGGGAAGCCTAATCTCCTTGAAGGGCAGACAGACCAAAATCAGTAACGGCCAGAAGGCGAGAAAGAAAGCCATCACCGACCAGGCGAACAGACTGCGACCCTTGACTAGCGCCACAAATGCGACCACTGGCACTGCCAAGATGGACCACCAGCCCATCAGTTCGAGACCTGGTTGTACTCGGACAGCGCCTGGGAAAGCTGGCGAATCGAGTCAATCAAGACGTCGCGAGTCTCATCTGGCTCCTGACGCTCCTCGGCTTCTAGGAGCTGGTTGCCGACGGTGTACATCGCCGAAGCGATGCCCGTCCAGACCTCTTTGACGGCGCCCATTAGAAGGCGCTCCTTGCGATAAACCAGAGACCGTCGCGACGAGCTAGCTCGTAGCCTCGCTCTGGGTACAGCTGCTGGAACCTGACCAGGCCTGCCTTGAGTGGTGCGGTCTTTATTCTGGTGCCGCTGTTCGAGTATCCGTCTATCCAGAGCTCGATCATTATGCGCTCACAGTCACGCGGTCGTTGGCGCGGCATTCACCGCACCAGTCTTCTACCTCTTCGGCGTTCGCCCAGAGGCGGCGGTAGTTCGAGTCTTGCACGATCGAGCTGTGGTCCTCGCATATCAGCAGCCACTTGCCGCCGTCGTTGATGTCCAGACCTTCTTCTTCTGTCAAGCAGATCGAGACTGTGACGAACTCCTCGCCCACTAGGACCTTCTTGCTCTTTGCTGTTGTTGTGCTTGCCATTTTCTTGCCTTCCGTTTTTAGGGGCTTGTCCCCGTCCTTATGAGATAAGCGTACCACGCCGTGCATACGCTGTCAATACGGAGAGGCACCGCGCGTCGGCGTGTCGCGTGTGAGGTTGATCACATCTCGGACATAGATGAAGGCCCCCCCACCCGTGAGGGCAGGGGGGCCTGTTGTATCTGGTTACTTAGAGCCGAGTCCGAACTGCGTGGCCCGAGGGTCCAGCGCTTTCAGTAGGGGACCAGCGACTGCGGCGATGCCAGCCAGTGCGTAGTCCTTGAGTGGGCGTGTCTGATCGACGAGATACAAAGCTAGTGCGGCCGATGCCGCTGCTCGAAGGTACGAAGTGACCATCGCATCGAGCTTGGTCTTGGTTTGCTTGGTCATAGTTCTACTCCTTGAAGGTTGGTCTGCCGAAGCCGACGACAGAGACGGGCAGCGATACTCTGATCTTGCTGCGATTCTTGATCTTGTAGGCGCGAGTCTTTAGGCAGACCTCGCCGCCGTTGCGCTGATCTCCGCGCTTGTCTGGGCTGGTGTTGCCTTCGACTGTGGCGATCGTGCCGTCGCCGTTGTCTCGAACAACGATTCCAACGTGCGAGATGCGATCGACCCCATCGCCAGGGAAGTCAAAAAATACGATATCGCCTGGCTCTGGTAGTGCGACAGCTGCATCTTGCCACGCGCCTTTCTTCTTGAAGGCTGCAGCGCCTGCAGCAGTGGAAACACAGTTCGGGAGCTTGAGCGAGACGCCGTTGGCGCACCACATCACAAAAGAGCCGCACCAAGGCAAGAACTGGGCCTTGGCGAAGGCGCCGTACTTGGTCTGGTTCTCTTTGGGTCCTTCGATCGTGCCAGCCTCTGCCAGCGCTGTCGCGATGAACTCGGTCCTCTGACTCATTTTGCCCCTCTTTCGATTAGAACTCGGTAGATCTCTTCGACCTGGCGCTCGAGCCTGGTGACTGAGTCGCTAAGACTGGAGCCACCGTTCGGCTTGAGCTCGCTCAGGTAGTGCTTGACTAGAAAGCGCACCATCACGGCGAAAGAGCCGACTAGCGTTACGATCGCGACTGCCAGGCCTGCCCAGTCTGACGGGCTCACCTTTCGATCGCCAGCACTTGCACAGTGACGGTGCCAGCTGAGGTGATCGCATAGAGCGCGGCCTCGCGGTTGTGAAGTGTGATCTTGTCGCCGTTGTCCATCTTGTAGCCAGTGCTGCTGGTGACATCTGAAGCCCCAAGGTAGCACGTGCCGCTTGAGCTGTGCAAATAGACCATCTCGCCGACAGCGTCGGCTGCAGCAAGCAGGGTCGCAGTCGTGCCGACCGTGACTTGTGCTGATCTGACTCCCATATTTCTCTCCTTGTGTGGTAGTGGTGGGGCTAGAGGCCTTTCACCTCATCGCAGTGCAGGCTTCGACCCCTGCATAGCGTCATCGCACGTCAGACGTCTCTGCGTGCTGCCCCCTCTAAATCCGATCTCCTCTGATTCGTCGATCGCGTCGTCAATGTCGCGCAACAACGGAACCAGGTCCGTCAGCAGCGTGTCTATTTAGAGCGCTGCGATTTCATCGGCAGTCAACCCAAGCGCTGCGAGTTTGGCCAATGCCGATTTTCGCGCGTCGATAGCCGCTTCTTCGCTCTTTGCGCGCTCTCTGGCCGCCTCTGCATCGGCTTCGCGCTGTGCTGTCTCTTCAGCAGTGAAAGCTCTTCTGAGTGTTTCACCCGTTTGGGCATTGATTTCTAAGACGTCAGTCGTTTCCATTTTTATACTCCGTATCCGTATATGTAAAGCGTTCCAGTCAAAGTCCCAGCATCACAAAAGAATGAAAGCCCATCGAATTGCGTTGCGCCATTGAAGAACCCAATGTATTCACGGACTTCGGCGGCCGATGCAGAAGGCCAACCCTGTGAGACTTGATACCACTGCGTTTTGTTTGTTGTTTGAGGGTCAAATAAATCCATTATCTCCAAAGTGACAGAAGCGCCACCACTTGAGGAAAGAATGGCTGTTTGGTTTAGTTGCGATGTGTTTGCGCCCGTCCACCGATTTAGGTACATCTGATGGTTGGCGGTGGTATTGCTCGTCCCACTGGTTCGGAGCCTGAAGTTCATATAGTCGCCAGTGGAAGAATAACCAGAGAAGATCACCCTGTAGTTCCTGTACGCACTAGTAAAAACTCCATCAACGTTTGTTGTGGCGGTGGCACTGATCGTCGTAGTGCTAATCAGGTTCAATCCTGATGTAGCAGCGGCAGGAGTTGCCCAGGTTGGAACTCCACCCGAGACAGTGAGCACCTGAGCAGTTGAACCTATAGTTCTTTTTCCAAGAGTATTTGCAGCAGTGGCATAAATAATGTCACCAGTTGCATAGGTTGATTGTGCAGTGCCACCGTTGGTTGCTCCGAGAGTTCCCGTCACGCCAGTCGTGAGAGGCAAGCCAGTCGTGTTCGTTAGCACGCCAGACGCTGGGGTTCCTAATGCTGGTGTTGTTAGCGTGGGTGCGGTCAGCGTCTTGTTGGTCAGCGTGTCCGTGGTCGCGCGCCCGACGATCGTGTCGGTTGAAGTCGGAAGGGTAAGAGTGCCAGTATTGCTGATCGAGGAGATGATCGGGCTGGTTAGAGTCTTGTTGGCCAGCGTCTGAGCTGTCGTCAAATCTGCAGTGACTGCTGTGTCGATCGCGAGTGATACGGCGCCCGAGGTGCCGCCACCCGAAAGGCCAGTGCCTGCCGTTACTTGAGTGATGTCGCCAGACTCTGGTGTTGCGAACTGAAAGAAGATCGCGGCGCTGGTACTTGTGAAGTAGAGAACTCCACCCTGGTATTGCGCGAGAATGAGTGAGCCTGACGTGTTCACGGTTGCGGTTCCAGCTGTCACCGTGCAGACTCCTGCACCGCGATTCTGAATCGTAACGATGTCGCCTGCCGCGAATAGAGAGGTGTTCACCGTGATCGTGGTAGAGCCAGCACTCGACATCGCGACCGTTGTGCCAGCGTCAGCAGCCAGCAGCACGTAGCTTGCGGTCTTGGCCGTTGTGTCACCACCGAGCATCGCGGTCTGTTGCAGCGATGTCATCTGCGCAGCGCTGAGCACCTGCCCAGTCGTGAAGGTCTGCTTTGCCATTTCGTCTCCTTGTTAGTAGGTAAGCACGTCGGTGTCTAGAACGCCCTGGGTCAGAGAGTTCAGAATAAAAGCCTGAATGATCGGCTCTGCTGTCAGCAGCGTCGCGCCGAAAGTGGTGCGCGTGATGTCGTACTGCACGCCCTGCACGAATAGCTCGCGCGTGACGGTGGTTGCGCCTGGCATCGCTTTGGTGACGTTGACCAGATCGAACAGCTCTGCGTTCAGGGCTGCAACGATGCGAGTGGTTGCAGTCGCGTCCATCAAGTTCAAGCCCATCGAGTCGATGCGTAGCGTTGTCTCTTTGCGAGCCAGCAAGATGCTCCTGGCCATATTCAGCGCCTCGTTGTCTGTTTCGATCAGGATATCCTTGCGAATACCCGAATGCTGGAAGTAGGTACTCACCGAGGTCGCGTCTGAGACGTTTTGTGCGACGCCGCCTGCTCTTTGAACCGTGACGTCGTTGACCAAAAGCGTGTCATCAAAAGCAAAATCGATGCTCTGAAAAGCGATGCCGACGCCCGTGTCGCTGTAGATCGTGGCTGTGGCGTCAGCTTTCTGGCTGATCGTGTGGCGATCGAGATAGACTGCGTTCCCCTCGGCGTCTACATAGAAAGCGCCGAACTCTGAGGCCTCCACGGTCTGCAGCGCGTCGAGTGACGTTCTGCTGGTGCCAGGGTCGGCCTGCAGCGTTGAGTCTCCAGTGCCGATCGACCTGGCAGCGCCTGGCCAAGAGACCAGGTCCAAAAGGCTCGTAACACGAGCGCCCGAGAGCTGGCCTGCTGTTGCCCCAGCCACCGTGGTGATGTTGGCGCCAGATAGAAGCCTAAAACCGTCCACGCAGGACAGCGTCACCTTTGAGACCTCATCAACGCCGCGAGCGAAGCTGGTGTCGTAGCTGGTGATAAAGCCACTAAAAAGATAGTAGCGCACGCTGTTGTAGTCTGCGTATATGCGCACCTTGCGAAGCGGTATCAGTTTGCCGTAATAAGGCCCCGCCGTGTTGCTCGGGTTGAAATCGCCGTTGTCGTCCCTGATCTCGATGGTGGCAGTGCCAGCTTCGAACTTGTTCAAAATGCGGTTGCGGCCTCGGCGTACCGAAGCGCGAAGCACCTCGTTAGTTACGACGATCTCGTCGTCTGCATCTGCCAGCTGGCCAGTGCCGAGCAAGCCCTTGATGGCGTTGTCCAGCGTGAAAGCAGTAACGACGAAGGCTGGGCCGTTCGTGAAGTCGATGGTGACGCCGAGCTGTGGTGTGCCAGGCATCAAAGTGCGACCGCGCTCTTAGTGATCGACAGGCCGCTGTTCTGGCCCTGCAGAATCGCGTTTCTGATCTGCGCGACTAGGTCGCCTTCTGAGATCACCGAGCCCTGGACGTTGATGGTGATGGAGCCGCCGCCGAAGCCGCCGCCTGATAGGGGCACCACTGCCTCTGGTCCAGACTCACCGATCATCGCGATGGTTGGTCTGTTGACGATGCCGCCGTCTGCCATCGCTGGCATGCGGTTGAGAAGTTTGTTGACTAAGGCTGGTGAGGTAAAGCTGCCGATTGATGGCGCGGTTGATGTTGTCTTTGGAGCGACTGGCCCGATGAAGCCTGGGTCTCCTGGCTGTTTTGCTTGAGGCGGCAGTATGACTTCTGGCTTGAAGCCTGGCGGCAAATAACTCTTTGTCACTGCCGCTGGAGCCTCTGGCGCCGCGATCTTTGCCCCCGAAGCTGCGACGTAAGCGTTGAGCGCTGTGAGCGCGTCTTTCCAAGAGTCACGAGCCTGGTTTCCAGGTGTTGGCCAAAGAGCAGAGGGCGTGACGCCAGCAGTGATCTGCTTGCCGTATTCCACTACTTGCGCATTGGTGAGGCCCCACTGGCCCTTGAGCTTCTCGATCTCTTTAGCGTCGAGCTTGCCGTCGTTTAGTGCGTTGAAGAAGTCTAAATAGATCGCGGCCTGTTGCTTGGTGACGCCCCACTGCCCAGCGAGTCTATCAACCTCGTCGGTTGAGATCTTGCCGTCATTGACCGCATAGACCGCCGCGATATAGACCGTCACGGCCTCTTTCGAGACGCCCCACTTGCCAGCCAAGACGACGACCTCTTCTGCAGAGATCTTGCTGTCTTGAACGACGACCAAGAGATCTGCGTAGCGCTGGAGCGTTTCGTTGGCTTTGAGCTGAGCCTCTTGCGAGGCAAGAATCTGCGCTAGACGAGCCTGCTCTGCAACTGCGCCCTGTTTGACCAGGTTGAGTCGAGCCGCTTCAAGTTGAATCGGGTCTTTCTCTGTGGTCGGCGCGATGCCGAGCTTTCTGAGCGCGGCTAGCGTCTTTTCGGTCTGGACGAGCTTGAGCTGCTCTGCAGTCAGCTTGCCAGTGTTGGTGGCGCCAGTCTTTAGGTTGACGTTGAGGTTCTTGATCTTAGATAAGAAGTCAGCGGTTGTCTTGTCCAGGCCATCGAATGAGAACTCTAGGCCATCAACCTTCGAGCCAGCCTTGTCCATCTCGTCGTTCATCTTTTTGAGCGCGAGCATCGACAGGCCGACCGTGCCGACGAACGCTGCGACTCCAGCGGCAGCGGCAGCGACTGAGATGCCGCCAGTGGCTGCAGCTTCTGCAGCGGCAGCGCCAAGAGCGGCAGCACGCAAGACCTGAAACGCTTTGACTATGCCTTGAATCGCAGTCACAAGCGCAACAGCTTTGCCAGCCGCAAAGATCGCGGCTAGAATGACGGCGACACCAGCAAAGACATCTTTGTTCCTGGCCACGAAGTCGAAGATCTTATAAAGGATTATCGCAAAGCCGAAGACCGCCTTGATCGCCATTTGAAAAGCAGCCACCAGCTTGTCGCCGTTTGCGGTCAGCCAGGTCTGAATGGCTGGAATGACCTTTTGGGTCAGTAGCTGAAAGAAAGACTCGATCGTCGGTAGCAGCGCGTTGCCGAGGGTCTCTTTGGCCTCACTGAATGCGATGCCGACTCGCTTCATTCTGAACTCGAAAGTCTCGGCTCTAGTGGCGGCTGCGCCACCGAAAGTCTTAGCGGCTGCGGCTAGCGCCGCTTGCACGTCCTTGGTCTTGATCGTGGTGGCGTCGAGTTGCACGCCCAGACCACGAAGGGCTTTGAAGTTGCCTTGTGTCGCTTTGATGACTGCGTTGGTAGCGGTCTGCATATCAACGGTCGCACCAGCTGACACGTCCATCGCGATACCGAGCAGTCCCTGGGCCTGGGTGATGCTGCCCGTGATGCTAGCGAGTTTCGCAAAGGCTGGGCGAAGCTCGTCGTCTGTAATGCCGAGAGCGCGCTGTGCCTTGTCGATGTAATCTTCTACCGAAGCGATGACTTCTTTGTTTGCGCCTGTCGTGTTGCGCAGGGTGTTAGCCAGCAGCGCTTGCGACTTCTCGTCTGCGATCGCCGCTTTTACCGAGTCCACGCCCATCTTGACTGCGAAGGCAGCGCTAGCGGCGGCAGCGATGCCGAATGCTTTGGCCGATCTCTTGGCCATACGGTCGAAGCCCTTTGACAGGGTGACTAGGTCTTTCTTGGCGGCTTTGGTGCCTGCGCCGTTGTACTGCGAGAGGACTCGTGCGACTATCGCGCCAGTGGCCATCGTCTATCCCTTTCGCTTGTTGAGGTTCGCTTGTAGCTCGCGCTTCGCGTCTTCAAGCGCAGCAGCGATTCGAACTCGAATCTCGGGCCCGATCTTATCGACTGCGCGCCAGATAGCGCGAGAGGCTAAGACGCCGCCGTTGAGGTTGTGGGTGAACTGGTTCACGCTTCCAGATCTGCGACCTGCGACTTCAAAGATCGCGCCAGAGGCGTCCTCTTGAATGAGAGCGCCTGCGCTGACAGTGTAGTCGTCTCGAACTTTGCCAGTCCTGCGTGTTTTCTTGATGCCGTCTCTGGCTTTCTGGCTGTCCCAGGCTGGCCAGCCAGCGCCGCCTCGAGTCGTCTTGCGAGGATTCTTGGCAGGCACAGTGCGCCAGCCGCGCATTGGTGGGTCTTTGGGTATAAAGCCTTTGGCCAGGCTCTCTGCCCTAAGAAGCTCCGAGTTGATAACGCGGCCGAAACTGCGCACCGCGTCCTTGTCGAACTCTTTGAGAGCTTCTAGCGTTTCTTTCATACCTGTCAAGATGATAGGCTGCTCAGCCACGCTGCTTGCTCCTTTGCTTCATATAGATGCCGATGGCTTCAAGAATGCCGTCAGGCGCATCTAGCAGATCGACTGGTGAAATCCCTGTTTCCACAGAGATAGCCGCGACTGTGTAGGTCAGGCTATCTCTGTGGACCCGAAAGAAGCGTCGCTTACTAGCTCCACCGCCTCGAGGGTATCCAAGAACTCTGGACCAAAGAGCTTCACTACGAGTCCGTTGTTGCGCATCGACTCCCAGGCCAGCCAGTAGATGTGCTCTAGCTTCTGGTCCTCGCTGAACAGCTTCGCCAGCCCCTTGCCGAACTTCTGTTCGAAGGCGACGATGGTGCGAGGTCGGAGCTGAAAGAGATGCTCTGCCCCGTCTGTGGTCTTGATCTTGATGCCGAGTCCGTCCATATTTTCCCCCTTTGGGATTAGTTGATTACGGTGTTACTGACTTGGTGATAGCGCCTGAGATGGGCCAAGTGATCGAGGCCGTGGCTAACTCGCCGACGGAGCCGTTGAGCGGCGTCCACTCGGTGACAAGCACTGAGCCTGTGTACTTTGGGTTCGTAGCTCCGACGGTCGTGTTGACTGGACGGACCTCGAAGGCGACTGCTGTGCCCAGAAGCGGATAGATGATCGACTCGATGCTCGAAGTCGCATAGTCCTGGTGAAGTTCCAGCGTCAGCGAGTTGTCGGCCAGGCCTGCAACCCTCTTCTTGGCTGTGTCTCCAAAGGCTGTGGTCTCGACGATATCGAAGCTCGATGATAGAGTGATGGAAGCGACGTGGTCTGAGATGTCGCTTGAAGCGCCAAGGACGACGTACGCGTTGGTAAGGACGAGGCGTGCCATTACGCAACCGCCTTAGTGATCGCTCCAGTGATCGGCCAAGTGACCGAGACCGTTGCGAGTTCTCCGACGGAGCCGTTGATCGGTGTCCACTCGGAGCAAAGCGCGGTGAAGGTATATGAGGGGTTTGTTGCACTGACAGCGCTTGAAGTCGGCAAGACCACGATGGTCGTGGTCGCACCGAGCAAAGAAGAGCCGATCGTGTTGAGAGTCGCTTCGACGTTTGACGATGCGAAATCCTGGTGGAACTCGAGTGTGACTGAGTGGTCCTGCAAGCCAGCGACGCGAGTCTTGGCTGCTGTAGAGCCGAACGCTGTCGTCTCGACTACGTCATAGCTCTGGTTGATGGTCACTGACGCGATATGGTCGCTCAGGTTGACCGAGTTGATAGTGACCTTGGCGTCGTTTAGAACTATACGGGCCATTAGATTTCTCCTTCTTTAGTTGCTGGTTTGAACGGCGCTGGTGCAGTGCTGTCTTTGATGTGACCTGCCGCTACGAGGGCGTCGATGTCGGCGCCTGCAGCTTCCAGGTCTTTTGCGGTGAGGTTGTCACCTTTGATCTTGCCACAGACCTCTAGGTCCGAGGTAACGGTGTAGCTCATTTTGTCTCCTTTTATCCGTAGATGGTCAAGCGGTAGCGATACGCAAGGAACAAAGTCCCTGCAGACTCATATTCGCCAGGCGATGCCGATATGACTCGCAAGGTCTGAACTGCGCCCCCAAGAGTGCGGTCGCCTTCGATGGCTGTCTTGATCGAGCCTGAGCCCGTGCCAGCCAGGAATGCGTCGAGCTTGTTCTGCCCAGCGCGCTCCGACATTCGCTGCACGATGACCAAGATGTCCAGGTTCGCCTGGTCTAGGCCGCGAGCGTTGTCGATGTCGAAGGTCAGATCGAGGTTGCCGATCACCGCGCAAGGCGGTGTCACAGCGTCTGGAAGAGTGTCATAGCAGCGAAGTCCTGCGATGGTTTGAAGTCTTGTGACGAGTCCGTCACGCACTGCACTTGGCAGCACTAGATCGCCACGCCATCGAGCTTGCGGAATGGGCGAAGCAGCGTTTCGACGTCAGCGTCGAGTCTGGCAGAAAGGCGAACCGTGCCGAGATCTGGAGAGCCTGCGATGCCAAAGGGTGACTGCCGACGGCTAAAAATACGAGAAGCTTGCATCTGAGTGGCGGCTTGCACCTCGTAAGGCACGGCAGACCAGCCCCAGACGCCTTTGACTCGGACGGACTGTGGTAAGTTGCTCGGAAAGATGTAGGCGCCGATCGCAAGAAGCCTGCTGAATGGCCAGCCCCTGCGTGGGTTATTGATCGGCTCTTTGAAGAAGTCGCTGGCCGCAAAGACCGTGCCGTAGGTCTGGCCCAGGTCCTCGTCGATCGCAACCTCGGTGACTGTGACGATGTCGTCAATGGCCAGCAAGAAGGGGTCGATCGGTGTGAAATAGCGAGAGACTGGCACCTGCGAGGTGCCGTCTTGATAGAAGAAGCGGCCTGTGTAGTCGTCGATCATTCGACTGGCTGCGTGAATCGCGGCTTCGAGTGGAACGTCGTCGATCGAGTCAGTGATGGCAAGCGCTGCCTTGACTTCGGCTAGCGTGCAGTAGGCGTTTGTCAGTGCCACGTCGTGTCCTCTTCTCTAGCTGGTGCGGTTGTGCCTGTCGAGGTGATGCCTCTCGTCAAGCCAGTAAGCCTTTTGGTGCGGCAAAACAGCCGCCGTGTTTGCGTAGATCGGAAAGCCCAGCTGCTTTATCCTGCGGCAGAACAGCAGATCTTCGCTCACCCATTCGCCGTTGATCGGCCCGTCCCAGAACCAACACCAGTCGGTGCCTTGATTCGGGTCTGCAGCTTCGCGCATCTTTTCGAGCACGCTGCGGTGGATTAGCATACAGCCAGTCCCACAGGCTTCGATCTCGAAGATCGCGTTGCGCTTGTAGTCGCTGATCGACGTAAGCCGCCCATTTGCAGTGGCTTCAAAGATCAGCGGCACGGGCATCGGGTAGATGCTTTCGTTGACGTCCCAGGCTCCGAAGTACAGGCCTGCTACGACTGGTCGCTCTTTGTCGTGTGCCGTGTTGATAAGAATATCGAAGGCCTCAGCCGAAAGCTGCTCGTCGGTGTCTATCAACAGAAGCCAGTCTGAGGTGGTTTCGTCCAAAAAGGCCTTCACGACTCGGTTGCGCAGCTTGCTAAGCAAGCCAGAACCCCGAGCGCGAACGTAAGGACCGAGCCTGGAGCTGCGCGACTGCGTCAGTTGAACCATACGAAGCGCGAAGTCGCCGTTGACCATTCCAGGGTCACAGATACCGATCGACACTTTGTGGCTTGTTTTCATATTGCCCCCTTAGTGGGGCCAGCAGCTGAGTCGGGGGAAACCCAGCTGCTGGCCTTTGAACTAGATCATTCGATTAGAATGAAGGTGCTACTAAGCCAGTGCCTGAGATGGCAGAGACCGCTGTAGGGTAACGTCCTGCTGAGAATGCTGCGTAGCCGTAAACAACGGACTTCACAGTCAAGTTACCTGCGCCAGTCGCGTCGAAGTTCAACGCGAACGGTGAGCCTGGTTGCTCCCAGAGGTGCATTTCTGGTGCTGCCACGCAGAAGATCTTGTCCTGGTTTGTGCCAGCGCCGCCGTCTGTTGCGATGCTTGCGTCTGTCACGATAGGAAGACCCATCAATGAATAGCCAGAGTTGCCGTACGCTGATGCGCCAGCTCCTGCAGCGAATGCGTTCATTGGTCCCTGTGCTGTTGGCACAACGAGTGGGCGGTTGCTTGAGTCAAGCGCTGCCAGCAAGTATGCTAAGCGACGTGGGTGCATTACCCAGTGAGTCGGGTTGATGAAGGCGTTGGTCTGAACCTGTTGTACAGCGTCAGCTAGCTTTGGGTAAAGAAGCGCTACTGTTGGAGATGCAGATGTGTAAGTGATGGCGTTGATGCCAGTAGTCGAGGCGATGCCCAAGATGGTGCCTGATGTGCCAGCGCCGTTGATGCATTGGTTGTCGAGGTTTGTGTGCCACGCACGAATGAGGTCGGCCACGACGAATGCGTCGATGCCTGTGCCACGTTCGATCGCCTGGCGGCTGATGTCTTGCTGTCCTGCGATGGTGCGCACGTTGATAGTGAGCAGTGTATCGTCAGCGTCTGTCTCTTGAACAGCTGCGTTTTCAGTCGCCTGAATCGCAGTCGCTGTACCAGTGGTCATTCGGGATATGTTGATCGTCATTCCGCTGGCTGGGAGTGTGTGCTTGTTTGTTGCGGCGTCCAAGAACGGACGTCCTGCGCGAGCTAGCGGTGCAGCTAGGTCTGTGAGATATTGAGGTACTACGAGACCCTCGAATGCTCCAGTGCCGACATCGCGGCGTTCGATCGCTTCTTCACGCATATGGCGTGCAAGACGCTCATTGGCTGCAAAGTCGTTCTTGAACTGAGAGTTGAAGGCGTCCTTCACGAATGAAGACTCGGCCTGTGGTGAGTAAGTGCGCGCTTCGCGTGTGACGATAGCGGCGCCGACCTTTGGCATCGCAACGTCTGCAACAGCAGCGCGTGCTTCTGCAAGCTTAGCGTCAGAAGCTGCTTGCTCCTGTAGCTTTGTGATCTTTGAATCTAGTGAGCGTGCTTCCTCGGCAAGGGTTTCGACCTTTGCGGATTCGTCATCTGTGAGGTCAGTACGGTCTTCGGTTGCGACTGCTTCAAGAATCGCGTCCATCTCGGCCTTTACTTCTTCACGGCGCTCGATAACTTTGTCAGTGTATGACATCGATATAGCTCCTTTTGAGTAGTTGGTTTGTGAGGTGGTGGCGTCTGACTCGCGGCGCATTTTGGGTGCGAGACGTCGCTCCGACTTCGTCTGCCTGTGAGGGCAGAATCTTAGTTTGTTTGGTTGACGATGGCTTGAGCCAGGCGCAACGAGATCGAGCGTCCAGCCATTACTGGGGCCTCGGGGTCCATCGGCATATCCATCGGCATCTGATCGGCTGGAACTACGCCGTTCAATGAGAGCAGCTCTTCCACCATCGTTTGAGCTTCGGCTACATAGTCGTGCGATTCGCTGATCTTGTCAAGCACCGCCTGAACCACAAGAAGCGACTCGCCATCAAGAGCGCGCAGGTCGCGAGCTTCAACCATCGTCGTCGGATATGCTGGGTAGGTGACGACGCTGACGTCTCCGTCAGCCAGTGACACCTCGGTCAGTGTGCGATTCTTTCGGTCCTCGCTCCACTTCTGGCGTATCACCCGAAAGGCGAAGGACATCTGATCGACGTCGCCGCGCTGAACAAGAGTCCAGAGGTCGCGTGCTTCTGTCGTGTCTGCCAGTTCTGCATCGAAAAATAGGCCGCGCTCGTCCTCAGATAGCGTCAGCGTGCCGTTCTTGGTCCTGGCCAAAGGTAGGCCTTC
>Ga0114971_10001512_pt1 | contig 15857 bp, 10 predicted proteins | sample M_140625_MF_Meta_FD_87320 | JGI IMG/M metagenome (GOLD analysis project Ga0114971, IMG submission 87320) | Freshwater microbial communities from Lake Montjoie, Canada to study carbon cycling - M_140625_MF_MetaG | ecosystem: Environmental > Aquatic > Freshwater > Lake | place: Lake Montjoie...
GTGTACGCGTTGCACATGGTCAAATGACGGAAGATGCCCTCGAAGATGTGATGGTGGATTTCTACAACAAGGCCTTCGATGTCCTTGTTTGCACGACGATTGTTGAAAGTGGATTAGATGTCCCTAACGTCAATACGATCATTATTGACAATGCAGACAGATTTGGTCTGGCTCAGCTTTACCAGCTAAGAGGACGCGTTGGCCGTTCACGCCAGCAGGCGTACGCATACTTGTTGACGCCACGTTCAAAATCCGTACGTGATGTTGCTGAGCAGCGGTTGGATGCCCTCCGGGAGTTCTCTGACCTCGGATCTGGTTACAAAATTGCGCTTCGTGACTTGGAGCTCCGTGGCGCTGGAAACCTTTTGGGAAGCGAGCAGCACGGAATGGTCGCTGCCGTAGGATTCGACCTTTATTGTCAGCTCCTTGAAAATGCGATTCATGAAGCCAAGGGAGAGCCGATCGAAGAACTGACATTTAATATGCCTGGAGTCGACCTCCCTGTCGTTGCGACGATTCCCGAAAAGTACATCAAGGCTGAGCCACAACGTATTTTGATGTACAAAAAGCTTGCAGCGTGTCGCACTCGCCTAGACGTTGCTCATGTTCAGGAAGAATTTGAAGATCGCTACGGAGATCCGCCTCCTCCGGTATGGAATGCGCTGGCTCTATTACGTCTGCGGATGCGATGTGCTGAATGCGGTATTAAGTCAATCGGTACCGAAGGTCGCATCATCAACATTTTGTTGGATAAAGAGGAACCGCTTCCGCCGTGGACACTACGCCCACTCAATGCTGCCTATCGGTCGAAGCACGTGACATTTGAAAATGGACGTGTTCAGATGCCAGTTGATTCCGCTAAAATTCTGCCAAGCGTTGAAGAAATGATTGAAGTCATCATCAATGCACGTAATCAACCTGCACCAGTGAGAACAGAGCCTAGGCGTCCACCGGTTCGTAGGGCATAGTTAAATCCTTATCACATCGAAGAGTAGCTGGAGGTCGTCGATAGTCTGGTACGCGTGTGGGCTGAAGCGTATTGCTCCTGCTCTAATGGCAATATCGATCGCTTTACTGTCGAGTTTTGCGGCCATTCGTAAAACCGATGATGGTGGAACAGCACAGACAAGTCCGGTTTCCTGTGTTGCGCAACGCAGATTCCATCCCCGTTCGCGAAGTTCTCGAGCAATCGTGGATGCGAGGGATGTTACTTGTTCACCGATGGTGTCTGTACCGTGTGATGTCAGCTCCGTTAGGGCAGCATGTGAACCGACAATCGTGAGGAACGATGGGTTGCCCTCTTCAACGACCGCAGCTGATTCCTTAAGGTCGCCCGGACGCAGGGTGTCCAAATCCAAGCTGTTGTTGACAGAGTTCCAACCGATATTGGTAGGCTTTAGGCCGCTCATGGTACTCGGTGAAGCGGCGATGTACCCAAGTCCACTTGGACACGTCAGCCACTTATGACTTCCTCCGATGATGAAGTCAACATCCGATGCACGAAAGTCCACAGGTATTGATCCAAGACCTTGAATCGTGTCACAAATGACTAAAATCTCACGCTGTTTTGCGACTCTAACGATTTGATCGATATCGACTTTTGCACCACTACACCAATGGACCCATGAGACGATAACGACCCGTGTATTATCCGTAAAGGCATCGATGTAGTCATTTGCCGTAAACGGAGTAGCAATTGGGTGAATGCGTTTGAGATGAATTCCATCGCGTTCCAGTGGAATCCACGGATAAACGATACCGGGAAACTCATCATGCGCGACGACAACCTCAGAACCAGGTAACAGGCTCAAACCGTTGGCAAGAATACTCATCGCGTGACTTGTGTTGCGGGTTAGTCCGATGTAATCGCAAGGTACACCAATGAGGGATGCCAGCATTTCGCGGACTATTGGAACAGCCTCAAACATCTTTATGTACTGTTGTAAGGGACCATCGCTTTGCTGTGACAAAAGCGAGCACTGTAGCGCAGCCGCAACGGATTGACTCATAGGAGACACACCAGCATGGTTTAGGTGAAGCCTGTTAGAGACTTGAATCTGTGAGCGCCACTCTGCAAAATTGTTATTCATTGTCGTCGGTCAAATCCAATGTCATCTTCCGGTGCGGGATATTACAGTCATCGAATTCGGGTCCATAGGCAACAAACCCCAGCCGCTCATAGAACGGAATCGCGTGCGTTTGTGACTCGAGATAGACTTTCCGATAGCCTAGAATGCGTATATGTTGGATAGCTGTGCGCATCACTGATGCGCCGACACCAGACTTGCGGGCATCCCGCGACACTGCCACACGCCCGATTTTCGCTACACTTGGATCAGCCGTCAGGATCCGCGCACAGCCGATGACGGATCCATCAACGATTGCACAGACGTGGAGCGCAATAGGATCGTTGGCATCCGGTTCATCATCAAGTGGACAGAGCTGTTCCGTCACGAAGACTGTACGTCGCAGATTGATTAAAGAACTTAGGAGCGCATCTGATTGCCATTCATCAATCCAATGTTGAATGAGGATATTCATGGCCGGGTGTGCGCTCCGCGTAGCACTAAATTCTCAAGCGTTCTCGAGACAAGCTTCGTACCGATGAAGTCACGTGATGTCAACGGATTCACCAGAATTGTCTTTACACCAGCACGACTTCCAGCCTTGATATCGGTGAAAAGCTGATCTCCAACCATTGCTGCACGCTGGGGAGCGACTCCCATTTGCGTGAGGCCAGAAAGTAGCCCACGCGTCCCTGGCTTACCTGCATTGCCATCGTAGTAGTGAATGTCCAGCTCATTCGCAAGCGTTCGCAGGCGGTTGAAATTATAGGTGTTCGATGTGATGCAAAGCTGGATTCCATCGCGACGTAGAGCCGCGACATGTTGAGCTATGTCATTGGGGATGTCCATTGCGTGCCAACCAACCAATGTGTTATCGAGATCAACCAAGAGTCCCTGCAGGTCATGCGTTCGTAGAAACGATTGGTCAATTTCAGTAAATCTGCGCACCTTGAAATCAGGATAAACAATCATGGTTTAGGACGGTACTTTCGGATAGCAGTGAGGTGGTCGGCATAGGTTGATGTGAAGACATGGTTACGTCGGTCGCTGCCAAGAACATAGAAGTAGTATGGCGTTGTTGCCGGGTTTGCGGCGGCGATAATCGCTTTTCGGCCCGGATTTGAGATTGGGCCTGGCGGCAGCCCCCCCTTTCGATAGGTGTTGTAGGGGCTATCTACTTTCAAATGTCGAAACATCACCCGGTTAACATGCTTACCCAATGCGTATTGAACGGTTGCATCGATTTCAAGACGCATCCCCTTCGTAAGACGATTTTCGATGACGGATGCCACCAGAGGCCGATCGCGATCTGTAACTGCCTCACGCTCAATCATCGAGGCAATGGTAAGCAGACGATGCCGCTTTCCAGAATCCGCTGGTATGTTTAGCTCAGCAAGTAGTTTGCTTTGGCGCGAGTGCATGAGCTCAATGATGGCATTTGCATCAAAGCCTAGCGGAATACAATAGGTATCCGGATAGATATATCCCTCAAGGGTAGCGCCATCAGGGAGACCAGTTACGAAGTCTGATGCTTGCTGTTCCGCTGGTACTAAGAAGTCTTCTTCAGCATTGATTAATCCGAGCCTGACCAGACGCTTGGCAATCAACGCGAGTGTAAAGCCTTCGGGTATCGTTAATCTGAAACGCTCGAAATCTCCCCGTACAAGCCTTTCGTGGATTCTGAGTGGCCGCTCGGATGATCGGAAGCGATAGGTTCCCGGTTGGTAGTTTCCACGTCGCGCGACCAGTTTTTCAAAGAGGAATGCGCTACGAATCAGGCCCTTAGATTCTAAGGTTTCCCCAACTTTGTGACGGGAATCTCCAGCTTTGACTTGAATCTGAACCCAAACTGCATTGGATGAAGTCATCGGGGTCATAGTGGCCCAGCTGACACCAATAGCAACAATAATCACCGCAGCAAGCAGACTTGCCAGAACACGTTTTACTCCGCGGATTTTCGACTTTCGGTAGCTTTGCGCCATGCTTCAATAATATGGCATGCAGCCATTGCATCGCGTAGTTTCGTCACACGCTCGGCTGTGAATCCGCGCGAAAATAGGTCATCATCGGCGTAGGCAGTGGAAAATGATTCATCGACTGTATGTACGGGTATGGGGCTTACCTTATCGAGGGCCCGACAAAACTCGCTCGCAAGGTTTGCCATTCTTCCGGATGAACCATCTTTGAGGAGCGGTAACCCTACGATAAACGTCGTTGCTTGGTGATTGGTTGCGATGCGAATCAGCTCGGCAATGTCATGCCCGAGTCGTTTGCTTCGGTGAATTGTAGTTATTGGGGATGGAGGTAGAAGATTGGTTGAGCTGAGCGCCACTCCGATACGCTTTGTCCCAAAATCGATACCGATTAAAATTTCATCCATTGGATTGATGGACCTCTGGAATCATCGCGAGTGCTGGCAGAAGAGACATGAGAGCGGTGACAACACCTGAATCATTGAAGACAAGGCTAAGCACAACTGCGAAGCTGAGGTAATGGATACCACTTTGCCACGGAAGACGGACGACAAATACCCGTCTTCCAAGCCAGATAAGCACGACCACTGCAAGGAATGCAACTATCGTCGGAGGTCGCAGCGCGATTTCGAAGTTCATCAAGACTTTCCGCCCAACGATGTCAATGAGGTGCCCTACTCCCGATGTCTTCGCAGCAGTCATCGCGGCACCTGCGTGTGACATTTTTGGTGAGAACACCATGTCCATCCAAGCGGCTACGACTGCTGTAATCATTCCTATCAGGACAGCAGGCGCTAGTAACCATTCTGTCTTCCGATTCCGAAATAAGTTGAAGCTTCGTAGGATATCCATTGCGGCAAGAGCGGCAAACGTGACGACGGCTCCAAAGTCGGCACCGAGGCTGGCATTGCCAAAGAAAGCAACACAAGCAAGCGCAGTAATGACCCGGAACTTCTTTGGTACGCATACACAGAGTGTGCCGGAGATGATTCCGAGGAGCTCATTGCCAACACCGTAGAAACGGATTCCGGGTTCAAAGTAGCCTTGTAGTGGTGAAAAGTCACCGTAGCGGAGCCCTGTCAACTGGTCGAGTACAACGATAATTGCTGTGACTCCGAGGGTAAGTCGTACCGGAAGGAATGCCGCAAGAATCCAAGGCAAAGTGAGCAACCAGAGAATCAGCGCTGGCGTCCCGCCGGCGTAGAGAGCGAGGGGGCACCCGGCGGCCGCGCGTGCGGCGATCATGCCCCATTTACTGTTACGTTGCCAGAGTCCTATCCCAAGGAGAATTCCGGCGAGGGCACCACTCACGGCTAGCTTTAGGTCCGAATTTACTTCCGATGCATATACATTTGAAGCAAATGTGACGATTGGCAGCTGATTACCGACCGATGATTCAGCGGAAGATATGTTTTCAACACCTCGGGATAGCTCATCGAGTGTTACAAAATCAGTCCTTCGTGTTGATGATGAATAGACTCCGCTAATCGCATCGTGCGTGAATACGTAGAAGCGCCGGTTCTTATCCGCTCGATTGACAATCCAATAGGGTGGCTTAGATGGGACAGCATCTATGCACGGCGGAAATGCCTTGCCTTGCCGATGTACCCATAAAACGGACCTAGTATTGGCTCCAACGGCAGCAGCCAACGTTTCTTGGTGGCCATTAAAATAGGAGCACGGAAGTGGTGCAATCGACTGCTGAGCGCGTGTCCCACTCGCAAATAGAATGAGTACGAGGCAAAGAATGACCCGTACTCGTGTCATCAGGACCCTAGAACAGTATCTACCGTTGCGGTCGCAGCACTGATTGCATCATCAATTCGTGATGCATCCTTCCCGCCAGCGCTTGCAAAATCTGGTCGTCCACCACCACCACCGCCCATGATTTGTGCGGCCTGCTTAGCAAGATTTCCACAATGGACACCAGCAATAACAGCAGTCTTGGTCGCCTTAACGACGATGTTGACCTTGTCACCAATCGGTGCAACCAGCATCACGACGCCATTGTCAGTACGACCGATTAGCTCATCAACCACGTTACCAAGGGATGCAGCATCTGGAGCATCTACAGACCGGATAATCACCTTGATGCCAGCGACTACTCTTGCATCTGCCAACAAACCATCCGCGAGACTGCCAGCCTGTTGCTGTTTCATGGCTTTTAGTTCGGCGCTTAGTTGATGTCGTTCATCGAGAAGGCGTTGAATCGCAGCAGAAAGTTCATCCACTTTTACATTCAGTAATGAAGCTGCACGATCAGCATCACTGACTGTCTTCGCAATGTAATCCATTGCAACATCGGACGTGATTGCTTCGATTCTACGTACGCCTGCCGCGCTAGATGACTCTCCAACAATTTTGATGATGCCGATCTCGGAGGTGTTCGCTACGTGCGTGCCGCCACAGAACTCACGTGAGTATTCTCCTCCCACGGAAACGACACGAACAACATCACCGTACTTCTCACCAAAGAGCATCATGGCACCAAGCTCATGCGCTTCATTGATCGGTTTTTCTGCGATGTCAACAACCAGTGCAGCTGACACAGCTTCGTTTGCCAATCGCTCAATCACTTTTAGTGTCGCGGAAGGAATCGATTCTCCGTGGGAAAAGTCAAACCTTAAGCGATCCGGAGCGACGAGCGATCCACGTTGTGCCACGTGGGAACCTAGCTGATCACGTAAAATCTTGTGCAGTATGTGGGTTGCCGTATGATTGGCCCTGATTTGGCGTCTGCGGTTGGCATCAACCGATGCATGGACGTGACCACCCGTCGCGAGCTCACCTTGATGAACGAGGACCGAGTGGAACCACACACTGTCCTTCTTGGTGACATCCAGAACACTTGCCCGGAAGTCATGGAAGGTTAGCTCTCCGGTATCACTGACTTGTCCGCCGGATTCTGCATAAAATGGGCTTGCTTGGAGGACGATATCTGCCATCATCCCGGCCGTGATCACCTTCGTAGGCTGCCCATCGACCAACATACCGGCCACCACTGTTGTTCCATCGAGCGATGTATAACCCGTAAAGTCTGTGTGTGGCAGGTCACGGAAGAAAGCCTTTACGTTGTCATCCGTGATGATCCAGGTTTTCTTGTTTCCCTTACCCGAATCAATTGCATGCTGTGCACGTGCTTTGTTGAATGATTCCTCATCGATGACAACACCGCGCTCAGCTGCAACCTCACGAGTTACTTCGAAGGGCAGACCATAGGTGGCAAACAGGTCAAACGCTGCAGCGCCTGAGAGGTCTCCCTTAGCCAATGAGTCATCCAGACGTACAAGTCCATCCGAGAGGATATCTCTAAACTGAGCTTCTTCCCGTCGGACAGCTACCAAGATAGCTTCTTCCCGATTGACGAGATCAGGATAGGCATCTTTCATGTGCGCAATCACACCTGGGACAGCACGATCCATGAATGGAGCGCTATCAAAGCCCAAATGACGAATACCAGCAACGATTGCACGGCGCATCAGGCGTCGGAGAACGTAGCCGTGCTTTTCTTTGTCTGGAAGTACGCCATCCCCAATAAGAAACGTCGTAGCCCGTATATGGTCTGCAATCCGTCTGAATGCGATATCCGTTGTTGCATGGGGTGTCGATGTATACATCTTGCCGCTCAGCAATTCCAAGTGATTGATGATCGGTCGGATGACATCCGTCTCGAATGGACCGGCAAGATCATTGATGGCAGCAGCGGTTCGCTCGAGACCCATTCCGGTATCGATATTCTTCTTTGGAAGCGCTTGGAGAGCGTAGTCAGCACCGGCTCCGACGCCAGTGAACTGTGTAAACACATTGTTCCAAATTTCTAGCCAACGGCTCCCCTCGCCATCCCAGTCTTGGTCAAATGGCAAGTGCGGCTTAAGGTCAAAGAAGATTTCGGAACAGGGACCACAAGGTCCTTGACTCTTTTCGACAATAGCATTTGAAGGCCAGTAGTTCGTCTTCTGACCGAGGCGTGTGATACGTTCATCCGCAATCCCGAACTTTTTCCAAAGCGCGTACGCATCATCATCATCCTGATAAACCGTGACACGAATACGCTGGCGGTCGATTTTCAGAACATCAAAGAGAAACTCTGCAGACCACTCCACTGCCTCGGGTTTGAAGTAGTCACCAAAGCTGAAGTTTCCAAGCATCTCAAAAAACGTGCAGTGACTGATATCTCCGATGTCTTCAATATCTTTTGTTCGCAAACACTTTTGGCTAGTCGCGATACTAGTCCTCGGAGGTGTTACACGATCTTCAAAGTAAGCCTTGAACGGGACCATTCCAGCAACCGTAAAAAGGAGTGTGGGGTCTTCCGTGACCAACGAATCTGATGGCAGGATAAGCGCACCTTTGGATGCGAAGAAGTCGAGGTAGGCGCGGCGGAGTTCACTAGCTTCCATATTGTGAAAAGTATATCGCCAGCACTACCGGCAAGTTTCACACTGGAGTCCACCATGAAACCCGTATTCGGGTAAAATGTTTGGTGGTTCAGTATTGAGGTTTCGTGACCGATATAACTGAGTGGAAGGTTACAGTTCGGCATGCATGATGACTCAATCACGGTAGATCGGTCCCTCTCGCTACATGGCCCTAACGCGGCCTATGCCCGAGAGTTGTATGAGCGTTGGATGGAAGATCCAGGTTCAATCGACTCCGATACAAGTGCTCTTTTTGCAACGGGTTATATTCCGCCTGCTGAAGCGCGCAGTACGTCAACGGTCGAAACAACCAATGTTGAAACCATTATGCGCGCAGTCCACCTCGCAGGGCTGATTCGTGAACACGGCCATGTTGAGGCTAACCTCAATCCGCTTACTAGTCCATCAAAGATTGATCCCCAGCTGACGCTTGGATATCATGGGCTGACCGAATCAGATCTGGCGTCGCTACCTCCATCCGTTGTCGGTGGCCCAGCCGCTGCTGGTACATCGAATGCACTAGATGCAATGAATCGTCTTCGACACGTTTATTGCGGGACGATTGGCTACGAAGATGACCATGTCCAAACACCTGAGCACCGTAACTGGTTACGTGATGCATTTGAATCAGGCCGCTACCTACGTGCGATTACAGATGAAGACCGCTCATGGCTGCTTGAGCGAATCACCGAAGTAGATACCTTCGAACAGTACCTGCACAAGACGCAACCATTTCAGGGTGAAAAACGCTTCTCAATAGAGGGCGTCGACATGCTGGTTCCCGTCCTTCAGAGCATCGTCCAACGTGCAGCAGTCGCAGGTAATCGTGAAGTGGTTATTGGGATGGCCCATCGTGGAAGACTGAATGTCCTTACCCATGTCCTGCGAAAACCTTACCGTCAGATGCTGTCTGAGTTCATTAAGGGCAAAAAGTACCTCGTTCCAAGTACGAGTGGCGCGGGATCTGGCGGTTATACCGGTGATGTTAAGTACCACAAGGGGTATGAGTTTCGTATTGAAACAGCTGACCACGGAAGCGTTCCAGTCACGCTCGTACCGAATCCATCCCACCTTGAATTCGTAAATCCTGTTGTTTTAGGCCGTGCACGTGCCGCTCAGGAACACCGCGACCATCAGGGGAAACCATCACGGGATATTCTTGCTGCGCTTTCGATTTTGATCCACGGCGATGCTGCATTCCCTGGACAGGGTGTTGTGGCAGAGAGCTTGAATCTTTCGCGGGTTCCCGGTTACCGCGTTGGTGGAACTATCCATATCATCGCTAATAATCAGGTTGGATTCACAACCGACCCAGAAAATAGCCGCTCTACGCTGTATTCATCCGACCTCGCAAAGGGCTTTGAAATCCCTATCGTTCATGTAAATGGTGATGACCCGGATGCATGTCTCGCGATGGCTCGCCTAGCGTTGGATTTCCGCCAGAAGTTTGGCTGTGACTTCCTGATTGATATCATCGGGTACCGCCGACACGGGCATAACGAAACAGATGAGCCACGCTACACGCAGCCTAAAATGTATGGAGTTGTAGATGCACATCCGCGTCTGCGTGAACTTTATGCTCATCGCTTGATGGCAAAGGGTGTGGTCGATTCATCCGTTGTAGATTCGATGTTATCTACCGTACGTGAGTCGCTGACGGATGCGCGTCAATATGCGCTCGAGCAGGCAGGCGGAACTGTTACCACACCCGCAGTTACCATCGCCCCAAATGTAGAGGTTGAAAATGTGTCGTTTGACCGCTTGCAGGTCCTAAACGATGCGATTACATCCACTCCGGATGGATTTGCAACAAACGATAAGCAGCTTCGACAGGTCTTAAAGCCACGGAAAGCAGCTCTAACCGCAGATGAACCGAGCATCAATTGGGCCCATGCCGAGGCATTGGCATATGCTTCAATTCTCGAGGATGGAACTCCCATTCGCCTCTCTGGTCAGGATGCGCAACGCGGGACGTTCTCACAGCGAATGTTGGTGTTGCACGATGTCGAAACCGGTGCCCGATGTCACTTACTCAGATTCGTTCCAACAGCGAATGCATCCATTGCCATTTTAAACTCGCCTCTTTCCGAGACCGCTGCTTTAGGCTTTGAGTACGGCTACAGTGCACATGCAAAAGAAACGCTTGTGCTATGGGAAGGTCAATTTGGTGACTTTGCTAACGGAGCTCAGGTATCATTGATCAGTTCATCGTAAGCGGCGATGCAAAGTGGTCACAAAAATCCGGTTTGGTGATGCTCCTCCCACATGGCTATGAGGGTCAGGGACCAGAGCATTCAAGCGGACGCGTTGAGCGCTTTCTACAATCGGCTGCTGGAAACAATATTAGGGTCGCGAACTGCACCACACCAGCAAACTACTTCCACCTGCTAAGGCGACAGGCGAAGTCTTTGGCAATAGATCCTAGACCACTTATTGTGATGACACCAAAGAGTCTCCTTCGTCATCCAAAGGCTGTCTCGCATGCTGCAAGCCTCACGACCGGAGCATTTCAACCTGTCCTTGATGACGTGCGAACAGACATCGATAAGGCTTCGATAAAGCGAATCATTATGTCCAGTGGCAAGATCATTGTAGACTTGCTGGCAAGCCCCTCCCTAAACCCGATGACCACGGCATTGCTTCGATTGGAAGAGATTCATCCATTCCCGAAGGACGAAATCACACGCCTCATCGCAACGTACCCCTACGCGACAGAGTTTGTCTTTGTACAAGAGGAACCTCTGAATATGGGAACGGCAAGCTATGTCATTCCAAACTTACAGGAGCTGTTACCTTCCAACATTATATTGCGCGTAGTTGGCCGTCCTCTGGAAGCAAGTCCTGCTGAAGGAAGCATCGACATGCACAACGCGATGCAGGCGCACATTGTTCACTCAGCACTTTCCTAAAGGATTCATGGATTAATATCCAAAGGAGTTTGTTATGTCAGTCGAAATTATCGTACCCAACATGGGTGAATCTGTTGTAGAAGCCACCGTTGCACAGTGGATCAAGAAGGTTGGAGATGCGGTCAAGGCTGGAGATGATCTGATTGAACTTGAGACCGATAAGGTGAATCAGGTATTACAGGCGGAGGCCGATGGAGTTCTCGCATCTGTTGCGTTTAACGAAGGTGACACAGTTACGGTTGGTGCGGTTCTTGGAACAATTACTGCTTCTGGAGCGTCTGTTGCTGCCGCTTCACCAGAAAAAGTAGCAGTCACTGAAGGTACCGAGCTGGTGTCCAAGGGTGGTGTGACACCCGTTGCTGAAGCGATGGCTAACGCCAATGCAGTTGACTTAAGTAAGGTTGCGGCAACCGGGCCTGCTGGCAAGGTCGGCAAGACAGATGTGGCATCAGCGATCTCTGGTGGAGTTGAAAACACCACTTGGTCTCCAAAGAAGCCTGCCGCAGCTGCTAAGCCTGCAGCACCTGCCCCTGTGACATCGCCCGCTTCTTCGAAACCAGAAGAGCGCGTGCGTATGTCACGTCGCCGTCAGACGATTGCAGCTAACCTTAAGACTGCACAAAACACAGCTGCGATGCTGACGACATTTAATGAGGTAGACATGTCTGCGGTCATGAACCTCCGGAAGCGAACAAAGGAATCCTTCATCGCGACCCATGGTGTTGGCCTTGGCTTTATGTCCTTCTTCACGAAGGCTGTTGTCGGCGCACTGAAGCAGTTCCCTGCTGTAAATGCCGAGCTTCAAGGCGATGAGTTGGTCTACAAACGGTACTACGACATTGGAATCGCCGTGGGTGTAGAAGATGGCTTGGTCGTTCCGGTTATTCGGAATGCAGATGCGTTGAACTTTGCTGGTATCGAATCCACCATCAAGGGTCTTGCCGAGAAAGCCAAGAAAAACGCGCTTGGCATTGGTGATATGACCGGTGGAACGTTTACGATTACTAATGGTGGTGTTTACGGTTCGCTGATGTCAACTCCGATTCTGAACTATCCTCAGGTGGGTATCCTTGGGCTCCACAGTATCAAGGAGCGACCGGTCGTCGTAGATGGCCAGATCGTAATTCATCCAATGATGTACATCGCGCTTTCCTACGACCATCGTGTCATCGATGGTGGGACAGCGGTAAGGTTCCTGGTAAAGGTCAAGGACCTTATCGAGAACCCGGATGGCCTCCTCCTCGAGCTCTAAACAACTCAAAAGCCCTGCCATTTGGCAGGGCTACTTTTTTCTTTACGGCTCGTATCTTCCGATTAGCACACTGTAAGAAATGTAGCCGACATACTCGGCACGTAAAGACGAATATACGCTTTTCCATCGGCTTGGATGATTTCGTAAACCATTTCCTCAGCAATTCTGGAATAACCGGCGTACCGACTATTTTCTGTCGACAAGATGACGCGATATTCACCAATGATAGGAACTGGTATCCAGACATCCTCATAAGAAACATCCGGGCTGGTATTCGTTACCAGAACGATTCCATCACGGTGAAATACCGCAAGTCTGCGCTCGTCATCCAACAGTGGTGCCGTCATGAACGATTGGGACCAGCAGCTCGATAAACGCTCAAAGCGCATCAAGTCGCCGTCAAAAGCAGCCATTTTTTGATACATCAATGACTCATCTGATGACAAGTGCCATTTTCGATAAGCGTATTCAAAGCAGTCATTATTGTCTGGCGTGGGAAATTCAACCCAATCAGGATGCCCATATTCATTCCCAATAAATGACATCCACGCCTCGCCCCCAAGCAAGAAGACAATAGACTTGGCTACATTTATGACCGACATCGCCAAGTGGACATCATGACTCGCTGCACTAACACTCATCTCTGAGTACATTTTGGGACCAAGGAGTCTAAATATGAGGGACTGTCCGCCGACAATCGCCTGGTCATGGGACTCTATATAGCTAACATGTCTTTCGTCAAATCTACGGGAAACCAATGCATGCCAAAATGCAGACGGGATGATTCCGTTATCCATCACAGACTTGGCAGTCAATTCGAAGAAGTCTGGTAGTCCCATTTGGAGCCGATAGTCGAATCCAACACCACCATTTTCATAGGAACGTGCCACCCCGGGAAATCCGCTGACATCCTCGGCTATGAGGACTGCATCAGGATTAAGTCTATGGACAAGGTGGCATAGACGAACAAGGTACTGTAGCCCAAACTGATTTAGGTTGCTTCCCTGATAGTCGTTTTCTGAAAAGGACGCATGCCCGATACCATGATCGTGATACAGGATTGATGTAACGCCATCAACGCGGAACCCATCAATTCCATATTCTTCAATCCAGTACCGGGCATTTGATAGCAAGTACGAGATCGTAAATGGATTCTGGTAATCATAGACTAGAGAATCCCAAGCAGGATGGAGTGCGTTATCACCACGCAGAAACAGATAGCCATCTTGACCATCAAACTCACCAAGCCCCTCAGCTAGGTTTTTGACAGCGTGCGCATGGACGAGGTCGATGATTACCTGTAGCCCAAGCAGATGGCATTTGTCGACCAAATATTTAAAGTCTTGACGGGTTCCAAACCTGCTGCAGATTCCATACGGATTGCTTACATGGTAACCAAATGAGCCATAGTATGGGTGCTCATGAACTGCCATCAGCTGGACAGCCGTATATCCTGCTGCCTGGATTTTTTGAATAACATCGTGTGCTAATTCCAAGTAGGTGCCAATTCTAGGGCCCGCTGCAGCAAGTCCAATATGCAACTCATATATTTTAAGTGGTTGTTGTGCGGCGGATGACTTTGTAGGTTGACTCAGGACATCAAAGTCAAAGATTGCTGCAAAGTCCCCATCTGGTGATTGCTGAGCAAACGGGCACGTCGATGGAATCCTATCTCGTGAGCCGTTGTAACCGGCGATATGAAGCTTGTACCTGCTGCCTGCGACAATACGGGTCCGGTCAATGGAGATTACCCACTCCGTTTCGGAGATTCGGTGTAGCGGATCCCTGCCTCGGTCCCAATGATTAAAGTCGCCAATGATAGATATGAAATGAGCGTTTGGTGCGTGTTCTCTTACTACGATCTGATCATTTTGTACAAATGTTCCAATGCGATAATGCCAGGTATCGTCAATTGAGTTCGTGGATAAAGCATCTGTTACCAACGCATGTGCGACTCCGATTGGTGTGGAATCAGGTGTCTCAGGTTTAGTCATTTACAGCTGCCTGAGGAATCTGCATTGGGTTAATCTTTAGACCGTAAACATGCGCAATCAGTTGTCGCGCGATGGGAGCAGCGTGAGATCCACCATGGAGATGTTTACCATCTGCATCTAACCATACAGCAAACGCGATCCGAGGCAGCTCACCTTGTTTCTGCGCGTAGCCGGCAAACCACGCATGGGTTGGGCTCCGCTTTCCCCGAGACTCAGCACTTCCAGTCTTTCCAAAGACATCGATTCCAGGAAGGCGACAAACTTGGCCAGTGCCTCGATTATTCGTTATTACGCCTTGCATCGCCTTTTGCACCAGCTCACGCGTTCTGTCAGACCAGCCAACGGTACCGACAACCTTACCAAGCCCAGCGGGTTGTCTAACCGGTGCTGATGAAAAATCCGCCGGTTCAACGTGGTCAAGGAGATGTGGAACGATTCGATTGCCATTATTCGCGACTGTTGCTGCAAGCGAAGCCATCTGGAGCGGTGTCGTGAGCATAGCTCCTTGTCCAATCGCCATATTTGCAGAGTCACCACTAAACCATCCTTCGTATTGCTTTTTATAGTGACGATAGATTGCTTCTTGTGACTTTGGTCCATCGATGTTTCCATCCAGCTCACTTGTCAGATCAATTCCCGTATCTTCACCCAAACCAAAACGGCGTGACCACTTTTCAAGTTCTTCCTGTCCAACCCAGATACCTAATTGACCAAAGTAGGCATTACAGGAAACGGCAAAAGCATCGAACATGGTTATGTATCCATGATGACCAGTGCAACCGAGGAATGAGCGCTTACCAATGCGCAATCCACCATCACAGCGGACGGCAGTTCCTGGCGTAACTTTTCCAGATTCTAGAGCCGCAGTGAGAGTAATAATCTTCATCACAGACCCAGGTGGTAGCTGTGCCTGGGTCGCTTCATTCGTTGCATATGGCCTGATATTGGAATTGTAGATGTACTTAGGCATTGGCCGCACATTCCAAAGGTTTAGGTCATATGTCGGGCTAGATACAAAAGCAAGAACTTTTCCTGTTGATGGATCAATGGCTACGACGGCACCTTTCCGTTTACCGAGTGATTGTGAAGCAATACGCTGGAGATTCGTATCGATAGCCAATACCAATCGGCTCCCTGGCTGCGGAGGAATAACATTAACGGTTCGTCGTTGACCGTTGGTACGATCTGTTGCGAATTCTTCATCCCCAGGAATGCCAGCCAAGTCCCGATCATAAAAACGTTCAA
>Ga0114971_10001513_pt1 | contig 15855 bp, 14 predicted proteins | sample M_140625_MF_Meta_FD_87320 | JGI IMG/M metagenome (GOLD analysis project Ga0114971, IMG submission 87320) | Freshwater microbial communities from Lake Montjoie, Canada to study carbon cycling - M_140625_MF_MetaG | ecosystem: Environmental > Aquatic > Freshwater > Lake | place: Lake Montjoie...
AGCTTGACCAACTTCCTCGATAATGCGGTTAGGACAGATTTTGTAAACTGTAGGGAAATAAGCGATGTTATAACCTGACATGAAAGCTTGACCTGCAGCCGTGTTTGGTAGGTCAACGATTGGATACGTTGTTCCAGTTACCCAGTCACCTTGAGTTGTTGTAGCAGCAGCTCCTGTAGAAGCAGCAGGGCCATTTAATTGAGCAGAAGTGTTAGTAAGTTCACCTTCCAAGAAAAATACCATTACATCGTTTGTTGTACCAGAAACAACACTTGGTAATCCAGATGGACCGTGGTTTTCGTATAAATCACGTAGTGCGTGTGTGTTGTGGTAGTTCCAACATGGACCACACCAAGCAGCAGATACATCAATAAAAACGGTTTTTCCTTGATCTAAGTAAGAATACAAAGATTGAGTTGTACCATTCAAGTCAGTGAACGTCCAGTTTGGAGCGACACTACCATTTGCTAACTGTGCATTCGCGCTAACTCCTGACACAAGCAATAAAGCTGAGAATAATAGTTTTTTCATGAATTATATTTTAAGTTCGGGTAAATGTAATAAGAATTCACGAAGAAAAAAAGACCTTAAGGAGATTTTTAAAAGAAGTATTTATTTCTTTTTTAATTGTTCTTTGATAAACAATTCAATCGCTCCGACCATTGAAGGAGCTTTGGGATGAGGTGCGTGAACATCTAATCTCAAATTGTTTTTGATAACTGCATTGGCCGTGGTTGGTCCAAAAGCCGCAATTGCCGTATCATTTTGCTTGAAATCAGGGAAGTTTTTGAACAAAGACTCGATTCCACCAGGGCTAAAAAACACGAGTATATCGTAGTATACGTCCTCTAAATCAGATAAATCAGAAGCCACTGTTCGGTATAAAATAACCTTTGTAAAAGGCAGTGCGTGCTGTTCTAAAGTCAATGGAATATTATCGCGAAGAATATCGGTACAAGGCAGTAGGAACTTCTCATTCTTATGCTTTTTCATTAATTCTGCTAACTCGTCGATTGTTTGTTTCCCGAAAAATATTTTTCGTTTTCTATAGGTCACATACTTTTGTAAATAAAGAGCAACCGCTTCCGTGATACAAAAGTATTTTGTTGTGTCTGGAACCTCGAATCGTGTCGCCTCGGCAATTCGAAAGAAGTGATCTACCGCTACTTTAGATGTTAATATGATGGCTGTGTGCTCTGAGAAATTTACACGCTGCGCTCTAAACTCTTTAGCATCAATACCCTCTACCTTGATAAACGGACGGAAGTCTATTTTCAATTTATACTTTTCAGCTAAGTCGTAATACGGTGACTTATCCCCCTCAGGCTTCGGCTGCGAAACTAAAATTGTCTTTATTGCCAAGTTTCGTGTTTTTAACGTATTATATTAGACGACTAAAGTGAAGTTTTTCCAAGCTAACTTTGTTAAAATTATCAATGGTAAAATTTCTAGGGTGCAAATATACAAAATTAAATAATACCATTTGTATCTTAACTGCGCCCCAAGGATAAGGCCTTTGGCAATGCGCCAAATGATTAATATAAAACTAATGGCGCAAAAAAGTGGCGCAAACACAGTCTGGATTTCTTGATTTAAGATCCAAAGCAAAGCTAATGTGGTGAGTAAGTATCCACCAAAAGACCATACTTGTTTGTTAACCGCGCTCATCGAATCCAGTATAGCCTTTTCCCCTGACAACAAATAAACCAGTCGAAAATTGATCAATTGAACAAATGTCAAAGCCGCTACAATTTTTATGGTCAGAACCACTGCCTCAATTAGATTTTCGTCTTTATATAGAACCATAAAAACGCAAGTAGCAAAAGAAATAATGTAATTTAGAACAATCAATGCGGCCATGCTTGGTTGCAGCTTTGATCCTTCAAATCCATTACTGTCGGGACGTTTGATTTTAAAAAACCCAGTGAAGGTTTGTGCGATTAAATCTGGTTGTGCGACACGTGCGACGCCAACAAATGCAAAACATAGAAGAATGATTACCAGCAAGTAACTATTCATTTGTGTTTCGCGTTCGATGAGTTCGAATGAGCTATAGAGGGTAAATATCATCACGGACAAAATTAATTCAAAAATGTATGGGGTGGACATTTTAATTATTACTTACTTTTGCATTCAAATTAGGTGAATTATGAAAACAGATCTATTTACACATCCGGATTACTATGGAATGGATGACCTTCTTTCTGACGAACATAAACTTGTTCGTGATGCCGCTAGGGCTTGGGTGAAAAAAGAAGTTTCTCCAATCATTGACGAGCACTACGAAAACGCGACATTCCCTATGCATATTTTGAAGGGATTAGGAGAAATTGGTGCGTTTGGACCTTATATTCCGGAGGAATATGGTGGTCCCGGATTAGATCATATTTCTTATGGTTTAATTATGCAAGAACTAGAACGTTGTGATTCGGGTTTGCGTTCAACCGCTTCTGTACAATCTTCTTTGGTTATGTACCCAATTTGGAAATATGGTTCTGAAGAACACAAACAAAAATATTTGCCAAAATTATCTACGGGGGAAATGATGGGTTGCTTCGGTTTAACCGAGCCCGATTATGGATCGAATCCAAGTGGAATGATTACCAACTTTAAAGATGCGGGTGATCACGTCATCTTGAATGGCGCAAAAATGTGGATTTCAAATGCTCCCTTTGCGGACATCGCAATCGTTTGGGCGAAAGATGAAACAGGACGAATTCACGGTATCATTGTTGAACGCGGAATGGAAGGATTTTCGACGCCTGAAATGCATGGTAAATTATCTCTTCGCGCCTCAGCTACAGGCGAACTTATTTTTGACAACGTAAAGGTGCCTAAATCAAATATTCTACCTGGAAGATCTGGATTAGGCGCACCGCTAAGTTGCCTTGATTCAGCTCGATTTGGTATCGCTTGGGGTGCAATTGGTGCCGCGATGGATTGTTATGATCAAGCATTGCGCTATTCGAAAGAACGCACGCAATTTAATGTTCCTATTGGCGCATTTCAATTGATTCAGAAAAAACTTGCTGAAATGATTACGGAAATTACAAAAGCTCAATTACTAACGTTAAGATTGGGGCAATTGAGAAATGAAGGGCGTGCAACCACTGCGCAGATTTCCATGGCAAAACGCAACAATGTTGAAATCGCATTACATATAGCACGTGAAGCACGACAAATTCATGGTGGTATGGGAATTACAAGTGAGTATTCCATGATGCGTCATATGGCAAATCTTGAATCAGTTGTGACCTACGAAGGTACGCATGACATTCATTTATTGATTACCGGAATGGACGTAACTGGAATTCCAGCCTTCACCCGTGAAATGCCTGATTTAAATTAATTTACAGTTCGTCTGAATCGACGTCGATGTTTGCATCCCCCCTTAAAAAGCGGATGCGACTTCTTGCTTCGGTCGAGAATAAACTCCCTTTGAAATCGATCATTAAGCGCTTGTAATATTCAAGTGCTTTTTCTTTGTCCTGAAGTTGGTTCTCTGTCAGGTCAGCTAAGCGAAAAAGTGCGTCATCGCCAAGAATATCATCTGAATAAAACTTCAGTAAATCCGTGTAGTAATCCATTGCTTCTGTCCATTTTCCTTGTTGTTCCATGGCTTTCCCTTTTCGAAATAAAATTTCATCAGCCAACGAATGCATGGGAAAGTTAACTTGAATACTATCAAACAATACAAATGCGGAGTCGTAGCGGTGCTGTTCAATAAGTCTTTCAGCGGTAGCAAACCACAACATCACTTGGTAATTACTATCCAAACCATAATTATCGGTAATCATCACTGATAATTGCAGCGCATCATTGGCAATCATTTTTGATGTGGATTCTTTGAGTACATTCAATTGGCCTTGTGCAAAATCAAATTCCCCATCAAAATAGAATACACGCGCATTTTTATATTTTGCTTCGTTTCCAATTTGTTCAAACTTAAAATCAGTATCTACTTGCATGTACAAAAGGGACGCTTCCCAAATGTCTCCTCCAAGGACATGAACATCTGCTAACTTCATTTTGACTTGTGCGCGTTGCATGTCCGTCAAGCCAGGGGTTGCTAATAACATATTGAGTAGCTCGATGGATTCCATCACTTGTTCTCCATAAAACGCCTTGATATGCGCCACTTCCAACATGATCTGAAAAGTAAACCTAGATTTTCCAAGTCGCGCTAATGCATCCGTGTAATCCTGTATAGTAGCTTGAATTTCGATGGATGAATAAGCTCGATTGGTAGTGATTTCAATAAAACGTGTATTCAACAAGGATTTTTGTGCCTCAAAATACAGCGAATTATCGGATCCGAGTGAAATGACATAATCAAAGCATTTACGGGCTATTTCATACGATTTGTTTTCGACACACACCAACCCCAGTTCCATCACTCGCGTTCCATCACCTTGCACCCTCTTGTCCAGCGCTTGCGCTTGTGTGAAGGCCCCATTAAAGTTCTGGTTTTGCACAAACAACCAGATCAACATCTCTGCATAGATCAATGGCGCATTCGCTTTTTGTGTCTTTGTGATTAATAGTTCTTTCAAGGCCATGAAATCAGGCGCGTCGCTTTTCGTTAAATCAACTCGGCTATTAATGGCCAACTGAATTGACTCTTTCATGTTAGGTTGCAGCTCCAGGTATTCGATGTACTCTCGCATCATCTCAGACTTATTGCCCATCAATGAGTAATAATCAGCGTATTGGAAGTTAAATGGGTAGCTCGGCGCAAGTTTTCTTCCTTTGTCTAGGCAGGATTTCGCAAAATCAAATTTTCCCCTAGCGATAAAGGCCTGGTAAATTTGAATGGTTAAACCTGGATTTCCATTCACTTCTTCAATAATAGCTTCATAAATTTTACGTGCTTTTCCCTCTTCGTTCAGGTCTTCATAAAATTGCGCAAAGGTGACCCGAAGTTCCAAGTCGCCAGGATTCTGGTTTACTTGTTTTTTGATGATTTTCTCAGCCGTTTTGACATCTTTTATCTCCAATAAACACTCATAATAACGTGTGAAAACAACTTTTGAAGGGTCATTCGCATAAATCTTTTCGTAATAGGTGCTTGCCTTCTCAAATTCGCCGTTGGTATAATAATACTGAGCTAATTGAATATCCGTTTCCGTTTGACCAAAAGAATGACTAGCCAATAAAAGAACGAATAAAAGGAGAAGGGTTTTCATTAATGATTTAAATTGTGTTTCCTTAATAATGCTAAAGATAACTGATTCAATTCGTCATGTAATTCACGATAGGTGTTCAGTGTTTCGTTTTTTAGTATTAGGTATTCTTCAAAAAGGATTTGGATTTGTTTGATCTTGTTTTTTTCGAACAAAATATAGGATTCGTATTTATCTCTGCTCCCGGAACCATTTTCGATGTCAACTCTCAAATTTTTTAAGGTCTTCCGTTCTTCAAGGATGGCCGTTTTAAGCTGACTATTCTGTTTCCCAAGTGGCTTAAGGTTTCTCCTCATGATTTTGTAGGCATCCATTTTTTTACCTAGGACTAAATTAATGGTGTCTAAAATCAAATATGTCTTGATGCGTATTTCAACAGCATTTGTCGATGTTTTTAGCGCGGTTAATGTATCGATCTCGTTTTTCTCGCGGTCTTGATGAATCGTATCCAGCGTTTTCTCCAATTTGGAGATTCGTTTCAATTGTTCATCCTTTTTCAAATCCGCACAGGAAAATAAAAGGAGACAACATGTTGCCATTAGTGAATAAGAATATTTCATGAACATTGTAAGTAAATAAAATGGGTGAAAAAAGTAATAATCACGGCGAATGTCCATCCTGTATACACTTCGATTGGACGGTGTTTATTTAAAAACAAACGCGCTGAAATAGTTAAGCCTGATGCAAGGATGGCTGCAGGTAAAATCCAAAGAGCAAAAGCTTGTTGCTCCAAAAAAAACGCGAAGAGAAATCCTACCAAAATCCCTGCTCCCCCAGCGTGAAGGGATATTTTTATCCACCTATTTATCCCCATGAAGGCAGCTGTCACAATAAAACCGGACAATGGCAATGCATAGAAAGCAATTGGCAGGGCTGCATCCGGCGCTTTCACAAAGAACAATAAAAATAACACCAATGAATATGCCATCATCACAAGCAATGGAATTCTCCTTTCGCGCTGATTTTCAATGTCTATGGTACTGATCACCTTTTTTTTATGTAGCGCCACAAAAGAGAGTCCGGGAGCGACCACACTAAAAAGGAAAAATAAGAGTAGGAGCCTTGTTTTCATCTCTGGAGCCAAGAAGTACATGGACACATGGCTTAGGTCTTTCGGCATAGAAGGAATATACATGGCCAATAAGATTCCATATGTAGGCATGAATAGGGGTAAAAACACCCAAGAGAGTATGTGTGATAATATGCTTTTCATATCTAAAGTTCTTTTCTCATTCTTGCAACTGGAATATTCAATTGCTCTCTATATTTCGCTACTGTTCGACGGGCAATATTATACCCTTTCTCATTTAACAGGTCCATCAGTTTTTCATCCGTTAACGGATTGTGTTTGTCTTCCGCTTCAATGGCATCCGCCAAAATCTTTTTCACTTCTCGTGTAGAAACTTCCTCACCGCTATCTGTCGACAATGATTCAGAGAAAAAATATTTCAAAGGAAATATCCCGTAATTTGTCTGAACAAATTTTGAGTTCGCCACCCGTGAAATCGTCGAAATGTCTAAGCCTATGACATCCGCAATATCTTTTAAAATCATTGGGCGCAATTTAGTTTCGTCTCCGCTTAGGAAATACGCTTCTTGGTAATCCATCATCGCTCCCATTGTCAAAAGAAGTGTTTGTTGACGCTGTTTAATGGCATCGATAAACCACTTTGCCCCATCTAACTTTTGACGAACGAAGGATAGTGCATCCTTATCTGATTTTGATGATTTTGCTCCTTCTGCATAAGAACGCAACATGGATTCGTATTCACGACTCACTTTTAATTCCGGAGCATTTCGGCCATTTAAACCTAATTCCAAGCGGCCTTCACTTTCGAATAAGGTGAAATCTGGTATAATCTGCTGGTAATTTTTTGCGGATTCCGGCATGGAGCCTCCAGGTTTAGGATTTAATTTTAAAATTTCGTCGATTGCATCTTTTAGGTCGTGATCATCTATTTCAAGTTTCTTAGCGATTTTTTCGTAATGTTTTTTGGTAAATTCTTCAAAGTGATTTTCCAGAATTTTTTTGGCGGTGTAACGCGTAATATCCCCGTCTTGTTTCCGTTTGATTTGCAAGAGCAAACACTCCTGAAGATTTCTTGCTCCTACTCCTGCAGGGTCCAAATCTTGCACCAATTGTAGGATATGAAGCACTTCTTTTTCTGTGACGTCCAAATTCATGGAGAATGCTAAATCATCAACGATTGCTTCGATGCTTCGATTCAAGTACCCCGATTCATCTAAGTTTCCTACGATTACATCAGCGATGGTAAATTGCGTGTCCTCTAAGTACAATAAATGTAATTGTTCCATCAATTTTTCTTGAAAAGACTGTTCCCCAGATAATGGAATCACTCGCTCCTCGTCATCCTTGGAATGATTGTTGGCTTGTGTTTTATAGTCCGCTACATCATCATCCAAATAATCAGATAAGTCAAATTCTTCCTCCCCATCCGCATCATCAAACTCGTCTTCTTGCTCAAACTCATCTTCCAACTCATCATTTCCTTCTTCGAGTGCAGGATTCTCTTCCAGCTCTTGTTTGATGCGTTGATCCAACTCCATGGTTGGAACTTGAAGCAACTTCATCAACTGTATTTGTTGAGGAGAGAGCCGCTGTTCCAGTTTTTGAGCAAGGTGTTGTCTTAACGCCATTGGAATGTTCGAAAAATTACTTTTAAGGGATAATGTTCTGTCTAACCACTTGATAAATCTCCCAAGTGCTGCGGTCGTATACGTAAATTAACACATGCATGTTTTCCGCATGGTAAGCATTGTCTAATTGATTTGGTACGACAAAACTGTAATTCACATAGTATTTTCCGTTTTGCATATCCGCTGCTTCTAGCACTCTTCCAAACGATTGCGCATTTAAATTCCCGCGGTGGATGTCTCTGTGAATGTAACTTGTATTGTGTGAGTTGTCGCTCATCTTTTGGTCACCGACTAATGAATCTTCTAAAATGTACGCCACAATTCCTAATTCGTTCGTCAATGTAGCATCCAATTTATCGACTTCCACATGTAAAAATGCTCCGTGGGTCTGCGGATAATAATTCAAGACCGATTGCATGTTTATCTTTAATGTGTTTTCCGCCAACATCGTATTCACCATGCTGGTCCATGCATTTGGACTTTGGAAAATGTTTCCGCCGGAAAGAAAACGATTAATTGTTCCCCGTGGATTACCGCTGAATCCACCATCGTTTGCGCCAAAGTAGGTGCCGATTTCTACACATTGTGGATTGGTAAAATCAACAGGATATTCTGGAGCGCTGACTGTTTGAAAATCGCCTATACCTAATGGGCCAGCGTGCATGGAAGAAACGAATATTCTTCCAGCATGCGTTAATTCAAGTTGACGAGCCAAATCGGCCGCAGCTGGACAAAAAATACATTTATGGCCAGTGTAATCTTCAATAAGGATATTACGATCCACATTTGTATTAGCGGTAAACGTTGGCCATTCATTGGCCATATAGACAGCCCAATTTCCTGGATACAACGTGGTGTCAAGGGCCAAAGGATCCTGAGGTGGATATGGATTTGTTACGTGATCACATGATGTGAAAAGGTACATGGACCAAGCCATCAAGAAAAGAAGCGCACATTTTTTCATATTAAAAACTTTGAGTAAAGCTAAGTGTTAAACCATTCGATGCTGGAACAAAGCGACAAACGCCACCCACGCAAAAAAGTCCTGCACGTTGACGTCCGTATGATACTGTGAAACGAGTGGCATCGCGAATGTACCCACAAGTTAAAATTGGGTAATTCACGCGTTTATTCACATTTGGATTTCCGTAGTTATATTGATTCATAAAACTGAAAAACCAGCCTGGTGAAATGGAATACTCCAATAATAAGGTAGCCCAATTCCCTTTGTCTTTAATCAAGCCATTTTCTTTTTGAACAAACAATCCTTGTACTTCTGTTCGAAGCGAATGTTTAGAGTTGAACTTATAGGAGAACTCTCCAACCCCAATATTCGCATGAATGATGCCATGAGAATCATTCGATATTTTTATGACATCATTGTTGATTTTAATGGAATAGAAACTTAAAATGGTGCTGAATTTCTTATTTATTTTTTTGGTGATATTCAAGTTTATATCCTGCCAATACATACTGTCACTTGCATGAAACGGACGACACACATAAGTGACGCCTGTAGAGTCCAATGGATTGATTCCGCTTGTGCTTCTCTGTGGTCGATAGGTCGTAGAGAAGTTTCCGCCAACTGTCGTACCGTATTTACCGCCTAGTTTTGTGCCCTTTTTAAACGTATACAAAACATCCGTTTGATAAGCTACTTCTCCCATAGGCTGTGTGGCATAAGGGTATAATGTCGCTACTAAATTATACGTGTGTGTTTTGTTTAAAGACGGCAAGTAGTTTACGAAAACATCTTGTAAATCTTTCGTTCGATCAGAGCGATAACTCATGTTATCAACAGATTTTCCAGAAACTAAAATCCCTAGTCCTTTACGGGTATAACTCACATTGAAAACAGATGCATGACCATAATTGTATATGTAGTTGTTGTCACTAGATGGATCTTGTTCTTTTTGAACATATTCGATGTCTCCGTAAAAGTTTTTATAACGTAATTTCAGACGGCCCCCGTAAGTGGCTACATTTTGAGGCAAAATCAAATCTGGGTTTTTGTCCTCCTGATATTTGCTTACGAATGAAGCCCCTAAAACCACATCAAGTGGAAATTCGCTCATTTTTTTAATCCCTTCATTCAGGTGAAATTCACCGTCGACACCTCGTACAATTCCAGCTCCATGTATGATGCTTCCGCCTTGAAAGGACAAGCGCTGTGTCCCATAAACACCTTTTATCACAATTCCTGTTTTCGGACGAACAATGATTCTGGCTCCATCCATCATATTGTCATATCCTAGTGCTCTATCCTCATACGCTCTGAATGAAAGCCCGGAGCCAAATTGCTCGTAAAACGAACCCAAAGTAACATCCACAAAACCATTAGAATACCCAATGTAACGCATGCCAATTCCAGTACCATCAAAGCGGTTTGGATAGCCTTGAATCCTTGGTAAATAGGATTCTAAACGCATTCCGGCCTTGAAATTTCCCTGAGTATAATAGACATTCATGTAAGAGTTCAACAAGCCCTTTTGAGCAGGTTGTTTCGCATCAATGACGGAATCGGCATTTAAATATTGGAAGGTGCTTTCGATGTTTCCCGTGACAGAACCTTGAGAAAAACTAGAAAAACACAGAAGTGTCCCAGTTAGGACTAATAGAAATATTTTCATTACGATTATTTTCCGCTTAATTGAAGAAGTTCTTTGTACAATTTATCCTCATCCCCTGGGGCATAGTTATTATGAGAATAAACAATGTTTCCATCCTTGTCAATGAGGAAAGTATGTGGCACATTGTTTACTCCCATTGCTCTTTTAAAATCGCCGTTTGGATCCATTAAGACCATATAATCCCATGCTTTTCCATTCACATAAACTGGAACTTGACTTTTGGTTTTTTCGTCATCAATAGAAACTGCTACCAAAGTTACGCCTGTTTCCGCTTGCCAATCTTCATATAATTCATGAACGGTATTTAGTTCTTTTTTACATGGCGCGCACCATGTTGCCCAAAAACTGATGATGATGGGTCCTTTAACATCGATTGATGCTGTATTCACTGATTTACCATTGATGTCCTTCAAATTCACTGAAGGCAACTTTTTTAATTGGTTTTCTGTAGCGTGTGTATCCTGCGAAAAAGCAGTTATATTAGTAAAAAACACCAACGCAAGAGTAAGAATTGTTTTCATCGTTTTATCATTTTTTTGACACGGCTATTCAAAAACCTTGCCGAACTCAAAGGTATAAAAAAACCGAGACCTGAAAAACTTTGAACAATTTTGAAAATTAGTGAATATTCCTTATTTTTGAACAAACTCATACTCCATGATTAAGTCTTTAATTCTCTTCATAACACTTTCAATTAGCGCAATTACATTCTCACAAGATGGTATCGTAATTCACGTGGATGGACAAACTACAGACTTGTCTGGCTCTACCTATTATGCTGTGGCGCCATCGAATGCTTCGTTTGACATTCCGCTTGATGTAGAAAACCACACAGGTATGCCCAGAGATTGGAGAGTTTCGCGTTTGCGCATTGACGCTCCAGCTGGCTGGACCGATGCGTTATGTTGGGGACACGCTACAGATCCATTTGGTGGCACGTGTTATTCTTCAGGACAAATGAATACAAATCCATGGACAACTCCGGGAGCACAAACGGTATTATTTACCATCAACGATGGTGAATACGGAAAACTAAAGGCTTCTGTTGATCCTGCTGATGGCGTTTATGGAACCGCTCACTACAGATATTACATTTCAACAAATGGTATTGCCTATAGTGATTCGATAGATGTTGTGGTCGATTACTTAGCTGCTGTGAAGCCGATAAAAGAAGAGATTGGGGTAAGCATTTACCCCAATCCAACATCCGAATATGTTTCCATCCAATTAGCTGGTATGGACCAATCTAGTTTAAAAATGATGGACGCCGTAGGAAATGTCCTCATGAAAGAAGTGATTCATGGAAACAAAAAAATAAATGTTGGCGATTTTAACAATGGCATTTATTTCCTTCTTTTTGAGACGGCAAATGGTAGAACCATTACCAAAAAATTAGTGGTTCGTCACTAAATTGTTACTTTCAATCTTTTCGAACACTTTAGACAAGATTATTGTCTAATTTCGTGCTATGTCCAAAAAAAGGAATTCAAACCCGACTAACGGGAAAAAAAAATCGGGTATCAATGCGATTTTAATTCGTTTATTCGAAAAACATCCAGGAGTTGAATTGACCCACCAACAAATCTGTACGATGGTTGAGGCTCGCGATCCAATGAGCCGACAAGTTGTCTTTGAGGGTTTAAATGCTTTAGCAGAAAAAAAAGCCGTGAAACGAGTCAACCACTTCACCTTCTGCCTTAACGGTGGGTCTAACCTATTTGAGGGTGTGATTCAGTTGACACAACGTGGAGCAGGATTTGTGGTTGTAGAAGGAAAAGAAAAGGATATTTTCATTGCTCCTCAAAACATTGGGCAGGCACTAAATGGAGACACTGTTAAAGTTAGAGTGTTTAAGTCTGGGTCAAAGCGAGATGAGGGGGCAGTGGTTGAAATCAAAGAAAGAGAACGTGTTCAATTTGTTGGAACCATCGTGTATGGAGATAAAAACGCACTACTTGTTCCTGACAATAATCGCAGTGGCTTAGAAATTCGTGTCGCAAAAGAATACCTTAACGGTGCGCGTGATGGAGAAAAAGCCTTGGTTAAAATTACCGTGTGGCCAAAATCCGCCGAAAAACCTTTTGGAGAAGTTGTTGCCATTTTAGGAATGCCGGGTAACAATGACACCGAAATGCTTTCTATTTTATACAACCAGGGGATTAATCCGATTTTTCCTGATGCCGTATTAGAAGAAGCTGAGCGTGTACCTGTTGAACTCGATAATAAAGAAATTTTAACACGTCGCGACTTTCGGTCCACCTTGACGTTCACTATTGACCCATTTGATGCGCGTGATTTTGATGATGCCATTTCTTACCATGAATTAGAAAATGGGCATTACGAACTGGGTGTTCATATTGCAGATGTCAGTCATTATGTTCGTCCTGGTACTGCAATGGATGATGAGGCCTTGCTCCGGTCGAACTCCGTTTATTTGGTGGATCGTGTCATCCCCATGTTGCCTGAACAATTATCCAACATTGCTTGCTCCCTAAGACCAAATGAAGATAAATATACCTTCTCGGCCGTTTTCGAAATGGATGAGAAAGGTAACGTTTATAATGAGTGGTATGGAAAAGGCGTGATCCATTCCGACCGTCGATTTACCTATGAAGAGGCGCAAGAAATCATTGAAGGTAACAAGGGAGATCACCAAATTGTTATTCGAAAACTGAATGGTGTTGCTCACATATTAAGGAAACAACGTTTAAAAGACGGCGCATTAAGTATTGAATCAGAAGAAATGCGTTTTCGTTTAAATGATACAGGGCATCCTTCCGAAGTTGTGATAAAAACATCGAAAGACGCGCATAAATTAATTGAAGAATTCATGTTGCTCGCGAATCGTAAAGTAGCAACGTTCCTGTCTAAGCCAGAAAAAGGAAAGGATCCTTTTCCGATGATTTATCGTGTTCACGACTCGCCTGATCCGGGGAAAATGGATGTTTTTTCTGTTTTCATTGAAAAATTCGGACATAAAATAGATTTGCATGATACAAAATCTATCGCTAAGAATTTGAACGCATTGTTTGAAGAGATTCGCGAAGAAAATGAATTCTCTCTCGTGCAATCCATGGCCATTCGTTCCATGGCGAAAGCATCTTATGAGACAGAGAATATTGGACATTACGGTCTCGCTTTTAAACATTATTCACATTTCACCTCTCCGATTAGGCGTTATGCCGATTTGGTGGTTCATCGAATTTTACAAGAAGAACTCACAAGTAAACAACACCGCTATGGTGGAGAACTAAAGGCCATCTGTGCGCGGATTTCAAAAAATGAACGAAAAGCATCAGAAGCGGAAAGAGAATCTACAAAGTATTTCCAAACCTTATTTGTTTTGGATCACTTAGGCGAAGTATTTGAGGGGACAATATCGGGAATAGCAGAACACGGTATGTTTGTGCGCATGGACGAAAATCACTGTGAGGGTATGGTCCCTATGTCTGAGATTCCAGGTGACCGCTACTATTTTGATCAAGACAATTTTAAAATTACTGGCACCCGTTTTAGAAAAGCGTTCAATTTCGGGGATAAAGTTCGCGTGAAAATTGCCAAAGTAAATCCCAAAAAACGTCAGATTGACTTAGAATTAGTGGTGGACTAATATAAAAAGTTATTGTAGGGGTATCGAATGCGAAAAATGGTTTTTACCTCTTCATAAAGCACCTCTTTTAACTCATCTACATTTTCTTTGTTCTGGGCAGAAATAAACACACATTTTGTTTTATTCATTTTTGCCATCCAAGACTTTTTGAGGGATTCCAAGGTGGTAACATCCTCCTCATCTTCATTCATTTCATGCAGTATTGGTTGATACGCATCTATTTTATTGAAGACAACAATCGTTGGTTTCTCTGTTTTATCAATTTCGTTTAATGTCTCATTCACTACATTAAATTGGTCTTCGAAATTTGGATGAGAGATGTCCAAGACATGAATAAGCAAATCAGCTTCGCGAACCTCATCTAAGGTAGATTTAAATGACTCCATCAATTGTTGAGGAAGCTTTCGAATAAATCCAACCGTATCTGTTAAAAGCATCGGCATATTGTCAATGACCACTTTTCGGACGGTTGTGTCCAGGGTAGCAAACAATTTGTTTTCAGCAAAGACATCCGATTTGGAAAGTAAATTCATCAAAGTGCTTTTACCAACGTTTGTATATCCTACCAAAGCAACACGTACTAGTTGTCCTCGGTTACCTCGCTGAATGGCCATTTGTTTATCGATGTCCTTTAACCTTTCCTTCATTAAGGAAATGCGCATTTGAATAATGCGTCGGTCAGTTTCGATTTGGGATTCTCCAGGTCCCCGTAGTCCGATTCCGCCCTTTTGACGTTCCAAGTGAGTCCACAAGCGAGTCAAGCGTGGAAGCATATACTGAAGTTGAGCGAGTTCCACTTGCGTTTTCGAATGAAAAGTGCGTGCGCGACTAGCGAATATATCCAAAATAAGAATGGTGCGATCAAGTACTTTGCATTCTAATTCACGTTCTATATTCCTTAATTGAGAAGGAGAAAGCTCATCATCGAAAATTACCATTCCAATGTCCATGGCCTTCATGTACTGTTTGATTTCTTCCAATTTTCCGGATCCAACATATGTTCTTGGATTCGGATAAGGAAGCTTTTGTAAAAATTTTGTCTGTGCAATTGCCCCGGCCGTTTCAGCTAAAAATTCGAGTTCATCCAAATGTTCATTGGCAATTACCTCATCTATTTCCGATGTGATCACACCAACTAAAATACAAGATTCCTCAACTGCATCTACTGTTACGTGGCCTTCTTGCATTATTTTCTCAATGTTTTAATGTGTTGGATAACGAGGGACATATTCTCCTTTGTTTCTAAAATATCGGCCATCGGAGGCATGGCATTTTTACCCTTTTGCAAAATCTTTTTAATCGCTTTATCTGTTAACCGCGAAACGGATAAGTCCTTGGCGCCTGAAGCGCACATTTTTCCATCTTCACCATGACAACTTGCGCAATTTATTGTGTACAAGGAAGCTCCCTTTTCTGCAGGCGTTTCTATCGGTAAAGCATCATTGTTTTCTGAAGATTTATCGTTCCCGCAGGAAGTCAAGCACACCAAAAACAGAACGAAGTGTATACGTATTAGAACCATGATCCACCAAGTGCTGTTCGGAATGGCCACGGAATGGAAGCAACAATCAATATGAAAGCAATTAAATAATATACTTTGATCGGTTTAAATTTTTCTGCATCTGTTGTGCCTTTTTTGGATTTACTATAGCCCATGGTAATCAATACAATGGCGATTAACATTCCCAACAAATGTTCCATTCCGAAAAAACGATACAATTCCACTTTCATCCAACCTGAGGAAAAATTGGTTTTCGATGAGGTAAAGAAATAT
>Ga0114971_10001514_pt1 | contig 15849 bp, 14 predicted proteins | sample M_140625_MF_Meta_FD_87320 | JGI IMG/M metagenome (GOLD analysis project Ga0114971, IMG submission 87320) | Freshwater microbial communities from Lake Montjoie, Canada to study carbon cycling - M_140625_MF_MetaG | ecosystem: Environmental > Aquatic > Freshwater > Lake | place: Lake Montjoie...
GCGAGATTTTATTGCAAGTGACGTCGGCCGCCTGCGGAACTCGCCCGAGAGAACTTTCCAGCGGCTGGATACGCAAACGAATGCGCGACGTAATCTGAATAACGTTCGAGCGAGAATTTGATTCGCCAACGTGGGCAGAGGAATGATTTGAACCCCGGCGAGTTTGCAAGCCGAGCCGGAGTCTGCGCAGTCGTCTTGGCGCGCGCCGGAGGGCGCGCTGGATTTCAGTGCGCAGCATGTTTGAGCCCGAGGGCAAATCAGTCCGCTGCCAAATTCTGCACGAACCACTTTTGAGTCCATCCATTTGAGTCCATCCATTTTCGACTGATAAGGCTCGACTAGTTTTCTGCGCGAGGTCTGCGATTCCACGAATCGGAAAGAGAATCGTCAAAGATCGTTGGTCGTGCTTTACGCAAGAGTGTTCTCGCGAGTCGATCCATTTCCACTCGCTCTTGCGCTCGTCGCGCTGATCGTTCATCTTCGGCACGCGTTGTCGCAGGATTCGCTCCATCTCCAGGAATTTCCTCGGATAGTTGGACGATGGCGTAACCATTTTCCAAGAGGATTGCAGCGGAATTTTCGCCCGGTTTGATCGTGAACAAAACTTCGCGAAAAGCAGGGGGAAATGAAGGGTCTAGCCGTGTAATCGGGGCCAATATTCCGCCGCGTTCTGCGCTCGAATCGATTGATAACTTGGCTGCAACTTCCGAAAATGGCTCTCCGGCATTCAGTCGTGTCCGCACTTTTTCTGCCGTAGCGATATCAGAGACGACGATCAGCCGTGCAATCCTTCTTGGTCCGTGAGCGGTGTCATACGCTTGGCGAATCGTGTCATTTGTGATGGTGATCTCGCGCTTCGCCAAAGCGCGCAGCGCCGCGTTTCTCCACAAGAGAGCCGCCCACCGCGTGGGTCCAAGTGATTGCGCGTTTCGCAGCGCTGTCAGCAATTGCGTCGCACGAGCAGAATCAGTCGAAAGCGCTTCGAGTGCAGTTTTTTCTTCGAGTGCAATCGCCGCTTCATCGACGGTGATGTCTGCAAGTCGCAATTCTTGACGAAGCAATCGCTCGAGTACAATTTCTTCAATTACTTGACCACCCGAGACTTCATACAGGCGAGGTTGCATTTCCTCCCATTCAATGACATCGCCGTTGAAGATTGCAGGTGGGCGATCATTTGTGGAAATTGGTTTTGCAGCAGGACTCGCAACGACAACGCTCCGAGGATTCGGCTTTGTGTCAGAGGGAAATGAATCGAGCCCCATTGGTTCTGTCGAGCACCCTACAAGAACGACTGCGCAAAGACAGAAAACGCAGGCGCGCATTCTTCGATTTATTGATCTTTGATTCGTATTCATGTTGCTGTGGGAGCGTACTTTGACTTTTTTTAACGCTCCAGTGGATAGAGAGCACCGCCACCTGTTACGCAGATCGGTTTCAATCGTGCAGTGAATCTCGAAACGACATCTGGTGTGATGGAGGAGTCAAGCCAACCGGATTTCTGCCAGATTCGAAGCATGTTTTCGTCGATCACAACATGCGTCCATCCTGCACGGCGCAAATCTGCAATCGCAATTTCTGGATCACCGCCGCTCGACGCAAGCGCGCGCCCAACAGGATTTTCATTCCAGACTGTTGAATATCCTGGGATCATCGGCCACCAGAAAACCGCGGAACCTCCCAGTGAAACGACGCGCGCACTTGGTGGCAAACGATAGAGCGCTGCAGGCAATCCATCTCCGCCACTCTCTCCAGTAAAAATCCGTTCCAGTCCAATGCCAGTTGCAGGCGTGAATCGGTTTTCGATCACGGGTCCATCGGTTGCATATGCAAGCAGTGGTTGCATGCACCATGCGGCGAGAATGCTGCATAGCGCAGCACGACCAAGCCAACGAGAGCGTTCCAAGTTTGCGACGACCAGTGCAAAAAGAACAACCAATGGAATTGCAGTTGGAATCAAAAAGCGTCCCTTTGCGTGGGTGAGCAGGAGCCACAAGATCACTTGAACGCAGGCCACAAATAACAATCGCACAGCGATCGATCGTGATTCGCTTCGCACAAGCAGAACGATTCCACTACTCACTCCCACCAAAGGAAGGATCGACCAGAATGGGCGCCACGGCTCTGCGTTTGGTGCTATCGCTGTCAATCCGGCGAAGAAAAATTGGTCGTGCAGTGCGTTCCACCATTCATTCGCAGCGATCGAACCATGCGCACGATGGAATATTTCAGCTTGAACTGATGTCAATCCACCATTTCCAAGAATTGGGAAAAATGGAGATCCGCTGGTGATCGCACCCCGCAACCACCACGGCGAGAGCACGACGATTCCAGCAATCACAGCGATCATGATTACTCGTATTGCAGATATCGCTGTTGCACGGCCATCACAAATTAAATGTCTCAACCAAGCAATCGACAAGAGTGCGATAGGGGCGGTAACAAAGAGTGCAGCCGTCAATTTGGCGCCCATCGCTGTTGCGCACAGAATTGCGAGGGCGGTAAAAATTCCCCGCTGCGATGCATCAGATTTACGCGACACAATCAGCCAAAGTGCCGCCGTCAACATCAGCACCATCGGCATTTCGTCGTATGCAAGCGATCCAGTCACAATGATCCACGGCAATCCAAGAAAGAGTGCCGCTGCACACCACCCGACGATCGTTTGCATCCGCTGTGCGAGTGCAGGATCGTGTGATTTATCACAGCATCTCTCATGACAAGCTCGTGCAAGGAGGGCAATCATTGCGGCAGTCGCAAGCGTGAATAATCCATGCAGAATTTGTGCATCGAGTGCGCCAGCAGAAGCCGATCCTCTCATCGCCATCACATGCAAGTACGCGCATTCAACGAATGAAGGAAATGCCGAATAGATATTGTGTGAAAGTGTTTGTACTCGGCCAAGTGCGAGCCATTCCCGCGGAAGTTGCAGGTGATAGGAGAGCGCGTCATAGCCTCCAAACTCGGTCGACCAAAGCCACCCCGGAGTTGTCACTGCGGCAAGAAGCAATGTTGCAAGAGCAGGTGTCATCGTCCAGGCAATCCATGAGCCATTGGTGGATTTTTCATTTGCCACATTGTTCCCAGCACTCTTTCCAGAGTTCAGCGCAACAGTCCAGTTTGGATCGAAGTTTCGCCATAGGGAAAAAATCCCTGGTAGCAGCAGAATTGCAGCAGGAATCTGGCCGCCTGCGATACCAAAGAGTTGCAAACCAAAAAATCCAAACGCACCTGCAGCAGCGTCTATGAAAAGCATCGCAGCGCATCCGATTGCAAGTGAAAAAATCCATTGCATTCGTTCCAGAGCAAGGATTTTTACAACAGCAACTCCAAGTCCCAGCGCCGAAAGCATCCAGGCAAGCGGTCCAGGCAGATGAATCAGAAATCGCAGCGTCGCAGCGATCCCGCGAGGTGATTCATCAATCGTCAGCGCACCGCCAATCCAAATCCACAGAACAAGAAGTCCCAGCGCAACGGCGCCGGCGACTCGATTTTTCCCTAGAAACACGCCGCGAAATAAAAAACCCCGCACACTCGCTCGAGGCGAATTGCGGGGTGGATTTCCAAATGAAGCGAGGTCTTCAGACTGACCCTGCTTTTTACGAGTCATTTCGCCAGAGCTTCAACGTGCGGCTTGTGCGCTCCAGGCACATGCGCAGCAAGACTGTCGAAGGTCATCGGATCGTGGATCGCAATTTCACTGAGCATCTTTCGATTGAGCAAAATATTTGCGTTGCTGAGGGCTGCGATAAATTGGCTGTATCGAATTCCGCGCATTCTGCATGCTGCGGTGATACGAGTGATCCAAAGGCTGCGGAAATCTCGGCGACGAAGGCGTCGATGAATCCACGCATTGCGTCCAGCACGCATAAGCGCAACCTTGGCTTGTTGTTTCAGACGACTCTTGGTCCCGAAATATCCACGCGCTTCGCGTAGCAATTTTCGTCGGGCTTGGGTGCGCGCGGCGCCTTTTCGTGCTCTTGGCATTCGATACTCCTGCGATGTCCAGAGTTTGCAGTCCTCGGGGGTTGCGCTCGACGGGGCCGTTCACTTGAACGGACTTTCGAACCCGGCGGGCAGTGCGAAAAATCAACCGCCTTCAGCGGCTTTGTCTTCACGTGCGACTTTCGCCGCAGTGTGTTGTTGCTGCGAGAGCAGCGAACGATTGAGAAGCTTGCCGTACATTTTGGTATCGCCATTGCGCGCAAAGCGAGCCTTGCGATACGTCTGCACAGTTGTGCCTCGTTTGTTACTTTTGAGATGGCGGCTATTTGGACCGAAGAACCGAACCTTGCCGGTCTTGGTGACTTTAATCCGCTTCGCTAAACCTTTGTGTGTCTTTTGCTTTGGCATATAGAACCATTCGTTGGGTCGAGAAGGGTACAGGAGATGGACGAATTCCGCAAGAACCTTTTCACTTGGCGAAGTGGTCAGTGACTAAATCTCGTCTCAGTTTGCCAAAAGGATCTCAAGAGCGTGTCTGGGGTTTGACCTGAGATTGACGGTTTCGATGCCATTTTTGTCGCGAATGACCCAAATATTGTCGAAGAGTCCTCTGGGTCCGTTGGACAAATTTGGCGTCACCATCCAGATCACGCTCCCGTCGGAAAAAAGAACATTCTGTCCACGTTGAGCGTGATTCTGAGAAGATATTGAAAAATTGACGGGCGCAATTCCTCGTCGAACCATCGCCTGCACTGGATTTGCGTCCGCCGCGACGGGACTTCGCTGCATCGACGACAGATTCTTTTGGGACTCATGCATTGGAATGCGATAAGACAAATTCCGAGATCCATTGCAACGAGTGCATTTCGAATCGCAATATCCGTTCTTCGCAAGCATGTCCAGATGTTGAGCGTTTTCTATGATTCCGTTCTCGGTCGAAGTTGAGTCAGTCAGAAATGATCCAAGCCCCGCCGTCATCGGCAAGACTCCGCGGTTGTCGGCGGCGTACGCGGAAAGTCCGGAGCCCACAGTTCGAAGGCCGTTGGCGCACATCAATTGTGATTGGCTCTGGCGAACTTGATTCGTCAGGGGGACTGCCACTCCAGCTGCAACGATCAACATGGCTGCGACCGCGACAATGTTTGGAATACCAAGTCTTTTTCGCAGCGATGGCTGTGAATTCGAAAAACTCATCCGCTGCGATTGTCGACGTTCTTCCTGGGCAATTCTTGCCAGCGTCGCATCAATCAGTGCATCGCTTGGCGATTCGACTGGATACGAGTTGATACTTTGAAGTTCAGCAAGAAACCTTCGTGCATTCGCTCGAAGATGTTCGGGCATTCGTTCGATTGCAGTCGGATCAAATTCTGCGGCAATAAGAAAGTCGAGAGCTTCGGCTTCGACAGGATTGATGTTTATTTCTTCTGGTTTATTCATTCGTTCTCGCCTACGCCCATTTGTTTTTTTGTTGCTTTTCGCCAATGAGTTGAAAAGAGTGCCACAGCTGCATGGAGTCTGCTCTTCACAGTTCCCAGTGGAATCTGAAGTACATCTGCAACTTGTTGATAGCTCATTCGCTGAAAATATCCAAGCAGAATGACTTCACGGTGATGATCTGGAAGTCCATCAAGCACGCGCTTGACCAACGCTTGTTCGTCGGCTGTTTGACTTTGCATATCGGGTTGCTCTTGATCAGATTTCAACATATCAAGCAGCGTGGCGCTATCAGGATTTTTCCCGATAGGAGCTTCGAGGCTCGCCATCATCCGTCGCTTACGCTTTCGATGAAAGTCCCGAGCCTTATTTGCAGCGATCGTATAAAGCCACGGCTTAAACTTTCTCGTTTGGTCGAATGTTGCTCCAGACAAATGGATTTGCAAAAATGTCTCTTGGAAGACATCGTCAGCGGCCGTTGCCGATCCAAGAAATTTTGCAAGGAACCCATGGAGTTCATTTTTATAGCGCCCAACAAGTGCAGAGAATGCTCCAGCGTCACCCTCCAGATGCAACTCAAGAAGTAATTCATCAGAACGAACTTCTTCAACGCGCAACGGCATGGTGTTTGGGAAGGTACTCGACCAAACTGTTGTGGTGATTCGCTGCCTGGCACTCTTGGGAGAGCGTCGATTGACACTTCGCATGGAAGTTGGGGAGAAGGCAGATTCCGTGAGCCGAATGAGAGTCTCTGTCAGGCTTGAATTCTGGTCGAAGCCAGCAGAAGAAGAGACTCCACAAATCGTCATCCCCGTGCTACGATTGATAACTCGATTCTGTTCGGAACTATTTCATATGCCAGTACCAATCAGCCAAATGTGGACGGTCGCAAGTTATGTCCTAGGACAGAAGCTTCGTGGTCGTCGAAAATATCCGCTCGTTCTGATGCTTGAACCTCTTTTGCGCTGCAATTTGGCATGCGCGGGATGCGGGAAGATTCAGTTCCCAGCTCATATTCTCAAGCGAGACCTCTCCGTTGCAGAGTGCATGAAGGCCGTGGATGAGTGTGGCGCTCCGATGGTTTCGATCCCCGGCGGCGAGCCTCTCCTGCATCCGCAGATTTCCCAAATCGTTAAAGAGTTGGTCAAGCGCAAGAAGTACATCTACCTCTGCACGAATGCGCTTCTCTTGAAGGAAAAACTTGAAGCGGGTTGGTTCGAGCCGAGCAAATATCTGACATTCAGCGTGCATATGGACGGCGTCGAGGAACACCACGATTTTGCTGTTTGCCGCGATGGAACTTTCCAAAAAGCAATCGAAGGAATTCGATTGGCCGTCGATCGCGGATTCCGCGTCACTACAAACACGACTCTCTTCGATGGTGCAGACCCGAATGCGATTCGAGAGTTTTTCGATCAGATGATGGATCTCGGCGTTGAAGGAATGATGGTCAGTCCTGGCTATGCGTATGACAAAGCTCCTGACCAAAAGAGTTTTCTCAAGCGTCAGAAGACCCACGAACTTTTCCAGATGGTCTTATCGAATCGTCGTGATGGTCGCAATCGTTGGCGCTTCAATCAGTCCGCGTTGTTCCTGGAATTTCTGATGGGCAAGCGTTCGTTCGAATGCACTCCATGGGGAAATCCAACATTCAACCTGTTTGGTTGGCAGAAGCCTTGCTATCTCTTGAACGAGGGATATGTCGACACCTTCGCAGAATTGATGGAAGAAACTGAGTGGGAGCGTTATGGTCGCGCCTCCGGCAATTCCAAGTGTCAGAACTGCATGGTCCACTGCGGACACGAACCTACGGCCGTGGATTACACGTTTTCTGGTGTTCCCGGTCTTTGGGCGACGGTCAAGGCGATGGTCTTCAGCACCTATGCCAATCCGCAAGCGAAGCGTGCATTGAAGGAAGAAGCGAAGAAGTTGCATGGACCTCGTGCGCATCTGGTGCAGCTTGGACTTGCAACCGATGTCACTTCAACTGCTACTGAAGGAGTTGCAGCAGAAGTTGCAACAGGAGTTGCAGAAGGTGCTGCAGTCTGTTCAGGCTCTTCTTCGAGCGGACGCTGAGTCATTTCGCAGAAGTTGAAAATCAAGCTTTAAAACCAACTTGAAATTTGGGCGATCGTCCCATCGCCACTTCAATCACATCGCGTACGACCCAACTCATATTGGTCATCGCTGTCTCGGTGCGGCTGGCCAAGTGCGGCGCTAGAAATGCGTTGGGTATTTGCACAAGTGGATTGTCTGCAGTGAATGGTTCCGGATCGTGGACATCCAAAATCGCACGGGCTTTCGGATTTGCCTGAAGAAAAAGCGCAAGTGCTTCAGTCTGCAGAACCATCCCTCGACTTGTATTGATCACAACCACATCCGATCGCATCAGCCCGATGATTGGAGCGCCGACGAAATCACGATTCGATGGTCGGCCGTCGATATGAATCGAAAGAATGTCCGATTCACGAAACAGCTTCGCGGCGTCAACACGCATCGCGCTGCTGGCGTGTGCTGGCGTGACATTCAGCAGATCATTGAAGAGCACTCGAAAACCAATCGCCTGCGCAACTTCAGCAACGCGACTTCCCACGCGACCACATCCAAGAATTCCCAAAGTGAGTTCGCTCATTTGGCGACTTGCAACAATCTCGCTGCGCGCATGCTCCCACTGATCAAGAGGTAAAGCGTGATCAAGAAAAACCCGAGGGCGCAGGGCATCTGCCAAAAGGCAAACGACATATTCAACGACGGCTTGCGTGTTGGCATCTGGAGTGTGAACCACCGTCACACCTCGCGCTGCGCACGCATCAAGATCGATGTTGTCAACGCCAACACCAGCTCGTCCCACAACCTTCAAATTGGGCAGGCGATCCAAGAGCGCTCGGTCGACATTGGTATAGGTTCGCACCACCAAACCCGTCGCATCTTGGGCGCTCGCGGCGAACGCCTCGCAAGCGCAACCGCCTTCCACGACCTGCGCAACGCCCTTCAACCAAGCCATTGGGGCTTGCGCAAGAGGTTCGCAGACTAAAATTATTGGATTCTTCTCACTCATTTTTGCCTTTTATAAATGTAATGCTAGGGTAAGAGTATGAGGCGCTTCTGTTTGGGAAAAAATCGATTGATTTTCCTGCACCTTTTTGCCGGCACCACCGTTTCCTTTGCTTTCGCAACAGGTGTGCTTGCAGATGAGATTGGCTATGACACTTTGGTTGCACGATTGAGTGGGCAGGCGATTCCAAATGGTGCGGGGATCAATGTTGCACAAGTTGAAGCGGGTGGCGATGGGACTGCTGCAAACTATGGACCAAATCTAATCGCTCCAGAATTTTCGGGCAAAACATTCTTGCCCCAGAGTGGCGTTCCCACAGTCAGTTGGCACGCAAATACTGTTGCGCAATCTTTCTATTCCAATACTGCAAGCATCGCCGGTGGTGTGACACAGATTTATCTTTGGGAGGCAAACAGTTTTATCAACTCGGTGCTGAAGTACGGTCAAGGAGCATCTGTTTCGCCCGCGCTTCCTCTATCGACTGCATTGAAGATTTACAACAACAGTTGGATTGGTGGCGCATCTGGATCGACTCCAACTGCTGTTGATAATGAAATCCTGCGTCGCGCTGATTTCGCGATGAACCGTGATGACACGCTTTACATGGTGGGAATGAACAATGGTGCGACTGCTGCAACTTATCCATTGATGGCGATGGGTTATCACGGTCTTTCGGTTGGACTGATGGACGGCAATCACTCGCATGGTGATGTTCCAGCAGGTGGTGATGGTGTTGGTCGAATGAAACCTGAAATTGTTGCTCCAGGGGCTCTCACGAGTTGGGCAACACCCGTGGTCAGTTCCGTTGCCGCGCTGCTTTTTCAGACAGCTGCAACACATCCGAGCGTTTCGATGAATCCCAATGCGGACGAGACAACGGTGATCAAAGCCGTCATGATGGCGGGCGCAAGACATCGAACTGGTTGGACGAACAATCCAGCGACAAGCGGTGTGACTCGTGGACTGACTGTGAAGCCGCTCGATCCGATTTATGGCGTCGATGTTGTAAATGTTGACCGAAGTCACCGGATATTGACTGGAGGAGAGTTCGATGGTGTGGCTACTCCGGCTGTGACTTTTGCGCCACCGGCTGGGTGGGATTTCGAGGTCATTCCATCTGGCGCGACACGATATTGGCGAATTCGCACGTCGCAAACAATCCCAGAACTCTCGGTTGTTGCAACATGGAATCGATCATTGTTAACTTCGATTTCGGTGCCGACAGTTGCAGACATCAATCTGACTTTGCTTCGATTGGATAGCACGGGTGGAATTTGGTCACTTGAGGGCGATCAAGGTGCCGCTTATTTTTCTAGTGGAAATGTTGCCAGCAGATCAACCGTCGACAATGTCGAACATCTCTATGTGAAGAACCTGGTTGCGGGAGATTATTTAATCGAAGTGAAACGAATTGGAACCGCAACCACTGCAACATCGTTCGCACTGGCATGGATTATGCCTCCGATGTCTGGCGATTTGAATAAAGATGGAAGGGTCGACGGAATAGATCTCACCACACTCCTGAGTGGTTGGGGCGGCAGTAGTGGCGACGTGAATGGTGATGGCAACACAGACGGCCTAGATCTTGCTGGCTTGCTTTCCAACTGGGGATAAAGCGTTCAGGTTGAATTTCGGTATTTGAGTTTGGGGTTACTCTTGCAACATCGTGCGCACGCGTCGAATTGATTTCATCATTCTCGCTGGGCTTCTGACAATTCTGGGTCTTTTTTTATTACTTCCAATTTGGTATTCCGTTCATGGCGCGCTGCATGATTCCAAGGGATGGACTCTCTTTCACATTCTTGATGTCTTTCGAGATCCGCAACTTCGACTTGGACTTTGGAATGCGCTCGCAATTGGTCTGTTGACGACGCTTATCGCGGCAATCGTGTCGATTCCGATGGCGATGGTCTCTGCACGCTGTGCATTTGCTGGAAAGGGTTTTCTCAATGCACTGCTCTTAGCGCCGTTGATTTTGCCGCCATTCGTCGGTGCAATTGGCATCGAGGCGATCATCGGTCGGACGGGAAGCCTGAATGCCATTCTGATGAATATTGGTGCGATTTCTGCGCCAATTGACTTTCTTCTCGACGGTGGATTTGTGTTCATCATCTTGTTGCAAGGGCTTCATCTGTATCCGATTCTCTATCTAAATCTTTTGGCGTCGCTGGCAAATATTGATCCAGGATTGGAAGAAGCCGCACGCAATGTTGGAGCTGGACCTTGGCGCAGATTCACACGCATCACACTGCCGATGCTGCGACCTGGTTTTTTCGCGGGAGCAACAATCGTCTTTGTGTGGAGCTTCACCGAACTCGGCACGCCGCTGATGTTTGGTTTCCGCACCGTGACCAGTGTGCAGATTTTCGATGGACTGAAAGAAATCGAAACATCGCGACAGCCATACGCGCTGACTGTGGTGATGTTTGTCGTGGCAACGAGCATTTATCTCATTGGAAGATCGACGCTTGGGCGATCTCTCGCAACGACTTCCACGAAAGCATCCGTCGGCAGAGTGGAAACTCCGCTGGGTTGGAAAGGATCGATCGGTGCGTGGGCATTGCTGGGAGGCATCGCATTCATTGCATGCCTGCCTCATATCGGTGTTGTGCTTTCTGCTTTTGGCGTCTCCGGGAGTTGGTATCAATCGATTCTTCCGCAAGCATGGACATTGGCGAATTTTGCCCATGCTTTGCAACATCCGCTTGCGGCGGGAGCGATTCGCAATTCACTTTTTCTTGCAGGATTCGCAGTCTTGCTCGATCTGATCCTTGGTGTCGCAGCAGCGCGCATCTTGGTGCGAACAAAGCTTCCACTTCGCTGGCTTCTCGATGTAATGGTGATGTTGCCCATTGCAGTTCCCGGCCTCGTGCTTGCATTTGGATTTGTCTCGATGAGTTTGGAGTGGCCATTCGCTGCGACGGCTCCATCATGGCTCGGTTGGATGCAAATGATTCTGCCGACATCTTGGTGGATGTGGTTTTCGCAAGCGCCACTTGCGTCGTGGGGAAATATCGTCGGCGCTGAGCCAAATCCATTTCCATTTCTGATTATTGCATATGCCATTCGGCGATTGCCATATGTTGTGCGATCGACTGTCGCAGGGTTGGAACAGACACCCGTCGATCTCGAAGAGGCTGCGGCAAGCGTCGGGGCAAAGCCAGGTCGAATCTTGCGCAAGATCGTCGTGCCTTTGGTCGCCGCCAACATGATTGCGGGGGGGCTCCTGGCGTTCAGTCTGTCCATGCTGGAGGTTTCCGATTCGCTTTTGCTTGCGCAGCGGGAGGCGGATTTCCCCGTTACAAAGGCGATCTATACCCTCTTTGATCGGCTCGGCGATGGGCCTGCAATCGCAAGTGCAATGGGAACTTGGGCGATGCTTTTATTGGCTGCGACGATGATGGCGGCCAGTTCCGTTTTGGGCAAACGTTTGGGCGCCGTGTTCCGCGGCTAGTTCCTATACTTATTGTTCTATGCCGTTCACCTTGCAACCTGATGAGGGTTACGGTCTCGATATCGAGACCACCGAATACCTGAAGGATCATTTCCAATCACCCGACCGTTGGATTCTCAATTTCGGTCCTCAGCATCCCGCAACACACACCACATTGCGATTGGTGCTCGAGTTGGATGGTGAGCGCATCGCGCGCGCAACTCCGCACATCGGATATTTGCATTCTGGTTTTGAAAAACTTGGCGAGCATCATGATTACAACCAGTATGTTTGCACGATCAGTCGAATGGACTATGCATCGCCAATTTGTAACGATGTTGCGTGGCACACAGCAGTCGAGACACTCTTTGACATCGATCTGACGCCGCGTTGTAAAGTGATTCGCACGATTATGGCCGAACTCGGTCGTATTCAAAATCACTTGTTGTGCGTCGGCGCAGCGGGCTTGGATTTGGGCGCTTTCACGGGATTTTTGTATGGATTTAACGAACGCGAATTCATCTATGACATTCTTGATTATGTCTCTGGTCAGCGCTTTCATCCCGATTGGACGCGCGTTGGAGGTGCGTGGCGCGACCTTCCCGATGATGAAGTCTTCATTCGCATGGTGAAAGAGTTCATCAATGTTCGCATGGCCAAGGCAATTGGTGATATTGAAACACTGCTCAATCGCAATCGGATTTTCGTTGATCGACTCGATGGAGTCGGTGCAATTTCAGCCGCGGATGCAATCGCATGGGGAGCAACTGGCCCAATCGCGCGCGCCTCTGGCGTTCGCCGCGATATGCGCAAAGACGATCCATACTTGTGCTTCGCAAATAATTGGGACGGCGAGGGCGCGGATGCAGTCAAGTTCATTGTCCCCGTCGCAACAACGGGCGATTGCTTGTCCAGATATCTTGTTCGTCTCGAGGAATTGAAGCAATCCGTCGAGATTATTCGTCAACTCATCGATCGCATTCCAAAGGGGCCGATTGATTCTTCGGCGAACAACAAAGCCCGTCTTCCAGACAAAGGCGATGTGTATGGTTCGATCGAAGGGACCATCCAACAATTCGAATTGATGATGCACAATCGTGGATGGGATACCCCCATCGGCGAAGCGTATGGCGGCATTGAAGGTCCCAACGGAGAATTGGGATATCTCATCGTCGCAGATGGCGGACGATGTCCTTGGCGCGTTCGTGTACGACCACCGATCTTTTATAACTTTCAGTTGTTTCCGAAACTGATTGAAGGGCACCAACTCGCCGATGCGGTGGCGGTCTTGGGATCTCTCAACATCATCGCCGCAGAGCTCGATCGCTGACCGCGATCAAATTGGAGAACACGAATGTCCTGGAAGACAAAACAATCGGGCACCATGAAGGTGCCAACTCGAAGTGAGCCTTATTGCACGGCGCAAATGATCGCGCGTTGGCAGAGCACTACGCTGCCAAAGTATGCAACCACACACGGTGCTCTCATGCCGATTCTGCATGATGTGCAACACACATACCGACATGTGCCATATCAGGCGATGATTGAGATCGCCAACTTTCTCAAGATCGCACCATCCGATGTGCTCGATACTGTTTCTTTTTATGAGGAATACACCCTCGAACCTATGGGGAAATGCATCATCGGAGTTTGCCACACTTTTGCTTGCGAAGTCTGCGGACATCAGGCGATTCTCGATCGTGTTCGCCAAAGATTGGGCATCGAACCGCACGAAACCACCGAAGATGGTGCGTTCACATTGTTGACGATGGAATGTCTGGGTTCGTGCGACACTGCGCCAGTCGCGTTGTTCAACGATGTTCTGCACGAAAAATTGACCGTTGCGAAGGTCGATCAACTGATCGATGAAGTGTTGGCTCAAAAATCACAGTCGGCCAGTCACACATGATCAGCACTTCTCCTATGACCACTCCGCATCCATCAGAGCCTCACAGCATTGCACGAAGTTGCGGTGAATGCATCGGTCATATTCTCAAGGCGATCAAGACGCCTGTGAAGCCAGTCAGTCCTTCTTCTCATCAAGAAAATGTTCAAACCGTGCGTGCTGCTGTTCGCGAAGAACAAGTTGGCGCGGTCTTGCATCGCCGCATCGTCATCGACCAAGTCGTTCAACTCGATTCACCAAAAATGCCAAGAGGCACAACCTTATGAAACTCTCAGAGCCCATCCTGACCAAGCGCATTCCGTCATTTCCTCACGGAGATCCAAAGACTCGGCACATCGTCGGCTATGACGAGTTTGTGAAGACCGATGGATACAAAGCCCTCGAAAAGTCGCTTGATATGGAATCCGCCCAAGTGGTCGCAACTGTGAAGGATGCGATTCTTCGAGGGCGCGGCGGCGCTGGTTTTCCTGCAGGATTGAAGTGGTCTTTCCTTGCCCCAGAAGATGGCAAAGGTCTGCGCTATCTCTGCATCAACTGCGACGAAGCAGAACCAGGAACATTCAAAGATCGACTACTCGTTGATTTCGATCCGCATCTTGTTCTCGAGGGAATAGCAATCGCGTGTTGGGCGTGCAAGTTGGACGTCGCATACTTCTTTATTCGAGGCGAGTATCACCATCAAGCGCGGGTGATGGAACGTGCAATTCAAGAGGCATACGCAGCAGGAATTTTTGGCAAGCAAGGTTTGATGCGAGGAAAGTCAAAGCATGCAGTTGAGTGCTATCTGCATCGCAGTGCTGGCGCATACATCTGTGGCGAAGAAACTGGATTGCTTGAAGCCATCGAAGGCAAGCGCGGTTGGCCGCGAGTGAAGCCTCCATTCCCAGCAGTCAAGGGAGTCTTTGGTCGTCCAACGATTGTGAATAATGTTGAAACACTCGCTGCAGTTCCAGACATCATGCTCCGTGGAGTTGCATGGTGGAAGTCGATTGGCGTGGAAAGTTCATTTGGTGGAATGCCTTCGTATGGATCGAAATTGATGGGAGTTTCTGGTCATGTCGCTCGTCCTGGATGCTTCGAAGCACCGCTTGGAATTCCCCTCAGCACACTTGTAAACGAATATTGTGGCGGCATGCGAAGCGGGAAAAAATTCAAAGGTGCAATCGCAGGCGGCGTCTCGATGGGCGTGCTTGGCACCGATCAATTTGACGCAGCGATGGATTTCGACATCGGTCGACGATGCGATGTGCTTGGTCTTGGAACAGCATGCCCAACGATCTTTGACGAAGACACCGATATGGTCGCCGTTGCCCGCAATTGCGCCCGATTCTTCATGAACGAGTCTTGCGGTCAGTGCACCCCGTGTCGCGAAGGATCTGGTTGGATCTATAAGTTGCTCACACGCATCGAGCGTGGTGATGCAACAAGTGCTGATTTGGATTTGCTATTGGAACTCGGCGGATCGATGGGACTTTCTGAAGGAACCACGATCTGTGGCTTGGCAGATGGAAACAATTGGCTCGTGCGAACAATCGTGAACAAGTTCCGCAGTGAATTTGAACGGCGCGTAAAGCCAAAATTTATTCCTGTGCATCTCGTCGCCCGTTGAGCAATCCACGCACATCAATCGAACTGGTTTCCGCGGTCCCGTTGGCCGAGGCAAAGCTGGTTGAGTTGGTGCGCAGCATGATCGAATTCTTGCCAGCAGTCGAAGGGAAATCCCAGGCGTTTTCCCAAATCTCAATTCGAATTGTGCGTGATGAAGAGATGTCGCAGCTGCATGAAAAATATTCCAATGTCCCTGGAACGACAGATGTTTTGACCTTTATACAAGGCGATACTGCATCTGGCATCGAAGTCGATCTTGCGCTGTGCGCCGACGAAGCGGAGCGGCGGTCTGCGGAGTTCGGGCATTCTGTTGAGAATGAACTGGCCTTATACGCCGTGCATGGACTTCTGCACGCAATCGGATTTGATGATCAGGATGAAGTTCATGCGCGGCGAATGCACGCGGAAGAAGATCGTATTCTCACTTCAATTGGTCTCGGTGCGGTCTATGCACCTCGAGGAGGAGAGCGC
>Ga0114971_10001515_pt1 | contig 15847 bp, 14 predicted proteins | sample M_140625_MF_Meta_FD_87320 | JGI IMG/M metagenome (GOLD analysis project Ga0114971, IMG submission 87320) | Freshwater microbial communities from Lake Montjoie, Canada to study carbon cycling - M_140625_MF_MetaG | ecosystem: Environmental > Aquatic > Freshwater > Lake | place: Lake Montjoie...
AAAAAGAGTTTTTCTTGATTATTTTACATAAAAAGAGAAACTGATTTCGTTGATAAATTGAAGGGTAATGATTGTTTAAAAAATGGGGACGGTTCAAGAACAAGACTATTCTCTAATTAGCAAAGCGTAATACAGGCGAGAGCAACGAAAGCCCCGCGCAAAGCTTTAATATGGAATAGATTTAGTTATTTTTAAAATTTATAATTCGCACATCATAATCAAATCATCATAAAATTTATTGCCAATCTTGGTGAAATCTGGTCTAGTTCCGTAAATTTTAAACCCACATTTTTTATATAATTTAACCGCACCATGATTTTGGGCATTACAACCAAGATACAAATGCTTGACATGATTTTGTTTTGCATAATCTTTTACAAAATTAACCAGTGCCAAACCAATGGCATCGCCTCTTAACCCATCTTTACATACATTGAAAATAGAGTTCCCACATGGGAAATTTTTGCGATTTTTTCAATTATCAATCCCGCCACACCAACAATTTCATTATTAATAAAATATCCAAATTGCGAAGAATTTTCTAACTTTTCAATCCAAATATTATCAGTAATTTTATTTTCTTCTTCAAATGATGACAAAAAACTCTCGTGTGATTTCTTTAGTGCTTCAAGCCGAATTTTTTTCAATTCTTGCCAATTATTTTTATCAAGTTTTTTTATCATTTTAATTTACAAAATTTTGTTATTTTGACTATATTGTTTTAGTATACCAACGACTGGCAACCCTCATATTCATAGCTTCAAGCAATAAAAATTTTTGCGTATCGTGATCACCACAAACCACTAAAATTTGTTTTGCACCAATAATTTTCGCCTCTCTTTGATATTCGTCAAGAAGCTCTTTGCCAATTGTCATCCATAAATCCTCAGACTTAACGCAAAAATCATCAATCATTAAAGTTAATCCAGCATCATAAACCTCTGGAGGCGAAATTAATTTACCCATTACAAAACCTTGTTTTTCTTGATAAATCAGGGCAATAACATTTTTATTTTTTAACTCTTTCTCAAAATATTTTTTTTGTATTTCATTAGAATTTTCAGAAATTTTCCAAAAATTTGGTTGCATTTTTTCATAGGCTAATCGTTTTTGATAGCTTAGATTTACCATCCAACTTATATCTGTTTTATTGGCTTTGCGGATCATTTTCATAAGGCTTATTTATTTCTTTTATTTCCAATCAGACTTTACTCAAGCAAAATTAGATTAAATAATTTTATAAAAAAGATAAAAATTAAAAAAGTAAGGTTTTTTTGCTAAAGTTATTTTTTGCTTGATAAAATTTTAATTTTAAAAAAATTATTGAAATTATTAAAATTTAATTTAAAATTTTAGAAAATTAAAATTCATATAAATTTTTGCAATGCAATTAGTCAAAATTGTCAAAACATCATTAGGTTCAATTAAAAGCATAACGCTTGGTGCTGTAAGCTGTTGTAAATAATTTCTTCCAAAAAAACTTACCAAATATTCCTTTTCCCTGAGAATATTTTTACAATTTAAAATAATTTATTTATGAAATTTAGAGATGATTCAATTTTACTTCACGGTGGACAAACTCCCGATCCAACTACTGGCTCAAGAGCTGTTCCCATTTATCAAACAACCTCTTTTAACTTTAAAAATGCTTCGCATGCTGGAGATCTTTTTTCACTAAAAGAATTTGGCAATATTTATACTCGACTTATGAATCCAACTAGCGATGTCTTTGAAAAAAGAATTGCTGAGTTGGAAGGAGGACTTGGAGCACTTGCAGTGTCATCAGGACAATCTGCCATTTCTTTGGCAATTTTAAATATCGCTTCCGCAGGAGATGAAATTATCGCTTTTGATAATTTATATGGTGGAACTTATAATCTGTTTAAGCATACTCTAGCAAGGTTTGGAATCACCACTCATTTTGTTGATTCCAATAAACCTGAAGAAATTTCGAAATATGTTAATGATAAAACTAAGTTGGTTTATGCCGAATCAATTGGCAATCCCAAGCTTAATATTACTGATTTTGATTTAGTTGCAAAGATCGCTCACGCCAATAATTTACCTTTTATTCTTGATAATACTTTGAGCCCGTACATTTTTAAACCATTTAATCATGGCGTTGATATTGTAGTTTATTCCGCGACTAAATTTCTTGGTGGACACGGAACTTCAATTGGTGGAATTATTGTTGATTCAGGAAAATTTGATTGGAGTGTTAAGGAAAATGGCAAAAATAAATTTCCCTTAATTGCCAATCCCGATCCTAGTTATCATAATTTAAATTTCATTGAAGCATTAGCCCCACTTGGCAATATTGCTTACATTATCAAGGCTAGAGTAACATTGCTTCGCGATATTGGTTGCGCAATTTCGCCTTTCAATTCTTTTTTATTTTTACAAGGAATGGAAACTCTACATTTGCGCATTGCTAGACACTGCGAAAATGCTTTAAAGGTTGCAGAATTTTTAGAGAAACATCCCAAAGTTTCTTGGGTTAATTATCCAAATTTAAAATCAAGTAATCAATATCATAAAGCGCAAAAATATATGCCCAAAGGAACCAGTTCAATTATTGGTTTTGGTATTAAGGGTGGTAAGGAAGCAGGAATTAAATTCATCGATAATCTTAAATTATTCTCATTGGTTGCCAATGTTGGCGATGCTAAATCATTGGTGATTCACCCTGCTTCTACTACTCATCAGCAATTATCTAGTGAGCAACAAATTGCTACTGGCGTTACTGATGATTACATTCGTCTTTCAATTGGCATTGAGGATTTTGAAGATATTAAGGAAGATTTAAATCAAGCTCTTCTTCTTGTTTAAAATTATTTTAAAATTCATACAGCAAATTCACCACAATTTACTGAAAATTTTATTAATTTACAGCGATCTGATTTTATAATTATTGTTATTAAACTATATTTCATCTAATTATTTTTAATATAATTCCCTAAAAAATAATTTGTTGATTTTCATAAATCTATTACCTTTACGATTTAAAAAAAATTTGATTAATTTATAATTTACATCCAATATTTTCCATTTTAAATCGAGCTAGCATTATCAAAATTGCAAGCCTATCTTTTTTAAATTCAAAAAATTTCTATAAGTTTGTGATATAATATCAATCTTTAATTTTCTAGCCTTACAAGCAGATCATTAATCAAATCAAGATCATTAAAACTTATGGTAATTTTACCAGATCCATTATTTCCATTATAGGAAATTTTTACTGGTGCGCCAGTTAAATTTGCAAGCCTAGTTTCAAAATCAGTTAGTGATTGGGGATTAACATATTTTATTTTTGATTCAGTTCTGTAAAGCAATGGAACATTTTTGATTTTTTCATCACGAACAATATCCTCTGTTTGTCTAACCGTTAAAGAATCAGAGAGTATTTTTTTCGCCAATTCTTCAGGATTATCTGAATTGACAATTGCTCTAGCATGTCCCATTGATAATAATTTTTTATCTAAAAATTCTTGCACCTCATCTGGGAGGTTTAGCAACCTCAATAAATTTGCAATGTGACTTCTACTTTTACCAACTTTCTTAGCAATCATCTCTTGTAAATAAGAAAATTCTTCAATTAATTTTTTATAACCCCTTGCTTCTTCAATTACCGATAAATCTTCACGCTGTATATTTTCAATCAATGCTATTTCTAGCGCATCATGATTATTAATTTTTCTTACTATTGCTGATATTTCTTGGAGACCAGCTAATTTTGATGCACGAAACCTTCTTTCGCCAGCTATTATTTCGTAGAAATCTTCATCGCCTTTTTTTCTTAATAAAATTGGCTGAATCAAACCTTTTTCTTTAATTGATTCGGCAAGTTCAGTTATTTCATTTTGTGAAAAATTTTGTCTTGGCTGATATACTCCTGCTATAATCTTATTGATCGAAATCTTTTCTACATTTTCACCGTTAAATGAGATAAAATTAGAATTAGTTTTAGGTTTATTATCGCCTAGAAGTGCTGAAAGTCCCCTTCCTAGTTTTCTTTCCTGCATATTTTGTTCAGTCATAAATTCATTTTTAATAGTTAGTGATAATTGTTATAAATTCTTATAATTAATAAATTTTTATAGCTTTTTATAAAAAGCTATAAAAAATTTTTATTGATTTTATTTTTCTATTTTTATTATTCAACCTAAAATTTATTTCAATAATTATTTTTTATTCTGGCTAACTTTGCTTTTATATTAATACATCAGTTATTAATTTTATTTTCTTGATTCCTTTTTTGATGTTTCACATGGAACATTTTAGCTTTTATTAGCAAATAATAATGATTTTTAATTTATAATATTTCAATTATTTTATATTATAAATTTAATCCTTATAATATTTTAATAATATTTATTTCAAATTTAATATCAAATTAATGTTTCACATGAAACATTTTAAGAAGAAATAAGAAAAATAAAACTTAACTATTGACATGAAAAATGAGCAAAATAAATTTAAAAAGGTCAATGACTGTTTAGTAAATCAGTTCAATTATCAATAGTTAAAATTATAAATTATGACAACAAAGCACCAACGTAAAAGAGCAAAAGTTTTTTCAATCGTAAATCAAAAAGGTGGAGTGGGAAAGACTACTACGGCAATTAATTTAGCCACAGCATTTGCAATGCTAAATAAAAAAACATTAATTATCGATATTGATCCCCAAGGTAATGCAAGCACAGGATTTGGGATAGCAAATAATGAAAGACAAAAAACTATTTACGAAGTGTTAATTGAAGAATTTCATATAAAAGATAGCATAATTCCAACCAAAATTCCAAACCTAAAAATAATAACATCCACAGTTGATTTATCAGCATGTGAAGTAGAATTAGTTAATGTTGAACAAAGAGAGTTTATATTACGTCACGCACTTAAAGAAATTATTTATGAATTCGACATCATCATTATTGATTGTCCACCATCCCTTGGTCTCCTGACAATAAACTCTTTAGTTGCCTCTGATTCAGTGTTAATCCCAATGCAATGTGAATTTTTTTCCCTAGAAGGATTAAGTCACTTACTTACTACAATTGATTTAATAAAAGAAAATTTAAATCATGATTTAACAATTAGCGGAATAATTTTAACAATGCATGATCGTCGAAATAAATTAACCGAACAAGTTGAAAATGATGTGCGCGAATATCTGCAAACAAAAGTTTTTAAAACACATATTCCAAGAAATATTCGTTTATCAGAAGCTCCTTCGCATGGCGTTCCTGGGATTATATATGACTCGAAATGCATTGGCTCCACATCATATGTTGAACTTGCAAAAGAAATTTTGGAAAGAGATCTAATTTAAAAAATATAAATTTGCTTTGATATTATTAATGAAATTCAAAAGTGAATAATTAAAAATAGATTTTAGTCAAAAAAACTTTTATTGAGTAATACCAAATTAACCTGAAAATTTACTTTATAGATATTTAATAATTAAGCTTCATCTTTTTGGCTAAAAATCTTTAAAAATCCTCTGCCATATGGGAAGTACGACTTCATTTTTTAAAGATTTTTATCTCAAAAATATTTTGCTTAATTAATAAATTTTCAAGTTAATTTGGTATAAGTAATTATAGCTATCAATAAAACATAAATTTGTATTTTCTAGATTTTAACTCGTTTAAATATTTTCAAAAAATTTTTAGTAGTCTGATTAACCACATCAACAAAACTTAAACCCTTAATCTCAGCGATTGCCTTAGCAACATGAACAACATAGGATGGTTGGTTAATTTTACCACGATGTGGAGATGGAGATAGATAAGGGGAGTCAGTCTCAATTAATAAATGTTCAAGAGGAATTTTTTTTACTATTTCTTGCAAATCATTAGCATTTTTAAAAGTCACGATTCCAGCAATTGAAATAAAAATATTTAAATCAATAGCAGTTTTGGCTAAATCATATGAACTTGAAAAACAATGAAGGAGAGCAGGGAATTCTCCATTTCGAGATTGATTAATTAAAATTTCCTTCATATCTAAATCAGCATTACGACTGTGAATAATAGTTGGAAGCTTAGTAATTCTAGAAGCTTTAATATGTTCAATAAAAATTTCTTTTTGTAAATCGACATGAGTTGTATCGTGAAAATAATCTAATCCTGTTTCGCCAATGCCAATAATTTTCGGATAATCTAGACAAATTTTAACAATATCATCGGCATTAATTTTTGGTTGCATAGAAACATTGCAAGGGTGAATGCCACATGATGCGTAGATTCGATCATCGAACTCGCAAAATTTTAAAAGACGATTTATATCGGTAATATTAGTGCAAATAGTTTGTAAAATATCAACCTTATTTTCGCGACAATTCTTTAAAATTTCGGATAATTCGAAACCTTTATCCTCAAGTAAATCTAGGTGGCAGTGGCTATCGACAATAAAATCAAACATATTAGATTTAGTTAGAGTTTAAGATAAACTATTTGTTGATAAATATTTGCATTATTTTAACTAATAGTTTTATTTCGAATTTGCGAAGATGAAATATCATAATTCTTTGTTCGAAAAATAAAAATTTGAGGTAAAATATTTTGATTATAACCTTTGATATTGTTAGCTCTATTAAGAATTTGGTCAGGAATATTTTGAGAATTAAATCGAATGGAGTTTACTGAATAAAAAGATCGTAATGGCGATAGAAATTTATTATTACAAGGATAATTAAATATATTATCATCATGAAATTTTTTAGTTCTTGAGAATTCGTCAACATTTATAACCTTAGAATTTCGTGACCTATAATTCAATTTTAAATTCATATAAATTTGCCAAGTATGACTTTTATAAATATTTTTAAGATAATTTTCACGTGAAAAAATAGCAATTGGTATAAGTCTAATTAACTTAGCAAAATTTTTCCAAAGATGAAAATGTTCAATATTATCGGCACCCATTATCCAATAAAAATTAATATCGCTATACTTATTTTGTATGCGCTCAATCAATTTTACAGTATAAATTTCAGAGAATTTTTTAACATATATTTTGGGGTGATTAGCAGTAATTTTTTTGCAATCTTCAAGCCTTTCTTCTAATGAAGAATAAATTTCTATATTCTTAAATGGATTAAAAGCTGTTGGTATCCACCAAATCTGATCAAGTTTTAATTTTTTTAAAGCAAGATTGCTCAAATTAAGATGTCCAAGATGGGGTGGGTTAAAACTTCCTCCTAAAATTCCAATTTTCATTATGCGCTAAGAATTGCTATTAAAATTAACCAACCAAAAAAAACATTTTGCTTAAAGAATTTTAAACAGTTATTAGGATTTTTTAAATTACAAAATGACAAATTTAAAGCAATAAATAAAGAAGCTAAAAGACATGCTAAATAAAAAATTAAGTTAAAATTATTTTTAAGACCAATAAAAACTAAAATCAAAAAAATTAAAAAATTAAGAATAAATAAAATAATTTTAGGCTTTTTGAAAAACTTTTTTATAGTAATTGAACTAGATTTTAAGCCTATTCGTAGATCATCTTCAATATCTTGAAAACCATAAATAGTATCATAGATCAAAGTCCACATAATACACAAAAAATAAAGTAAAATTGTTGATCCATTGATTTTATTTACAACCGCAAGGCTAGCCATTAATACACCAAAATTAAAAGTAACTCCTAAATAAAGCTGCGGAAAATTAAAAAATCTTTTCATTAGCGGATATGTAAAAATTAAAATCACCGAAATAAATCCACTAAGGATAGTTAAAAAATTAAACTGCAATAAAATATACAAACTAAGAAATAGCAACATGGCCAATAATATCAATGCTTGAAAAGACGAAATTCGATTATTTGCCAAAGGACGATTTTTGGTACGCATAACTTTTCTATCAAAATTTTTATCAAATAAATCATTGATTATGCATCCAGCTGATCGCATTAAAACAGATCCAATAAAAAAATAAACAATAATTTTTAGCAATGATAAATCTATTTTTATTTGGTAAATTTTTATGTTCAAGCCAATGCCAAGTAGGCATGGTATAAATAATAACCAGATACCAGTAGGTTGATTTAAACGCATTAATCGAACAAAATCAAAAACTTTCATGAAATTTGGTTTGATTTTTTTAATTTATTTTTGATAGAATTTGTCCATTAAAAATATTCTCTAACTAATTAAAAATTTTAAATTAGAGTTTTGATAATCCAAATTTAAATTATAATTTAAGATTATCTGTTGTCAATCCTTGTTAATCAATAACTTACAAAGTTTTGTGAAATATTTTTTAATAATAAATTTATAAAAATCAATTTTAAAATTCATGCATAAATTGTTAATTGCCAATCGTGGTGAAATCGCTTGTAGAATCATCAAAACCTGTCGAAAAATGAACATCAAAACTGTTGCCATTTACTCCGATGCCGATATTAATTCACTATTTGTTCAAATGGCTGATGAAGCGGTAAATATAGGTGCATCACCATCTTCGCAAAGTTATTTAAATATTGAAAAAATTCTTAGCGCTGTAAAAAAAACTGGCGCAACAATGGTTCATCCCGGATATGGTTTTTTATCGGAAAATCGTAATTTTGCTGAAGCACTTGCCAAGGCGAAAGTAATATTCGTCGGACCATCAACCCATTCAATTGAAATGATGGGTGATAAGATTCAATCAAAAAAACTTGCACTTGAGGCTAATGTTAGCTCAGTTCCAGGTCATTTAGGCGTTATAAAAGATGCCAAAGAAGCTTTGGAAATTGCTCAACAAATTGGCTTTCCAGTTATGGTTAAAGCCTCCGCCGGAGGAGGTGGAAAGGGTATGCGCATCGTTAATCAAAAAGAAGAAATAGCCGAAGCTTTTCTTTCCGCTTCAAACGAAGCACGTAACAGTTTTTCTGATGATCGAGTTTTTATCGAAAAATTTATTGAAAATCCTCGTCATATTGAAATTCAAGTTCTCGCCGATAAATTTGATAATATAATTTGCTTAGGAGAGCGTGAATGCTCGATTCAACGCAATAATCAAAAAGTAATCGAGGAAGCTCCTAGCCCATTCTTAGATGAAAAAACTCGTAACAAAATGTATGAGCAATCTAAAGCCTTGGCTAGAAAAGTTAAATATTTTTCAGCAGGAACAATCGAGTATATCATGGATAAAAATAAAAATTTTTATTTCCTAGAAATGAATACAAGACTACAGGTTGAACATCCTGTAACTGAATTGATTACCGGTTTAGATTTAGTTGAATTTATGATCAGAATCGCTCTTGATGAAAAATTACCTTTGAAACAAGAAGATGTAAAACTCAATGGCTGGGCAATTGAATCTAGGATTTATGCCGAAGATCCAGCTCGTGGTTTTCTTCCATCTTCAGGTAGGATTAATCTTTATATCGAACCCGAACAAAATCAAAATATTCGCGTTGATTCAGGAGTTTATGAAGGTGGTGAAGTGAGTATGTTTTACGATGCAATGATTGCCAAACTTTGCGCTTACGGTAAAAATCGCAATGAAGCAATTGAGCATATGCGTCATGCCTTGGGAAGTTATGCAATTGGAGGAGTTTCACATAATATTAGCTTCCTTGAAACAATCATGAAAAACGATAAATTTATTAAGGGAGAATTATCAACGAGTTTTATAAAACAGGAATTCCCAGCAGGTTTTTTTGGAAGCGAACTCGACTCTCAAGCAAAAGAAGTTTTGTTAGTTGTAGCGATGCAAATTTTTCTAAAAAATTATCAACGTAATGCTCAAATGAGTGGACAATTACGCAATCGTCAAAAACAAATTTCAGACCGCTGGGTAATTGCTATTGATGATAATTCTTATTTGATTAACATTTTATCGCAAAACGAGGGAATACTTAGAATCGAATGCGACAATAAAGAAATCGAATTAAAATCTTCATGGAATAATGGCGAAAAACTTTTTAGAGGCGTTGTTAATGAAAAAAATATTGGCGTTAAAATTCGCGATAATAACAACACTGGAAGCTATCTTTTACAATATTCTGGACTGGATGCTTTTATTACGGTATCATCTCCGCGAATTGCCGAGCTTAGTAAATTTATGCCTAAAATTCAAAAAAATGCTAAGCCAGAAAATTTAACTTCGCCAATCACTGGTAAAATTATTCGCTTCAAAGTTAGTGAAGGCGATGAGATTAAAGCTGGACAAGAGTTAGTTATAATCGAAGCAATGAAAATGGAAAATATTATTCGCACCGATTACGATGTAAAAATCGCTAAAATTAAATTTAAGGAAGGTGAGCCAGTTGGAATTGGACAAGTTATCATTGACTTTGCTTAAAAATTATAAGACATAATCATTTTTGTTTATTCTTAAGCAATTAAATTAATTTATAATAAATCTAATCTAAAGCTATTTTTGCTATTGATGTACTTGCAAAACAAAGTATGGGATTTAAAAAAATATTTAAAGCAATGAGAATTTTAAAATTAAGAATAAAATTTTCATAAATACCAAGACAGCCAAAAATAATAATTGGTAGAATTAAGGGTAGGGCAATGAAAGCAATTAAAGAAGTTGCTCCACCTAGAATAGCAAGACTTCCACATAATGAGCAGATACAATTGATTAGTAGACTAGTCAGCAAAAAAACAATAAAAAATTGCCACAAAAAATCTTGTTGATAACCAAGAAGTGCACCTATAATTGTTGAAAAAATTACCGCAACAAAACAACTATTAAGCCAATTAGCAAAAATTTTAGCGATAATAAAAACTTCTAAATTTTCACAATTAATAGCCATTTGCTCAAGAGTTCCATCGGCAAAATCTTCACGTAGAAAATCTTGAGTTGAAGCTAATAAACATGCCAATATCGCAAAAAAACTTGCTCCAATTAGCAAAGTTTGTGAATTTTTATTATTGCTAAGAAATGTTTCGGGACTTTGCTGTAATGGACTTAAGACGATCAGAAAAATAACTACGAAACAAATAAAAAATAAAATATTACTAAAAAAAATTTTAGGATGGTGATAAAGAATTTTTATTTGATTACCAAAAATTATTAAAAATTTACTCATAATTTTTATCGACCATATTTATCCTCGAAGCGGACAATATCATCTTCACCCAAGTAATTACCAGTTTGAATTTCAATAATTTCAAGGAGAGTTTTACTTTTATTTTCTAGACGATGGTTTTTTCAAAGGGGAATATAGGTTGATTCATTTTCCTTAAGAATTAATTCTTTAGATCCGCATGTAACATTAGCAATGCCCTTAACAACAACCCAATGCTCGCAACGATGTTGGTGCATTTGCAATGATAATGAGGCATTGGGATTAACGGTAATTCTTTTTACTTTAAATCCAGCGCCAAGATCAATGGTTTCAAAATTTCCCCAAGGTCTAAGAATTTTGGTATGATGAATTGCCTCATCGCGTTGATTATTAACCAAAATTTCAAAAAGTTTTTTTACATCTTGCGCATTATTTTTATTAGCAACCAAAAAAGCATCTTTTAGTCCAACAATAATTAAATCTTTTACGCCAATTGTACCAACAACTGCTTGGCTAGAATTGATATAACAATTTTTAGTTTTTAAAGCAAAAACATTACCGATTAAAGAATTTTGATTATCGTCTTTTGGTGATAGATCTGCAATAGCCTGCCATGATCCAATATCCGACCAACCAATATTCATAGGCATTACCGCAACTTTTTCGGCTTTTTCCATAACGGCATAATCGATGGAAATATTTGGAGATTTTTCAAATTCATCTTGATTGAGACGAATAAAATCTAAGTCTTTAACCGCTTTCCCGTAGGCACGAACGCAGTTAGTAAAAATATCGCTATTTAGTTGACGCAAATTCTGTAAATAGCTTTGCGCAGAAAATAAAAAAATTCCACTATTCCATAAATAATTTTTACTTTTAACAAATTTTTCAGCTGTCTGAATATCGGGTTTTTCAATAAATTTATCAACGCTAAAAATTTTAGATTTTTTATCTAACTCTTCGCCAATTTTTATATAGCCATAGCCAGTTTCATTATAATTAGCAACAATTCCAAAGGTTACTAAAAAACCTTTTTTTGCTAAAGCTTTAGCCTTATTAATTTGCGTTATAAACTTGGTTTCATTGGTGATAAAATGATCGGATGGCATTACTAAAATCAAATCATCTTCACCAACATTATTTTCGAGTAGATTTAAACAGGCAACCGCAATTGCCGAAGCAGTATTACGCGCAACTGGTTCAAGAATAATTGAAAAAGGTTTAATTTTTGATTTTTTAAATTCTTCAGCAACGATAAAACGATGTTCATTGTTACAAACCGCTATTGGCGAATTAAAAAACTCATCATTTTTGGTGCGCAAAATTGTTTGCGAAAAAAGAGTTCTGTCACCAAAAAAATCAAGAAATTGTTTAGGATTTAATTGGCGAGATATTGGCCAAAGCCTTGTTCCAGATCCACCGGATAAAATAATTGGAGTAATTTTCATAAAAAATTTTTGAATAATTCAATCGCGCCAAAACCAGCAGTTCCAAGCTTTCTTAGTTTTTTAAGATTGGAAAATTTGATTCCGCCAAGACCGTAAATTCTTGTTACAGAATTTTTATTTTTAGGATAATAATATTTATTTTTAATTAATAAACTAGAGAATTTCTTTATGCCAATTGGCCTTTGATCTATATGACTTGAACTCACAAAAATTGGACTAAAAAATACTAAATCAGGCTGAAGTTTTTTTACCAAAGCCCAAGATTTTTCATGATGAATTGCCAAACTAAAAATAAAATTTTTTGGTAAAGATTTTTTTTGTAAAATAAATGGTAAGATATTTTTATCAGCATCGGAAAAATGTACGCCGTCAGCCTTGATTTTCTTGGCTAAAGCGAAATCTTTGCCGATTATAAATCGACAATTTTTTTTTGAAAATTTATCGTTTTTTTCTTTCAAATTTTTTGCAAGATTTTCACGTTCATTCTTTGGCAAATCATATTCACGAAAAATAATTGCTGAATTTTTTGGTAATATGGACAAAATTTTTTCAGGTTCAGAAATTTTTTTTCGATCGGTAAAGAAAACACTATTGACAAGCTTTGGCGATAGTAATAATTTGCTAGATAGTTTGTAATTAAACTTTTTAATTTCTAATAAAAAACTGTAATTTTTCATGATCAAACAAAACTTAATTTTGATTAAAGAAAAAATCGCTTTAACTTGTAAAATTTACAATAAAAACAGCAATGACATCAATATTATTGCGGTGTCAAAAACTATTGCAAGTGAAAAAATTCATGAAGCTATTAATTGCGGTTGTAAAATTTTTGGAGAAAATTATGTACAAGAAGCTTATCAAAAATTTCCTGAAATTAAAAAAAATTTTCCCGATATTTCACTTCATTTAATTGGACATCTACAAAGTAACAAAGCAAAAGAAGCTTTAGAAATATTTGATTGCATTGAAACTTTGGATAGTGAAAGATTAGCTAAAATTCTTAGTAAAGAAATTCAAAAACAAAATAAAAATTTAGAAATTTTTATTCAAGTTAATATTGGTCAAGAAGCCCAAAAATATGGCATTGAAATTAATCATGTCGATGATTTTATCAAATTTTGTAAAAAAGATTTATCGCTAAATATCGTTGGATTAATGGCGATTCCACCCGCAAATGAATTGGCTTCGCCATATTTTGCATTATTAAAAAAAATTGCCGATAAAAATAATTTGCATAAAATTTCAATGGGAATGAGCTCTGATTATGATCAAGCAATCGCTCTTGGTTCAACTCATATTCGCTTAGGAACGGCATTGTTTGGTGAGCGCAAATAAGAATTGCAATTAATTTTTATCACCTTAATTTATCGACCAATCTTTTTTTAATTTTTATAAATTTAGATTGTTTTTAACTTTTATGAGCCCGTAGCTCAGCTGGATAGAGCAACAGCCTTCTAAGCTGTGGGTCGGACGTTCGAATCGTCTCGGGCTCGCCAAATTACAAATTCGATAGTCGTTAGCTTCGATGATCTCTGGTGAGGTTTAAAAAATAGCTCTCCAAATCTTGATATTAAAAGTTATTTAGCAAAAAAATGGTCAATAAAAATTAATTAATAAAATTAATTTAAAAATTATACTTTACATTTGTTTTGGGCATTGGTAAAAATATCATCCCATCCTAACCAGCAATTCTGCAGGTTTGTAATCTATAAATCTTAAAATTAATTTTATGTCGAGCTCGAGCACATCTAAAACTAATGCCAATGAAGTATTAGCGATTTTTGAAACTATAAAAAAACACGAAATCAAATTTGTTGATTTCCGCTTTTCAGATTATGCTGGTCAATGGCTTCATATCACGCACTGCGCTGATGCAGTAGGCGAAGAAGAATTAATAAAAGGCGTTGCTTTTGATGGCTCTTCAGTTCTAGCTTGGAAAGAAATTAATGAATCAGACATGATTTTAATGCCGCAACTTGAAACTGCTTTTATCGATCCTTTTACAACAGTTCCAACCTTAGTTTTATTTTGCGATGTAATTGAACCAAACACAAATTCTGGATATGATCGCGACCCACGTTTCACAGCCAAAAAAGCTGAAGATTATCTTAAGAAAAGTGGCATTGGTGAAATTGCTTATTTTGGTCCTGAACCAGAATTTTTTGTATTTGATGATGTACGTTTTGAAGCCAATGAATATGGAAGTTTTTACGCGATTGATTCGCAAGAAGCTCCTCATAACACTTCCAAAATTGTTGATGGCGGAAATCTTGCGCGTCGAGTCCAAAAAAAAGGCGCTTACTTTGCGCCAATGCCAATTGATTCTGGTCAAGATTTACGTTCCGAAATTATTGAAACGATGCGTCTAGTTGGACTAACTCCACTTCTTCATCATCATGAAGTTGCAACTTCACAATTTGAAATTGGCTTCAAATATAGCACTTTGGTTGGCACTGCAGATAATATCCAAAAATTTAAATATGTCGTTCACAATGTTTGTCATGCTTATGGCAAAACAGCAACTTTTATGCCTAAACCGATTTTTGCTGATAATGGATCAGGAATGCATGTTCATCAATCAATTTGGAAAGATGGTCAAAATCTTTTTGTTGGCAATGATCATGCGGGTCTATCAGAGCTAGCTCTTTATTACATTGGTGGAATTATAAAACATGCTCGCGCAATTAATGCTTTCGCAAATCCAACAACCAATAGTTATAAACGTTTAGTTCCAGGATTTGAAGCACCGGTTTTATTGGCTTATTCAGCAAAAAATCGTTCAGCCTCAATTCGCATTCCTCACGTTACCAATGAAAAAGCTCGCAGAATTGAAACTCGTTTTCCTGATCCAGCATCCAACCCATATCTAACTTGCGCAGCTTTAATGATGGCAGGAATTGATGGCATAAAAAATAAAATACATCCAGGAGAACCAAAAAATCAAGATCTTTATCATTCAAGCGAAAAAGAATTGAAAAAAATTCCAACGGTTGCACGTTCCTTACGCGAAGCGCTTTCAGCGCTTGATAAAGATCGCGATTTCTTATTAAGTGGCGATGTTTTTACCAATGAACAAATCGATGCTTATATTGATTTAAAATTAAAAGAAGTCGAACGTTACGAGCAAATGCCTCATCCAATTGAATTTGAAATGTATTATAATAATTAGTTTTTGCCAAAAGCAGTTTATTATCAACAGAATTAGTTAGTTTTAAATAAGTTAACTTAGTTTTGCTTTAATATAACTATTTTAAATATATTTTAATTAATATAATAACATTTCAATTATAATACCATTTTCAATTTTAAATCAGGCTTTGAATTTGAAGGCCGAAGTCTGCGTAAGCCTACATTAGTAGGTGCGCAAAGACTAGAGCCTGATAAATTCA
>Ga0114971_10001517_pt1 | contig 15834 bp, 18 predicted proteins | sample M_140625_MF_Meta_FD_87320 | JGI IMG/M metagenome (GOLD analysis project Ga0114971, IMG submission 87320) | Freshwater microbial communities from Lake Montjoie, Canada to study carbon cycling - M_140625_MF_MetaG | ecosystem: Environmental > Aquatic > Freshwater > Lake | place: Lake Montjoie...
AGTCTTCACAATACTTTTCTCTCTGCAGGTTCCCCGATTCGGTGAGCAGATGATAACGGGTACGATCCATTCCGGGCTCCATATCAGGAATGATTGAGCATGAGAGAGCCTCTCGTTGCTCCTCCGTCGCTCTGTTATCGATCCATTGAGGATCCAATATCTGGAGTTGCTGCCATAAAGCATCGTATATTTCTTTCTTCCCTGGTGATGAAATCGACATTTTAATATATTATTAAAAAAATTTATTACGTAAAATGAATCACCCTCATCACACATTTCTATTATCGGTTCTTCTTCGAGCGGATGATATTCATCACACGTTACACCACATGATGTCTCGATTCACGGCATTACAGCGCCTCGAGTTTATCGAGAATCTGCTCAAGTCCATGAGATACATCTTGTCTTCTGGTCAAATTCAAGGCCAAGGACATAGACAAAGACTCCAGGAACTGCAAGCCGAGTTACGAAAGATTCTGACAAAAATGATTTTTTTAAAAATATTTTTGGAATAAAATATTTTATTTTACCGTCCCAAACTTGCTCGAGGATGTTTCGATCATCCGACCTTAGGGTTATGGGCCCCACACGCTTCCTCTGCGCCACCGAGCAACTTTTTATTTCTATTATAAAATATTTTTTTTAAATCATTTTAATTTTTTTTTTTAATTTATTGTTTTTCTATAGTTTTTATTTTTTATCTTATAGATAGATAGCAGATAAAAATGTCTACTCCTGTGATTGATCCGCTCATTCGTGCACTCTTGATAAACAGGATACCATTGCCCTACAATTTTCCAGCCGAGCTGCTTACTCCCGCTGAATTTGATTGTTATTGCTGTCCCAAGGGCGTCGTTGCTGGCATCAGTCAGCAAGACTTTCAGGCCTATCAGCAGAACTATACAGAGAGCGCCGCAGCCGCATCTTCCTCTGTCACGAGCTATACCATGTTTTCACCGTCGTAAGAAACAATAAAAATATTATTGTACTGCAATAATAATTTATCCGCTTCCGCTTTTGTTTCCATTTATAATGGAGGGATAGGTGATGGCGGGAACGGTAATGGTTGCTGGTTGTTGCGGATGGCGCGCGAGGCGACGTACAGCCGTTCCAGATAGACAATGGCGCTATTACGGAACGGTCCATTGTTGATCGACGAGCGATTATTGGTATCGGTTATGAAACCCTTGGCCTCACGCAGGCAGGTTGCATAAAGGATCCCCTTGGGGACGAGATCGACGGCCGTTGGAGCCGGGATCATCATCGTGGATGGTATCGACATTATCTTATCTTCTCTTCTCTATAACAATCCAACAGAATTTAAATATTTTTCTGTTTTTCCCTCTCGCGTTCCTCCAGAATCTTGGCTTCATGCAACTCTAAAAACGTCTGGATCATTTTCACCAGGCCAGAAGGCATCGCGGACAGATCAAATTTTATACCCCCTTTGTTCACCTTGGGCTTGTAAGGGAGCGTGTCCTGAGGATAATGATTCTCCAAGATGCTGTAATACTTGATGAGGACGTACAGCAACTCCGAGCCCTCCTGATCGAGGTTCTTGTTTAACGAATCGCACAGCTCCATCTGTTCATCGTACGTCAGTAGAGATCGGTTCTCTGCCCGTTGTTTGATGGTGTGGTAAAGAGGAAAAGACGGGGTATGCGATGCGTTCGTACTCGTGCTCGTGCTCATTGTTGTGGTGTTCATTCTTGTCAACGATCGGTTTGGTTTATTTTTTATCTAAAACCAAAGCTGGGTGAGAGATTCATTTTTTTTTTATTTTAATGAATCTGCGATATCACAATTTTTGTCAGATAATCCGCAAGAGAAGTATCTTGTTTTTCCAGCACAGCAACCAGCATCGGATATTCATCATCACAATCCTCGAGGATGTGCTTCTGGATGATTTCAAGCGCTTTTTCTGGATCATTACCAAAGAAATGCTGGATGCAAAAAATACTCATGCGCAGCGTCTTCTCTTCCAATCGATACGGTCCGAGTTCTTCTGCAAATCGACGGGGTTGATCATCGACGCCTGTTCTGGTCACATTATAGTCGTACTGAGCCCTTTTAAAAAGTTTTCCTCCTGGACGATAAAGATAATCGATCTCTCGTTGATGGTAAGCCGATAATTTATCCGGGAGCTGGGAGAGTGAATCGTAGGAACCGGATTCGGGACGCAAGCAATCCTTACCACGATCTGTTCTTATCTGTTGTATGTGGAATAAATCCTCGGACTCGTCATCCGTGAGATCAAATTTCCATTGAAGAAAACGAATAACTTCATTCCATGAAATTTCTTTTGGATAGATAAATTTCCTCATAAAAGCATGAAAATTAAAAGAAGATGAAAAAAAAGGTCCTTCATGTTGTTTGATGCGTTGTATTTGCAAAGGAGTATAGAAAAATTTTAGAGAGTGATCAAAAAATGTTATGGCTTTTGATTTATCCTGTTCATTCGTAGGCAAACGTCTTCTTGAGTGTAAAACTCCTGAAAAACCAACGGTCGTTTTAGTCTCTAAACCAATGGATCCCATTTTTGGAATCGAATCCTCTATCATTTGCCATTGATTTGTTTTCCATGATAGTAACAACATTTCATCATCGTATGGTATCTTCTTGAGATATAATGCGATTTCCGTAAAAGGAGCGTGCGTATTCAACCACTCCGCCAGAGCATTGGCATCCGATTCGTTCATATTGTGCTTTGTGTTTTAATTATCAAAATAAAAAATGATTCGACAAAAAATAAAAACAAAAAATCAAGGGAAAAGGGAAAAATTTTAAGATGATGATGATGATACGTCAGGAAAATCAAGAATTAATCGTCCTCTCGATCCTCACCTGCACGGTGATGGTCCTCATCTTCTTTAGTGTTCGTAATAATAATTATTTTCCAATCTTTCTTTACATGGTATTCTTCTATCCGTACGCTTTGATGCTGTTTCGACGCGTGATGGAGGCTGTCCGCAAGTGGTGTTTCTTTCGAAGACTCCGTCATCAGATATGCCGCAGGGTGTTATACAAGGACGTGTGGTGCGTGGAAAAACAGATCAGCGAGGATTGTAGCATCTGTCTGGAGAATTTTGAGCCTGCAGAAGAGATTGTCATGCTGCCGTGCGGTTGTTTCCAGCCTTATCATTCCAAATGCATCTTGTCCTGGCTGGAAAAGAATATCTCCTGCCCCCTCTGCCGAAAAAAATTTATTGAACCTGGAAGAAATATTGATTCGCTGTTCTGCTTTGGGATGTGATACTAAGATACAACGCTTCATGTAAACGATAGCTTTCCCCATTTATTGTTTTTTCTTCTTCTTATCATCCATGAAACTAATGAACATTTGCATAACTGATTCTGGATTTTCATTAAAGCTGACTAATAAATCTCGTAATCCTGGAAGTACCTGTCGAGGATCATTAAGAATTTCCATGATTTCATCATCCAGCTCTCGACCACTCGAAATAAGTAACATGGCCATCAATAGGTCTGGATTCCTTCCCGTTATAAATAGATCTAAAGGGGCTCTCGTGACATCCCCACCAGCATCAATCACTTCTTCTATGAAATCATAGTATTCTTTTCTTAAATTCTTGGGTGGAGTAAATTGTGATATTCGATGGTACATATGTAGTAAGTTTGTCAACAATATCGTATTTTTAAGTGAAATTGATCCACATTTAGTATTAATATCCCATCCCTTTTGTACTAAAAGACGAAAAATTTGTCTTTGCAATTTTAGTATTTCCAGTTTTTTGGTTACAGCAAAACCATCAAGTCTTGGAAAAATCTCCACTCTTTTTTTTCTTTCCCTGTTCACTATATCCTTGTCCACAAAGCGAAGAAGATCTCTGAAGGCTTTTAGTGAATCCAGATCGTCCATTTTTAATTGGAATTCCATGTATCGTTTTTCAATATTTTGCCTCGTCTGCCCCTTGGCCAATTTACAGGTCCTGCTCAGACTCCCAAGGTCACGATCAGAGTCGATAAAATCCGCCATATATCGAAAGAACCCAGGATAGGATAGATGATGTAATCGAGATCGGATACCTAAGATGCATTTAATCTGTTCCTCATTGAGTTTCTTTTCCTCTTGCAAAAATTTGATTAGATCTTCTCGTCGCTCAAAGATTCGATCATAAATATCCTGTACAAGAACATCCATATTCTTTTTTTCTTTCTTGTGATTTTTTTTTTGAAGAATAAAAAAAAAAATTATGATTTTGGCACTTCTTTATTATAAGTGAAGCGGATTCAGATGATTAAAAAAATAAAATATAAACTAAAAATAAAGAAAATGAGGTATTCTTCTTGGATGGTGATGGCGTTTCTTCATGGGGCCTGGCGCGTGGCGCATAATCAACACAACAATCCCCTCTTTTATATACAAGATAACCTCGTGACGACACATGCCGATACTGCGATTGTTTCCATGAAACCTCAATGGCTTCCTCCCAACAAGATCCATCTTTCCGAGCTTACGGTGATCAAGAGGCCTTCTGATTGGATGAATATCGCCAAGTACAGAAAAAAGATTTTTTATTTTAATCACATCCGTAACCACGGCCTCGATGTCAATATCACCCTTCTTAACAGCACCCATGCTCGGATCGAGGCCTCTCTACCTCCCGACCTCAATGTCGAGTTTCATATCGAGCGATTATAAAGACGCGATTTGACTCAGTTTAGTATAGATCTGGTTCTCCACGGGATGATTGATCTGGATCGCAGGCGCCTGTGAAAGAAGCGGAAGCGATTCCATCGTTACCCCACCGGTACCGCTCTCCAGCACGGCCTGCATGGATGTAGGAGCAGTCGTAGCAGCAGGAGCCAGAGCCAGAGCAGGTGAAGGAGTGGTTGTGACAGGGGCAGTAACAACGGCAGCTGTCGTTGCCGCAGCTGCTCCTGACGCCGATGGTGATGGTGATGACGATGACGCAATCGTCTTGACCGCATTAAACCACAAGAAGGGCTTCTTCAAGTACACAAAATTGTACAGGAAATAACCAATCCCCAACAAGACGATCAATACCGCGACTCCGAACCACGGACGGCGATAAAAAGGGAGGATGGAGGCTTCCTCGTTGCCCTGTTGCTGCTGCTGTTGGAGGTCCTGTTGTTGCTGTTCCTCGATTGGACGTGTGGTGTAGTTTTCAGCCTCCATGACCGCCTGTCCAGGAATCTGATCCAGATGAATATTCACTTCCACCTCGTGATCCGGGAATTCCTCCTTTTTCTTGAGCACAAGAAAATAATTCTGGTATTTATTGTTATTCGCGGTAATATTCCCATTAATCTTCCCCTTGGCCTGTTTCATCTCGATCTTGTTCAGATCCACCGAATCCAGCTGATCCTGGGTAAGCACGATGGCCTGAAATTCGTTCTCCGGCTTTACCGCCTTGACCTGGAACTCCAGTCTAAAATTCACGTGCTCGCCATTCAGATCGATGAGCTGAGGTCGCTTAGTAAGAGGATAGATCTGTGATTTCGACATTATTTTTATTTTTTTTTTGGCTGTAGAATGGGTCTTCTTTAAACCAATCTCAAAAAAAAAAATGAAGAGGGGGATTTGGAAAAGGAATCAAACTTTGGTCAGAGAATATTAATCTTACAAAGACATGGAAGCAATCAAGCAAAAATATATCAAGGATCTGCGGAAGCAGGTCCGTGATCAGGAGAAATGGCGTGACGAGGCGGAAGACCTCCTTCGCAAAAATGGCAACGCGTTTCCCGAAGAACACCTCAGCATCTTGCAATACCGGAACACCATCAGGGAGTTGCAGGAAAAGATTGACGATTTTTCGGAGGAGGACGATGATTTCATGGCGTTTTATGAACGCCATGACAAGAAAACAAAGTCGGCTGGCGACAAGTCGAGTGGTGGTGGAGGTGGTGGAGGTGATGTCAAGAAAAATAGTGGATTTGATCGATGGGCGGACGTAAAGGCTCAAAACGCTATGCGACGTGAGTGGAACTGGTTATGTCGTATGGACGGTTACCTCCCGGAGCATATGCGTGAGAACCTATTGACGATGCCCAATAACCGCGGCTTTATCTGGAAAGGAATTCATTATTACGGACATCGGAGGTGCGAGGAACCCGTGAATGTGATCACGCTTTTTGAAAAGCAGCACCAGATCCTTTATATTCACGAGATTTCCCCACAATATTATCGGATCTATGAAAAGAAGGATAAACAAAAACCCAAGACGCTGTATTTTGAAAAAACGTATGAAACTACTCTTGTTTAAAAAAAAAAAATAATAATTTTATTTTCTTCATGAGAAAATAAAACAAAACCAAAAGTTATGGGAAATTCTGCATCTGCTATTTCGCAAATCGAGGAACAATTTGCAACTAAAAAAAAAGCGCTTCTTGGAAGCGCTATGGAAACTCAGATCAAAGAAAACAAAAGTATGATCAGTAGTCTTGATCACGCGATGGAATTTTTTCCACCAGAAGTGATCGACGCGCTTTCCAAGCTACCCAGTGCTACCGTCGTCGATCTTGGCAAGTATTACAACGAGTTTCTCCATGAGTTTAAGGATAAGGTGACCGGGATCGCGGATGAGATCATCAAGGCCTCCCAGCCCATCGACGAGATGAGTTCTCCCGAGGCCGTCCTGCGCTCTCTTTCTACTCAGACGCGCAACGACGTCAAACAAAAGCTCAAGCAGCAGAACGAGGAGATGCGTAAACAAAAGGCGCATCAGAAGGCCGCGGACTCTGCAAGTGCCGGTAAACAGGCCATTGCAGAGCGTCAAGCCGCCCTCAATAAGCTCCAGGAAAACGTCGGTCAGATCCGACAGGATGTCAAGCTAAATGGGGATGCGGTCGATCTTGGTGTCGCGGCGTCCACTGTAGAACAAGCCGGTCAGTTGACACGCAGCGCGCAACAACAGGTCAGGAAGGCGGCCGCCGCGGGCAACACGACTCAATCAAAGGCCTCTCTCAAACAAGCACAAGCCGCGGCGGATACAGCACAGGCGGTTGTTGATGCCGTTGCTCCCGTGATCCCTGCCCCTATAGTAGCACCCATGGCTCAGGCTGCGACGCAGCTTCAGCGAAGTGTACAACGCCAGCAGCAACAGCAACAGCAGCATCAGCAATAATTAGCCTAAAGCTGCACCTTACGCTCATAATTTGCTTGCAAAAAAAAAAGAACAAAATTTTTTTTTTGGGGAAAATAAATAAACTCTTTGTACCTTATCCTTATGAAATTCATCATCAAATTGAAGATTGATCCACCAATCTCATTACCTGGTTTTCTTAGAGACGAAGATGATGACGACGATAATATCACGGATCTATTTATTGGAATTGTTCGTGAAGAGCTGGATGTATTGTTGGGGGACGATAGATATTATGCGGATGCGGTGGAAATGGAAGAAATCGACGAAGAAATTGATGAATTAGAATTTGTAATTGACGACGACGACGACGGTATGCCAAAAACGGTCAAGGATAAGATTGTCGCGTATATAAATGACCGCCTAACGAGGGATTATATCAAAAAAATCCTCAAAATTATCGCCTATGCCAAAATAAATTTCCTTGGAAAAGCATTCATAAAATGGAAAAATAAACAGACAAGAAAAACTATCCTGGATTCTGATATCGGTGACCTTTTATCGATTTCCTATCTAACTCCTTCTCTTTTTAAAATATTATTCACCAGATTTATCACTTCTTCCGTTCAAAACTATTCAGACAGGGAACTCATGGAATACGTTATTTTTTTTACGCTGTGTTGTTTCAAGAACGACGATGATTCTCTACAAGAGGTGATTACAATCCTCTGGACAATATTTACATCGGAAAGAAATCAAGAGGAGATCGTAAAAGTTCTCGAAAAAATGCTTAAAACAAAGCCACATATTCTTTATAAATTCAAATATTCAGTCTATCCTTTAATTTCCATTCGAGTTCGTTCCGATGTGGACATTCCAAAATTTTTCACGCCTTTTGAAGCGCGGGTATTCAACTATTTTGTTGTTTTTTATATCCTTTCCTTTCTTCACGAAAAAGGCGTGGAAGGTGACCAGGTAAGAGATATTACGACATTCTATAAAGAAGAAAAATCCCATCTTATTCTTCATAACGTGAGTCGCGAGGATAGCCATCACCTTTCTATTGAATTCCAAAATACGCCTTGGTTCCAGCAGCATAGAGCGCTGATCGAGGAAAGCTTTGACGAAGAAAAAATCGTCGCCAGCATCCTCAACTCCGGTGTGATCCACTCGCATATAAACATTTCCTTGTCGAATGTTTCTACGCCTGAAAAAGAATACATTATAGATACGTTACAGCAAGATCATATCAAGAAATATCTTTATAAACTTCAGTATCAATTTGTGGGAATAGGCGGAAACGGTGGAGAATTTATTTTTCAATGTCTTGCACCAGAAGATGATTCTATGGATAGTATCGAACTTCGATCCATTATGTCTTATGAAAAAAAAGAGGTTCAAAGATTGTTGGAAACGATTCATAAATGTGTTCAAGAGGCCTTTGCAAATTACGCTAAAAGGAAAAACGACGAGGACGCTGCCAAGAGGGCCAAGAAATACGCTGCCAAGAAAGCCGCCAAGAAAGCAAAGAAAACGGATAAGAAGGCCACCGCAGATGCAGACCCCATAATCACAACCACAATTACAACCTCACCCACAACAATCACGCGTCCACGTTCTCATTCCGATTCGCAAATTATAATGTTAAATCGACCCTCAATGATACAGCCTGCTTCTCCCGTTACTCTCGAGAAGGTATTCCAACATATTCTTAGCAGTAACAGTGTTTCTTCAAATAAAGATGTGCAAGACTATTTGACTAAAAAAGTGCTCGTCTCGGCCACCCACGCTTCTGATTGGATCGTGTACGTATGCTCGCGTTATTACGATCAGGCGCGCAAGGTGACGACTGATCTTGAGTATGATCAGAAGATCGCTGAAATGATCCTATTCCCACTCTGCCGATACGGTCTACACGATGAAAATATTTCCCAAAAAATATGTCATAATGGTCTCCAATTGGTGAATGCAATCTATGACAAGTACAAGGCTCCAAAAGGGGTTGTTTTAGTAATTGGATTACCTACAAAAGGTTATACTGATAAAAATTTCTATCGGGAATTCCGTAATGCGATTGATAAACCCTTGATGATGTGTGCTGTTTTGCGAAACAGGTCCGAAGCGTTTTCGGATACCCTCGGCACCGGGTTCTTGTGTTTTCCTTGTATGGAGTCGATGATCGATTTTATTCATTCTTCTAAAGAGTATCATGCTTCTCCCGATCGTTTCTCGATCGTGCTTCCCGGAATGTATGTCGACCAATATAAAACTACGTTTTGGAGGCGCACGCCCGAAGATTTTATAGAATGGACGCATAGCCGTTCCCAATGGTTTGGACATAGTCTACTCTCTCTTCAATCCCATTCTATTCAACGTCAAGAGGGTGAAAGGATGTATGTCAAAATCCTGGCCATCCTCAACGAGGAACCTCCTGACCACACGCTTGCGGACTTGCCGATTCCCAGGTCAAGAATCGATCGTGAGTCATTATCGGGCGTCATCACGGGAATGATCTTGGAAGGAGACCTCAGTCGTGATGAAAGGTTTATCATGTCGCTTAGCAGAAGCTGGCTTGTGAAAATGATACGAGAAGCGTTCGAAATGTTTCAAGAGGATCCTTCTCTTTGGAAACAAAAATTTCAACAACAACAACAACAACAGCAACAGCAACAACAGCAACAACAGCAACAACATTTAAGACACTTTCAATTCACACAACAAATGGGGACTGGGCTTACACGCAAGCAATTAAATGATCGTGAAATAATTGCAAGACAAGTGGAGAAGGTGTTACAGGATTTTTCATTTACTCAAAGTCAAAGTGTTGAATTTAGAATATATCGTGTAGGCTCCAGCATGATGCGGCTTGAAACAGGGCACAGTGATATTGATTTTCAAGTAATTGGTTTTTCAACAACAGGTATTTTGCAATTGAATCCATCCCAAATCTTGAATATCCTTCATCAAATAAAAACATTTTTGGAACAACATCTGAGGATCGATATTAATTTTATTACAACGGCGCGTGTCCCCATCCTTAATTTCAAATACAAAGATATATCCTTTGATATCTCGATCGCTCAACAAAACACCGATTCCCGTCAAGTCACGAAAAAACTCAACAGTATGATGCATCGTATTGATCAAGAAATCAAGGCACAAAAAAACATCGATCTTATGGCCCATCGGCTCGTTATTGCCATCAAGAAATTTTATCAAGAAAATCATCCTGAAGCCCTGAATACCAGAGCACGCGGTCTACCGTCGATTGTGCTTACGATCATGGTCTTGGCTTACCTCCAGTACGAGATCGGTAGACAAAAGATCCCGGGTAGTCTCGTTGACGCAATCAATCGATTCATGAGGTTTTACCGAAATACTTTTGATAATACTCGATTCTTGATTGATTCCGATTTTACGTTTCAGCCGATCCCGGAAATAGATAAATATAAATGCTCAATGATCGTTCAAGATCCATTAGGACGCTTATTTAATGAATATTCAATCATTAACATTGCACAATCGGTAGATCTTGACATGCTCCGAGGACTCGGTATCTTTGATTATAAAAGCCCCAGACCCATTCAGACACGATTAAAATCATCCTCGTAACGGACGATGTCATCCTCGCCAAAATACGTCCCCGTCTGGATCTCTATGATCTCGAGGTCCTCGGATCCCGCTGGCCCGTCGTGGATGAGACGATGCTTCTGTCCTTTCTCGATGATGATAAGACTGCCTTCCTGGATATCACGAACCTCGTCACCGACCTGGGCCTTCCCTTTGCCATGGATCACAAGCCATACCTCCCTCCGGTGTTGATGGCTCTGAAGAGAAAGCCTCTTGTCCGGATTAACTACCAGACGCTTGATCTTGCAATCTCCGTCAAACAAGATATCAAATCTTCCCCAGGGACGTGTTTCACCTTTTGATGACGACATTTTTTTGTTTTTTCTTTTGTTTTCTACGATCAAGAAAGAAAAAAAAAGGAAAAAAAATTTTTTAATTTCAGCTTGGTGAAAGATTATTTTCTATCTTTCTTACAATAGTATTCGTCAATTTATTACTCCCAATAAATGATGCATTGCCAGAATATCCTAAAGAACCACCCGATTGAATATCCCCTCCAATCTTGGAAATGATGGAAGATATTGTATTTATGGATTGATCATCCGCATCGATGAATTGATTAGAGGTGGAAACTTCAGAGGACGCGATGACGCACTGGGTACCGTTCCGGAGCTGAACAAGAGGTGCAGTCGGCTCAACAACGTCACCGTGTAAGATACGCGAAGAACTCAACGATACACTACTTCTATTTGCGAATAAAACAGGTCCTCCTCTATCATTTATGATATTACTGGAAGCAAATTTAAGGTTTCCTCCTGTTGAAGAAACCGCGGGTGTCAATGGTGAAGAAGAAGTTATCGAGGATGCAGAAACTGAAATACTTGTTGTTTTCATTAAACTTTTTTCACCATCACCATCACCAATATTACTATTTGTTATAATACCGGCAATTTGAGATCCAGTCACCGTGATATCAGTTGGGGCCACGGATACGTTCACATCCATAGACGCGGACACATCTGCAACTGTGTCTATACCTGACCTCGCTTTCGAGGCAGTCATTTTCGTGGAAGAAACGCTGCCTGTAAATGAGTTTCCGTTATTCAAAACCTTGTATCCAACAAATCCTCGGATAAGTCCTGACTGCAACAAGCTATCCTGGTTTGAATTATCTTCGAGCTTGTGTTGCAACACCGTCCCGCTCGTTACCGTACCAATATAGTTAAATCGAAGGACATTTAAAGCGCTGTCGTCTTTCGTCTGATCGAGGACTCCATCGCCTTCCCCCAGATTCGTTAGCGTATAATTCCCAAGATTAATGTCAAAGGACCCATTTTCAAAGATCTGATTACGGATCAGAGGTACACCCAGACTCGTAAAAGCCCTTGTTAAAGAATTGTTGATGGTTGACGTGACGCTGGCCGATCCCGTAATCAAGCGACTTATCAGAGGCTGGAAAATCTCCGTCGTGTTTAAATGACGATCCTTAAAAATATCTTCCGTGATAATCGCATTGTCTTGATAGACTCTTTCGACCGATTTACCCACGGTGCTCGTGGAGGTCAAATCATTGACAGACAGATTAAAAACAGAGCTCTCCGTTATGATGGATCGGTGCAGAGTACCAGAGCCATCGTTACTAACGACGGTACCATTGCTGTAATTCTGGCGCAGCGTTCCTGTCCCTGATGCGTATCCGGTGACAAGATCACCACCCCCCACATTACGAGCATTCGATGACTCGATAAATGTTTCAAGAACACCCGTGCGAACAAGATACTGGATTGCGGAATTTCCTTGGATGGTTTTAAAATTACCGGTGCACGAGTTTACCAAATAATTGGTTCGACCGTTTCCAGAATTTTCAACTCTTATCAAAAAATCTGTCGCAGGTACCGTGTTGGTAAAATCCGTATTTTTATTGATACATTCAAGTAAGGAGTCGCTATTGTTCTTAATATCAAGAAGAGGACCGGACTCGGATCGGACACTCACGCCGTTCTGTTGCCATTTCCACTCCGATTTTCCTCCTTGCTGAACGTAGAGAGTAGGAAAAGAAGGATCGTTTCCTCCTCGGAAAGTCAACCCGGTGATCTGCGTAGTTAGCGTAGTAAAATCGCTACGGTTTATCCATGAATGTTGTCCCAGGATCGTGGTATTGCTCGACCCTTGTCCAAGGAAATCGACGTTGGGAGTCCAAGCATATTTTTGATCAGCGCGTCCGTGGACGCCCGCCGAGAACGTGATCACGACCGTCTTGTTCTTGTATTCTTTTTGAGTTAGCGCGTATGCCTGATCAAGTGTCGCGGGATTGGCCGCGCTACCGATCTGGGCATTTAATGTATCGATGCAACGACCAATGTGGCATTGCGATTGCGGTAGTGAGTAACCCACATAGATGGTGTTAGACGCCAACGTTGTTAGATAATTAGACTCGGGCATTATTGATCAATCTTCTAACTATACTCTTATTTTTATTTTTTTGGCTTTTTTTTTTCGTTGCAAGAACGATCATGATCACGACAAGGAAAATAATCAACAACAAAACCGGTACCAATAATAAACAAGCGTAAAAAGTCAGTGGCTGGACGTACTGCATCCTTTTGAGGATCTTATGATGTTCTTCTTTCAGATCCACACGATGGGGCTGGAACTCTGGATAAATATACAGATTGGTCGGCTGGGTTTCTTTTTCCCCATCATGATCCCAACGTTCTTGCTCCGCATCCGATGATATCAGGTAGGAATCCGGATAATGGATGGCTAACCATTGTTGAACTTTTTTAGGGTTGTATCCCGAGGACGCGTTCATAAATGCAATATAATTGATGATGGGAGAAAAAATGGAGGATACGGTCCAGCTCTTGTATGTGTCTCCATGGGAGGAACGAGCGGGGACGAACAAGATCTTTGGAAAATAAAAAGAATAATCAGGGGTGTTGGTAAAGCACTCGAAAAGCTGGATGAGCCGTCGGTGGGAGTGTTTGTGTTGGAAAAGGCCTCGGTGCAATGTATTGGATCTGAACACTAATACATCCCCCGCAGACATGGGTACCTGTTGCCTCTTTCCCCAATTTTTCAAGAACTGATGGCTGTGGTGATAAAGATGGGAACCTTTAATGATTTCCATGTTACCTTCATCCAGATAACACAGGCACGTATAGATGGGAAGATCGTCATAATCCGCGTAACAGACAAGGTCTCGATGAAAGGCAGCGGCATCGGTATTGTTATTATGATCGCTTATACGGAGCTTGCTCCATCGACACTCTGACCAATTCATATTCTTCTTGATGCTCGGAATCAAGATATGATCAATAAAGTGGAACAAGTTCTTATAAAAAATTTCGGAGCCATCATGAGAAAAACACGCCTGTGCTTTTTGTACGCTTACTTCATCATTCAATGAAAATGTTTTCATTTTATATTTTTTTTCTATCTCGGATGAAAAAAAAATCTTGGAGTACATAAACCTACAAAAAGAAAAATATGAACGATGACTCTGCACCTTTAGGAGCAACAAACAATTGTTGCTACATTCTGAATCAGAAAATCGATGAATTGACATCCATTGTCAATAAATTAAATACGCAAGTCATACGCTTCCCATCGCGTAATGTCGTTAGCTTGGCGGAGGAGTCTGCCATCCGTTTTTGAAAAAAATTTATGCCCAGATTGGTTTAAATACGGGCGATCCGTGTAAATAAAAAAAAAATATAATGTTTTTTCGTTGGATGTCTTTGTTTTTCTTTATGGCCTCTTCCACGTCGGTCGCTCGTGGGTGGAAGACGGATCAGGGTGTGATTTACGACAATAGCAACCATGTCTTTAATCTTAGTGGTATCTCATGGTTCGGGTTTGAGACCCAGGATTTTGTAGTCAATGGTCTCTGGACCCATCCAATGGAGTTTTATATGGACATTATGAAAGATAACGGTTTCAATACCATCCGTGTACCCTTCTCGGCAGAATGGATCCTTTATAATTTTGACCTCTATCCGGATAACGCGATGCTGAGCGGGGATCCCGATAATCAACATAAGAAATCGATCGAGGTCCTGGATACGCTGTTTGATATGGCAGAGGAGAGGCGGATGCACATCATGCTTGATCTGCACCGATTGCACAAGGAGTATATCTCGGAGCTTTGGTACAGTCCCACCGATAATATGTTTTCCGCGGACGATTTCATCAATACATGGTTCTTGATCTTGGACCGGTACCACGACCGGTACTCGCTTATCGCGATCGACCTCTTGAACGAGCCGCACGGACAGGCGACGTGGGGCTCGGGGAATCCGAGCACCGATTGGAATACTTTTGCGGAATATGCTGTAATGCAGATCGCGGCGCGCTACCCGAGGAACAGATGGCTTATGCTGGTAGAAGGGATTGGATGGGGCAAGGACTTGTCCCAGGTGCGTTATCATCCTCTGCAAATTGATTCGCCAGCGGTGGCATCGAGGGTCGTCTACAGCGCGCATACATACGGACGATCGGTGGTGAGCTCGACCAATATCTATGATGTACAGCAGCTGTACCAGGACTGGACAAACTCGTTTGGTTATCTGGCGGACGAGGGTTACACGTTCATTATTGGCGAGTACGGTGGGATCACGGAATTAGATGGACCGTGGATGCAGACGCTGGTGCAATATCTGATCAGCAAGGGTCAGAGGAATCATTTCTTTTGGAGCCTGGGTCCGAATTCGGGGGACGTTCATGGATTCTTGCTGGACGACTGGACGACGATCGATTCTTTCAAGTTACAGATCACCAAGAGCTTGCAGCCTAATCCTACGTTTTAATTTCAATCAAGCAAAAAAAGTAATCGTGTCGGTGTCCGTATCGATACGGGCTTTCTGGACAAACCGGAATTCTCCGGATTTAGAAGCGATCTTGCATGCCAGCGGGGAGGGTAGAGCGATGTTATCCTCCGTACGATTTGTGACTTCCGCAAAAAAGGAGATCGAGGACTCGACACGGGTTCCACGATATCGATTGGTGAGGACGGCTTCTATCGAGTACTCAAGACGCAGGACATGATCGGAGGTTTGTTCTTCCTTGAAATCAAGTGTTCCTTGTATTCCTTCTGCACATCTTGGATAAAGGAATTCTACTTTTTTCTTGTCAGAAGGATCAGAGGATAGAATAATTGCCTTGAACAAAATAAATAACATCTTTTTTTTTTTCTACA
>Ga0114971_10001520_pt1 | contig 15829 bp, 10 predicted proteins | sample M_140625_MF_Meta_FD_87320 | JGI IMG/M metagenome (GOLD analysis project Ga0114971, IMG submission 87320) | Freshwater microbial communities from Lake Montjoie, Canada to study carbon cycling - M_140625_MF_MetaG | ecosystem: Environmental > Aquatic > Freshwater > Lake | place: Lake Montjoie...
ATGCCCTCCCCTATCAACTACCAAGACGTCCTCGCCGCGCGCGAGCGGATCCGTCCGCATCTCACGCCCACGCCGCTGCGCCACTACCCCCTGCTCGATGCAGCAATCGGGCACGGGATCCGCGTGCTGGTCAAGCACGAGAACCACCACCCCACGCAGAGCTTCAAGATTCGCAATGGACTCAGTGCGATTCTCGGCCTGAGTGCGGAAGAACGCGCGCGCGGGGTGATCGGAGCCAGCACCGGAAATCATGGACTCGGACTCGCCTATGCCGGCGGGCTCACCGGGACGAAGGTCACCATCTGCGTGCCCGAGGGGAACAATCCTGGCAAGAACGCGGCGATCCGTGCGCTCGGCGCAGAACTCCTGGAGATTGGTGCGTCGTACGATCAAACCATTCTCGGCTGCGCCCGTGTGCGTGAGGAGCGTGGACTCACCTTGGTACACAGCACCAACCATGCGCATGTGATTGCCGGCGCCGGCACGATGACGCTCGAGCTGCTCGAGCAGGACCCCGCGCTCGACGCGGTGGTCATTGCGTTGGGCGGCGGATCGCAGGCGGTGGGTGCAATCACGGTGGCGCGCGAGCTGAAGCCTTCGCTTGGGGTGTACGCCGTGGGCGCGGCCAGTGCGTCCGCGCAGTTCGAGAGCTGGCAGCGTGGGGAGCGGCTGTCCGGGTTGCCGGTCGCGACCTTTGCGGAGGGGATCGCGACGGGCTCAGCGTACGAGATGACCTTTGATGCGCTCAAGGAGGGACTCGCCGGATTCGTGACGGTGAGCGAGGATGCGATGTATCAGGCCGTCCGCGAGCTGATCAACCTGACGCACAATGTTCCGGAGGGCGCAGGCGCTGCCGGGTTTGCGGGGCTGAAGGCGCTCGCACCGCAGCTCGCGGGAAAGCGCGTGGCGATCATCATGTGCGGCGGGAATCTCGCGGAACGCGATCTCAAGAAGGCGCTCGCCGACTGAGTCGCGCCGGCGCACGCGCGTGCGCACAGCCAGGCGCCGGCGTGTGAGATGAAACACGAAGGGGCGGGCCGCAGTACGCGGCCCGCCCCTTCGTCGCTCCAACACACTCAATCTTTCTTGTCGAAGATTTTTGCGATCTGGTCGCGTGCGTCCTGCAGGTGCGCGCGGGTGGTGCGATCGCTGGTCTTGCCAATGGCCGCGGCAAGTTCCTTGTCGAGCAGGTGCATTTCGTCCTTGAGGATCGGACGGAAGTCCGCGGTGTTCACCGCCGGCCCACCGAAACCACCCGCGGCCGATGCGGCCGGCTTGATCTTGCCCGCCATCGCGTCGAGGTAGGTGGTCTGCAGGCGACGACGATAGGCATCGATCGACGCGCCGCTGTAGATCTCCTTCCACAGGCCACGACGCAAATCGGTGAGCATCTCACCGGCGGTGTAGACCTCCGCCTTGTTGCCCTGAACTGTTTCGTACTCGACCATGCGCGACAGACGGACGTTGCTCACCAACGAGCTGAGCGCGCGCGACTGCGCGCCGGTGATCCGGCTCACGCTCCCTTCCGACTCGATCTTGCGAAGGATCGTGTTGTCGATGAGGTACTTGGGGGTCGTGAAGACCTCGTCGTTGAGGAACTTTACCGCGTCTTGCTGGCGCTTCTTGCTGACCGGCGTCCAGACAGGGCCGCTCTGTCCCGCGTTCTTCTCCTGCTTGTCCATCCCGCCAACAATGCGAGCCACATGCCCCGCCTCGGTCGCCCACTGACCGACGACGGCGCCGTAGGTGGCACGGAGCAGCGAGTAATCGGCCGTCTTGTCGAGCTCAGAGGCGGGCTCGACGAGCTTCATGATGCGGGCGAGGTTCTTGAAGCCATACGTGGTGGCTTTCACTGCGTCGGCATCGCCGATCGCTTCCGACTGTTCGGCCGGATCCGCGCCGCCGGCACCGGCATCGCTCGCAAAGCGATACCACGGGATGGTGTCCTGCATGCGGGCCCACTTATCGAGCGTCGGGAGCTCCGCTTCGGGGGTCTTGGCGCCAGCGATCGGCGAGTAGCCCCACATCACCGCGAACTTGTCGTACGGGCCAACGCGCGGGGTCAAATCTTCGATCGCGATGCCATCTTCCGGCTGCGCCACGTAGTTGAAGCGGGCGTAGTCCATGATCGACGGCGAGTGCCCCATCTTCGCGACCCAGGTCTTGGACCGCACACTGTCGAAGGGATACATGGAGCTTCCCTTGAAGTTGTGCGGGAAGCCCAGCGTGTGCCCCACTTCATGCGCCGCAACGAACTGGATCAGCCGCCCCATGAGATCGTCCGGGAACGGGAACTTCTGGGCACGCGTATCGAGGTGTCCAACCTGCGTGAAGTACCAGTCACGCTGGAGGTCCTGAATGTTGTGGTACATCTGCACATCGGCGTCAACAATTTCGCCGCTGCGCGGGTCCACGGTGCTCGGCCCGACGGCGTTGGCCACCGGGCTCGGGAGCCAGCGGATCATGGCAACAGTCGCGTCCTCGCCGGAGAACTCTGGATCGTTCGGCGCATCGGCGGCCACAATGCCCTTATAGAAACCCGCCTGCTCAAAGGCCGGCTGCCATTCTTCAATGGCCTTCTTGATCCACGGCTGCAACCACTTGGGTGTCGCCGGGTCCACGTAGTAGGTGATCGGCTTCTTGGGGACGCACAGATTGCCGACCTTCTGGTCCGAGCACTCCAAACGCCAGCGTGAGATATAGTTGCGGGCCAGCACACGCTGCGTGGGCGACCCGAAATCCGTGGCGCTCGGTCCAAAGTACCCAACGCGCGCATCGCGCAGACGCGGCTGCATCGGCACATCCGGCAAGCGCACGATCGAGAAGGTGTAGGCCTCGGTCGTCGGCTGCGGCTGCGCGGGTGGGAAGCCCGGCGGGGTGGGTGCGCCACCGCCAGCCTGCGGCGTGTAGGTCTGCGACGCGGTGATGTTCACATTGCGCGAGAACACCGCCCACTTGTCGATGAACGAACGGGTCGCGTCCACCGTGGCTCGGCGCCCACCAGCCGTGAACTCGGGGAGTCCGCCGGTGAACATGCGCGTCACTTCGATCACCGCGGCGCTGTCCTTGCCATAGCTCTCCACGTTGAACGCGGCGATGATCGGGAAGAACTGGATCAAGTTCATCGCGCGCTGCGTCGAGAGCGTGGTGTCGGTCGCGACGTTGCGGTAGTTGATGTTCCGCACGAGAATCCGGTTGTCGCGGCGCTCAAAGCGGATCGATTCATTGGGGCCAAGCGTGCCATTGATGCCGATGCCCGCTGGGGTTCCTGCGAGCACGGTCGTGATCAGAAAATCCTTCCCCAACTCAGCGGCCGGAATCTCAAAGTAGAGACGGGTCCCGATCTGGTGCACACCGAACACGCCCGTCTTGGACTTGGCGCGCGCGGTGATGACGGTTGCATAGGGACGCGGGACCGGATCAGCACCGGCAGCGGCACCACCGGGGCCACCGGGGCCGCCAGCACCTGGGGCTCCTGCGGCACCCGGGCCTTGCGACGGCGCGCCGGGTACACTTGGCGCGCCGGGAGCGGCCGGTGCCGCTGGCGCATTGGCGGTCGGGGCAGCTGCCGGAGCAGCCGCAGGAGCGGCCGCTGGAGCGGCCGCTGGCGAGGGCGCCGGAGTGGGCGCGGGGGTGGGTTGGCACGCGACCAGCAGAACACCGGCGGCGGCGAGAGTAACGGGGAGTCGACGCATGAGAATGGGAAGAAGGTCCGAAAACGGCTGGCCGCGGAACGCGGCCACTGACAGCATCCTGTAAACATAGGCCTCGCTCCCCGCGCAAAGCCAGCACCCGCGCCCGTGGGCGCGTGAGCTTATATCTGGTCTTTACCCCTATTCGGAGCGCCGCCCCTCTGGTTTTGCACCGTCACGCCCGCGGATGGCTCTGCTGATACACCTGTTTGAGCCGCTCCACACTGGTGTGCGTATAAATCTGCGTGGTGCTAATGCTCGCGTGGCCAAGCAGTTCTTGCACCGCACGCAGGTCCGCGCCCGCGTCGAGCAGGTGCGTCGCAAAGGTGTGTCGCAACGAGTGGGTGGAGAGCCCTGCCCCCTCATCCACCTGCGAGAGCCACCCCACAATCGCGTTCTGCACCCCTTTCGCGCTCAATCGCTTGCCGCGTTGACTCAGGAAGAACGCGGTGCGGTCCGCGCTCATCCCCAGCTGCTTCACGAGTGCGTCGCGCACCCGTTCATACTCGCGTAACGCGCGCTGCGCGTGGTCGCCCACGGGGACAATCCGTTCCTTGCGCCCTTTGCCGCGGACCTTCACCTGCCCCGCCAGCAAATCGAGATCGGCGCGGTTGATCCCGCGCAGTTCGCTCAAGCGGAGGCCCGCCGAGTAGAAGAGCTCGAGCATCGCGAGGTTGCGCACGTCCGGGTACTTCCCTTCGCTGGCTCGCGTGGCCGCAGCCTTGAAGAGGGTCTCGACTTGGGCCCGGTCGAGATGCCCTGGGAGATACTTCTCCGTCTTGGGCGACCCCACCGTGCGCGCTGGGTTGTGCTCGACCTGGTCGTTGTGGTGCAGGAAGGCGTAGAAGGTTCGCACCGCCGACAGCGTACGCCCGATACTCCGCTTGCCCAGACCTTTGCGCGTCAGGTGCGCCAGGAACGACCGCATGGCCAGCCGATCTACCTTCCCCCAGTCCCAGTCGTCCGAGCCCAGATAGGGGCCCAGGAAGGCGCAGAACTCCTCTAAGTCGCGCGTGTACGCCTTGAGCGTATTGGGCGAGACGTCGCGCTCTTTCTCAAGATGTTTCAAGAAATGCGCTACAAGGGCCTGCGCGGGTTCAGCCATGGTACTCGTAAGCTATCCCCAAGAGCGCTAACTTTCTTCCCCTATGCTCCTCGGTATCGCCGGCATGATCGGGTCAGGCAAGACGACCCTCACCCAAGCGCTCGCAACGCGCTTCGGACTTCAGCACGCGCTCGAGAGCGTCGACGCCGACAACCCCTGGCTCGACAAGTTCTACTCGGGCTCCGAGGGGATGCACAAATACGGCATGCATCTGCAGCTGCACTTCCTTGCCACCCGCTTCAAGTCGATGCGCCGCATGCGCGCACTGGGCGGGAGCTGGGTGCTCGACCGCACCTGGTACGAGGACGCCGAAATCTTTGCGCGCGGGCTCTTTGAGCAGCGCTACATGAGTGCAGACGACTGGGGGCTCTACCAGCAGCTCTACGCCGAGTTGCTGCATGCGCCGGCCGCGCGTCCCCCTCGCCTCATGATCTACCTGCACGCGCCGCTGGCGACGATCCTTGAGCGGATCCAGACACGCGGACGCCCCAAGGAGCGCGACACTGACCCCGCGTACTTTGCCGCACTGCACGCGCGGTACGAGGGGTGGATTGGCGGCTTCGCGAAGTGTCCGGTACTCACGATCGACGTGCGCGACTACGATCTGATCGCGAACCCCGATTCTGCAGAGCAGATCGCCGCTCGGGTGCGTGGGGAGCTCGAGGGAGAGCTCCCACAGACCGAGTTATGGCCAAAGATCACAACGCGATAATCGGCGCGCCCGAGAACGTCGCGCCTTAGAACGTCGCGCCCGAGAACGTCGCCTGCCAAGCGGCGAGTGCGCTCAGCGCCCGCTCCGCATACATCTCCCGCTTCTTCCCCTTGTCGCGCGGCACCGGGCTCAGCTCCTCGAGCAACCCGAAGTTCGCGTTCATCGGCTGGAAGTGCTTGGGATCGGCCTCACGCAGATACCGATACAGCGCGCCGAGCATCGTCGTCGGGGGCGGGATCACGGGCTCGAGTCCACGGAGCATCCGATCGAGATTGATCGCCGCCATAATCCCGGTCGCGGTGCTCTCCGTGTAGCCCTCCACACCCGTGATCTGCCCGGCGAACATCACCTGCGGATCGTCGCGCAGACTCAGATGCGGCGTGAGGCTCGCGGGCGAGTTCACATACGAGTTCCGGTGAATACTCCCGAAACGCAAGAACTCGGCGTTCTCCAATCCCGGCACCATCTTCAACACCCGCTGCTGCTCGGGAATGCGCAGACGCGTCTGGAATCCCACGATATTCCACATCCGCCCCGCGCGGTCCTCCTTGCGGAGCTGCACCACCGCCCACGGCCGGCGCCCGGTACGCGGATCATCGAGTCCCACGGGCTTCATCGGACCAAAGCGCAGCGACTCGCGCCCCCGACGCGCCATCTCCTCGACGGGCATACAGCCCTCGAAGTACGGCACCTTGTCGAACTCATGGCTCGTGAACTGGTCCGCCGTTGCGAGCGCGTCCATGAACGCCTCGTACTGCGCCTTATCCATTGGGCAGTTCAAATAGGCGCCGCCCTCATCCGCGCCCTCCATCGTCTCTTTTCCGTAGCGCGAGGCCCGGAACACAATCGAATGATCCAGCGACTCCTCAGCGAGGATCGGCGCAATAGCGTCGTAAAACGCGAGCGACTCCACCCCCAACCGGTCGCGGATTGCGGTCGCGAGTCCGTCGCTCGTGAGTGGGCCAGTCGCGATAATCCCGGGCGACGGGAGCGTCGTCAACTCATCCCGCACCACGGTGATATTCGCGTGCGCATGGATCCGATCGTGCACCGCCGCGCTAAACACATCGCGATCGACCGCGAGCGCGCTTCCCGCAGCTACGCGCGCTTCATCGGCGGCCGTGAGAATAACGGAGCCTAACTGGCGCATCTCGGCCTTCAGCAGCCCGTGCGCGTTGGTGACCTCGGTGCTCTTGAACGTATTGGAGCAGACGAGCTCGGCGAGCTTATCAGTCTTGTGCGCTTCGGTGCTGCGCACGGGACGCATCTCGTGCAGCACCACACGGTATCCGCGCTCGGCGAGTTGCCAGGCCGCCTCGCTTCCCGCGAGGCCGCCTCCGACTATGTGAATTTCTTTGGACGCCGTCATGCCGGATGATAGCGCACCGTCACGCGGTGCGCCGGCAGGTCAGAAGAAGGTCTGCAGGCGGAGGTACAGCAGCTGCTCGGTGGGGCGATTGCCGGTTGCCGCACCACCACGAAAGCTCGTGAGTTCGTACGCGGCTTGTGCTTTGGTGTTGCGCGTCAAATACCAACTCACGCCGAGCGCATGTTCGGTGGCCGCGCGCGCAGAAACCACGGAATCGGCGAGGATCGGGAACGCCGCGTCACCGACCGAAACCTGTGCCACACGCGCCACGAGCTGCCAGGCGCCCCAGTTCCCGTGTTCCGGATCGAAGACCTTGGCCGGCGCGATACCACGGGCATCAGACAGCTCTCCCGTCATCACCCAATCGAGCGCGAGAAAGGCGCCGGTCGACGGCACGAGTGCCTTCGCCGCCCCGCGACCCACGTTCTCGAGTGTCCGGTAGCCTTCGGCGAACGCGCCAAAAGAGCCAAATCGCGCCACGGCGAACAGATTATGCCGATCACGATCCCCATCGGCGACGGCGCCCGCCGTCTCGCGGTACTGGAAGAACGTCGCGGTGGCGGGCGTGGCGTAATGCGCGAGCCCCGTGGCCGTTCCCGCCGCGCGCATCACACCATGCGAGCCGCTGTAGCCAAGGATGACCCCTTGCCCGTTTTTCTGCACAATGGGTCGCGTCACTACGCGGACGGTGAAGTCCTTGGCGTCGTTGACGTCACTCTCGCCGTTCGCGCCGCCGTTCGGCACGCCGTTGTACATCGCAATCGTTGCCTCGACGCGGCCGTCCATCACGTCGCCCGTAAACGCCACACCCTCGTCGCGGTTCGAGGACAACTGGCTCACGATCGAGCGCTCGGGCAATGGCTGGTCGGACGCATTGATGTACCGCTCCCATCCATACGCCACCTTCTGCTTGCCCGCGCGCATCCAGAGATGCTTGCCGAGGGTGACGTCGACAAATGCATCCGCCAGACCAGGTAGTGTGGTGACGACGAGGTCCGGCATCACGCGAAGCGCAATCCACGGATTGATGTTCAGATCGAAGATCAACCGCGCGCGCCTTGCCGCGAAGGTGTTTGGCAGCGCGTCGGTTCGGTCGCTCGAACTGAAGCGCCCGTCGAGCGCCACATAGCCGCGCAACTTGAGCTGGCGACGGCCGTCCGCCGAGTGAATACGAACCCCGTCGTCGTCGTAGACGACGGCGGCGCTGTCCTTGGTCGCGGCTGCAAGCTTGGCCTGTGCCCCGAGCGGGGCACCGAGCAGGGAACCCACGAGCCAGAGCGCAACGACCAGTGTGGTGCCGCGCCTAGCGCGCAGCACCTTCTACCTCAACATCGGCCGGATCCACGACACTCCACTCATTGGTGCACTTGAGACACTTCCGGAAACTGCCGCGTGTCTTGTTGCTCTTGGCCTCGGCGCCAATAAACCCGCAGTCCGGACAGGGCTCGTTCACCGGCTTGTCCCAGCAGACGAAATCGCAGTTCGGATAGTTCTCGCAGCCGTAGAACGCCTTGCCGCGCTTTTTTGAGCGGCGCGCGGCAATGTCACCACCGTCCTTGGGGCACTTGACGCCAGTCGGCATTGACCGCGTGCCGCGGCACTTCGGGAACGTGCTGCACCCGAGGAACTCGCCACTCCGACCACGACGCACCACCATCATCTTGTCGCACTGCGTGCACTGATACTCGGTGAGCACAGGCGGCACACGCTCGCCCTTGAGCGGGCGCGTGTATTTGCAGGTCTTGGGATGATTCTCGCAGGCGACGAACGGGCCAAAGAATCCGCCCTTCGCCAGGAGCTTCCCACCATCGAGCGGGCACTTCTCGGTCTCGAGCGCACTCAGATCATGCGCCGCGTGAATGAGCCCTTCGTAGTTCACCGACGAGAGCGCGGTGTCGAACGGCCCCCAAAACTCGGTGAGCACGTCCACCCAGGGCATCTCCCCGCCTTCGACCTTGTCGAGCTCGCGTTCCATGCGAGCGGTGAAGGTCACATCGAACTCGTTGGGGAACTGTTTTACCATCACCTTCTCCACGCTCTCGCCGAGCGGCGTGGGGAAGAAGCGGCGCTGCTCGAGCTCGGCGTAATGCCGCTCGGTGAGCGTGCTGATGATGCTCGCATACGTCGACGGGCGCCCGATGCCGAGGCGTTCGAGCTCCTTCACGAGACTCGCTTCCGAATAACGCGGGGGCGGCTCGGTGAAATGCTGGGTCGGCTTTACTTCCGTGACCGGGACCTTCTCCCCTGGTTCAATCGCGGGGAGTGCCTGCTCGTCTTCAAGCGCCTTGGAGTCGCCTTCCTCGCGCGCCTCCTTATAGAGCGCTAGGAAGCCCTGGAACTTGATAACGGAGCCGGTCGCGCGGAACAGATAGCGATGGTTGGCGCCCGCGAAATCGAAATCGACCGTGGTGGTGTCGAACACCGCCGGTGCCATCTGGCTCGCCATGAAGCGCTGCCAAATGAGCTGATACAACTTGAACTGTTCAGGCGACAAATATTTCTGCACCGAGTCCGGCGTGCGCACCGGGTCGGTGGGACGGATGCCTTCGTGCGCGTCCTGCGCGTTCGTGTCGCCAGCGGCGCCGTAGAGCATCGGCGCCTTGGCGAGGAAGGCTTCCGGGTATTGCGTCAACAAGAACTCGCGCGCCGCAGCCACCGCCGTCTCAGAGATACGGGTGGAGTCAGTACGCATGTACGTGATCAGACCGATCGAACCCTCCACCTTTCCGAGCTCGATGCCTTCGTACAGGTTCTGCGCCAAACGCATCGTGCGCTTGGAACCGAACCCGAGCTTCTTGGCCGCTTCCTGCTGGAGCGTGGATGTCTTGAACGGCTCCGCCGGATTCTTGCGGCGCTCACGACGCTTGAGGTCGGTGACGTCGAAGATGTCGCGCGTGGCCACATCAGCAACGAGCGCACGGGCGACATCGCCATTCGGGATAGTCGGCTTGTTGCCGTCAAGATGATGCAGCTTGGCAGTGAACGCCTGCCCGTCGTGCGACAGCGCCGCCGCGATTGTCCAATACTCGACGGGATTGAACGCGCGGATCTCGCGCTCGCGTTCCACGAGAATGCGCAGCGCCACGGTCTGCACGCGACCGGCACTCAAGCCCTTCTTAACGGTCTTCCAGAGCACCGGGCTCGCCTTGTAACCTACCAAGCGATCCAGCACACGACGCGCCTGCTGTGCATCGACCTTCTGCTGATTGATGTTACCCGCGCGCTCAATCGCACGATTCACCGCATCCTTGGTGATTTCGTGAAAGAGCACACGCTTGATCGGTGGCGCGTTCTTTCCCTTGATCTGGCTGTACACGTGCCACGCAATCGCCTCTCCCTCGCGATCAGGGTCGGTGGCGATGAACACGGCGCGTGAAATCTTGGCGGCCGCCTTCAACTCAGCGACAGTCTTCTCTTTGCCTGGAATCGTGACATAGTCGGGCTCGAACTGATCTTCGAGGTCGATGCCCAGTGTTTTCGTCGGCAGGTCGCGGATATGGCCCACGGTCGCCTTGACGGCGTAGCTCGAGCCCAGGTACTTGCCGATGGTCTTGGCCTTGGCGGGCGACTCGACGATTACGAGGGCCTTGCCGCTGGGTACGCCGGCTTCGACCCCTTCCTCGATCGTTTCGACCTCAGGCGCCTTTGCACGGCGCTTGGCGACGGCCTTCTTGGTGGCCGCGACCTTCTTGGTCGCGACCTTCTTCGTGGCCGCGACCTTCTTCTTGGGTGCGGCGGCTTTCTTTTTGGTGGCCATAGATCGTATGAAGAGCCCCGTGCGACGGCCGCCTGGGCGGCGGCCTCCGTTTTTGGGCGGACACTCTATAGTTGTAGCACTACCCTAATAACGACCTATGGTAGTCCGGGTTTCAGTCCCCCGCAAGCGCTACTATGGTAGCAACAACCTCATCAAGCGACATCATTTCAGTGCTAACTGTATGATTTGCTTGCAGATAGCCTGATTCTCGCGCTGCCGCTAACTCCTGGAGTTCTGCCAGCGGATCAGCCCGACTTAGCAGCGGGCGAGCTGTTTGTTCGGCTCCCATTCGGGCAAGAGCGGTCACCGGACTCACCTTCAGGTACACGATAACAGAACAGCTTTTGACCGTCTCGTGACACCCCGGGTTCGCCATCCAACCGCCCCCAGGGGCGAGCACCATCCCGGATTGCACGGCAAGCTCGCGCGTGAGTGCCAACTCCTGCTCGCGGAACCAGGGCTCGCCACGATCGGCAAAGAGCTGGGCCACGGATGCACCCTCGCGCCGTTCGATTTCACGATCAAAATCGACGAATGGGCGCCCGAGCCGCTTGGCAACTGCGCGCCCCACCGTGCTCTTTCCGCTCCCCGGCAACCCGACGAGCACGAGATGCAACGCGAGTCGCGCGGGAGCCTCAGCGCAGTCGCGTCGCAACGTGCACGAGATAGGCGTCGTAGTTGCGACGCAACTCACCGATCGAGTCGCCGCCAAACTTTTCAACGAACGCATCGGCCATCACGAGCGCGGTCATTGCCTCAGCGATCACGCCCATCGCAGGGACCGCGGTGACATCGCTCCGCTCGGCTGCAGCCTCAGCTGGCGCCGCCGTCTTGGTGTCGATGGTGTGCAGTGGGCGCATCAATGTGCTAATCGGCTTCATCGCGACTTTGATGACGAGTGGCTCGCCGCTCGTCATCCCACCTTCGAGTCCGCCGGCGCGATTTGTCACGCGACGCACGTTGCCGGTGCGCGGCGATTCGGGCGCCATCTCGATTTCGTCGTGGACCTCAGCGCCGGTGCAGCGCGCAGCCTCGAACCCCATGCCGATCTCCACGCCTTTCACGGCGGGGATGCTCATCAGTGCGGCGCCCAACCGTCCATCGAGCTTCCGATCCCAACTCACGTGCGAACCGAGTCCCACGGGGAGCCCGTCGACAACGACTTCGCAGATCCCGCCGAGCGTGTTGCCCTCTTGTTTGGCGAGATCAATGCGCGCGATCATCGCGGCTTCAGCGGCAGCGTCGAGGGTGCGCAGTGGCGACCCGTCGGCGGCGGCGTTGATATCCGTTGGCATCGGATTCGGGCGGGTGGCGTCGACCCCTCCGAGATGCACGAGGTGCGATCCAATGCGGACGCCGAACTCGGCCAGCAAACGACGCGCGACAGCTCCCGCGGCGACGCGGGCCGTGGTCTCGCGCGCCGACGCGCGCTCGAGGATGTCGCGCGCATCGTCTCGGTCATACTTGAGGACACCGGTGAGGTCCGCATGGCCTGGCCGCACGCGCGTGACTTGGCGCTTGCGTCCTTCGGCTGTGGCATCCTCGTCACGAGGTGCGGCGTCCATGATGGCTTCCCAGTTTTTCCAGTCGCTGTTGCGGATCAGCATCGCGATTGGCGAGCCGATAGTCTGGCCCGCGCGCACGCCGGAGAGGAACTCGGCGCGGTCAGTTTCGATCTGCATGCGGCGGCCGCGTCCGTACCCTTGTTGACGACGGGCGAGCTGCGTATCGATATCCTCAGCGCACAGAGGGAGTCCCGCCGGGACTCCCTCGATGAGACTCACCAGCGCTTTGCCATGCGATTCGCCGGCGGTAACGAAACGAATCACGGCGTCTTGATCGGCCGGACGATTTCGCCGTCGTCAATAATGCGCGGGGTAATCAAGATGAGCAGATCCTGTTTGCGCTCGATGGTTTCGTTTTCTGAGAAGAGACGACCGAGCCCCGGAAGGTTCATCAGGAAGGGGATGCCACGCCGATTGCGCGATACCTGCGTCTGCGTCAGACCGCCGATCACCGCGGTTTCGCCGTCGCCGACGAGCACTTCGTTACGGCTGAAGCGTTTATTGATTGTCGGTCCGGCGACGGTGGCACCGGCGAGCGACTGTTGCTCGGCGTACACCGACATCAGCACCTGATGATTTGCAGTCACATGCGGGGTCACGCGCAGTGTGATGCCGACGTCTTGCCGCTGCTGCTGGGGGCCGGACGATGTGAGCTGCCCTGGCACTGTCGGCGGGGTGAGCAGATACGCGATCTGCGTGCCGGCGAACAGTTCAGCTTCGCGGTTGTCGACCGTTGTGGTGCTCGGCTCGGCCTGCACGTCCGACAGCTGCTGCTCGCTGAGCGCGTCGAGGAACGAGGTCAGGTTGAAGCCGCCGAGCGTCATGTTGTAGATGAGCGCCAGCGACGACGTGGATTTGTAGGCACGACTCGCATTGGCGACACCGGCGAGTCCATCACCGGAAATGTTGACACGGAAATCACCCGGAACCACGGCCTCGCCATTCATACGCGGGAGCACCGCGTTGCTGTAGGCGCTGGCCGACCCGAGGTCGTAGCTGATGCCGAGCTGTTCGGTTCCCGTGCGATCGACGGCAATGATTTTCGCCTTGATCGCGACTTGCGGGGTGCGCACATCGAGGTCGCGGATATAGCTCGCGATGTCGGCGAGGCGCCCAGGGGTCTCGGTAACAATGACGGAGTTCGTTTTTTCGTCGAAGCTCACCACGCCGCGCGCGCTGCAGGTCACACCGACGCCACCGCCTCCGGCCCCACTCGCAGGCGCCGCAGTGCCGGCACTCGACGTGCTCGACCCGAAGGCGTCAGGCACTGGTACCTTCGGCGCACCGCTGGCAGAGGCGCCAGCGCCGCCAGCGCCGCCAGCGCCGCCACACCCGGCACCCAAGAGCTGACGTACCGTGGAGGCCATGGTCTCAGCCTTCGCGTAGTTCACTTGAATGACCTGCGTCTGCACGGGCTCCACGCGCTGCTTGTCGGCGATGTTGGAATAGCTGTCGATCGTAATGATTCCCGAAGGTTCAACCACGAGGGACAGTCCTTGCGACGACAAGATGCTCTTCAGCGCGAGGTCCCACGGTTGATCCCTGATGTCGGCGGTGACGAATCCGTCTACCTGCCGCCCTACGACGATCGTGCGCCCGCTGAACTGCGCGAAACTGGTAATGACATCCCGGATGTGCGTTTCCTGGAAGGTCACGGTGATTTGGCGTTCCGGCGACTTTTGCGCGGTCTCCGGGGAACTTGGAGCGCTTGTGGGACGAGGCGTAGACTTTGGGTCCTGTGCGGCGACGGCACGGCCTGCCACCGCGGCTCGCGGAGCCGCGGCGGTGCCGGCTGCAAGATTCCATGCGGGAAACTGATCGGGACCCGCGACGGAGATGCGGATCTCCTTCTCGCCGCGCGCAATCGTATACTCTCGCGCACCGTCGAGATCGAGCACCACGCGCACGATGCCCGGCTTGTACTGCGCGAGTCGCACATTGGTGATGCCACCGCGTGCGATTTTATCGTACAAGCGCGCGGCAACGCCAAGGGTGGCGCCGCGCAGGTCGACCACAATGCGGCGTGGAGCCTCAAGTGTGAAGTCGAACACTTCAATCGGGCCTTCGATGGCGATGACGACGTCGGCACGCCCTGTGCCTGGTGTCACGCTCACGGCCGTGACGCTTCCCGGAGCATTATCGCGCTTCGAATGCTCGGCGTCGGCACGGCGTGCGCCGAACATCGTGAGCAGGCACGCAGCCGACAGCGCCGCGATGTGACGGACTCGCGTCATTGCGGTCTCCTTGGAGTAGAACCATTGGCGTCCTTCTTCGGCGTCTTGTCCATAACGAGCACCTGCTGACGGCTCATTCCGAACTCGTCCACGGCGAAGGTGATGTCTTGTTGCCCAATCTTTGCGACCTTCATGCGCCCAAGCACCGTGCCAACCATAACACGGTACGTCTGACCGTTCGAGCCGTCGGCGAGGATTGCCACCGAGCGTCGTGGGGTTTCCGTGTCGTAAATCACGCCGAGGAGCGAGAGGTCGGCAAGGAAAGGGCGTAGTTCGCCGGTCGACATCAGCGATACGAACGGATCGCGACGGCCAGCGCTGCTGTAGCTGTAGATTTCGCGCACGACGACCCCAGCCGTGGTGTCCTGCACGGCGTTGGTGGGCTTGACGCGTAACTTGGCCGCCTGTGTTCCCTGGGCCAGAGCCACGACGGAAACAATCGGCAGCAGCACGAGGGCGCGGCGTAGGGATGACGTCATCCGCCACCACCCTTTGCCGCTTTCGCAGCGGGCGCTGCCGTCTTTGGTTTCGGCTTGGGTTTCGGTGGCGCGGTGCGTACGACGGCAGTCTGCAACTCAAATATTGCATCCAAGTTCTGCTTGCCGCGCGTGACCTTCGTGGTCGCCGTGTTTTGGACGGTGAGCATCAAGTTCACCGGCGAGACAATGCGCGGCAGCGACCCAATATTCGCGAGCACGGCAGAAAGGTCATGATAGGGTCCGGTGAACCGCATGCGGTAGCGATGTGTATCGAACAGTTCCCCTTCGACGACAGGAAGCGGTTCGACGGTGCCGATGTCCAGATTCGCACGACGCGCCGAGTTGGAGATTTGGTCGATAAGCGCCGACACCTCTGCTCCGTCTGGCACCAGCGTGCGCAGCGTGGCGAGATCCGCTCGGCTTCGCGCGGTGGCCGCGTCGACTTGTTTGCTGTTCCCCTTGGCGATTTCGGTCTTCGCGACCGTATTTATACCCTCGATGACAGTGATCCGCGCACGCAGTGCCTGGATCTCGAGACGCTTCGGTTCGAAGACGGTGTACCAGTAGCCTCCCGCGACCGCTAGGCCGAGGAAACCGAGGACGAAGAGCCGCTGCCCGCGCGGATCGGTGGGAAGTGCCAGTGCCATCAGGGACGCTCCGTCACGCGGAAGGGCGCTCGTCGAATGGCCGAAGAATCTGGTTGCTGGTAGCGCATCTCGAGCGTGAACTGCGTGGCTTCCTTCCCTGACTGAACCGCGACCAGTTCGGTTTTCATGAGATGGACATCCTGCAAGAACGGGGACGCCTCGAGCTCTTTCCAGAATCGCGTGATCGCCTGGACGTCTACGGTCTGTCCAACGATCGTGAGCTTCAGGTCTTGGGATGCTTTGAGTGCACTGTCCGCGACTGCGGTAAC
>Ga0114971_10001522_pt1 | contig 15813 bp, 12 predicted proteins | sample M_140625_MF_Meta_FD_87320 | JGI IMG/M metagenome (GOLD analysis project Ga0114971, IMG submission 87320) | Freshwater microbial communities from Lake Montjoie, Canada to study carbon cycling - M_140625_MF_MetaG | ecosystem: Environmental > Aquatic > Freshwater > Lake | place: Lake Montjoie...
ATACTCTCTGGATATTCTCTACGATGGGAAAATTGTTTCCCGAATTCCGCTGCAGGGAGTCGAGCTGCAGCCAACGGCACAGAGCTAGGCAGAGTCTCCGTCTCGATGGGGAATCACTCCCGCATCAACTTCGCTGGATTGATGATACCGCAGCCAAACAGAGGATCGAAACCGGCTTTTCCCGCGTCGTCCGCGCTGCGACAAAGGTGTTCAATCAGATCCTGCTGAGTCTCAACGGGGGTTTTTCCTCCTAACTTGCGATGCTTCGCCAGCATGAGAGCGACCACTCCCGAGACGAAGGGGGTAGCCATCGAAGTTCCGCTGAGCACGGCATAACTTCGGGGTGGGTAGCACGAGGTGATCTGATCCCCAGGCGCCGCGATATCGACCTGACGCCCGCGGGAGGAAAAACTGGAGAGCTTCTTTTGACGATCGATTGATCCCACGGCCACCATTTCGGAAAAACCGGCGGGATAGCCCACGGTATCCAAATTGGGACCCTCGTTGCCGGCGGCGGTGATGACAAAGACACCTTTGGAGATGGCGAGGAGGAGTGCTTGATGGATCTCCTCGTCCGGCTCTGGACTACCAAGGCTCATGGAAAGGATATCGGCTCCAGTTTCTACTGCCCATCGAATCCCCGCAACGATGTCAGCGCTTGTACCACTGCCTTCGTCATTAAGGACCTTGGCCATGATAATTTTCGATTCGGGAGCCACGCCGACAATTCCGTTGGCATTGCGTCGGGCCGCGATGATGCCAGAGACGTGGGTACCGTGACCTTGGGCATCGTAGGCTTGGGAGGGACTGCGGGTGAAGTCGCGGGCTTCGAGAATGGCAGACTTTAAATCGGGATGCTCAAGAGCGATCCCTGTATCGAGAACTCCGACCTTGATACCTTCTCCTTTAGTTTCACGCCAGAGGGAGGGAACGCCGAGAAGCTTTACACCCCAATCAATCGTTTCGGCCGTGGCCAGTAAGAGCTTCTCCACCTTGTAGGGTGGCAACCGATAGATTGGTCCACTCATACCGATAGCTCCGCGGGGCGAGCGGCAGGGTCAGAGGTGGGGTCAGAGGTGGGGTCAGACCCCAGCCATATGGCAGAAAGATCGGAAGGAAGCTTGATTTCACATAAAACAGGCAAATCCAACCAAATATAAGCTAATTTAGCAGAATGTAGGCTATGTCTGGCCATTTTAGGCTGATTTCTAGTTTCTTTATCGATATAGTCAATAAAGACATTATCTGGTTGGCCGTAGATCTTATCATTCACGACCGGGCAGCCGATATGCTCGAAGTGGGCACGGATCTGGTGAAGGCGACCTGTCTTTGGGGTAGCTTCGACCAGACTGATCTCGCCGAGTGTGGGGTGGGTACGGGTTTCGACTGTTTTGTACTCGGTTTGTGCTGGGTAGGTATTTGCGACGACTCCTTGGCGCATGTAAATCCTGCTGAGCTGATGTTTACCGAGACGATCGAGGGGTTGATCGATTAGGCCCGATTCGGGTGGGCGACCGTGGACGAGTGCGAGGTAACTTTTATGGATTTCGCGGCGCTGCTGCATTTTGCCAAGTAAGGAGGCGTTTTCTTTGCCACGACCGACAAGAAGAAGGCCACTGGTTTCGCGGTCGAGGCGGCTAATAAGACTGAGAAACTCGTTGGGATACATCTCGCGAAGGTGATCGATGAGGGTGATGGTGCCATCGGGTCGGGTGGGATGAACCAATAGACCGGCCGGTTTATCGACGATCAGCCAATCCGCATGCTCGAGAATCACGACTACGCTCATTGATTTAGCTTGGGCCAGAAATATGCTTTAGCCAAACCTTACGAAGCGAATCGGTGGCCGTAAAATCGAGATAATCTTTCGGAGAGAGTTCGCGTGGGAGAAGAGGATTTTAAGCCAGTGCACTATGCCAGAGCAGGAAAGTATAAAGTGAGGGTGCAATTATTTAGAGTGTGGAGTTAGAGTTCATTTGTGAAACAGAGACAATGGACGGGTGGAAAGCCTTCAAGTTTAGCGAGGCAGTGTGATCAGATCCTAAAGACAAGGAAGTTTAGGGATTATCCGGGAGCAAAGAATGGATTACAGGTGACCCATGGTCGGCAGGTGAAAAAGATTGGGTGGGCGGTGGATGCGGATATTGAGTCAATTCGAAAAGCTGGAAAAGAGAGGGTGGATTTTCTAATCGTGCATCATGGGCTGTTTTGGGGAAGCTCCGCGTTGGATCGGAAGATGCGGGTGAAAAGGATTCGGGAGGCGAAGAGATTGGGTGTGGCGATCTATTCCTCCCATCTTCCGTTGGATGCGCATCCCGAGTTGGGAAATTCGATTGGGCTTTTGCGGGCGTTGGGTTTGGAGAAGTGGAAAAGAAAAGGGTTTGGTAGGGCGATGGGAAGAGAGATTGGGTATAGAGTAGAGGCGGGGAGGATTCGAAGAAGTGAACTGGCGCGGAGGTTGGCCCTACTTCGCTTTAGCCACGCGGAGCGCGTGGGAAGCTTCGAAGGGTTAAAAAATATAAAGGGTGTGAAGGTCGGAAGGTATGAAAGTGTGAAAGTAGTCGGGGGTGGACCGGAGATTTGTCGGAGGATCGGAATTGTGACGGGAGGGTTTGGAGATCTGGATCAGGTGGTGAAAGCGGGGTTAGACACGCTGATCACAGGGGAGGCGGATTATCCGACGGAGGTGAAGGCGCGAGAGCTAGGCATAAACCTGATTTTAGGCGGGCATCGAGAGACGGAGGTGTTTGGGGTGGTGAAAATGGCTCGAATATTTCATTAAAGAGAAGTTTATCGAAAAGAAGTAGGGAATCGAAAAAAGCGGAGTGTCTTGTAGCAGACTACTTCGTGATGGATGGTTCCGGTTGAGCGGTCCAGCCAAAAGACTTTTTATCGCCCGTGGGAAAGAAAAAAACGACAAAGGGGGAGGGTTCCTCTGGGCTATAGGTAATAGGATCGGTACCGTCTTCCCTTGCAATGGTTGTACGTTGGGATGAACTAAGCTCCACGAAGCCGCTTTCATCGGTCCCAGGTTTGCACTGCACTTTTTTCCCATCGACAGAAAACACGATCAAGTTAGTGCATAGATTGATGGCCCGGTAACCATTGGCGCGGGGTTGGCCGAGCAAAAGTTTTTGTGGGGCAAGAACCGGTTCGGCAGGCTTATCTTTTTCCGGAGGTATCATCCTAATGGTGGAGTAGAGGATGCAGGTTGGGCTATTGCTGGGATGGACGGAGATGCTCTTTTTCCCAAAGGTGGGATGTTCAAATATAAATTCGGTTTGTCGGGGCTCGAGACTCATAAATCCGGTGGCTTGTCCTGCGGGAAAATCGCCAAGTTTAAGGGCTTCTCCACCGCTTGTTTTCATGAAAATACCAACTGGCTTCTGATCTGGCCCGAAATTGGCCAAAGCGACTTGGGCGTAAGCAGTGGTTAGTCCGGATCCTAAAAGCAGAAAAAAACTGGAAAAAAAGAAACTTAGGTTCATGAAAAAAGGAAATGGCGCGTGCATAGGGGGACAGATTAGTAGTCTGCTTTCATTGTGTCGATCACCCCCACAGCCGGCTGCCAAGTGTAGATAAAATTATTCGGGTAGGTGCTATCAGTGGCAAGACGACTGGAAGAAGTTCCATTGCGAGCATAAACATGATAGTACTTTTTAATTAGTGGGCCGATGGCGTTGGTTTGTCCAGCAGAGTTGGTGGCGACAAGTTGGGCGACGACGTAAATGCGGAAGTTATGGCTCTGGCATGAAGACAGTGCGTATATCTTGGAAAACCACTCTTCTGCGCCTTGGTCGTTCCCAGTGAGACTGATTCCGGTTGTGGAACCGAAGGTATTCCCAGGTGCTGCGGAAAGGGCGATCGTATTGGTGTTTCCAAATACACTATTCGTAGGCCAGTTGTTGGTGTTGGGCCAAGCAGGGTCGGTGCCGATGAAAGAGAGGTGGCTGGGAGTTAGGAAAGGGTATTTGGAGCGAAAACGCATGACCCCTTGGGCAAAGGCTTCAGCCATGGCAGGTGGAATGGTGTAGCTTGCAGGTATTTGCGCGGGGTCGTTGGTTAGGAGAATTCCTCCTGCGAGGGCACGGAGGACAGGAGCGGGGGCGGTGTTAAGGTTAATTTTACCTCCGCCCAAACTGTAGGGGCCGCCACTAACACTGGTACCGTTCGTCAGGCAAAAGAGATCGAGTAGGGCCGCTGAAGACATTCCCATATTTGGAATAGAGGGTACGCTGTTGCCGTACATATTGGTGAATGCGAATCGCGCATGCTCGGCGCGTCCAATTCTGAGCGTGTTGCCTCCGCCTTGCTGGTAATCGTTAGTACTGCTGGTTGTGATATTAGTGGGGTTAACAGCCTGCGGGGCAGTCGGAGTCATGGAGATGGCAGTTTGCCACTGCATCGGATCGAAAATTCTTCCCAGCTCAAAAATATTCGTCATCGGTGTATTGGTAATATAAGCGGGTGCCTCGTTTTGAACGGCTGTGGTCGGAACATGAGAGGCTAACGAAGGGACGAAGGCAGGATTTGTGGTTACTGTGCCTGCGGTATAAACTCTAATGTCTGCTCCTGGAATCTGCTTCGTCCCTCGTAGAGAATTTGCATGGCCGCCGTCCAACCAAACAGAGGGTTGGGTGGTTGAGCCCTTACGAGCGGTGTAAGCCCAGATCGTGTTGCGGTATCCTAGGCTCCCGCTGTCAGCAAACGTGCTCGCATTAAAAATGCCGTGATCATTTGGGGAATAGTCATTGGTAGAAAAATAGGTGATCCGCAAGTCCCCGGTGCCGAATCGTACTTCTCCAATTTTATTAGGGGGATCTAAGCGAAGGCTGGGTTGATGGTTTTTGAAGTCGGGACTTCGGTAGGCCGCTGTCGATGCGTACTTTTCACATCGAACGGTGAAGGTGGGTTCTTCAATCGCGGTTGTCTGGTCATAGATCAGGCCTCCGGCTGAGAGAGTCCAACTACTGGTGTAGTTGTTCGCAGTGGGGGAGCCTGGTCTTCCGAAGGTAATAAAGCCGTCGTTCGTGGCTTTATTCTTGGGTGAAGTTCCTCCGTAAACCGGTTCCGTAACTACGCCACTCAACACCTTGTAGCGGATTGGAGGCGAAGCATAGGCACGAACTTCGTTCGGTTGAAGGCTAAGGCTATAGCTGTTGGTGAGTTTGCCGCTCGTAATGTAGTTGGTGCTGTTTAAAGCAAATTTAGGAGTCAATCCCACTTGGGCTTCGAGTGTGGAATTATATCCGAAGTCAACCGTTCCATTGAATGGCTTATTGAACATATTCCAAAACTCGACCACATGGACCACTTCAAACTCTTCTTCATAGCGAACCCCAGTTTTCACCTGATTCGTCCATTGGATGCTCAAGGCCACTTCGCTGACGAAAGGGAGGGCTTCGCATCCGCGATATCCATTTGTTCCTGTCTGCATGGAGGGCGTGGAATCGGAATCTATGTAATCCACAATATTGGCGGCAACGCATTTTGCGTAGTCAAATCGGTTGTTGTTGGTGAGCCCTCCCGCACGGTCGAGGAAATTTATCGAAAGGTTCGAGGTGATCACCTGCGCAATGGTGGCAACAGGATCAGAGCCTGAATTAGTGGCAAGATTGTTCAGGTTGAATTTGGTGTAGCCCTGATTGATATAACCCAAAGGGGCGGTCGAGCTTCCACTTATGGGAATTCCAGCGGGAATCCAAGCCAGGGCGCCGTTATTGGGGGACGCGGGGTTGGTGGGGGCCCAAGCGCGAAGGCCGCTGGCAAAGTACCGGGCGTTCGTTGGATTGGCCATGCCACTGACATTGGTCGAGGCGAGCAGACCATAGGAAATGTAGGCTTTACGGTTATTGGTGAATGTAGCAACGCTGGACAAGAGGGCGCCGTTGGTCCCCGTCGCGCTGGAGAGCGAGATCTCCTCTGAATTAGTCCCAGTAGCCCTGAGGGTGGAGGCGCCCATTCGCTCGGCATCGATGAGGCCCTCCAGGTCTTCAGTAAACCAGGCAATGCGGACGGCGGGAGAAGTGTTGGTGAGGTTGCTTCCAAATTTCCTCTTTTCTTGGTTTAGATAGACCCAACCTACGGGGGGTGAGGTGCGACCTCCTATAAGAGGGATCTGGACGCATTTTGGATTATTGAGACCAGGGCTGCTGGTAAATCCGTTGGTTGCTTTCGCTGTCATATAAGTCTGCATGTCATTGGAGAATGTTCCTTGGTGGGCATTGGTGAGGCGCATGACGGCTTGGATGACGTTGGTGTCGAGATTAGTGACGCCTGCGGGACTGAAGAGGGGGAAGAAATACCATATGGCACTTCCCTGACCGCTGGTACCACCCGTTCTGGTTTGGCCGATGAAGGGATAGCCAAGTTCGTTGGTCCAGTCGTTAACGTCACCCCCCCGCCAGTAGGTGACGATATGGGTATTGCCGCCGGCGTCTGCCTGCGAGTTGTCGTTGATGACTTGGGAAAGGCAGACTTTGCCTGAATTTAAAGCCATCTCGAGCCGTGTGGCGTTGCCGATGGAACTGGTGGCTTGGCGCTCCAGCCGGGCGGAAGCAAGGAAAGCGGTGGCGGTAAGAGCGGCGAGTGAGACAAGAGCAAGAACGCTGATCAGGGCAAAGCTAGGGGAGTTGATCCAAAGTTTTTTCTGGGAAAAAGTTTTCATGGGAATTTTAGTCTTTGGGGAAATCGATTTTAAATTCAAAGGAGCGGGCGTATTTTTGAATATTATTCGTGTTCATCCAAGCGGTATTCGTGATTTTTTGGGCCGAGTCTTCAGGGTAAAAAGAGAGTTCGATTCCCATTTTGTTTCCCTGATAAAACCCGCTGGAAGATCCCTTGTTGCTGAAGTTGAGGCCGTTACTCATAGTCGTGCCTGAATAGATTTTGATTTGAAGATTGCAGGCGTTGCGGGCAAGGATTTCACTGTTGGTGATAATGTTAGTGAAAAGATTGGGAGCGGTTCCGTTAGGGGAAGACAGCCAGGTGGCAATTCCGGCAGCGACGTTTGACGGGGGGATGTAGTAGCGAAAAAGATTGTAGCTGGTTGTGACGAAGCCATTGACGTTGGTGTTGGTTGCTGGGGCGATATAGTAACCAACAAGAGCGATGTCAGCAGGATCGTTGGTTTTGCTGACTTGGGGAATGAGGCCAAAAAACTGAGCACAGTTTGGGGCGCTATTTGGGGCAAGTCCCCCCGATCCGTTGTAGTAGTAAAAAGGAACACCCGCGTTGGTTAGATTGGTTGGAAAACTGTCAAATCGGCCAAAGGCCTTTCCGCGCATGGTAAAAGTGGAAAGGTCGCGGGCCATAAGGAGACAGGCGGCGCGGGCTTCGCGGGTGGCGTCGGTGCGACGGTTGGAGTTGGACCAAGCACGGCTCATCTGATCCTGCATACCGACCATCATGAGAAGAATGATGGAGAGTACCGTGGTGGCGGCCATGAGTTCGATGAGCGTAAACGCCGCCCTGCTTCGCTCAGTCTCGGTAAACCTTGCTGAGCTTCGCAGGGTTTTAATGTGCGAATCCCGCGGTTGCGGGACGCGCCCAGACGCGGGGTGTGAAGGTGGTTTTAAAAAAAACGTGGTGGGCGTGGCGGACTTGGCGTGGCTTTGCGCGGCGCTTAACTTCGTCGACTCAGGAAGAGATAGGCAGGGATGGGGGGAGGATTTCAACTTTGGGGGGTAACTCCGCTGAACACATACTGGACGCGGTTGGTGGCGGGGGCACTAGCGGGGCTCTCAATGGTGATGTCCACTCGTTGAGGATTTGAACTTCCGCTTGCCGACATCCGAAAAGAGTGTTTGAGGGAAACTTTGACAAGAAGGATGGGGCCATTCGTCCCACGGGTGAACCAGTTGGGATCCGCAGGTCCGTTCAAGGAGACAAAGGAGGCGCTGGGTCGAAGCATAACTGGAGAATTGGAGGAGTCGGTTCGGATCTGCTGGTCGTAAGCGAGGTAAATGTAGCGGTCTGTGCCCCCGCTAGCGGCCATCATCTGAATGGTTGCGTAATTGTTTGAACTCATAAGATTGGTCCCAGTTTTTTGAATCAATTTTCCTGAACCAGCGCTACCCTGATCACTCAAATCTGCCATGATAGATTGTGCAATCACGGCGGCCTGGGTGGCCTCGTAACTTTCTTTGCTCATGTTCAGGCCCAAGGGGAATAAGGAGATGATGGAGGTGAAGGCGACGGCGGCCACGCCCATGGCGATGACGACTTCGGTTAAACTGAAGGCAGCCCTGCTCTGCTCAGTCTCGGTAAACCTTGCTGAGCTACGCAGGGTTCGAAAGTGTGAATGTAGTTTTGAAGTATGCGTGGCGGCCTTAGCGGACTTGGCGTGAGGTGTGGGAATTGACTCACGCAAAGGACGCAAAGCCCCGACCGAGTCGGGGTAAAAACGGAAAGGATTGTTTTTTTGGTCAGAAAAATTCTTCGCGAACGTGGCGGACTTGGCGTGAGCCTGCTTCGCTATTAATTTCGGCGACTCAGAAAGAGTTAGGCAGGGCTGGGGAAAAAAGTTCATGGGGCGGGGGCGAGGGTGGGGCGGGTGCGGCCTGTGTAGCGGGTGAGGCGGACGGTTTCAAAATTGGTCATTTTGGATGTGGGATTCGTTGTGGTGCCAGTGACCGTCCCTTCAAAGAAAGCGATGCCGTTGGTAGGTTTTTGAGAAAGATCCTCGGACAAACCACCATCGGACTGGAAAACGACTCCAGGGAAACTTGCAGTGATAAGGGTGGTTAGGATGCGCACGGATATGTTTGTGGCGGTGGGCAGGTTTGCGGTTTTCAGCGAGTTGGGAAAAAAGGAGACACCTTGGGGAAGCACAATCCAGGAGCCGAGCATAGTAGCCGGTAGGGTCGTGTTGGTGGGATTCCAAGCCACAACCGCCATGGAGCGGTATTTGTAGGCCTCGCCCGAAGCGAAAGTGCTATCAGGAAAAATGACGGCGGCATTGGTGCCGGTGGAGATGGCGGTGTTGCGGGCGATTTCGAGGGCGCTTATGACTTGGCTGAGGGCTTGTTTGCGGCCACCGCTTCCAGTGAGGCCTTTGAGGGCGGGGACACCAACGGCGGCCAGGAGGCCCATGATTCCAATGACGGCGAGAAGTTCGACGAGGGTGAAGGCCGCTACGCAGTAGCGAGGGGTTAAGGGATTAAGGGAGAAAGGGGTTAAGGGGGAGACGCGGCGATTTTGGATGTTAAATTTTTCCCCGCGGTTGCGGCCCCGACAGGAGTACGGGGTAAAGACGCTGACGCGCGGATTTTTGATTTTGAATTTTGCCCCGCGGTTGCGGGACACGCTTACGCGTGGATGTTGGATTGGGAAGAGGCGTAAAAGTTTTTTTGATGGGAAAGTGGCGGGCTTAGCGGGGGAGGGAGTAAAGAAGGTCACGATTAAGATAAGTACGCCTGTGATTTACATTGTCAACACTAGCTTACAAAGTAAATATTAGAAAATGCAGATAAATCTTTAAAATACTAAAAGACAAGTAATTACATCTTTGGCCAGCTGGTTATCCACTTGTTTGTTCCACTGGCTGTTGTTTGGCCTGCAGTGGACCAGATTAGAGGAGCGTTGGTGCCGTCGGAGTTGTAGCCGTAGGCATATCCCCAAGGGTCGATGAAGCAGTTTGGAGTTGTAGTAGATTTTACCATGGCAGGCTTGGGTTCGAAGTAGCGTTTGGTAGTGGGGGCGGCGGTGAGAGTGGCTGAGCCAAGCAAGTTGGTGAAGAGCGCGGTGGCATCAGCTGGAGCGGTGACCGTGGTGGGGCTGGCGGTGCCGATGGGGTAGGCACTGTTATCCACATAGTAGCGGTCGCAAGCGGCTTGGAGGGCGGCGACTTCGGCTTTGGCGGTGGAGGTGGCGCCGTGACGGCGAACAGCGCCCGCGGCACCGAGGGTGAGGCCTGCGAGGATGCCGATGATGGTGATGACGGCAAGGAGTTCGATGAGGGTGAACGCCGCCACAGGGCGGCGAGGGGATCGCGATTTTAGATTTTGGATTTTGAATTTTGAATTTTGAAAAGACGTAAAAGCAGGGATGTGATAAACCTTGCTGGTATTAGCGGATCCCGCAGTTGCGGGATGAGTTGCATTTTTGTTCTGGTGAAAAGGGGAGAGAGTGGGTGTAGTCATAGGAATGACCTTAACTTCAGATCTCAAATTTCCAAAGGCAAAAAGCAGTTCATTCACCTTGGTGGAGTTACTGGTGGTGATCTCGATCATTGGACTGCTGGCGGGGTTGGGTTTGCCAGCGATTAACGGTGCGATCAAGGCGGGGAAGAAGGCGGAGGTGTCGGCGATGGCGGAATCGATTAAGACGGCGGTGAACGCATTTTATGCGGAGTATTCGGCGTATCCTTCAAACACGACTGGGAAAACGGACAAAAACTTTTTAGATTTGATGAGCACAACCAATACGAATGGGGGGAACTATCGGGGGATTGCGTTTTTGGAAGTGCCGCCAAAGTTTACCAATGCAACATTGGGACTGGTTACCCCCAGCGGATTTTATAAAGCGCAGTCGAATTTTTTTATTTTGATCGATACGCAGGGCTTGGGTTATGTAAATCCGAAATCGGTTTCGGGTACGTTAACCAACACGAATGTGGCGAGTTCGGTGGCGGTTTGGGTATTGGATTCTACGACGAACACAAAAGCGGTTGGAACGTTTAAGTAGGAAGGCCTGTGGCCGCGGGGTTAAGGGGGTGACGCGCGGATTTTAGATTTTTAATTTTGGATTTCTGATGAGGGAGGACAAGAGACCTAAAACAGAAGGCAGAGGGCAGAGGGCAGAGGGCAAACGTAGCGGACTTGGCGTGACCCTGCTTCGCTCAGTCTCGGTAAACCTTGCTGAGCTACGCAGGGCGCAGACGCACTTTCGCCCGGGTGCAGGTAAAATATTTGCTAACGAGGTGATAGAAATATCTCTGAAATAACAAGTATAAATTGTTGCTGGACAGAATTTTAATTATGTTTTTATGACAGAATAAGTGTCATGATATTGTCACAAGAAAGTCCTAGCTTTCTGGACAAAGAGGAGCAGGTTGTGATTGTGGGAATGAATTCTAGGCAACTGGAGTTGTGCTACTTCCGTTTTAATGGCGGTTGCCAGAGGCGTCTGCATCCAGTGATAAAAAATAGGAAACTAAAAATATGAAAAACATCCTCCGCAACTCAAACTTTGGATTGAAAAAATGGTGTGCGGGGTTGCGCGCCTCGCTGCTGCTCGCGCTTACGGTCGGATGGATGGGAATGGGAAACAATTCTTTTGCGACATTGAATTACTTCGAAGATTTTACAACGGCGGGTGTTTTGACTGCCAATGGATGGACTGCATTTAGCAGCGCTGGTACAAGCGCACTTACGGCGAGCTCACCTGGGCTCAGCTACGCGGGACTTGCGAGTTCTGGAAACGCAGTCGGAATGACTACTGGTGAAGATGCTTATAAGTCAACTGCAACCTCGAATACAACGGGCGACCTTTACGCTTCGGCCTTAATCAACGTCAGCGCGGCGACGACGGGTGGAGATTACTTTTTATCTTTTTATTCAAAAGCCGCCACTGGGGGGGGCTATTTTGGGCGAGTTTTTGTTAAGTCAGCCACGGGGGGTTATGTTCTAGGTTTATCTAAGCAGACGAGCACTGGAGTATATGACACAGTAGTTAGGTCATTCGGCACGACTTATTTAGTTGTAGTAAAAATGGTGAGAGTAGGAACAAATTCAAGCACCACTACAGACGACACAACCTTCGTCTTTGTAAATCCTGTTTTAGGGGCAACTGAGCCTAGCCCTACTATTTCTGGAGCCGTATCGGGTGCTGACACTTACGCAGGGATAGATGGCATTGCTCTCCGACAGGCGAGCACAGCGGCTCCCACCCTAAGAATTGGAGCAATTCGTTACGGCACCACTTGGGCCGATGTGACGCCTGCAGGTTCTTCTTCATCGCCCAGCGTAACGCCCTCGGTTCCGACTTTGACTGGTTTCACAACTACGGCAGGAACGGCATCGGCGGCGCAGACGTTCACGGTGACGGGTGCGAATTTGTCCGCAGATGTGACAGTAACAGCGCCGACTGGTTTTGAGGTGGCTACTGATGGGGCAACTTTTGCAGGCAGTAAAACTTTAACGCAGAGTGCAGGGGCGGTCAGCGGCACGATTTCGGTCAGGATTGCAGCTGCTACGGCTCAAGGCTCTCCTTCTGGTAACGTAACCTTGGCCAGCACAGGTGCGACGACAGCGAATGTGGCAGTGAGTGGGACGGTGACCGCGGCGGGCACACCTTTGGTTACGGTTTCTCCGACCAGTGCGACCGGGTTGACGAACTATGTAGGTCAGGTTTCGGCACCGACGAACTATACGGTGACTGGCACCAATTTGGGTGGCACGAATCTGGTGGTGACCGCCTCGACGAATGCGATTGAAGTCAGCACCAACTCCTCCACGGGGTACACCAACTCATTCTCTTTGGCTCCTTCGGTTGATGGTACTTTGACCAATACAGTGTACGTGCGGATATCGGCTTTGGCCCCTGCCGGTGCAGTCAGTGCCACGGTGAGTAACGTGAGCGGTTTAGCTAGCAATAACTTTACGGTGAGCGGAACGGTGACCACTCCTGCCCTGACATTGGTTCTGGATCCGACCACGGTGGCGGAAAGTGCCGGAACTAGTGCTTCGACGGGAACGGTGGGAATTCCAGCAAGCTTGGGCAGTAATTTAGTTGTCAACTTGGTGAGCACAAACACGGCAGCGGCGACAGTACCTGTCAGCGTGACAATCCCAACTGGTCAGACTAGTGCGACCTTCCCAATTGCCGCGGTGGCGAACTCCAGTAGCTATGGTACTGCAACCACAGCGATTGAAGCTTCGAACAGCAATTACACGACCGCTAGTGCAACGTTGACGGTCACAAATGTGGATGTTCCAACTGCACCGTTAGCGGCCAAGGGATGGATTAATGAGTTTCATTATGACAACACGGGAACTGACGCAGGTGAGTTTGTGGAGATCGTACTCGCAGACACAACCCCAACAACCAACGTCTCTGTTATTCTTTACAATGGAGGTACAGCTGGAAGTTTCATCCCCTACGGGACGGCGAGTGATTTGGCTTCGTTTACGAAGGGAGTATCAGCCAACGGATATACGATTTATTCCAAATCCTTCCCGGTTGATGGCATCCAAAATGGAGGTACAGATGGAATCGCTCTGATTATCGACAATGTGGTGGAGGAATTTATTTCCTATGAAGGTTCTGCTGTTGCTACATCGGGGGCTGCTGCTGGATATACCTCAAAGGATATCGGTATTTCCGAAGCGGGTAGTGAAGTTGCTGGAGGCAGCCTCTATCGCTATGGACCAGGCAGTGTTGGAAGAGACTTTGCATGGGCAAAGGCTACTGTTGCAACCCCTGGTCAAGTTAATCCGGGACAAAACCTCGGCGCAACGGGAGTGCAGGGCACAGGAACGCTGGCGATTGCAAACGGGACAGCAAACAGTGCATTTGTGACGCAAAATATCTTCCCGAAGGCTACAGCGGGGCAGACGGTATCGTTGACCCTAACGGGAACGCTAAGCTCTGGGACGATCAGCTCTATGAGTGTGGTGGTGCCCGCGGCCTTCACGGGATTGAGTGCAGTCAATGTGGCGGTATCGGGAACGGGTGCAGGCACTGCTGTGAAGACGTTGAGTGGTTCAACCTTGACCATAACAGGACTTGTCGTGGATCAACTCAACCCAGTCACAATCAACATCGCCGGGTTAACGACTCCTGAAACTGAAACTGCAGGGGATCTGACTAAGGACGGGAACTATCCCTTCACGGTGCAGACGGGGGTGGAGGGAAACCTTCAGGCGATGCTTCTTCCGACCATTGCTGTAGTGACGATTCCGATCGCAAATCTTGGGGACGTAGATGCGAACGGGGTCTCCTTGGATGTGGGGAAGACGGTGGCAGTGCAGGGTGTTTGCACGGAGGAAAATTTTAATTCTACTTCGAGCACATCGGCGTACCTGCAGAGTGGTCAGCCCGATGGGATACTTAAGGCGGGAATTAACGTGTATTACACTAGGAATATTCCAATGGTTCGGGGAACTACCTATGTTGCAGCGGGAGTGGTAGCAAATTACTTTGGAGTCACCGAGATTATTCCAACAAGCACGGCTGGAGTTGTTTCTCTAGGCGTTGGAAGCCCGGTTCCAACAGCGGTAACCCTTACCTTGGCGGAATTGGCCGCCAAGCAGGAGGCGTATGAGGGAAGTTTGGTGCGGGTGGTTGAGTTGAGCAAAGTGAGTGGTACTTGGGCATACAGTAACGTAAATCCAGGGGTGGTTGTCTCAAATGGTGGAAACAACGTGACGGTATTAATTAAACAGGGAAGTCTTGCAACAATTGAACCAGTATATCCCGCATCGGTAGCTGGTATCTATGGACAAAATGTATTAGCAGCCCCATTTACAGGAGGTGGACAAATCCTGCCTCGAGACGAAGCGGATGTGGAATCGGCTCCTGGGTTGAGATTGGCATTTGCGGAACCTTATCTTTACGAAAGCACCAACCCTGTAGGGGGTGGCACGATCGTGAGCGGTGCACTGACTGTGTCACGAACAGGAGCGGACACTTCAGGAGCACTGGTGGTGGCCCTTTCGGCCTCTCCCACTGGGTTGTTGCAATTTCCGGCAAGCGTAACCATTCCCGCGGGTCAGGAATCTGCGAGTGTTACGGTTGAGGCAATTGATAATTCTGACTTTAATGCTGCTGGATTTACCAATGTGGTAATGACCGCTTCTGCGTTGGGCTCTGGTCTGCGCGACGGTTCTACAACGGTAATGATTCTGGAGGACGAGGCTTCCGCGCCTGCCGACACTGTTAAACCCCTGATTACGCTAATTGGAGCAAATCCTCAGTTAGTCGCGAACGGTGGGGTCTATACAGACCTGAAAGCAACTGTGACTGACAACGTCGACGCATCGCGCGAGATTACGGGTACGGGAACGGTAAATACGGCGGTAGCGGGTGACTACACGATCACTTACAACGCAAGCGATGCGGCGGGAAATGCTGCCCTTCAGGTGACCAGAACTGTGCGAGTGGCTGCGCCTTTAGGCAGCACGTTTGCGGGAGCCTACCCAGGAAAGAGCCCGACCGATATCGCGCCGAATGGTCTGAGCTATCTGGCGAACTATGGGTTTGGTGGGAGTGAGGGGATTGCGCCCACCTTGCCAGTCATGGACAACAGTGATCCGACAAAGTTGAAGCTGATTGTGGTTTTCCGGACCGATGATCCCTCCATCAGTTTAGGTGGGCAGACGAGTTCGGATCTGGCTTTGGCTGGCAGTTGGAGCACAAGCGGAGTGTCGGTCGATCCTTCAACAGACGCGTCCCCCGTGCCTGCGAATACTGTCCGCAAGGTGATCAGTGCGGATCGCTCGGGTTCGAAGAGGTTCCTTCGAGCGACGATCACGAAGTAAGGCGACACTGCTTCGCTCAGTCTCGGCACGCGAGTTGAGCTATGTAGGGGTTTCGCAGCGGAAAAGTTGGGGAAGGGCCTCGAGGCAAAAGTCTCGGGGCCCTTTCGTTTTTTTGGGAGGGGATTGCTCACGCTAAGCCCCGATAGGAATCGGGGTAGAGCCGCGAACCCTACTACGCTCCTAACCCGCTTCGCGGAGGAGCTTCGAAGGGCGCCCGCGGCGGGCGGGGGGGGGGGGGGGGGGTGTGGAAAATGAAAGGGGGGGAGGGGGGAGGGGGGGGGGGGGGGGGGGGGGAGGGGGGAGTGGGGGGGGGGGGGGGGGGGGCCCGACA
>Ga0114971_10001523_pt1 | contig 15812 bp, 15 predicted proteins | sample M_140625_MF_Meta_FD_87320 | JGI IMG/M metagenome (GOLD analysis project Ga0114971, IMG submission 87320) | Freshwater microbial communities from Lake Montjoie, Canada to study carbon cycling - M_140625_MF_MetaG | ecosystem: Environmental > Aquatic > Freshwater > Lake | place: Lake Montjoie...
CCTCCGCTGAAGGCCCCTGGCTGGCTCGCAGTGAGAGTCGATGCGATAGATATCGTAAGCGATCCATGACTGACTGCGACCTTGGACACACGAACATTAGAAGTAGCAACGATCACACCGGTTCTTTCATTGATGACCACACGAGCCGCGCTATCGGGCTCAAGCTCGATACCGCCAATACTGGCTAGAAAATTGACTTCGTATGAACTGTAATCTGGAGGAACGATAACATTAACAGTCCTCGCATCCTTGGCGACGGCAGTATTAGGAAAAATGCGATTGATAGCTTCTGCCATCCGGGCTGCAGAAGTGTAGTCCGCCTCGCGAAGCATCAGGTTCAGCGATCCATTGTGGACGACTTCGGAAGAGATTTCGCGTTCCACGATAGCCCCATTGGGAATCGTAGCAACGGTTGGGTGGTTTTTTTGAACAGTTGCGCCTCCAGGACCACCTGTGCCGCCTAAAAATCCTCCGACGGCAATGGCGCCTTGAGCTACGGCATAAACAACCTTGTCAGCGCCTTGCAATGGAACCTGCAAAAGCACTCCACCTTGAAGCGACTTGGCATCTCCTATGGACGAAACAGTCACATCGATGCGCGAACCGGGGCGAACGAAAGGCCCGATTTCGGATGTGATCATGACTGCCGCCACGTTGCCAGATTTGATTTTATCTTGAGGCACGTTGATTCCGTAATTTTTGAGCGCATTGGCAATCGATTGAAGTGTCGAGTCGATCTTACTGTCACCCGTGCCAGCAAGACCCACAACGAGCCCATATCCATTAAGTTGGTTATCCCGAGCGCCTTCCACATCAATAAGATCCTTGATGCGAGATCCCCCAGTGCTGTTCAAAGTGATTGGACTGGAGTCGGCGACTTGCGCTAGAAGTTGACCCCCAACGAGTGCAGAAATAACGGACAGTATGAGAATTTTTTTCACGTTACTTTAAAATGGTTTAACTTTTTCCCAAGCACGAAGGAGCCATCCCTTTTTCTGGGCATCGGACAAATCGCCCTCAGGCACAAACTCGACTTGAGCATCGGCGACTTGCGTAGAGAGAATCGTGTTGTCGGCTTTCACATCGACTGGGCGAACGACCCCGCGAAGGTAGGCGTATTGGGTTTCCTTGCCCGCCTTGATAATCTTAGCGCCCTCGACCACCATGTTACCATTAGGGAGCACATCAACAACTGTCACCGAGGTTCGGTTGGTAACAGTGACAGAGTTTGCTACATCGCCGCCCCCAGTCCACTCGGATTTAGCGGCTAGATCAAGTGTCGGAATAGTAACATCCCCTTCTTGCACAGCTCCACCGGTCCCCTTACTTAACCAAGAAGGCAAAGCTTGGACAAATCCGTTTAATGTTGCGTTTAGAGCAGGGAAAATACCAGCCCCGCCTTGGACACTGTCGTAAGTTTTGATGCGGGCTGTCTGCAGGGAGGATGTATCTTCCTGCACCACAATTGTGAGGATATCCCCGATACTGCGGGCCCTCGAGTCCGCAAACATGCTTTGCTCGACATTTCCAGCTTTTACCCAAAGGGAGGCGGCATGGGATTCCGTTGAGACCATAGAGACCATGGCCAAGACCCCAGCGGAAAATACGATGCGTTGACTCAATTTCATTTGCATTATCAAAATTTGACTTGGACGGTGTTAAGATTGATCACCTTGGCGGAAAATTCTTTGCGGCTGTCCAGATTTCGCACGCTTACCATCTCACCAGCCCCGCCGTTGCCGAGGGAAATTCCCTTCATAGAAATATTCATTGATCCCTCCGCCACAACGACATCAACTAACTGGCCTTTCCTCACCAATGGGCGAAGTGCAATATCTCTCCAACTCAGCGGGCGTTCTTGGCTCACGGTTTGGGCCATTTCGTAGATGGAAAGATCTGTATTTGCAGGCACAAAGGATAATTTTTCGCTCAAAATATCGAAGCTTTTAGGCGTGCAAATAGAGCCATCTGGAATTTCACCCCGATCGAGACGACGCGTGGAAAACCAGATCGGCCGCCAGATCTGGGCGCGAAGAGAGAGTTGCCAATCCCCAACGGCTTTGCCATTAGATTCGATGTGAAAACGGACCTGCGAAGTCGAGGTGAGACCGCCATTGGGTGCCAAGTCTAAGACAAGTTTCCAATCTTTTGCGTTTTTGATTTCTATGGGTTTCCAAGGTTGCAGGAAGGAGAGCTTAAGATCGCCCTCGATGGAATACCGAGCGATCAACTCGCGCTGAAGAGCAACGATGACATCCCGTTCAATGATGGTGGATTCCCCGCTAGAAGTGACTACCGACGGGGCTTGGGAATCAGGTTCAGCATTGCCAAACTGGGACGCAGGAGATGATTGAGCGGGCGCGTAAGCCACTGGCGATAAAATGCTCCCGAGCTCGCTTGCCGAGAGTGTGGCAAGCGATAATGCAGAAACAAAAAATGCCGAAAAAACTTTCATTATCTCTTAATGTTATTCGTGAGTTCCATCATCTGATCCGATGTTTGGATCGCCTTCGAATTCACTTCGTAGGCCCGCTGGGCGAGAATCATATTCACCATTTCCTCAGCGACGTTGACGTTGGAAGTCTCAAGGTAGTTTTGCAAAAGCGAGCCGAATCCAGCCTCAGCCGGATTACCCAGAGTGGGAGTCCCGCTCGAGGGGGTTTCCTCTAGCAAATTGCCGCCCACGCTACGAAGACCTGCCGGATTATTGAAGCGGACAAGTTGCACTTGGAAGTTCTGAGATCCACCTGGCGTCTGAACCGTGACTTGACCATTCGTCGAAATACTCACGTTTTGTGCGTCCACCGGAATCGGCTGGAAACCGCTCAGCAGCGGCAATCCATCATTGGTCACGACGCGTCCATCAGAAGCAATCTTAAGCCCGCCATCACGGGTGTATGCCGTGGTGCCGTCTGGACGCTGCACTTCAAAAAAACCATCACCTTGGATCGCTACGTCCATCTTTTCACCGGTTTGCGTCACTTGGCCCTGCGTATAGATTTTTGCCGTTGAGGCGACACGGGAGCCATTCCCGACTTCAACGCCAGCGGGAACTAGGTTGCCAGATCCCTCTTCAGCTCCGACGGCACGCTTCTTTTCGTAAAGCATGTCTTGAAACTCGATCTTATTCTTCTTGAAGCCCGTTGTATTCACGTTCGCAAGGTTGTTTGCGATCGTGTTGAGATTCATTTGCTGTGCTTCCATTCCGGTGGAAGCTGTTTGAAGTGCTCTTAGCATAGTAGTGGTAGGTTAAGCAGTCGGTGTGCCAAGTGTGCCGATGGCCTTTGAGATGAGATCATCGTGCGAGGTCATGGCACGTTGGGCGGCTTCGTAAGCACGAGAAACGGCGATCATATTCACCATTTCAGCCATCGGAGTCACATTACTAGCCTCGATCGCCCCCTGAGTCACAACCACCTTTTCGAGGGGTGTGGGCTCGGGTCCGGCGGGGGGCTCAAAAAAACCACCCTCAACCCGTGTGAGGCCATCGGTTTTATCAAAATTATAGACAGGAAACTTTCCTAACTGATTGTTGCCTTGAGACATGGTTCCATCACGAGCGATGGTGAGAGGCCCCTTCTCGGGATCGATCGTGATGGGGCCAGAATCCCCAAGAACAGTCAACCCCTGCTTGGTCACGAGGGTATTTTCAGAGTTAAATTGAAACTCACCATCACGAGTGTAGAGATTTTTACCGTCAGCTCCCTTGACCTGAAAGAAGCCGGGGCCATCAATCGCCAGATCCGTCCCCTTCCCAGTTTCCTTGATGTCACCGGGCGAAAAATTCACACTCGTTTTCTGCGTGGGCATTCCTCCCGTGTGGCGAGCAGCCGAAACACCATCGGGCGCATACTGGGGCTTCAGCTTTTCATCGGTTTCGACAGCGAAATTCGACTTCTTGAATCCAGCCACACTAGATGAAGCAAGATTTTGAGAGATAGAAGCTTGCCATTTTTCTAACGTGGAAAGCGATGCCGCAGCGGTGTAAATTCCCTCGATCATAGTGCGTTTTACACAGCATCGAACGTGCCATCTCCTTTTACCTAGGGAAAATCGGGAGAAAATCGGAACCAGTAGGCATATTTTGCCTGAGTCCCAAAACAAACTCAAAGCTCCGGCGTGAGATTGATCTCTTGCGAAAAAGGAGTTTTTGGGAATAAATGGCGCTCGACCAATTTTCGTACGTTCCACATGAGCTTTTCCAGACAGTTTGATAAATCGCTTCGAGAGAAATCTCCGTTACTTCGGGGGTTTGAGCAATTGCTTGATCCGATGGAAAACGGGGCGCTGGAATCTCTGGCCGCACGATCGAGCGCGGTGACCCGACGGCATTTTGGAAAGACGATGCGGCTTTTCGCGCCCCTGTATCTCTCCAATGAATGCATAAACTCCTGTACCTACTGTGGTTTCTCTCGTGAAAATGCGATCCAACGCGTGACATTGGAATTGGATCAAGTGGAGGCGGAGGCACGTCACCTGACCGCCGAGGGCTTCCGAAACATTCTCCTCGTCGCTGGCGAGCATCCCAAATTTGTCTCCGGACCCTATTTAAAAATGTGCATCGAACGACTGCGTCCGCACATCCCCTCGCTTTCGATCGAAGTCGCGCCGATGGAAACAATCGACTACCTCCCCCTCGTCGGCGCCGGAGCGGAAGGGCTTGTTGTTTATCAAGAGACCTATCATCGCGAGACCTATGCCCAAGCGCATGTGAATGGGCCAAAAAAAGATTTCGACTGGCGCCTAGATTGCCCTGAACGCGGTCACGAAGCTGGCTTCCGCCGGATCGGCATCGGCGCGCTTTTCGGGCTTTGGGATTGGAAGTTTGAGGCGATTGCCCTCGCCGCTCATTTGGAATACCTGCAGAAAGTCTGCTGGAAGTCCCAACTCACCGTCAGCCTGCCCCGCCTCCGCCCTGCTGCTGGCGAATACGAACCTCAGCATCCGCTCGCCGATCGCGAATTCATTCAGCTGATCTGTGCGCTCCGGGTCACCTTTCCCACTGTGGGCATCGTTCTCAGCACACGGGAACCAGCCCCCCTGCGTGACTTACTGGCTCCGATGGGCATCACGATGATGAGTGCTGGGAGCCACACGGAACCTGGCGGCTACACCGGACAGGGCCGCGAAGCCCTGCATCTGACCGTCAAAGGAAAAATCGTTCCGGATAGCGGCGGCGATGCGGCCACGGAGCAATTCTCGATTTCCGATGACCGCGATGCGCGTAGCATTGAAAATCTCCTCACTCAACTCGGGCTGGATCCGGTTTGGAAGGATTGGGACAGCGCCATATTGGGAACGGCATGATCGAGATTTTCATCAATGGAGAATGTCGCGCGCTCCCGACCATTCAAACGATCTCCGATGTCGTTGGCGCATTGAATCTCGTTCCCTCAATGATCCTCATCGAACACAATGGCAACGCACTCCGACGCAGCGAGTGGTCAAGCACTCCCGTGACGCACCACGATCGACTGGAGATCCTGCAGGTCGCTGCCGGCGGTTGAAGGGGGAATTGTTACAGATTCGTAACACTTCAAGGATTCCCGTAAGGCCTTGCACAGCGTGACTTGGTTCCGCACCCATGACAAAACGCTACCGTACGGGATGGATATCTGATGTCCATTTAGGAACGCGGGACAGCAAGGCCGCTGCGCTGCTCGAGTTCCTCAGAGACACAGAATTTGAGAAACTCTACCTTGTCGGAGACTTGGTCGATATATGGGCTCTCCGACGCGGTATTTACTGGCCGCAAGATCACAACGACGTCATTCAAAAACTGCTCCGCAAAGGCCGCAAGGGCACGGAGATCATCTACATTCCTGGCAACCACGACGAGTTCCTTTCGGGGTTTCATGGCAATTATGCCAGCGTGACACTTCAGAAAAATGCGATTCACACCACCGCGGATGGACGCCGACTTCTCATCATGCACGGCCATGAGCTCGACAACGTGGTTCAAAACCTAGGCTGGCTCGCCCACCTCGGAGATATCGGCTACGTCATGCTCATGCGCTGCAATGGTGTCGTGAATTTTTTCAGGCGCCTCATGGGGCTCGGACACTGGTCACTGAGTGCCTACGTGAAGGCGGAAGTGAAAAACGTCGTCAACTTTATCGGAAAATTTGAACATTCGATCGTCCGGTATGCGCGCGACTACAAGGTCGATGGCGTTCTCTGCGGGCACATTCACACGGCCGCCGAGCGAGAGTTTGAGGGCATCGCCTACTACAACTGTGGAGACTGGGTGGAAAGCTGCACAGCTATCGTGGAGGAATCCGATGGTCGGATGTCCCTCCTCCGTTTTGACCCTCATGCCGAAAGCACGAGCGTCTTAAACGAATCTCCCGAACCAATCCCTTCACTTGGATAACTCGAGCATCCGGCGAACGGAACGTTCGGCCTTGCTGCGAACATCCTCCGGGATGTGAATCTGGGGCTCGAGCGTAGCGAGACAGTCGCGCAGCTTCTCGAGCGTGTTCATTTTCATGTAGCGGCAGTCCGCACAGGCGCACTGGTCGGTCGGGCCAGCGATAAAGTTCTTCTGCGGCACCTCACGGCGCAAGCGATGAAGCATGCCACTTTCCGTTACAATGATAAAATTCTTCGCCGGATTATCCCGACAAAACGTGACCATTTTTTCTGTCGAACAAACCTCGTCAGCAAGCAACCGAACAGCGTGAGTGCACTCGGGATGAGCCACCACAACGGCATCCGGATGCTCGGATTTGATACGGCTAATGCTGTCGCGAGTGAACTCCACATGCACATAGCAACTGCCTCGCCAGAGATCCATTTTGCGACCAGTTTGCTCCATCACCCAAGCGCCGAGATTTTGATCAGGCACAAAGAGGATATTGCGATCCGGCGGGGCGGCCTCCACGATTTTTACAGCGTTGCCACTGGTCACGATCACATCGGCCAACGCCTTCACACCCGCACTACAATTGATATAAGCGATGACGTAATAGTTTTTTTCACGATGCTCGGCGAGGTAGTCGGCGAGTTTCTCGGCAGGACAGGAATCCGACAGCGAGCAACCAGCATTGATGTCGGGGATGACAACGGTTTTTGACGGACTCAAAATCTTAGCCGTCTCACCCATGAAGTGAACCCCACAAAAAGCAATCACATCAGCGGAGGTTTCGGAGGCCTTGAAGCTCAGGCCGAGGGAATCCCCAACAAAATCGGCGACTTCCTGGATCTCGGCAATCTGGTAGTTGTGAGCCAGAATCACGGCATTCCTCGCTCGCTTGAGTTCCTTAATTTCTGAAATGAGATCGTGGGATGCTGTCATCATGTCCCGAAAGATGCGCGATCAGGGGACCGCAATCAAGCACGGCATGATTGACCGCAGGCATGGAATTCCGTAATCCTCAGTCCGTGAAAAATCCACGCATTCTCCTCCTCGCCGGTATCCTTGCTCTTTCCGCTGCCTGCCAGTCGACACCTAAAACTTATGTCTCCACATTTGATTCCGTGGATTTGAACAAAGACGGCCGCTTGTCTAAGGAAGAAGCGAATAATTACCTCGTTCTCGGGGTCTTTGACGTTCTGGACGACAACCACAACGGCGAACTGACACTTATCGAAGCCTCCGCCGACAAGGATGCCACGATTGCTTCTGAGTTTAAAAAACGCGATAAAAATGGCGATGGCGTGATCACCCGCGCCGAAGCCCTGGATTTCGGTCTCAAACAAGGAATCGCGAGCAAGGTCTTCCCTCAGGTGGATACAAATAAAGACGGCTATCTCTCGAAAAAAGAGGTCCATGTCTATTACGCCGCACGCGAAGACAACCCGTTCTGATTTCCTCATCCCCCCATGGAATCGCCCATCGAGCCGGCGCCCACACTTGGTAACCGCTACACCGTCGATAGAGAAATCGGATCCGGTGGTGGAGGGTCTGTTTATCTTGCGCATGACGCCGTTTTAAACCGATGGGTTGCCATCAAGCGAATCCATGACGACGGCGGCAACGCGAATATAGCTGCAGCAGTTCGCGAAGCCACCCAACTCGCCAGCCTCCAGCATCCCAATATCGTCACCATCCACGACTTCTTCAAAAGTGGGGAAGACATGCTCGTGGTCATGGAACATATCTCCGGGCAAAATATCGATCAACTCGAGGGCCCCATGCCTGTCGATTTTTTTGTGGATTTTGCACGCCAATGCTTGAACGCACTTGGCGCGGCTCATTCGGCGGGGATTGTGCATCGCGATATCAAGTCAGGGAATATCATGCTCGCGCGACTGCCCTCCGGCGACTTTCAGGTCAAACTACTCGACTTCGGCCTAGCAAAGGCACAACCCGAACCCATGCTTCAAACAATGGATCAGTCGGGCGCTGTTCTCGGATCCATTTTCTCGATGGCTCCGGAGCAGTTTAACTGTCAACCGCTCGATCAGCGAACCGACCTCTATTCTCTAGGATGCGTCTTTTATCAGGCGCTCACAGCGGAGCGGCCATTCAAGGGAAAAACCTCAGCTAACGTGATCGCTGCTCATCTTCAAAACGACTTCATTCCCCTTTCCACTCTGCGACCCGACGTGCCGAGCGGGCTTTGCTCCTGGGTCGAAAGACTATTTGCCTGTGATCCGTCACACCGCCCACCAAGCGCCAGGGCAGCAGCGGAAGCCCTAGCTCAAATACCGCTCACCCCCCCTCCTGCTCTGCGCCCCACCCTGCAACCTCCACCAGCACCAGTCAAAAGCGCCCGCTTTTTTACGTCCGCTCAATTGGCGGTTGCCGCTCTTTCGCTCCTAGCCGTTCTCATTTTCGCAACCTTTGCACTCGATGGACAACGGATCTTCGCGGGCCCACAGACAAAGGATGAGGACAGCAAAAAATCTCGCGACACATTCGCCGCGAATGAACGGAGCACAATCACTGCGATGGATGGAAAAGTGATCACTATTACCGGCACCATCGCCCAATTTGGTGAGGAGGGTGCGCATCGCTTTTTGACCTTCGAAGGCAGCACCAGTCGCGATGCGATGCTGTTTTTTGATACGAACATCGGCGAATTTCCTAAATTTCGGTTGGTCAAATTTGTAGGGCAGAAAATCCAAGCCAAGGGCAAGGTTTGCCAAACCGACAAGAGATTAGTCGTGGCCATCTCTGCGATGAGCGATGTCGGTATAGCTCCTGCAGAAGCTCCAACACCCAAGCCGGAATAAAAAAACTCCAGCACCATCAATCGGATTTTTAAGCCCCTTGGCTGAGAATTTGAGTTTTCTTCCCTTTTTCTGAAATAAAACCCAGATTCCCAAACCTGCATGAATCTCCACATTTTCTCATCGGCATTAGCTGAAAGAACACCCACCGAGCCGATGCCGCTCCAGGAAACCTGCCCCCTCTTCCTATGAGCAGCTCGTTCACTATGGAATCGACGGATTTGGCAGCTCGCGCGGGAACCCTCCAAACTCGCCGCGGTCCGGTTCAGACACCAGTATTCATGCCCGTCGGCACGCAGGCCACAGTCAAAGCCATGACTCCCGAAGAACTCAAGGAAGTCGGCGCGCAAATCATTCTTGGGAATACTTACCACTTGCACGTTCGTCCCGGCGAGAAGCTCATCTCGCGTCTCGGCGGCCTTCACCGCTTCATGCATTGGGATGGTCCGATCCTCACGGATAGTGGCGGATTTCAGGTTTTCTCGCTCGCGAAATTACGCAAGATCTCTGAAGAGGGCGTTCGTTTTCAGAATCACCTCGACGGTACGCCGACTTTCATCGGGCCTGAAACCTCGATGGAGATCCAGCGTGACCTTGGATCGGACATTGTGATGCTGTTTGATGAGTGTCCACCCCACCCCTGCACTCACGAAGCGGCGGATAAAAGTCTCGACCTCACCTTGCGCTGGGCTCGGCGATGCAAAGACTGGTGGGCCGCCCAACCGGAGGAAACTCGCCCGCTGCTTTTCGGTATCACCCAAGGTTCATCCTACCCGGATCTCCGAGAAAAAAGCGCCCGTGCGTTAGTGGATATCGGATTCGACGGCTACGCCATCGGCGGAGTGAGCGTGGGCGAACCCGAACCCGAGATGTTTTGCGCTGTCGAGAGCGCCATCCCATTCCTGCCACACGATCACGCCCGCTACGCGATGGGCTTGGGAACCCCTCCCCAGATCATCGAAATGATCGCTCGCGGGGTGGATATGTTTGATTGCGTGCTGCCCACCCGATTAGCCCGAAATGGCACCGCCTTCACGGCCAAAGGAACGATCAATCTCAAAAATGCCCCCTACGCGGAAGATAGTTCTCCCATCGAGGAAGGCTGCCGCTGCTATGCGTGTAAGAATTTCACCCGCGCCTATCTCCGACATCTGGTCAAAGCGGAGGAAATTCTCGGCCTCCGACTCATCAGCATCCACAACCTGCACTTTTACATCGGACTCGCCAGAACCGCCCGGGAGCACATTCTCGGTGGGACTTTTCAGGATTTCCGAAAAGATTTTGTCGCAAACTACGCCGTCCGCTCCACCGAATAATCTAGCCTTGGAATAGTGGCTTAGGGCAAAAAAACCCGCTAAACCTGCCCTTGCTGCTTGACCATGGTTGGAGGAGTGCTCATATTTGACGATTCCAGAGAATGAAGCGTTCGGGGAGGATCCCGTTCGCTGTTGTGCTCTGGAATCACCGATTTATGAATTCCGATCTTACGACAATGCTCGATTACCTCGAGCGCGAAAAGGGCATCAAGCGCGATATCCTGGTGGAAGCCATTTCTACAGCCATCCTTGCGGCATCGAAAAAAACCTTCACATCCGGAACCCGCGAACTGCGCATTGAGATCAACCCTCAATCCGGCGCTATCAAAGCCATCGCCAAACTCATTGTCGCGGAAAAACCAGCTAACGCCCATGAGGAAATCTCTCTGGCTAAAGCCCGATTGATTAAATCCGATGTCCAAGCCGGCGAAGAACTCGACGTGGAAGTGACGCCGAAGGATTTCGGCCGCATCGCTGCACAGGCCGCCCGCCAAGCAATCAACCAGCGCCTCCGCCAGATCGAGCGCGAAATGATTTATGAGGAATTCAAAGATCGCACCGGCGATATCGTCACCGGCACAGTGAGCCGCTTTGACCGCTCCGATGTGATCGTGGATCTCGGCAAATTTGAAGGTGTGATGCCGAACCGTGAGCGCGTCATGACTGAGGAATACAACGTCGGAGACAAGCTCCGCGCCTACGTCGTCGCCGTCGAAAGCGGATCCCGCGGACCGGAGATCATCCTTTCCCGCAGCCATCCGAACTTCGTCCGCCGCCTATTCGAACTCGAAGTCAGCGAAATCGCCGACCGCACGGTTGAGCTGAAAGCCATCGCCCGCGAGGCAGGCTTCCGCACAAAGGTCGCCGTCCACAGCGCCGATGCCAAAGTCGATCCCGTCGGTGCCTGCGTCGGCATGCGCGGGGCCCGTGTCAAAAATATCGTTCGTGAGCTCAATAACGAAAAAGTCGACATCATCCGCTGGGATGCTGATCCGGTGAAATTCGTCACTGCCGCGCTCAAACCCGCCAATATCCGTGCCATTACAGCCGACGAAGAGAAGAAGCGCATCCGCGTCCTCGTCCACAAGGACGATCTTTCCCTCGCTATCGGTCGCCGTGGACAAAATGCCCGCCTCACCTCAAAAATGACCGGTTGGGACGTCGATATCGAAGAAGATAAACGGGATGCCCAAGTCATCCAGAACCGCACGGCTGAGGCCGCCCATTCGATGGCCGATATTCTTGGCGTGACCGAAGAAGTCGCCCAACAATTGGCCAGCGGCGGCATGAACTCGATCGACGTCATCCTCATGTGCGCAGCGGATGATATTGCCGAGGTTCTCGGTGCAGATCTCGAAACTGGTCAAAAAATCCTTTCAGCGGCACAGGCAGCACAAAAAACTCCCGTCGCCTGAGGGATATGAATACGTCTCCCCGGCTCCAATTTATATATGGCAGAGAAAATCAAGAAAAAACCAACCGGAGAAAAGCCGGCAACATCGCGCAGGACTTCGGTAACGACCCGTTCCGCTCGCCCACTGGCTGAAGCCCCCGCTGCCGCTGCCGAGACCGCTCCAGTCGAGCCTAAAGTCCAAGCTCCGACCGTTGATCTTCTGGCCCCTGTCAAAAAAGTAAGAAAAGCCTCCGGCGCAGCTTCTCTCCAGCATTTCATTCGACCCCTTACAGACAAGGCTCCTCCCAAACCTCGCCCAGTACCAAAACCAGAGCCCGTCGCCGAAACTCCCGCCCCAGAAGCACCCGCAGAAGAAGTTATCGAGACCCCCGACGAGTCTGAAGATTCCGGCAAAAAAGTCCTTCACCTCAAGCCACCGATCATCGTCAAGAATCTGGCTGAGCAACTCGATCTCAAGCCCTTCCAACTCATCAAGGAGTTGATGGCTCTCTCGATCTTTGCAAATCTCAACCAGACTATCGAGCCGGATGTAGCGGCAAAAATCTGCGATATGCACGGCTTCGTGCTTGAGAGGGACCGCAAGGACACCTCAAAAGGTCACCACAAGGTTGAGACCAAGGTCGAGGCCCCCAAGGCCGCCGAGCCACCCAAGGGCGATGTGCTTAAATCTCGCGCGCCGATCATCACTTTCATGGGCCATGTCGATCACGGCAAGACCTCGCTGATTGACGCCATTCGCAAGACTCGCGTCGCCGCCGGTGAAGCTGGCGGAATCACTCAGCACATCGGAGCTTATAGCGTTAATCGCAATGGTCACTCCATCACATTTTTGGACACTCCCGGCCACGCCGCTTTCACAGCGATGCGAGCACGCGGTGCAAACGTTACGGATATTGCCGTTATCGTTGTCGCAGCCGACGACGGGCTTATGCCTCAAACCATCGAGGCCATCTCGCACGCCAAGGCGGCGAAGGTGAAAATCGTCATCGCAATCAACAAAATCGATCTCGCCAGCGCCAACCCCGACCGCGTGAAAAAGCAACTCCAAGAACGTGGACTCACTCCTGAAGATTGGGGTGGCGATACGATTTGCGTTCCCGTGAGTGCGACAAAAGGCACCGGAATAAATGAACTTCTCGACCTCATGTTACTCGAAGCCGAAATGCTCGAGCTCAAAGCCAGCGAAACTCTCGACGCCCGATGCAGTGTCATCGAAGCACAAGTCGAGCAAGGCCGCGGTCCGACAGTCACCGTGATTGTTCGGATGGGCACACTTCGTTTGGGCGACGTCTTCATTTGCGGAAACTATTGGGGGAAAGTGAAGCAACTCATCAACGATCTCGGCAAACCGGTCAAAGAAGCTGGTCCATCCATGCCGGTCAGAGTTCTCGGCATTAGCGGACTACCCAATGCCGGTGATGAGCTGATGGTTATGGACTCGGAGAAGTCCGCCCGTATTCTCAGCGAAGAACGCGTCGCTAGTTCCCGTGACACCAAGTTGTCTGGCGCTCAACGCACGACACTAGAAAACCTCTTTGCAAATCTGGCCTCAGATGCGAAACCCACACTCAAGATCATTCTTAAGTGCGACGTTCAGGGCTCCCTGGAAGCGGTGATTGGATCCCTCATGGATATCCCACAGAAAAAGATCACCCTCGACATCATTCACTCCGCCGTCGGTCCAATCACGGAATCCGATGTCATGCTCAGCAGCGCTTCGAATGCAGTGATCATCGGCTTTAACACCAAAACCGAGAACACGGCAGCCCAAGCCGCCAAGCGCGAAGGCGTTCAAATCAAGCTCTACAGCATCATTTATGAGCTGATCGACCAAATCCGTGAATCGATGAGCGGCTTGCTCTCACCGGAGTTGCGCGAAGCTATCATCGGTCATGCCGAAGTCCGCCAAGTCTTCGACCTCACCAAAGGTCGTGTGGCCGGTTGTATGGTACTCGATGGTCGCATCGCTCGCACAGCACGCGCCCGCGTCCTTCGCCGCCGCCAACCGATTTACGACGGAGGTCTCGCCACGCTCAAGCGTTTCGCGGACGACGTCAAAGAGGTTCGCGCTGGCCTTGAATGCGGTATTAAGCTGGGCGACTTTTCAGAATATCTGCCTGAGGACATCATCGAGTGCTACACGCTCGAGAAAATCCCTCAGCAACTCTAAAAAATCACGCGGCGGTTTCAACCACCCCGCCCAATAGACTTATTCTGTATGAAAAACCGCCTCGCTAGAGTGTGCGAAGTCATCAAACGTGAACTCAGCGCTCTCTTCCTTCGGGATATTGATTTTGGCAACCTTTTAGTCACGATTAGTTCCGTAGATATCACCCCCGATCTCAAACAGGCGCATGTTTTTATATCCGCCCTCGGGACCAAGGCGGAGCAACACCGAGTCATCGAACTCCTCGAGCACAACCGCGTTTTGATGCAGAGCCAGATGTCCAAACGTGTCAGGATCAAACACACCCCACATCTCAACTTCCACATCGATGAGGCCATGGAGCGCGGATCTCGGGTATTGAATGTGATGAATGAACTCGGTCTTATGGAGATCAAACCCAATGCTGACGAAGAACTTTGATGATATTGCCCAGGCGCTGCAAAACGCGCGAACTGTCGGTGTAGCCAGTCACATCCGCCCGGATGCTGATGCATTAGGTTCCACAATCGCCTTCGCCCTTTGGCTGAAGGATTGCGGGAAAGAAGTCACCGCATGGAATGAGGAAGGCTCGACCTCCAAATTCCATTACCTGCCGAAGAACGAAATCGTCAATCTTCCGGCAAGCACTCCCCAAAAATTCGATATTTTCGTAGCCCTCGACACGTCAGTTAAAAACCGCCTCGGTATCGTGCTGGACTCGATCGCGCCAGGCACCCCGCTCGTCAACATCGACCACCATGTGAGCAATCAAAATTTCGGCGACATCAATTATATCGACCCGACAGCTCCAGCGACCGGTCAGATTTTATTCGAATTTTTCCGTCATGTCGGAGCCCGTATCACACCGGAAATGGCCGCGAATCTCTTCGCCGCAATTTCAACTGATACTGGATCCTTCCAATATGCAGGCACCAACGAGAGGACGTTTGCCGCTGCATCGCATTTAATTTCCTGCGGAGTGGACGTACCTGGACTATCGCGCTCCATGTACGACAGCCAACCCCGCCGCCGCTTTGAGCTTCTGCGGTTTGCTTTGAATACGGCCGAGTTCCATTGCGAAGACCGCATTGCCACCTTTTCGCTGCCCTTGGCCGAAGTCGAACGCCTGCAAGTTTTGCCTGAGGACAATGAAGGCATTATCGACCACCTTCGCTCGATCGAAGGCGTTGAGGCGGCCGTCTTTTTCGAGGAACTTCCCGAAAACAAAGTCCGCGTCAGCTCGCGCTCCAAAGAACCCTCGATCGATGTTTGCAAAGTCTGCGCGGTCTTCGGAGGTGGCGGGCACCCGATGGCAGCCGGCGCCCGCATGGATGGAACGCTGGAAAATGCCAAAACCCAATTTTTGAAAGTTTTATCGAATGAGATCAGGAACAGACATTGACGGTGTATTGTTAGTCGACAAATCGCAGGCGATGACGTCGCACGATGTGGTCGCGATCACTCGCCGCTCGCTCAACACAAAAAAAGTCGGCCATTGCGGTACACTCGACCCCTTGGCCACAGGACTTCTGATCATTACGATCGGTCGCGGCACCAAAATCCAAGATCTTCTCATGAGCGAGGACAAGGAATACGTCGGCACGCTCAAAATGGGCGAGGAAACGGATAGTCAGGACTCCGACGGCCAAGTGACCAAATCCTCACCAGTTCCCGAGTTCACTCGCGAGCAGATCGATGCGGCCTTCGCCAAATTTCACGGCGACTTCTACCAAACGCCCCCGATGGTGAGCGCGATCAA
>Ga0114971_10001527_pt1 | contig 15764 bp, 19 predicted proteins | sample M_140625_MF_Meta_FD_87320 | JGI IMG/M metagenome (GOLD analysis project Ga0114971, IMG submission 87320) | Freshwater microbial communities from Lake Montjoie, Canada to study carbon cycling - M_140625_MF_MetaG | ecosystem: Environmental > Aquatic > Freshwater > Lake | place: Lake Montjoie...
CTGGCACGTTGGTGGCGTTGCAGCGGCCCGTCCAGCTCGGTGCCCTGCAGAACAATCGCTATCCCGTGCTGAGCGGCCTGGCGGTCGGAGAGCGCTTGATCACCTCGGGGTTGATCAACCTGAGCAATGGCAAGCCGGTTCGGTTGGACTGACGGGTGTTTCACTGGCAGGGATGACCGGGAGCCGTTGGCATCCTTCCGGTATCTTGCGGTCATACGTGCCAGACCTGTGCGGCCTCCGAATCGGTCCAGTTCCATTGTGATAGGTCTGCTCGTCAGTGTTGCCCTGGCTGGATGTGGGCAAAAACCTGCGCCACCGGCCCAGCCTCCCCAGGTCAAGCTGATTAATCCTAGATCCTTTGTAATCCCTGAATCTGCGAATTACCAGAGCACCCTGGAGGCAATTCGTGAAGTGCGCTTGGCCCCGGAGACAGGGGGCCGAATTGTGGCGATGCCTGTGTATGAGGGGCAGCAAGTCCGTCCCGGGCAGCTGTTATTCGTGTTGGACCAGATTCAGCAAAGGGCCGAGGTGAATGCGGACGCAGCGGAGGCCCGTAAAAACCGATATAATGCCGAGCGTTATATTTTCCTCAATCAACAGGGGGCTGTTTCAACGAAAGAGCGTGATTTTTACGTTACTCAGGCCATCCAAAGTCGTGATAAATTGCAGGCCTCTTTGGCAACGTTGTCCTATAAAAATGTTGTCGCGCCGATCCCCGGATACGTCGGTAATCTGAACTACAAGATTGGTGATGTGATTCAGGCTGGTGCCGTTGTCAGCAGCGTCATCGATAACAGCAAGCTCTGGGTGCGGTTGGATGTGCCTGGGGAGCTTGCTGATCGCGTGCGTCCAGGCCTTCCCGTCATCCTGGCCGGTGCCGATCCGCGGCGGCCGATGGCCCAGGGAGTGGTCTCCTTCGTGGCCCCGGCTTTGGATAAGCAGCGCCAGACCTTGCTGGTCAAGGCCGGATTTGATAATCCTGATGGCGCTCTACGCAACAATCAGCGCGTCAGCGCGACGTTGATTTTTTCGACCCAGCCGAAGCTGATGATTCCCTCCCAAGCGGTGTTGATGCAGGCCGGCAAGCCATTTGTCTTCTTGGCCGTCAGTGTGGAGGAGGCGAAGCGCCGGTTGGGACGCAGCATCGATCCGCCCCCGTTGCCCAACCTGCCCGTGGCGATTCAGGTGCCCGTGAGCCTGGGCACCATGCAGAACGGTGGCTTCCCTGTCCTCCAAGGACTCACGGCGGCTGACACTCTGGTGGTCGGCAACCTGGCCCAGCTCAGGAGTGGGATCTCCATTCAACCGGCCACTCCGATGCTGGGCACCCGATGAGTCTTTCCGATACCTTCATTCGACGCCCCGTGCTCAGCACGGTGTGCAGCATCCTGATTTTGCTCGCGGGTCTCATCAGTTTGCCCTTGTTGCCCATTGAGAATCTGCCGAATATCGCACCGCCTACGATCCAGGTGAATGCCAATCTCCCTGGGGCCGATGCGGTCACAGTGGAAAATGCAGTCACCGGCCCCCTGGAACAACAGATCAACGGTGCCCCTGGGATGGATTACCTCACCTCGGTGAGCACCGCCGCAGGAGTGAGTCAGATCAATGTCTTTTTCAAGGCCGGAACTGATCCGGACATTGATCAGGTCAACGTCCTTAATCGGGTTCAAACGGCATCGGCTCAGTTGCCCCAGAGCGTCAATAATCAAGGTGTCACTGTTCAGCAGACGGCCAGCAGTTATCTGCTGGTTTATAACCTAACCTCCACGGCGGGGCAATTCGATCGTAATTATCTCAACGGCCTTTATCAGCTCAACCTCGCTTTCCCGCTCGCCCGATCCCCTGGCGTTGGCCAGGTCACCGTCTTTGGCAGTAGTGATCCCGCCTACAGGATTTGGGTGGATCCTCAGAAACTGACCCGCTTCAATCTGACGGTGCAGGATGTGATTGATGCCCTGCGTTCCCAGAACCAGATTGTGGCTGGAGGCACGATCGGGGGGCCTCCCTCCTCAGCCTCGAATCGGACCACGTTCCCAATTTTGGTGGAGGGAAATCTCAAGTCTGTTCAGGAATTTGAGAATCTCATCCTTGCCAGCGGTCCAGGGGGCGTGAATGCTGATAAGGGACCCGATGGAAGTTTGATTCGACTGGGGGATGTTGGTCGCGCGGAATACGCCTTTCAGAATTTCAACCAGGCGGCCGTCAATGCCCGTACAGGATTTCCCTGCGTCGGGTTTGGTGTCATCCAACTTCCTGGCAGTAATGCCATCGATACGGCAAAACAGGTGGATGCCGTTCTTAAAACCTTTGAGGCCACCTTGCCCCCGGGAGTGGTTCTAGAGAAAGTCTTCGATCAGACCGACTTCATCAATGCCTCAATCATGGGGGCCCTGGATGCCCTGCGCGATGCGGTGGTGTTGGTGCTGTTGATCATCTTTCTGTTCCTTCAGGATTGGAAAGCCACGATGGTCCCAGCCCTGGCGTTGCCGATCGCCTTGTTGGGGGCCCTGATTTTCGTGAAGGCGTTTGGTTTTTCGATCAATGAACTCACCCTCCTCGGCATCATTCTGGCCACCGGCCTGGTGGTGGATGATGCCATCGTGGTGGTGGAGGCGGTGTCGGCTCGGATCGAGTCAGGAGATCGACCGTTTGCGGCAGCCTCCAATGCGATGAAGGAGCTCACCGGCGCGATTCTGGCCACGGCCCTGGTGCTGCTGGCGGTGTTCGTTCCAGTGACCTTTTTCCCCGGTGCCACAGGGGTGATTTATCGGCAATTTGCACTAACTATTGTCTTTTCTATTGTAGTTAGTACATTCAACGCGATTACCGGAAAGCCCCTGCAATCTGCCCTGCTGCTCGGGGGCGGTAAGACTGATCCTAAAGGTTTGGCTTGGACGTTAATTGGAGGTTCCTTTGGCGCAGCCTATGGCTATCTCTTTGGTGGTTGGATCTGGTGCCTGGGTTTCGGCATCCTTGGTGCCGTCGTGGGGACATTTCTCCAGCCGATTTTCCGGGGCTTCAATCATCTATTTGAACGATTAGCCAAAGCCTACTCCCAACTTCTTGTTAAGGCCATTCGATTGCGACGTCTCATTGTTGCTGTGTTGTTGGGGGGCGTCGTGCTTGCCGGACTGGCGTTTGTGGCGATCCCCACAGGCTTCGTTCCCACGGAGGATCAGGGCTACGGCTTGGGAATTATCCAGCTGCCTCCCCAGGCCTCGCTGGAGGCCACGATGGAGGTGGCATCTGAGGCAAGAAAAATTATCTCTGCTGAAAAAGATGTGGTGAGTGGTGAGATGATCGGTGGGGTCGGATTTAATGGTGGATCTTTAAATCAAGGAATCTTTTTCTTTGGGTTGAAACCCATCGAAGAGCGCACCGCTCCGGATCAATCCGCCATGGCCATCATTAAGCGGATGAACCAGAACTTTAGGTCCATTCAAGGGGCCAAGGTTCTCGCCACTCCTCCAGCGGCCGTGCCGGGATTCAGCGCTCAGGGTGGATTGTCGTTCCAGTTCAACGATCTGAGCAATGGTGGCTACAGCCCTACCGATCTCTATGGGATGGCGTCTGAGTTGATTCGAAAGGCGCTTTCAACCGGTAATTTCTTTAATCTCTACACTCAGTTTGTCAGTGATGCTCCGGTCTGGAGGCTGATCCCCGATCGGGATCGCATGGCCTCTTTAAATGTTGACTTCGGCACGGCCATGTCGATTCTCAGTACTTTGAATGGCAGTAGTTTTGTCAATCAAACCTACGAGAATGGCCAGTATCGCCAGGTTTATGTTCAGGCCGAGGGCGCTGAGAGAGAGGTCGTTCAGGACCTCAATAATCTCTACGTTCCGGATAGTCAAGGCAATCAAATCCCCCTGGTAAATGTGGTGAGCCTCCGTCTCGATAGCGCCCCGCCAATTATCAATCATTACAACCTTTATCGCACTGTCCTGATCCAGGGGATGCAGGATTTTACGAAGAGTAGTGGTGAGGCGATTGATGCTTTGATGTCCACTTTCAATGAGCTTAATCTATCCAACATCGGATCGGCTTGGACCTCGATCACCCGCTCTGAGGTGGCGGCGGGCTCCCTGGCAGCACTTGTGTTCGCCTTGGGAATAATTGTGGTGTATTTGGTGTTGTCAGCCCAGTACGGTAGTTATATCGATCCCTTGATCATTCTGATGACCGTTCCCCTGGCCATGCTCGGGGCCCTGTTGTTCTTGGTTTCAATGCGCCAAGCCAACAATGTTTATGCCCAGGTAGGGCTTGTCACCCTGATTGGCCTGGCCGCTAAAAATGGCATCTTGATTGTCGATTTGGCCAACCAGCGGATGGAGGCTGGCCTGCCTGCGGCCGAAGCTGTTAAGGGGGCCGCCGAATCCCGACTTCGGCCGATTTTGATGACGGCCTCCGCGGCCCTTTCGGGATTTTTTCCGCTGATGGTGGCCAATGGAGCCGGTGCCTTGAGTCAGCGCTCCGTGGGTTCGGTGATTTTTGGTGGTTTGTTGGTGTCCACGGTCACCAGCTTGATCGTCGTGCCGGCGTTCTACGTCCTGATGAAGAATCTGGAGACATCCTGGTTCCCCGCCAGTCAGCAGACTGAGCCGGTGTTGCCGGAAGCGTTGGACTCCTGAGATGCCACTTCCCAAGCCCCCCGGCTATCGCCCCCGCCGCCAGCGGCGCACCGATCATCGGCGCATTGTCTTTTCAGCCCTGCTCTGCATGCTGATGGCCTTTGTCGTGTTGATCCTGCTCAACCGGGCCGCCCAGGTGCCCGGACAGCTCTTCAGGGTGTATCCGTTTCACGGGATGGCTTTGGTGGTTCTGGGGGCAGGGTTCTGCGGCGCTTGGGGGGAAACCATGCGCCAAATTAGTCTCACTCACTTGGGCGATCAGGATGAAGGCCGCCGCCACCGTCGCTGACGCTTGATAGGACGTTCCCTGGGAGGCCCAGCGATCAGGTGATCACGGTTCAAGTGATCACGGTGGGGCGCTCCATGCCGGTGCGGGTGCGGATTTCGGCCAAGGCGTCAATGGCATGGATCAGGTCGGCCAGGGCCGCCTGGGGATCCTGATGCAGGTTGCCGCTCGGGGGGACGTAGCTCTCCAAATACACCCGCAACGTGGCCCCCTGGGTGCCGGTGCCAGAGAGGCGCAGCACCACCCGGCTGCCGTCATCGAGCAGTAGCCGCAGGCCCTGGCCGATAGTGATCGAGCCGTCCACCGGGTCGGTGTAGGCGAAGTCGTCGGCGGTGGCGATGGTGCGGCCGGCGAAGGGCTGGCCCACCAGGTCCGGCAGCATGGCCTTGATCCGGTTGTATAGGCCGTGGGCGGCATCGCTGGCGATGGCCTCGTAGTCGTGGCGCGAGTAGTAGTGCCGGCCAAAGCGGTTCCAGTGCTCCGCCATCACCTCGGCCACCGAGCAGCCGCGGACCGCCAGGATGTTGAGCCAGAACAGCACCGCCCAGAGACCGTCCTTCTCACGGATATGGTCACTGCCGGTGCCGAAGCTTTCTTCGCCGCAGAGGGTGATACGGCTCGCATCCAGCAGGTTGCCGAAGAATTTCCAGCCCGTGGGAGTTTCGAAGCAGGCGATGCCGAGGCCCTCGGCCACCACATCCACGGCGGCGCTGGTGGGCATCGAGCGGGCCACCCCCGCCAGGCCCTTGGCATAGCCCGGCACCAGGGTGGCGTTGGCGGTGAGCACCGCCAGGCTGTCGCTTGGGTTCACGAAGCAGGCCCGACCCAGGATCATGTTGCGGTCGCCGTCGCCATCGCAGGCGGCGCCGAAGGCGTAGTCGTTGCCCTTCAACAGCAGGTCGGCCAGCTCAGCGGCATAGGTGAGGTTGGGGTCGGGGTGGCCCCCCCCGAAATCCTCCAGGGGGAGGCCGTTGCGCACCGTGCCGGAGGGGGCGCCGAGCAGCCCTTCGAACAACCGGCTGGCGTAGGGGCCGGTGACGGCATGCATGGCATCGAAGGCCAGGCGGAAATCGCTTCTGAGCAGGCTGGCGATCCGATCGAAATCAAACAGCTTCTGCATCAGGGCCACGTAATCGCTCACCCCATCAATCACCTCCACCACCAGGTCGCCGATCCGCTGCTCCCCCGGTTGATCGAGGTTGAGGGGTTCGGCCTCCGCGATCCGATAGCCCTCCAGGCTTTGGGTGGCGGCGTACACCGCATCGGTGAGGGATTCGGGGGCCGGGCCGCCGTTGGCGCCGTTGATCTTCACGCCGAAGTCGCCTTCGGGGCCGCCGGGGTTATGGCTGGCCGAAAGGATGATGCCAGCGATGGCGCCGCGACTACGGATCAGATTCGAGGCGGCTGGGGTGGAGAGAATGCCGCCGGTGGTGGTGATCAGCCGGGCCACGCCATGGGCCGCCGCCATGCGGGCAATCACGTCGATGGCGCTGCGGTTGCCGTAGCGGCCGTCTCCCCCCACCACCAGGGTGCCGCCGGCCACGCCGGGGATCACCCGCAGGGAGGCCTCGATGAAGCTTTCGAGGTAGTGGGGTGTCTGGAACTGAAGGCTGCTTTTGCGTAGCCCGGAAGTGCCGGGTTTTTGGTCGGTGAAGGGCTGGGCGAGCGTTACGGAGCGGATGGGGCTGGGAGTCACGCTGCTGCTCATCGACAGGGCCCGGTGTTGGGGCACCAAATTAGCCCTCGCCGATCGAGGCTTCCCACCCCAGTCATCCCCCTTCCCCGTCCCTAACCTCGAACCATGGCGATCCTTCTCCCGACCCTGCCCGACGCGCCGTGGCCCTGTCCCCGCCGGGGTGGTCTGAGCCTGGTGCTGGCAGGACTGGTTCTAGGACTGGGTGTGCAGGGGCGCCCAGCGCAGGCCGGCCCACCTCCTTACCCCGACGCGGTCCGCGGTGGGCGCTTGGCCGCCCGGGCCGTGCTGGATCAGGCCGGGGCGGAAACCTGCCTGCGCGGCAAGCTCACCCGGGCCCTGCTGGAGCTCTCAGCCAGCTGTGAGGCCGCCGGTGAACGGAACGGCCTTTGCAGCCTCGCCGATCGGGCCGTCGTGGTGACGCCGATGGACCTGCCGTTCATGGCGGCGACGGCCCAGCAGCTGCTTGACCTCAGTGCGGCGGAGACGGAGCCAGGTGCTCCGGCCGGCTCGACCCGTTAAACGCCCGCCGTTCCTCTCGCCCTCAGGGGGTGCCCATGGGGGCCTGCCCCGCGGAGGCTCCGGTCGGTTTCGCGGTGCTCGGCGTCACCGGCCGCCGGCAAAACACCGTCACATCCTTGGCGGCCTGGTCGATCGGGTCGCGGCGCGCCAGGCTGTTGGCTGGGGCCACGGTGGCCTTCTGCCGGATGGTCCAGAGCACGTCCTTGCAGCGCGCCGACAGGCGCGGGTGATCGAGCAGGGGATCGGCCAGGCTGCGGGCCTTGGCGCAGCTGGATTCCGTGTTCTCCCGACCGCAGGCCAGGGTGATTAGCTGCAGGTTGCGGAAGGTTTCCGGCGGCGGCAGGCTGGGGTCCGGGGCCGCCGCCAGGGGCAGGGCGGCCAGCAGCAGGGAGCCCGCGGCCACCATGAAGGAAGCCGTGAAGGCAGCCGTGAGGGAGGCGAGGACCCATGGGGGCTGGAAACGGGGGCGGCGGGGCACGGGCGGACGTCCCTCAGGGGGCAAGGGGTTCCATCATGCTGTCGGCGGCAGGCTCAGGGCAGGCCATCGCGCAGGATCCGCTGCTGGCCCAGCCAGTGGTGCGCCAGCAGCGGACCGCTCCAGGGGGCGCTCAGGGCCAGGACCTGCCGGAGTCCCGCGTGGCGGCGCAGCAGGTCCGCGCGTTGGGTTTCCTGCTGCTGCAAGCGCTGAATCACGCTGATTTCCGGTTGGCGTCGCTCGGCGATGCGGGCCACGGCCGCATCGATCGCCAGCGGTTCTGTGGGGGTGGCCCGCAGGGCCGGCAGCAACAGCTCCGCCGCCACCTCCGCATCGCGGAGCGCCATGGCCAGCCCCTGGGCCCGCAGGGGGCTGAGGGGATGGGCGGCATCCCCGAGCAACAGGAGTCCGGGTCGATGCCAGCGTGCACAGCGACCTACGCGCACCGGCAGCCGCACCGGCCCGGTGATTGCGGAGAGCGGCAGGCGGCGCAGCAGGTCCGCCAGCTCCCTGGGGCTGGCGCGGGCCCAGCGCTCCGGCCAGGGCAGGGGGCTGGACGGCATGGACTCGTCCTGCGAAGGGGCGGGGATGGCCCAGCCGAGCTGCAGGGGGCCGGCAGCGGAGCGGAATAGGGCGAAGCTGCCGCCGTCCCCCACGAGGGTGGCGAAGCGCTCCCCCACCCACTCACCCAGAGCGGCGCTGGCGTCGCTGTCCGCCAAGCGGAACCAAAGCACGTCAAGGGGAGAGGGGAGGGCCTGCAGGGGCAGGTCGGCCCATGGGCGCAGGCGCGACGCCCGACCATCGCAACCCACCACCAGGTCGGCGGGCAGGGTGGTGCCATCGCCCAGGGTGACTCCGGTGATGCGGGAGTTGGCGGGGGTCTGGCCTGGTTCGAGGACACCCTCAGCACGGCACAAACCGGTGACCGATTGGCCTGGATACCACTGGCAGGTAGGCGCCTGGCGCGCTATCTCCACCAGGGCGGGTAAAAACGCCTCCTGATCCACCAGGGTGCAGGGATGGGCGCTGCCCATCGGCTCGTCCTGTTCGAACAGCAGGCGGCCATTGACGTAGAAGCTCCAGGCGCCAAGGGGACGCTGCGGAATGGAGGCCGCCAGGGGCCAGAGGCCCAGGCGCTCCAAGACCGCCACGCCGCTGGGCATCAGCGCTTCGCCTCGAAACTGGCGGCTGAAGGTCGTGCTGGCTTCCACCAGCGCCACAGGCACGTGGGCTCGGGCCAGCAAAACGGCGAGGGCCGCCCCGGCGGGGCCCGCTCCGACGATCACCACCCGTGGCGGGCCGGGCGTGGGGGCGCTCAGGTGAAGGAGTTGTAGTTGGGGATCGAGTCGTGCTGGGTTGGGTTTAAGCCCAGCAGAGAATGTTTCTTGTCAAGGAGATAATTCACCAGCTCCTGCTGCAGAGTCAGCAGTTCATTGGTGCAGCCTCGAAACGCGGCCCGGTGTCGAATCTCATCGTGTCGGGTATGCAAATCCCGCAGCATCAGATTGATGGCATCGAGATGGGGGGAATGGGCGCGGGTGGATGGCACCGGATCCATCGCGTTCGGCTCAGGCGGATGGCCGGATCGTAGTCCCCACCGCAGGTGCCTGGCCCGCACCTCGGCGGCTGCTGCGGGGCAGGGCACCAGAGAGGAAGGCGCAGCTGGCCGCATAGAACAGTGCCGAGATGGCGATCGGGGTGCGCAGTTGGGTTGGCGTGAGGCCTGCGTTGGTTCTCACCCGTGGCCAGCCGCCTGAGGTGGGGCATTGGTGGAGGAGGTTTTAGTCATTGCCTTCCTCATGGGTTGAGGAGTTCCTCGGCCCACCCCGTGCTCTCCCTCCAGCACCGGCGGCGGTGGGGATGGCTCGTGAGCTCCAACAGTTCCACCTGATTCAGGGCGATGCGCAACAGCTGGAAGTGATCCGGCAGCGGCGATCCATCTGGAAGCCGCTCGGGGAAGGCTGCCTCGGAGTTGAAGGGCTCCCCGGGCGGGGGCCATCCCCACAAGGCGCGCCCACTGGGGGAGAGCATCTGCCAGTGGCGTTCGCGCTCCCTCTGCTCCTGTTCAAGCGACAGGGTCTGGAGGCTTCCGCGTAGGCGGAACTGCGAGCGGGCACGGGGTAGCAACCAACACAATTCCACTGCAGGTTGGTGGACCAGCTCGGCGGGCTTGGCACTGCGGCCATCGGTGAGTAGATCCAACGCTGTGGCGCCAGCCCAACCCCGGAACACCAGGGTGCGCACCCTTGGTGTGCCATCGGCCGCCACCGTGGCCAGCTGCAGCCAGCGGGCCTGGGGAGAGCGCCCCTCACGCTCTCGGGCACCTCTCAGAAGCGGGCGCCAAGGCGGAAGCGCATCAGGCGGGCTCATCAGGGTCCGAGCGTGGCGAGTGAATACCTCCAAAGTCCATCACCACCGCTGGCGGTTGAGGAGAGAGTTGCTGAGCAGCGGCCTCAAGAAACGCCACCAGGATGGTGATCAGCAGGATGTAGTCCCGTGCGCACCCGTCGCAGGGTATGAAGGGCCTGCTCCACCGGCGGCTCGATCAAGCCAAGCCGAGCGGCCTGGGCGATCTGAAGCTGGTCCCGTGCTGGCGGGTTCACCCGAGCAGGTCCTCCACAAACTCCGAGCAGGTATCGCCGCTGGTGATCAGCAGGTGATCCCGGGCGCGGGTGCAGGCCACGTAGAGCAGGTGGCGTTCGGTGGCCACCACTTCATCGAGGTCGCTGTCGTCGGTGATGGCCTTAATGCGCTCCGCATTGGGGATCACGTCTTCATCGCAGGCCATCACGATCACGGTCCGGAACTCCAGGCCTTTGGCCAGATGCATGGTGGAGAGGGTGGCCTTGCTACCGAGGCGCATGGCCGAGGGTTGCAGACGCTCGTAGGACAGCTCAGCCAACTGCAGCGCTGATTCGGCGCGGGTGATTTCGGCCTCGCTGCGCACGAAGATGCCGAATTCCCTGGGGGTGAGGCCTTCGCTGCGGTGTTGCTCAATCCAGTCCGCCACCTGCTCGGTTTCGCTGTCGGTGTCGTCGCACTCCCGGATGTCGGGCTCCGGACCGTTGAAGATGGAGATGGCACCGCGGCGGTCCTGGACGTTGCCGTCCACGTCGCGGGATTCCGGATCGAGCAGCTGATCGGCTTGGCTGCGGATTTGGTGGGAGGTGCGGTAGTTGATGCGCAGGGTGCGCGAGCGGCCGCGGATGTCCACGCCGTATTGGGTCCAAGAGAACGGCTGCTGGAAGATGCGCTGGCCGAGATCCCCCGCGAAGAACAGGGCATCGGTGCTGGTGCCCGCCCGTGCGGCCAGGAACCGGAGCTGGCCAGCGGTGATGTCCTGACATTCGTCCACCACGAAGGCCTCGCCATCAGGCTGGGCTCCCCTCTGGATCAGGCGATGGAGTTTGTCCTGCAGTAGGGCCGCTAGGGGCTCGGAGAAGGTGGTCAGCAACACCCTGGCTTCGGGGTTTCTGCGAGCCGGATGAACGGCGCGGTGCAGGGCCATCACGGTTTTGCCCGTACCAGCAGAGCCCTGCACGCGGGTGGGGGCATGGAAGGAGCGGCTCACCCAGTCGGACTGGCTGGGGTGAAGGAAGACGATCCAGCGCTCCCAGGGGTAGTCCAGTGCCCTAGCCAGCTCTTCGGTGCCGGTGAGCACCCGGAAGCGGCGCTGGGCGTCGGGGTGCTCGTAGGGATTGCTCTGGTCTGGCGGCCTTACCTCCGGCTTGGTGGGTGTGGTGCCAGTCGCCAGATCGATGATCGCTTCGGCAGCCTCACCGGGGAGATGGGAGGCGATCACCAGCAGCATGTCGTCGTCCGCCGTGCGGACATCAGGGATCCACTCGGAAGGAACGCCGTAGCTCAGCAGGTCGGCTTCCGTGAGGTTGGAGAGCGGCCGCTTGGGCTCGGGATTGGTCGCTGCTTCTGCGGGGATGTGGAGGGGGATCTGAATCTCGCGAACCGTTTCGCGGATCTCCACGATCTGAGCGGCGCCGGTGATGGGATGGGTTTCGATCTTTCGCCGCGAAGCCCAGTCGTAAGCGGGATCGTGATGGTCGACCTAGCCGAGTACGACGCTGCTCTCGACCCGATGGACAATCAGGCGGATGTCACGGCTGGCACGGGCTGACCAGAAGTTCTTGTCCTTGATGTTGTCGAGACGGTGGCATTGCAGACCAGGGTTGGCGGAATTGATTTGTAGCTCGAAGGCGGCGAGCTTGGCAGCTTTCTGCTCTTCTCCACTGAGCTTCTCAAGGCTGGATTAAACGCTGTCGGCGAGGAGGAAGGCGATGGGATCAAGATGGCAGCTGCTGCTACCAGATGCAGTGAAGGTCTGGCAGAGCACGGAGCTTTTCATCAGCGGTGATCAACGGCCAGCCACCGTGAAGTGCCGTGGCCGCGATCAGGCGATCAGCTGGATCGCCATGCTGAAACATGGAGCTGCGGGAGAGAACAGCGATATCAGCCGTGATTGGCAGTACCTGCAAACGAAGGGCCTGCAGCAGCCGTGAGAGATAGTCAACAGGGCTTACATCGCCTGGAAGCTGAAGGCGGCCGCGATCGATCAGGAGGGCCAACTCCCACAGCGAGATGTCGGCGATGGCCAGCTGGCCCTCTTGCCGGCCTTGCTCCAGGGCTGCGGCGGCACTGACGCTGAGGCGCGATGGAGCATTGGCCCAGAACAGAGGGATGTGGGTGTCACAGATGATCCGCATCACCACTCCACTCCACATCCGGGATCCCTTGGACCACATCGATAAGGGAGACGCGATCACGCAGATCCAGCAGCCACTGTCGGGCATCTTCGGCAGGGTCCCGCTCCGGAGCGATGCGGGCAATGATTCGTCCGCGGGATGTCACCTGCAGCTCTTCACCAGCCTGAACGCGCTTGAGGAAAGCAGGCAGGTTCTGCCGCAGATCGGAAACGGAGACGAGGGCCATGCCCAACACTCCTATATGTACAAACTGATTGTACGTGAGCAGCGTGGTGAAGGCCTGGTGCGAGGGGGTGGATCAATCCTGACCACGACCCACCTGGCCCGCTTCCGCCACTTCGTCTTCGAGGCGGCCGTGGCGCAGCAGTTCCAAGGGGGTGGAGCCGCCGAAAACCGGATGGGGCTTTTGCAGCCAGCGGGCCTTGGCCAGGTTGGAGACCTGCAGGGCCTGCAGCACCAGGGCCCGGCCGTCGATCACACCGTTGGGGCCATCGGCGTCGAACGGCCAGAGGGGGAAGCGCCATTTCCCCTGATCAAGGATCCCCAGCAGGGTGCCGGCCCTGAGGCGGTCGTGCACCGTCTGGCGGCTGCCGGCGGCGAGGAGTTCGGTCACCTCGGCTGTACCGATGGTGCAGGCCAGGAGCTGATGGCGGAGGGCAAAACTGCGCCGGAGTGCTTCGAACTCGAGCTGGGCGGCATTGGAGGGGGGCCCTCCCAGCCATTCGGCGAGCGGGCCGTCTGCTTTGGCGGCAACGGCACCTTCCCGCGGGGCCACAGAGGTCAGCGCCTGCAGCAGTGCTGCCTGGGCTGGAGGATCGAGCGGCGCACGGCGAAGCTGATCGAGAACAGCGGCCTAAAACTCAGCTTGTGGGGTCATGAGCTGCGCCAAGAACCTTGCTCTGGCCAGGCCCTGATCGTAAGAGATGTAAGGGCGTGGGATGTTGACCGCTCGCTAGGGAGCGAAGCAACTTCAGTGGCTGGAGCGCGCTTAGAGTCAAGCCATAGCGGAGGTTTGCAATGCCAACGCGCAGCATAAATGAGCTCGAGATAGGCGAAATTCAAGCCATGCTTGAAAGTAAGCACTGGGACCCTCCTGTTCACTCCTGGCGAGTGGAGAGCGACCTTGATTCCCTTGGTGATCAGGCGCTTTGGGATGGTGATGCTGAGCAACCTCTCAAGGTCTGGTATGCCTAGGCCAAGGCGGCCAGTTGGAGTGATCCCAAGAAGATCAAGGCCATGTTCGCAAGCGCCAGTTTTCTCGCCAACAACAGGGTGGTGTTCAACATCGGTGGCAATAAGTACCGACTTATCTTCAAGGTTCAATGCGAACTCAAGGCGGTCTTCATCCGCTTTGTTGGCAGCTACACCGAATACGACAAGATCGACGCTTCAATAGTCTGAGACACGCCATGCAACCCATTAAACCCATTCACAACGAAGCCGATTACGAGCTTGCGCTTCAAGACATCGACCGCTGCCTGGATGCCGCAGCAGGCAGCCCTGAAAGGGACCGACTTGAGGTTTTGACAGTTTTGGTGGACGACTATGAGGCCAAGCATTACCCCATCAGCTCAAGATGTGATCGGCAGTAGCGGACGCATTTCAGAGGTGATTAACAAACAACGCCCGCTGATGTGCTGATCAGCAGCACAGGAGAGGGGCGTGGCCGCCAGATCCAGCCGTTCCCCGGTGCGACCAACGGCCACCCAGCGGCGGCCACCGCAGAGGCGGCGCCCGCGCAGGCCGTGCCTCGATCGAGGCAGCACTGCCTTTGCTGCCGCTTTTGAGGCATGATGCTCGGAGATGGTGTGAGGGTCGTGGAGGTACAGGAGCTCACGAGTGCGACGGCCGGCGGGGTCAACGGGAACCTGGTGCTGCGTAAGGCGCTGCAGCGCGCTGGGGAGGAACTGGGGCTGTCGGCCCAGGAGACGGCCCAGGCGATCGGCAAAAGTCGCACCTTTTTCGAGCAGGCACGGGCGCAGGGTCGCATCGATCTGCACACCCAGCGGATGCTTGCCTTGGTGCTGCGCCTGCATCGCAGCCTCTCGGCCCTGGTGGGCGACGACACCGAGCTGATGCGGCACTGGATCAACACAGCCAACCGCCATACGGGAGGCCTGCCGCGGGAGCAGCTGCAGGATCCGGAGCAGCTGGTGGAGCTGGTGCACTACCTCGATGCCATGCGTGGCCGGCCTTGAGCCAGAGAACCACTGTGGATCTCAAGGCTCTCGCCCAGCTGGATGGGGTGGTGCTGCGGCTGGTGGAACAACAGGGCGCTCAGGCCACCCGCCGGACGACGGACAGCCTGGATGAGCAGGCCTGGCTGGAGGACTTTCTGGAGGCCAGCAAGCCAGAGCTACCCAGCGCCGAGGAGTGCGCGGTGCGGCATCGCCTGCTGCTCACTCCCTTTCGCTATCGGAAGCGCCACGGATCGCGGTTTGCCACACGCTGGGAGCGGGGGTTGTTCTATGGATCCCGCAGCCGATTCGGCTGTCTGCTGGAGGGGGCGTACTACGAGCTGGTGTTTCAGGATGGGCCCGAGCAGCCCTTTCCCCGCAGCACCGCGATGCGAAAGACCCTCTTCCACGTGCAGGTGCGCACCGCAAGGGGCCTGAAATTGCAGGACCATGGCAGCAGAGAACTTCAGGCCAGATTGCGTGATCCTGTGGACAGCCATTTCTGCCAGGGCATTGGCAGGCAAATGCGTGAAGCTGGAATTGAGGCCTTTGAATACCACTCGGCGCGCAGCGTTGAGGATGTGGTTCAGGTGGGAGTCATCAGTTGCTGTGGTTTCACCAGCACACCGTTTGATCCGGTGGAGGTGCAGCTGGAAGCCAACGGCCAGGACGTCTCGATCCGTTGCTTGGATGACAACACGGTGCATCATTTCCGGCGCCAGCAATTCGAAGTGAATGGAGAGCTGCCCCAACCAACGCTCTGATGCGCCGGCGGCCCCAGGATTATGCAGTTTCTGCATCACTCCATCCCAGTTAGAATGGTCGAACAACGCATCCGCCTGGGCCAACCTCCGGGAGCTGGCCCAGGCGGATGCGCGCATGCTGCGGGAGCTGGATGGGGCGCCTGGCTTCGATTGAGACCTGGCAGACATCGCCTCAGGAGCCCCGCTATCATTGATAGTAATCGGGATTGGGAATTATGGCTGATTTGTTGGTCCGTGGCGTGGATGAGGGGCTTGTTCAGGCCCTCAAGAAGCGGGCCGGAGCCCATGGCCGCAGTGCCGAAGCCGAGCATCGGGCCATCCTGGCGGCGGCGTTGATGAGCCCGCCACGGCGCAATCTGGCGGAACTGCTGGGTTCCATGCCCGAGGTGGGGCTGGATGCTGATTTCGAGAGGTAGCCCTGCTGAATCCCTATGGGCTCTGACCCCAAGGATCCCCCTACCCTGCAGAGATGGCGATCCCAGCCCCCACGATCGA
>Ga0114971_10001528_pt1 | contig 15758 bp, 11 predicted proteins | sample M_140625_MF_Meta_FD_87320 | JGI IMG/M metagenome (GOLD analysis project Ga0114971, IMG submission 87320) | Freshwater microbial communities from Lake Montjoie, Canada to study carbon cycling - M_140625_MF_MetaG | ecosystem: Environmental > Aquatic > Freshwater > Lake | place: Lake Montjoie...
CCGGAGAAGCTCATCCCCGTCATCATCCAGAACGTGATGGTTCGCAAACCGATCCCCGTCTACGGCGACGGCCTGAATGTGCGCGACTGGCTTTATGTGCGGGATCATGCCGAGGCCCTGTGGGCGGTGCTCGACCGCGGTCGCCTAGGTGAGACCTACAACGTGGGCGGCCATAACGAGTGGGCTAACCTGCGCATCGTGGAGCTGATCTGTGATACCATTGATGAATTCATGCCGCAGCTGGGCGGCAACTCGCGCCAGCTGATTTCCTTCGTCCCGGACCGGGCAGGACACGACCGGCGCTATGCAATTGATGCCAGCAAGATCCAGAAAGAATTGGGATGGACGCCGGCGCACCAGTTTGAGCAGGGCATCCGGGAGACCATCCGCTGGTATCTCGATCATCAGGATTGGGTGAAAACCGTGACCGCAAAATAATTTAACCGGACGCGCGTGTCGGGCGTCTTGGAAAGCAATGAAACGGCTGTATTTTTTCGCGGTATGTCTGGTCTGCCTCGGGTGGGCGCCGGAAGGAGCCGCCGCGCCAGTTCACACCAATTCGATCGCCTGGCACAAGGCCGCCGGTCAGGTCGATGCCGATGTTCAGCGCCTTCCTCTCTGGCCGCTGCTGGAAAAAATCGCCGCTGCGGCCGAATGGAACATCTATGTGGAGCCCGGTGCGGAACGAAATGCCTCGGCTAAATTCAGGGGGCTGCCCTCCGGAGACGCCCTCAAGCGTCTCTTGGGCGATCTGAATTTCGCGCTCGTGCCGCGGACCAATGCGCCGTCGCAGCTCTATGTTTTCCGGACCACGCTCCAGGCCGCCACGCGGCGGGTGGCGGTGGCCAAGCCGGCCAAGCGCATTGCCCGCGAACTGCTGTTGAGGGTCAAGCCGGGCACGGACATCGAGACGCTGGCGAAGTTGCTGGGCGCCCGGATCATCGGCCGGCTCGACAAACAGGGGGTCTACCGCCTGCAATGGGATGATCCGGCATCCGCCGATGCGGCGCTCGCCCAGTTGCAAGCCAACAGCGACGTGCTTCAGGTGGATTATAACTACGCCTTCGACCCGCCTGCGCCGTCGGTTCCGCTGGACTCGCCGTCGGGCAAGCCCATATCGCTGTCGCTTAATCCGCCGGGGGATTCCGGGCGGGTGGTGGTGGGGTTGATTGACATGAACGTGCAATCGCTGGGGGCGTCGCTCGACAAGTTCATCCTACCGCAACTGTCCGTGGCCGGCGACATTCCCGCTAACGGAAAAGATCTGACGCACGGCACCGCCATGGCCTATGCCATTCTTGAATCGGTTGCCCAGCAATCGCCGGGCGGATCGAGTTCGGTGCAGATTCAGCCCGTGGATGTCTACGGGGGGAACGAGACGACCACCTCGTGGTTTGTGGCGCTGGGCATTCAGAAGGCCGTGGACAGCGGCGCGAATGTTTTGAACATGAGCTTGGGCAGCACTGGGGACAGTTCGGTGCTGGAGGGCATCATCAAGCTGGCTGTGGCGAACAACATCGTGATGTTTGGAGCGGCGGGGAATGTTCCGGTGGCCACGCCAACATATCCCGCTGCCATTCCTGGAGTCTATGACGTGACGGCTCTCAGCAGGCCGGGGCAGCTCGCGCCGTATGCGAATTATTGGCCGGGAAACAGCCTGGCGCTGCCGGGCAGCAGCGTTGTTTATTTTGGCAACCAGGCTTACGGGGTTCAGGGGACATCCACCGCCACGGCTTATGCCTCGGGGATGTTCGCGGGATCGTGGGCCGCCACCGGCGCCGGCGCCCCGCAGATTCTCTCCGCCATGAAATCAAAGTTTCCGGTGCCAGCCCCGTAACGTATGGCGGGAACGGGCAAGAAATAAGAAGCCCCACCCTGCAGATGTCCCGCGCCCGTCCGCCGGACCGGGTTCCCCAAAAAGTCAGTGCGATCAGTGCGACTTGCAGCCGATCCGGGCGAAGGCCAGCAGGAATCCCGTTCCGCCCACGATGAGCAGCCACGGCTTGCCGTGCACCACCTGCAGAATTCCCAAGCCGAGGATTAAAGCGATGAGCAGATAAACGAGGATTGAAAGTGCAAATTTCATTTCGATCAGTGTAGTGTTTTTTGGATCGGGCGCAACCTCTTCACTGCTTCCCTTTGACCAGGGCCTCGACGACGTGCGGATCGGCTAGGGTGGAGACGTCGCCAATCTGGTCGGTCTGATTCTCGGCGATCTTGCGGAGGATGCGGCGCATAATCTTGCCCGAACGGGTCTTGGGCAAGCCCGGCGCAAACTGGATTTTGTCCGGGACGGCAATGGCCCCGATTTCCTTGCGGACATGATTGGCCAGGGCCTTTTTCAAGTCGTCGCTTTCGGCCACGCCATCCTTGAGCGTGACGAACGCGTAAAGCGCCTGGCCCTTGATGTCATGCGGCATGGGCGCCACCGCGGCTTCCGCCACCTGCGGATGGCTCACCAGCGCGCTCTCCACTTCCGCCGTGCCAATCCGATGACCGGAGACGTTCACCACGTCATCCACCCGGCCCAGCAGCCAAAAATCCCCGTCCTCGTCCACGCGGCAGCCGTCGCCGGTGAAATATAGGTCCTTGTACGTTGAAAAATAGGTGTTGATGAAACGATCATGGTCGCCCCAGGTGGTGCGCATCATGCCCGGCCAGGGGGTCTTGATGCACAGCTTGCCGCCTTCGTTCGGACGGCATTCGGTCCCATCATCCCGCAGAATCACCGGTTCCAGGCCCAGAAAAGGCCTGCCGGCGCTCCCGGGCTTGAGCGTGTGCGCGCCCGGCAGGTGTGTGATCAGGTGCCCGCCTGTCTCTGTCTGCCACCAAGTGTCCACGATCGGACAACGCTCCTTGCCGATGTGCCGGTGATACCACATCCACGCCTCGGGATTGATCGGTTCCCCCACCGTGCCCAGGACGCGCAGCGAGCTCAAATCAAATCGGGCCGGCCACTCATCCCCGAGCCGGATGAGCGCGCGGATAGCCGTCGGCGCCGTGTAGAAGGAATTCACCTTGAATTTTTCGATGATTTTCCAGAAGCGTCCGGCGTCGGGATACGTCGGCACCCCCTCGAACATCACCGTCGTTCCTCCGTTGCAGAGCGGGGCGTAAACCCCGTAGCTGTGCCCCGTCACCCAGCCGATGTCTGCCGTGCAGAAATAAACATCGTCCTCGTGGATGTCGAAAACGTATTGATGCGTGAGGGCGCACCAGAGCAGATAGCCCGCCGTGCTGTGCACGACCCCCTTGGGTTTACCCGTGGAACCGGAGGTGTAGAGGATGAAGAGATGGTCCTCTGCGCTGAGCCGGGTCGGCGGGCAGTCCTCCGAGGCCGTCGCCATCGCCTCATGATACCAGACGTCGCGGCCGGCGGTGAGGTCGCACGGGGCATCGGTGCGCCGGATGACAATGACGTTTTCAATACTGGGCGTGTGCTTGAGGGCGGCATCCGCCAGAGCCTTGAGCGCAATGGTTTTTCCCGCCCGCAACGAGACGTTGGCAGTGATGAGCAGTTTGCATCCGGAATCATTGATGCGGTCGGCGAGCGCCTCCGAGCTGAACCCGCCGAAGACCACCGAATGAATCGCGCCCAGGCGCGCGCAGGCGAGCATGGCCACAGCCGCCTCGGGGATCATGGGCATGTAAATGGCCACGCGATCGCCTTTCTGAATGCCGCGCTCCTTGAGGACATTCGCGAGCCGGCACACGTCGGCATGCAGTTCCGCGTAGGTGATGCGCCGCACGTCTTCCTCGGGTTCGCCCTGCCAGAGAATGGCCACCTTGTCGCGCGTCCGCGTCTGGAGATGCCGGTCCAGGCAGTTGACCGTCAGATTCAGTTCGCCGTCCTCGAACCAGGTGTGCTCGATCTTCCGCGCGTCGGTGCGCCAGTCATATTTGCAGGCAACGGTGGGCGGCTTGAACCAGGCGAGCGACTGCGCCTGCTCCAGCCAGAACGCGTCGGGTTCCCGGAGGGAGCGCTGGTGCAGCGCCGCGTACTGTTCGGCGTTGAGGTGGGCGCGCTTCACGACCTCGGGCGAGGGCGGGAAAGTGCGACCGGCCGATTGCAGGGATTCAGTGGAGAGAGTGGGGGAGGACATTGTATTTGTTTAGAGGGTAAAACCGTTTTTAGTAGTAACACAAAAAGGCAGGCGCATGTCAATTCGCCGGGGAATAATAGCGCAAATAAAATAGTGGGCTGCAGTGGGCTGGAATCCTGGCGCTTTTGTAAGTTCTTTCGGGTGGTGGTGGGCGGCTGCACAGGACCGAAAAGTCCCCGAAAACAGTTGGTCCACGGGAGTTTGCGCTTTGAACCCGCGCCGGAGCCGACTATAAATGGCGCGTGTCACAACCGGTTCAACCTCCCATCACCGCCGCCACGCGCCTGTGCGCCGTCTACGGTTCGCCCATCCGGCATTCCGCGTCGCCAGCCATGCATAACGCCGCCTTCGCCGCGCTCGGTTTGGACTGGCGCTACCTCGCCTTCGAGGTCGAGCCGCTGCATCTGCGCGCGGCCATCGACGGGGCGCGAGCGATGGGGTTTGCCGGGCTGAATCTGACCGTGCCGCACAAGTTGCTCGCCGTGGACATGGTGGATGCATTGGATGAATCTGCCCGACGCTGGGGGGCGGTCAACACCATCCGCTTCGGACCGGAAGGGGCGACCGGTTTTAACACGGACGCCGATGCCATTGTGACGGCGCTGCGCCAGGATTTGGATCTGGAGTTGCGCGGCGCCCGGGTGGTGCTGCTCGGGGCCGGCGGGGCAGGGCGGACGGCGGCGTTGCGGCTCGCCGCCGAGGGAGTTTCAGAATTGTTTCTGGTCAACCGCACCGCCGCCAAGGCGGCCAGCCTCGCGGATGAAATGAAACAACTTTTCCCCGCCGTCCCGGTCGTCGTGGGATATCCCCGGACCGACGTGGATCTCGTCATCAACGCCACGTCGCTGGGCCTCCGGCCGGAGGATGGCTCGCCGCTGGATGCGGGACAATTTCCGCTGCCGCGGGCGCGGTGCGTCTATGATATGATTTATCGGCCGGCGTCGACGGCGTTGCTGCGCGCGGCCGGGGCGGCGGGATGCCGCACGGCGAATGGTTTGGGGATGCTGCTGCATCAGGGCGCCCGGGCGTTTGAGATCTGGACGGGTCAGCCGGCGCCGCTGGGGGTGATGCGCCGCGCCCTGGAGGAAACCATTTATGGCCGTTGACGCGATCTTCAGCACGCACAGCTGGGCGCTGATGCCGTTTCATTTCTGGTCGCTGGTTTTTTTCACCTTCGGCTGCCTGATCGGCAGTTTCCTGAACGTGTGCATCTACCGGATGCCCCGGGACATGAGCGTGGTCTCGCCGCCCTCGCATTGCCCCCACTGCAAATATGCCATTCCATTCTATCTGAACCTCCCGCTGGTGACCTGGCTCGTCCTCAAGGGCCGCTGCAAAAATTGCGGGGACCCCATCTCGCCCCGCTACTTTATCGTCGAGCTTGTCACGGGAGTGGCGTTCCTGAGTTGCTGGCTGACCTTTGGCAATCCCGCGCATCCGCTGCCTTCGCTCGGGCTGGCGCTGGTCTATGGCGTTTTCCTGGCCGGGCTGATTTGCGCCTCGTTCATCGACTTCGAGCACTTCATCATCCCGGACGAAATTACCCTCGGCGGCATGGTCGCAGGCATTGCGGCATCGTTTCTTCTGCCCTCGCTGCACGCTGCCGGAAGCCATGGAGAGGGACTGGTCCAAGGCCTGTGGGGCGCCGGGGTCGGGGCGGGCCTCGTTTACGCGATCCTGCGCCTGGGCAAGCTCCTGTTTGGCCGGCAACGGGTGAAGCTGCCGCCGGACACGAAGGTTATCTTCACCGAGACGGCCGTCTGTCTGCCCGATCAGGTGATCCCCTACGAGGATTTATTCTATCGCCCGTCGGATGCGATTGTGTTGCGCGCGCGCACGCTGGAGCTGGTGGATCGGAGCTATAAGGACGTGAGGGTGCGGCTCTCTGTCGGGTCACTGCTGATTGATGAGGAGAAAATCAACCCCGCCGAGGTGGCCTGCCTGGAGGCCGTCACCGGGGAAATCATCCTGCCGCGGGAGGCGATGGGCTTTGGCGATGTGAAATTCATGGGGGCCATTGGCGCTTTCATCGGCTGGCAGGGGGCGGTTTTCACGTTGATGGCCAGCTCGTTGATCGGGGCGGCGGCCGGGATGATTTTAATCGTCTTTCGCCGGCGGGAGTGGTCCTCGCGCATGCCCTACGGACCCTACCTAGCGCTGGCGGCGCTTCTCTGGCTTTTTGGGGGACAAAAACTATTCCGCGCACTGTTCCCGATGTAAAACTGCACCCAACGGTGCCATGGAAAGGGGGCAGAGGGGGGGTGGCATTTCCGTTCCGGGTGAGATTCGAACCGGGGCAGGATTAGCGGGTGACGCCCCGCTCGCTGCTGCGGATGAATTGGACGAGGTGCCGGACTTCCGGCAGAGGCGGCACTTCTGTTTCAATCTTTGCCAGCGCGTTGGGAATGGAAAGCTCCTCGCGGAAAAAAATCTTATACGCCTGACGGAGCGCCGTCTGGGCTTCGTCTGAAATGCCGTGGCGCTCCATACCAATCTTGTTAACGGTGCGTGTCTCGGCCGGGTTCCCCTCCACAATCATGAATGGCGCCACGTCCTGCGGAATGCGCGAGCAGCCGCCGGTCATGGAAAATCGGCCGATCCGGCAAAATTGATGCACCGCCGTGAACCCTCCTAGGATGGCGTGATCCTCGACCACGACGTGCCCGGCCAGCGCTGCATAGCTGGACATGATGATGCGATTGCCCAGCACGCAGTCATGAGCAATATGGACATAGGTCAGCAGCAGGTTGTCGGAGCCGATGACGGTGGCCTTGCCGTCCTCCGTGGCGCTGTGAATGTTGACGCCTTCGCGGAACACATTGCGGTCGCCGATCTCCAGCCGCGTAACACCGCCTTTCCATTTTAAATCCTGTGACTTCAATCCGATGCTGGCGAAGGGGTACACCTGGTTTTCCCGGCCGAGCGTTGTATGGCCGTCAATAACCCCATGCGAAAGCAGATGGCAGCCGTCGCCGAGGGTGACATGCTCCCCGATGACGCAAAACGGGCCAATGACGCAGTTGTTTCCAATCTGTGCCTTAGGATGAATGACGGCGGAAGGGTGAATCATGGGTTACGAGGCGTCCCGGAGCATGAAGGTGACCTCGGCTTCGCTGACGACTTCGCCGTCCACTTTGCAGACGCCCTTGGCCTTGCCGATTTTTCCGCGAATCTTGGTAAGATCCACTTCGATGACCAGCACGTCGCCGGGCACCACCGGCTTGCGCCACTTCACTTCCTCGGCGGACATGAAATAGGCGATCTGGTTGGCCACTTCGATTCGTTTGAGCAGGAGGATGCCCGCAATCTGCGCCATGGCCTCCAGCTGCAGCACCCCGGGCATGATGGGGTGGCCGGGAAAATGGCCGCGGAAAAAATCCTCGTTCATCGTGACGTTTTTCAGGCCCACGATTTGGTTGCCCTCAATTTTCAGGATCCGGTCCACCAGCAGGAAGGGCGGCCGGTGCGGCAGCAGCTTCATCACCTCTTCAATCCCCATCGAGCCATCGGCGGAGGGCAGGGGCTGGGGCGCGTTTTTGGCCGGCGGCGGGGAGAAGGTCTGCGCCGCGCGCAGCGGCTTATTCATCTGCGCCTGGATCAGGCGCGCAAACTCGCAGTTGGCCGCGTGGCTCGGCTTGACTGCAATGAGATGCCCCCGCAGCGGGCGTCCGAGCAGCGAGAGGTCGCCCACGATGTCGAGCATCTTATGCCGCACAAATTCCTCGTTGTAACGCAGCGGTTCGGTCGTCAGCACGGCGTCGTCGCGGATGACAACGGCGTTCTCCAAGCTGCCGCCTTTGATCAGGCCGTTCTTGAACAGGTATTCGATCTCCTCGTAGAAACAGAACGTCCGGGCGTGGGACAATTCGCGCTCCCAGGTCTTGGGGGTGATGTCCGTGCTGTAAAACTGGGTGAACCGCCCCTGCTTGTCCGCGCTCGTGCAGGTGATCTTGAATCCGTCGTAGGGGAAGAGCGTCATCACCGTCTCGCCCGACTGCATTTCAATGGGCTCGGTGGGGGTGAAGGTCTCGCGCTTTTCTGCCAGCGGCGCGATGCCGGCCGCCTGAATGATTTTGCAGAATTCCCTCGAGCTCCCGTCGGCGATGGGGGGCTCGTTGGCATCCAGTTCGATGATGGCGTTGTCGATGCCGTAGCCCGCGAGCGCGGCGAGCACGTGCTCGACCGTGTGGATTTTCACATTGCCCCGGGCAATCGTCGTGGAGCGGTTGGTGTCGGTGACATGTTCCACCCGCGCCTCGATTTCCGGTTTGCCGTCCAAATCCACGCGGCGGAACCGCACCCCGCTGTTGGCGGGTGCGGGGAGCAGGGTCATGTTCACCCGGTTGCCGCTATGGAGGCCGATGCCGGAAAACGCCGCCGGACGGTTGAGAGTCTGCTGATTGAGCACGACCAGATTGAACAAAACACACGGGCGATTGGCAAGTTTGCATTCAGACCGTTCCTTCTCGCGCGGACGCCCGCCGCTACAAACACGGGGCAAAGATCACAGCTCCAATTTGCCTCCTTGGCGCCCTTGGCGGTTCAATTTTCCCTTCCAAAATTTGCGTTCATTCGGGTCTCAGTCTTTGTCTTCATAATGAGGGGGCCGGCGTCGCGCTGCCTTGGCGATTCGGTTGATGCCGCACCGCTCCTTCGCGCTGGCGAATTATTCTGTCCATGGTCAAAAAGAACCAGCGCGGCGCAGGCGTTTCGTCCATCAAAAAAATCCAGCGATCAAAACCCTTTTAAATACAGGGTTTTTGTAACGATTTTCATAGGACGGCATCGGTTGGCATCCGTGTTGCTTAAGTTTTATCAAGGCTGTTCCTCCCTGCGATGGGGAGTCCAGTCCAAACCGGATTATAATCATTAAAAACCATGAAGAAAATTGAAGCCATCATCAAACCATTCAAGCTTGAGGAAGTGAAGGACGCCCTGAGCGAGCTGGGCATCGAAGGAATGACCGTCACTGAGGTCAAGGGGTTTGGCCGCCAGAAGGGTCACACCGAAATTTATCGCGGCAGCGAATACACCGTGGACTTTCTGCCGAAGATCAAGGTGGAGCTGGTGGTGGCCGACGCCCAGGTGAGTATTGCCGTGGCGGCCATCGTCAAGGCTGCCAAAACCGGCAAGATCGGCGACGGCAAGGTCTTTGTCTCGTCCGTGGAACAGGCTGTTCGTATCCGGACGGAAGAGAAGGGGGACGCCGCTGTTTGATTTATTAAACCAATTTAAATTCCAATATTAAAACATGAAAAAATATTTCTTAATCCTGACTTTAGTAATGGCTGCGCTTCTTCCCCTGCGGGCGCAGGAGACAGCGCCTGCCGCGCTGCCGTCCGCGTCGCTGGACCAGCGCATTGCCGCCCTGGAAGCCTATATCGGAAATGGGGATCCAGGCGCTTCCCTGACCAAAGATACCAATGGCGCTCTGACCGTCGCCGCCCCGGCGACCGTGGGCGTGGCGGGTCCCGGTCATAACGCGTGGATGATGACCAGCACCGCCCTGGTGCTCTTCATGACGCTCCCGGGCTTGGCGCTGTTCTACGGCGGGTTGGTCCGTAAAAAAAATATCCTGTCGGTGGTGGCCCAGTGTTTTGGCATCACCGGCCTGGTGACAATCCTCTGGGTCGTGTGCGGCTACAGTTTCGTGTTTGCCGATGGGACGGACCTGATTTCAGGCGTGCTTGGCAATTTGAAGTTCAAGATGCTGGAGGGCGTCACCTCCGCGACCAACACCAATTACGCGTACTGGGTCTCTCAAAACGTGTTTGCCATGTTCCAGCTGATGTTCGCCATCATCACCCCCGCGTTGATCCTGGGGGCCATCGCCGAACGCATGAAGTTCGCCGCCATCCTGGTGTTTGTGGGCTTGTGGATGCTGGTGGTTTATTTCCCGCTGGCCCACATGGTCTGGGGCATTAACGGCCTCATGAACGGCGTCTGGAATACCGGTGCCAAGATTCACGCGATTGATTTCGCAGGCGGAACGGTCGTCCACATGTCCTCGGGCTGGTCGGCATTGGTCCTCTGCATCATCCTGGGTAAGCGTCTGGGCTTCGGCAAAACCTCCATGCCGCCGCACAGCATGGTGATGTGCTTCATCGGAACAGCCATGCTCTGGGTCGGCTGGTATGGATTCAACGCGGGCAGCGCCTGCGCCGCCGACGGGGTAGCCGCCAATGCCTTCACTACGACCACCATTGCCACGGCCGTGGCCTCCTTTGTATGGCCGATGTTGGAGTGGCTGGTCAAAGGCCGCCCCAGCATCTTGGGCTTCTGTTCCGGCGCCGTGGCCGGCCTGGTAGTGGTCACTCCGGCGTGCGGGTTTGTGACGCCGCAAGGATCCCTGATTATCGGTCTCGCTGCCGGCATCATTCCCTGGTTCTTCTGCTACAAGGTCAAGGGCTGGTTCGGCTATGACGATGCCCTCGATACCTTCGGCGTGCACGCCATCGGCGGCACGCTGGGCGCGATCCTGACCGGGATGCTGGCGCGGAATTCCGCTAATGCCAATCTGGCCTTAAACCTCAAAGCCTATGTCACCGACACGCTGTTCCAACCGCTGTTGATCGAGCAATTGAAGGCGGTCGGCATCACCATCGCCCTCGCCGTCGTCGGCACGGCCATCCTTGCCTTCGTGGTCAAGTTGCTCATCGGGCTGCGTCCCAGCGAGGAAGTGGAAATGACCGGGCTGGACCTCTCGGAACACGGGGAGGAAGGCTACCATAGTTAATATCAGACGTATCCTTTAACACGACGGCGGGCAACCCAAGTTGCCCGCCGTTTTTGGTTGGAGGCCTTAGTCATGGAGGCGGAGCGGACGGGTTGAAAGGCGCGAGGCCAATGACCGTCTCGCTCCGCCCCTCATCCAACCGGACGGGCGGTTTTCCCGCATCCGGCTTTCCGAGGCCGCTTCCAAGGCTGGGCTGGCACCCGCCGTCAGAGTGAACCTTGCAGCGCCTGGGACTTTTGGCGGATTTTTTTTCCCGGTTGCCCCGGCCCTCTCCAGTCCCATTGCTGTTACAGCTTTCGTTCGTGAACAGTCCTATTCGACCGGCGGGGCTTCCATCCGCGCGGTATCCCGCTTCACCAGCGCACACCCGAACGCCGAAGCGGGCAAAGCTTCCGCGCTGCTGCCGCCTGGATGGCCGTCCTCAAGGACTAGGTGATTCAGGCCCGCGTCGAATGCTCCTAGTGTTAGGTGCGCCCGCCCGCCGCTACCGACACGGGGAAGGAAAGGATCCGGCGGGGGGAGGCTTCTTTTCCTGGGTGGATTCGAGGGGGGAAGCCGGTGCCGTGTCATAAATATCGTGTCCGCCGCTTGATGTACGGTGATTTTCATTTCAATTGCCAGTGATTATTGCTACAAGAAAGAGGTTTAACAGTCACCTATGCCCAAATTATTTCTCGGACTGGATTCCAGCACGCAAAGCCTCAGCGCGGTGGTCATCGATCTCGGCTCGCGCCGGATGATCTATGAAAAATCGGTCAACTTTGATCAGGCGTTGCCGCACTACCGGACGAAAAACGGGGTGCTGCCCCTGCGGAATCCGCTGGTGAAGCACAGCCCGCCCCTGATGTGGGCCGAGGCGCTGGACCTGATTTTCGCGGGCATGAAAAAGGATGGGGTGGCGCTGGGCGATATTCTGGCCGTCAGCGGCTGCGGCCAGCAGCACGGCTCGGTCTATTTCAATGACCGGATTGGTCCCGCGCTGGAGATGCTCGATCCCAAGCGGTCTCTGGTGGAGAACCTGCGCGGGGTTTTTGCGCGCAAAACCGCGCCCATTTGGATGGACGCGTCGACCTCGGCGGAGTGCGCGGAGATCCGCAAGAAACTGGGCGGTATCAAGTACACCGCCTCGCGCACCGGCTCGGACACGTTTGAGCGGTTCACCGGGCCCCAGATTCGTAAGTTTTTCAAGACCGAGCCCGAGGCCTATGCCAAAACGTCCAGCATCGCGCTGGTGAGCTCGTTTCTGGCCTCGCTGCTGGCGGGTCGGGTGGCGCCAATTGACTACGGCGACGGCGCGGGCATGAACCTGATGGACATCCGCAAAAAAGTGTGGGACATGGACGCACTCAAGGCGACCGCGCCCAGTTTGAAGAAAAAGCTCCCGCCCCTGGCCGCACCCGGACAGGACCTCGGTCCGGTCAGCCGCTATTTCGTGGATAAATACGGTCTGAATCCCGAAGCGCGGGCGACTGCGTGGACCGGGGACAATCCTGCCAGCGTCATCGGTCTGGGGCTCGTCAAGCCCGGACAGGTCGCGGTGAGCCTGGGCACCAGTGACACGTTTTTCGGTTCGATGGAACAATGCCGGACGGATGAGACGGGCGAGGGCCATGTTTTCGGATCACCCACAGGTCAGTATGTGACGCTGATCTGTTTCAAGAACGGATCGCTGGCGCGTGAGAAGGTCCGCGAGTTGTATGGCATTGCCGACTGGCCGGCGTTTGGCGAGCGGCTTCGGCAGACGCCCCCCGGCAATCATGGCGGCATCCTGCTGCCCTGGTTCGAGGCGGAGATTGTGCCGCGGGTGAACCGCCCGGGGATCCGCCGCTTTGATCTGGATTCCGCCGACGCCGACGCGAACTGCCGCGCGGTTTTCGAGGCGCAGATGCTGTCGATGCGCCTGCATTCGCAATGGATGAAGGTGGCGCCGGAGAAAATTCTGGCCACGGGCGGAGCCTCCAATAATGAGGCGCTGCTACAAGTGATGGCCGACGTGATGCATTGCCGGGTGCAGCGGATTGAAGTCTCCAAGAGCGCTGCGCTCGGGGCGGCGCTGCAGGCGGCGCACGGCTGGCTCACGGCCGCCGGAAAATCGCCCCGCTGGGACAAGCTCGTCGCCGGATTCAGCGCCCCGATTCCCGGCAGCGAGATCCGTCCCAACCCCAAGGCGTCGCGCGTGTACGACCAGTTGCTCGAGAAATACGCCGATTGCGAGCGCGAGGCCTTGTGAATTTGGACTCCGCCGCTGGTCGAACCGGGGGGCATTTCCTTTTCTGGCCCGCTGCGACGACTCCCAGGCAGATGCCCCACCCCCTTCCGAGTTCGGTTCCTATGAGTCAACTTGCTCGCCCCCTCCATTTTGGATAAAAACTGGATTGCATTTTTGTTTTAAGTTACCAGAATGAGCTCTTAAATTTATGACCATCAAAACTATTGTCTTGGGCGTGATTGTTTCACTGGGGGTTGCTGGGTCGCTGCGGGCGGACGGCACCAATGTGTTGGGCGATGAAAAGTCAAGGGTGAGCTATGCCATCGGCATGATGCTGGGCCATAATTGGCAGCAGCAGGGCCTGGAGGTCGATCCGGACATCACCGCGCGCGCGATCAAGGATGTCCAAACCGGAGGCGCCATGCTGCTATCGCAGGCTGAGATGCAGCAGACCTTGACGGCTTTCCAGAAGGAATTGAAAGTCAAACAGCAGAAAATCCAGGAGGAGAAAGCCGTCAAGAACAAGGCGGAGGGGGCCGACTTTCTCGCCGCAAACAAGGCCAAGCCCGGGGTGGTTACCCTGCCGGACGGCCTCCAATACACGGTGCTGACCGAAGGCTCGGGAGCCATGCCCCAAGCGGACAACGTGGTTTCGGTGCATTACCGCGGCACGCTGTTGGACGGGACTGAATTCGACAGTTCCTACAAACGCGGTCAGCCCGCGCAGTTCCCGGTAAATGGCGTCATCCGGGGCTGGACCGAGGCCCTGCAGTTGATGAAGACCGGGTCAAAGTGGAAGCTCTTTATCCCCTCGGAACTGGCTTATGGCGAAAACGGTCAGCGCAGCATCCCGCCGAACTCCGTCCTGATCTTCGAGGTGGAACTTCTCTCCGTGCAACCGTCCGCGCCTCCGGCCCCGCCCGCCCAGCCTTTGACGAGCGACATCATCAAGGTGCCCTCGGCTGAGGAAATGAAAAAGGGCGCCAAGATTGAGACAATCAAGGCGGAAGACGTTCAGAAACTGCAGGCCCAGCCGCAGGCGAAATAACGGCTTGAGATGGGTCCAATCGGCTGCAAGGCTGGACGGGTCGGAATAATCCGTCCGCGCCGTCAAGGTGTTGCATCCCTTTTTTAAGGGTTAAAATTGGCGCGGGCAACCCGACGGGGTTGCGCCCGTTTTTAAGGTTCCAAACGAGTCGGGAAAGGAGTCTGGAAAGGAGTTGGGGGGATATTTCCGTTTGAACATCCGCGCCAAACGTGTGTCCACTAAAGGAACTTTATGAAAAACATCTCCAGACCTTTTGCCGGTTTTTTGTCCGCGGTAGCGGGTTCCCTGCTGGTCGTCGCCGTATTTCATCTTACCCTCTGGGGCAAAGATGCCACCCCTAACTTCAAGCTCTCCGCCACGCCTATCAATCGGGACGTGAAGCTGGGGACCAGTTTTTCGCCTGTCGTCAAAAAAGCCGCCCCCAGCGTGGTGAACATCTACTCCACGCGCATCATCCGCGAAATGCCCCAGCGCAACCCCTTTCGCGAAAACCCCATGTTCCGGGAGTTTTTCGGGGACGCGTTTCCGCAAGATCGCTCGCCGCGCTCGCGCAAGGAGCAGGGACTTGGCTCCGGCGTCATCGTCTCCCCTGATGGCTATATTCTCACCGCCCACCACGTCGTCACCGGCGCAGATGAGATCAAGGTCGCCATCGCGGGTGCCGATAAGAAAGAGTACACCGCAAAAATTGTCGGCACCGACCCGCAGACGGATGTGGCGGTGCTGAAGATTGAAGCCACCGGATTGCCGGCCATCACGCTGGCCGATAGCGACCAGCTGGAGATTGGGGACGTGGTGCTGGCCATCGGCAATCCGTTCGGGGTCGGGCAGACTGTGACCCTGGGTATGGTGAGCGCTTTGGACCGGCACTATGGGGTCCATGGAGCTAACGGATATGAGAACTTCATCCAGACCGATGCCGCCATCAACCCCGGCAATTCCGGCGGCGCATTGGTGGACATGGAGGGACGGCTCATCGGCATCAACACCTGGATTGCCAGCAGCAGCGGCGGGAGCCAGGGAATCGGATTTGCCGTTCCGGTCAATATGGCCCGGCGCGTGATGGAGCGGCTCATCAGCGGCGGCCGGGTCCAGCGCGGCTTTCTCGGGATCACCCTGCAGGATGTCGATGCCAATCTGGCCAAGCAATTTGGCTTGTCCGGTCCGAATGGCGCACTGGTCAACGACGTCATGCCCAATATGCCCGCAGACAAGGCCGGCATCCGGTCCGGGGATGTCATCGTGGCATTCAACGGAAAGCCGATGGCGGACGGGCATGAATTGCAACTGGCGGTTTCGGATTGTGCGCCCGGTAGCGCCGCGACGGTGAAGCTGATTCGCAACCGGGCATCCAAAACCCTGGAGGTGACATTGGGGGAATTGCCCAAACAAGGCGGAGCCAGCGGCGCTGAACCGAGCGACGCGGACGCTTTGAAAAGTGATGCGCTGGAGGGAGTGATGGTATCGGATTTGGACAGGAACGCGCGTCAGCAATTGAGAATTCCTGAATATATTCAAGGTGCCCTGGTGGAGGAGGTGGAGGCAGACTCCAATGCGGCGGCGGCCGGTTTGCAAAATGGCGACGTCCTGGTGGAGATCAATCGCCAGCCGGTGGGCGATGCTTCCTCCGCCGTGGAGCGCTGCCAGCAGGCCCGGGGTGAC
>Ga0114971_10001530_pt1 | contig 15750 bp, 14 predicted proteins | sample M_140625_MF_Meta_FD_87320 | JGI IMG/M metagenome (GOLD analysis project Ga0114971, IMG submission 87320) | Freshwater microbial communities from Lake Montjoie, Canada to study carbon cycling - M_140625_MF_MetaG | ecosystem: Environmental > Aquatic > Freshwater > Lake | place: Lake Montjoie...
GTAGACGCCCACAATCATCCCGATACACTGCCAAAACTGCGGATAATTCGGCTGCGGCATGTCCAGCCAGCTGAAAATGGCACTGGGAAACAGCACAGCCCAGGCCCCCCAAAACATGTTATAAAGTCCTGCCGCTAGAAGGACGTTTCCCATCCAACGCGGGGATGAAGATTGGGTAGTCATAGGTTTTGAACGGGACGGGGGGCATGAATCACCGCTTCTGCGGCCGCCCAGCCAGAGAGCGCAGCGCCCTCGACACGTGGACCTGCAAATGCGTCTCCGGCCAGCAGCAATGGAGGACTAAGGCTGACTACGGCAAAGAGAAGCGGGTCCGTTTTTTTAGGTTTGCTGTAACGCCAAGCGTGGATTTGAAACGATTGGATCCCGACCCCCAACCACTTTTCCGCTGCCGCCAGCAATACCCGGGCGGTCTCACCGCGATCCTGATCCCACTGGGCGACGCTAAACGCATCCGTGGCGTGAATCGTCACCGCCGGTTCGTCCGAAATGCCTTTTAACTGGTTATCCGCAATCCAAGCAATAGGTCCCTGAGTAGGCGCAAAACCGCCCGGCGCCTGCATGAGCGAAGGGCCCTTCAGCACGGCCATCACGGCTAGGCAGCGCTCGTATTCGATCGCCGAAAGACGCGTCCTCAAAACAGGCTCGAGCAGGACCCCGCCCCCTTCCAAAATCAACAACGCCTGTGGAACGGGTGCGGTCAAAATGATCGCTCCGGCCGAATAAATTTCCCCGTCCGTCGTGCGAATCAACCAATGATCCCCAATCTGGCTCAAGGCTGCGACCTGCTTTTCCTGAACAATTTCCAAACCCACGGTCCCAAAATTCGCTAACGCAGACATTCCCGGAGCGCCTCGCCAGCGTTTATGGCCATCAGCTTCCGGCGTGAATCCGCGGCACCATTCAACCGCCACACCGGCAGTCTGAGCCTCCTCGAGCAGCGCCGAAAAACGTGGGCCACGTGCAGTCACAAACTGCGCTCCATGATCAAACGTCGCCCCACCCACCCGTCGAGTTGCCATACGGCCGCCTATTTGCTTGCCTTTGTCGAGGACAAGCACTCCGCGTCCAGCCTTTCGCAAGGCGGCGGCTGCGGAGAGTCCCGCCATACCCGCACCAATCACGAGCACGTCTACGTTTCGATGGATGGCGTTCTGCATCTCGGGTAAAAACGGTCGCCTAGCTCACTCTTCAATGCTTGGTCCGCTCAAATGCCGCTCAAGTAACCTGCGGTGTTTGGTGACCCGCCCACAAACACGCTTGCGCCACATCCGAAAACTAGAGGGCTTCAACTCCCGACGCATGAGCTCGACCACCTGTTTTTCCACGAGACCAGTGCGTTTCTCGATCTCCTCGAACGTGGTGCGATCCTCCCACGCGTAACGAATGATGAGAGAGACTTGTTCTGGCGAATAGGTCGTTTTCATAAAGGACGAAGCGGGTGGATGGGATGGCGTGCTCAACGCCACCTAGACTCCACCTCTTTTTGAACTCGTTAGCAAAAAGGAAATCCCCGTCCCATCGGAAAACCCCAGTTTGAGAATCCCCTGCCCGCTCGATTGTAACATCGATACAGGCGTCCTTTTTCGGGGATACCCGAGGCCACACGCTTGCACGCTGGGGAACTGCGGGGGACAGACACTTTCCGCGCGCTTCTCGCTTCCGTTTCCGAACGGAAAAAAGGGTTCTGGCATTCGGCTGACATTGAAAAGCCGCCAGAAAATGGGCCTCGCGACAAAATAACGGTGACAAAGGGGGGGCTTTTTGGATGTAAAGTGGCGCGTCTGTATAAAAATAGTCAAAATGTTATTTGTAGCCACCACCACCCCTTCCCCCGCCGATAATGCCTGGGTTCTCATCAGCACCGCCCTAGTGCTCATGATGTGTATCCCCGGCTTGTTCCTCTTTTACGGAGGCCTGGTCCGAGGCAGAAACGTCTTATCCATCGCAGCGCAGTGCCTGGCGCTGACAGCCATCGGAATCCTCATGTGGTGGGGCTTTGGTTACAGCCTGGTCTTTGGAAAAAGTTTTGCCCAAGAGGGGACTCTGCTCGGGCACGTTTTTGGAGGGAGTGAGCATTTCGCCTTCCGTGGTGTCGGGGTGGAGCCTAGCCCGTATGAGGGGCGGATTTTTTCAGGCTCGTTTGCCCTGTTTCAGGCGATGTTCGCGGCGATCACGCCGGCACTCATCATCGGGGCAGTGGCCGAACGCATGAAATTCACGGCGGTTTTGTTGTTTTCAACGCTCTGGAGCGTGGGGGTGTATTACCCAGTGGCGCACGCGGTGTGGGGCTGCAGTGGAGACTTTTCCGGTCTGGCCAACGAAGGTGCCGCGTTCAAGGCGATTGATTTTGCTGGAGGAATTGTTGTGCATATGACCTCCGGTTGGTCCGCTCTTTTATTGTGTATTCTGGTGGGCCCCAGGGCGGGTTTTGGCAGGAGGCCGATGACCCCGCACAGCATGGTGCTCTGCGTTTTGGGTACGGGCCTGCTGTGGACAGGATGGTACGGCTTTAATGCGGGGTCGGCCCTGGCTGTGGATGGGATGGCGCTCCAGGCATTCCTCACGACTACGCTGTCGGCGTCTGCCGCGATGCTTTCGTGGGCGGTTGTTGAAAGAATCCACCGGGGCAAACCCTCGGTGCTAGGACTGTGTTCGGGAGCCGTGGCGGGACTGGCGACAGTCACGAATGCGGCCGGCTTTGTATCCGGTTCTTCGGCCGTGCTGATTGGCATTTTGGCAGGAATGATTTCCTACTGGGCGTGTTCGGTGCTCAAGCCCCGCTTTGGCTACGACGATGCACTGGATACCTTTGGGGTGCACGGTGTGGGAGGAACGCTTGGCGCCATTGCCACGGTACTGCTGGTGGACGGGGCGACCCATCCCGCAGCGGCCACACTTCTGGAGAAGGGGCTCGTGCGGGGGCAATTGCTAGCCATGGGAATGTGCATCCTCCTTTCGCTCGTCGCAACCTGGGTGATTGCAAAGCTGGTGGACAAACTGGTTGGCCTCCGGGCCTCGGAAGAGGAGCAGACGCAGGGACTCGACATCGTAGACCACAAGGAAGAAGGCTACAACCACTCCTAGGGCTTCAGCGCCTGCTAACTTCCACGACGTCGATGCTGGCGCTTGGCCACCCGAAGGATAGTCATTTGCTTTTCACCCCCCAGCACGATTTCTTCAGCCTCGAAGCGGAGGCGTTAAAATATTTCCGCGTAGACTGTATGCATGAAGTGCGGGAGAGCGCAGGGGACAGACACTCGTGCAAAGCCTTTTCTGACATTTTTAGGATGCGGCGGGAAGTGTCTGTCCCCTGCTGTTCAGTCAAGTGAGGCTGATGCAACCCCCTGCAGGGTTGTCGTTCATTTTGTGGGCGTGACCCAGGGTAGCCTGCTGCGCGCAACCCTGGGCTGGATGATTAAACACTTTTGGTGTTCCTTCCTCGCAGTTGCATTTGGATTGCCAACGCCAAGGGCGTTGAACCTTCCAGCCCAGGGTTGGGCCGACGCAGGAGGACCTACCCTGGGTCACTCCAACAAGCCGGCAACCCTGAATGGGTTGCATCAGTCCGAAGCCTCTTGTTCTCGCAAGGTTTGCGATTCGTGCGTTAGAAAACAGGGGGTGTCTGTCCCTCTTGCCCTCTCTTTTCAAAGCTTCCCGCATCTCTTTTAGGTTTATGGATGATTGAAAGCCCTCAGCGCCTGGGAGCGCGGAGCCCCAGCTCCGCAATGGCTATCTGAGTTTTTGGAGCGTCAAAGCGGATCTGGGGCTCCGCGGTCCCGGGAGTGCCATTCGTGTCTGTCCCCTGCTGTTCTGTGGATTGGCAAATAAAGGCTGAGGACCGAGGCGCCACTGGAGGGCACTCACGTTGACTTTTTGATCGATCGTTGTATCGTATGTCGCATGGAAACGGTAACGGTCTCACCTAAATTTCAAGTGGTCATCCCTCAGAAAGTACGCGAGGCCATCGGCCTTCGCTCTGGCGAAAAGATCAAAGTCGTTTCTTTTCGTAACCGCATTGAGCTCCTCCCTGTGCGAGATGTGCGCAGTTTGCGGGGTTATCTTAAAGGCATAGACGCCTCGATTGAACGGGATGAAGACCACGTATGAACGTCGTGGATTCCTCAGGGTGGTTGGCGTACTTTACCGATGAGTCTTTGGCCGACTTCTTCGCCGAGGCGATTGAGGATTCTGAATTGCTAGTTGTGCCGTCGGTCTGTGTTTGCGAGGTTTTCAAAGTGGTCTTGCGTGAACGTGGAGAAGACGCGGCGTTCACCGCAGCGGCAGCGATGCATGCGGGATTAGTCGTAAACTTGGACGGGGATCTTGCTTTGGAGGCTGCTGCTTTGGGATTAGAAGAGCGGTTGGCCTTTGCGGATTCGGTTATCTACGCCGTGGCGAGGCGACACAATGCGGTACTCTGGACTCAGGACGTCCATTTCAAGGGCAAGACGGGTGTGCGGTACACCTCAAGAGACGGTCGGAAGAACGGCTAATCTGCCACGGGATGGTTCGGCCTCTGGACGTAGCGCGCTCCAATAAGAATTAACGCGACCTGCTCGAGCGCGGAAAGAGAACCGCAAGGGACAGACACTTTCAGGAATGCTCGGAAAATGGAAACGTGCCCCGTGTCTCCGCGCTGACCGATACCCGAAAGACACCTGTGAATTAGGAGTGTCCTGCAGCGAATCAGCCCTGCTAAGGTACTTTAGGTACAGCAATCCCCACTCGCTTCGTGCAACCGCCCCCCGTTCCAATTCAGTCCAACCGCCCAGAGGAGGACTGCTCGGAGCCTTCGCGAAGGCACGATCTGGACGCTCTTCGCGCGGCAGCGATGCTTTTGGGCGTTGCCTTTCACGTGTCCCTTTCCTTCTCCCTCGGGCCCGGTTGGGTGGTACAAGACGTAAGCCAAAGCAAGGTGCTTTACGTTTTTCAGGCCTTCGTTCATGGCTTCCGGATGCAGCTCTTTATGCTGCTGAGCGGCTTTTTCACTGCCATGCTGTGGAGAAAGATCGGGCTGAAGGGCCTTCTCCGAAACCGCCTCAAACGAGTCCTACTGCCGTGCCTTGCCGGACTGATCACGGTGGTGCCCGCCATAAAATGGGCAGCTGGTTTCGCAACCAATGCCCGCAATGCCACGAGGCAGACCACCTCACAAAATATCGCGGTTGATCAGAGTGTCTGGGATGCCATTAAAAGCGGAAATCTGAATGGCCTCACCGAATATTTGAAAACGCCGACTGTCCTTACGGACCTTCATCCGGTTTTCAAATTGTCGGCTCTTTCCTGGGCAACGCTCGCAGGCAACAAGGAAATCGTTGACGTGCTGCTTGAGAAGGGTGCCGATGTGAACTGGCGTTCCGCCGAGGGGCACACGGCCTTGCATGGGGCTGCTTTTTTGGGCCGTTATGACATAGCGGAGCTGCTTCTTGCCAACGGGGCCAACATCAACGCCCGAAGCCTCACTGGAGATCAGCCGATGCACAGTGCATCAACCAATTATGCTGCAGTCGAAACCATTGCCGGACTTCTCGGCATTAAGGTGGAGAAAAAGCAGGTTTTGGAAGGCAGGCCCCGAATCAAAAAGAGGCTCGAAGAATTGGGGGCGCAAGCTGCCAATGCACAACCCGCTCAACAAGGCAGACCCATTGCGCGGGCATTTGCTAAGTTAACGCAAACCCCTGTTTTCAGTCTGGTCTGGTTCCTCTGGTTTCTCGTTTGGTTACTACCTCCTTTTTGTGTCTACGCCGCCGCCGCCGAGCGCTTCGGTTGGAGGATGCGCCCACATCCCCTCACCGTTTCGCAACGCAGCCTCCTCTTGTTGGTTCCCCTCACCGTCGCCCCCGCCTGGTTCATGAAATACGGCAACGGTCACTTCGGGCCGGATACCTCGATGGGCATCATCCCGACGCCCCATGTGCTCGCATACTACGCGCTGTTCTTTGGATTCGGAGTCTTCTATTTCGAATGTGCCGGTTCGAATGGTCAGCTCGCCAACTCCTGGCGTTGGACGCTTCCAGTCAGTCTGCTGGTGGTCTTCCCCTTAGCCCTGGAGTTCGCGACTGGAACATTTGGCTTCCGCGACAGGTTGCTCCCTGCGAGTTGGCATCACGCGGCCAGCGTTGTTTTCCAAGCACTCTACGCGTGGTCCATATCGTTCGCATGCATGGGACTGTTTCGCTCGATCCTTTCGCGAGAAGACAGGTCGCTCCGCTACCTTTCGGACGCCTCGTATTGGATCTATCTTGCGCATTTGCCCTTGGTCATTATTGCGCAGACGGTTATCTGCAACTGGGCAATGCCGGCTTTGGTGAAGTTCTTATTGGCATCTCTGTTTGTCGGCGCCGCCATGCTTTTGACTTACGACAAACTCGTACGCTACACTTTTATCGGCCGCTTTTTAAACGGCAACCACCTCTGGGTCAACACCCCAGAAGGCGAAGCCCTAAGCCGCCATGTGAATTAGACTCCATTCCGTGGCGCGCATTCAGCCATAATTCCCCCCCCGATGAAACACCCCCTCACACTCCTCCCCTATCTTCTGATGGCTGCGCTGCCCCCCGTTGCAACTGCTGGAACGGAGCCCAAAGCGAAAAGCGAGAACGTCGCCTCCGAGGTCGAGGACTTGATCTTGGGGTTCCGCGGGAAATCGAAATACCAAATCGTGGTTCCCGATCCGATGCCAAACGCGGCTGCGGCGGATTCGGTGCGTCGGGCGGCGGAGCTTTTACAGGCGGCATTCAGCGCGAATGGAATCAAACTGGAGGTGAAGAAGGAGTCGGAAGTCGACGTGGCACGGCCCGGATTTTACCTTGGCGCGACAAAGCTTGCCGCAGCAAACGGAGTAGCTGCGAGAGGGCTTACCGGCTGGCAATACGTCCACAAAGCCGTTGGTACTCAAATTATTATCTTGGGTAATGACGAGGCTGACACGCTGGTGGGCAAACGCAACTCAGCCAAAGAGTCTCCCCTGCCTTATGAAGGCACGTTGTTCGGTACCGCTGAGTTTTTGTATCGATTTGTGGGCGCTCGATTTCTTTCCCCCGACGAAACCGGAACCACATTCCTGCCTCGCTCCATTATTCACGTGCCACCGGATCTCAATACGAAGGGAAGCCCGCACTTTGAGGAACACGACATCCGCAACTCCACCGAGCTTTTCTACACCGCGAATCACTGCCGACGATTCACTCGCATCTGGTCAAACTACGGGCATCAACATCCGAGGGCCGTGCCGATGAGCGAGTATGGGAAGACGCATCCCGAGTACTTCATGCTCAGCGGAGCCGTGCGCCAGCCCAAGGTGAATTCCGAGGAGGGGCAGCTTTGCCTCTCGAATCCAGAGGTACGTGAGCTCATTTACAAGCATCTACTGGCGCGCTGCGACGAGGGCTTTGATGTGATCGAAATCGGTCAGGCCGATGGCTTTCGACCCTGCCAGTGCCAAGAATGCGCCGCTCTTTATGGCGTCAAAGTGACGACGGCTCCGGCAGATGGCATCGCCTTCCACAATGATCGCGCATGGGGCGAGAAGCTCTGGATCATGCATCGCGACATGGCGCTGCGACTCATGAAGGATCGACCCGGCAAGAAGCTCATGATGACCTCCTACGGGCCTACGGTTCGTCCTCCGCAGACGTTCACCGAGTTCCCCGAGAACGCCGTCATCGAGATGATGGACTCTAGCGCGGCCTCCTTTGAAGCGTGGAAGCAGATCAAAGTCCCCGGAGGCTACTCTGCCTATCTCTATAACTGGGGTAACTTCCATCTCGTCGGGCTAACACCACTGAACACCATCAGCAAGATCGCGGAACAAAACCGACTGCTGGTCGCGAACAACGTCCACATGGTGCAGGTCAATGGCAGCCCAATGAGTGGGCAGTGGGGACTCGAAGGACCGAACATCTATGCCTATGTGCGACTCGGCATTGATCCCTTTTCAAAGACCGCCGACGAGCTGTTCAACGAATACTTGCAGGCTTCGTTCCGCGAGTGCGAGAACCCCATGCGGCGCTTTTTTCTGAACCTCCAGAAGCGTGCTGAACTCTGGGGAGTGATCGCGTTATATGCCTATCAATCAGGACGCGACCCGCTCTTTGCCTTGGGCACGCTCTACCCTCCGGACGTCGTGAACGCGTTGGAGGAGGATTTGAGCAATGCTGAAAAAAACGTGGTTCTACCCGAGGTGAAGCGGCGGCTGGATATCGTGCGCTATGAGTTTAATTTCCTGAAACACCTCGCTCTGGTGATCCATGCCTACCGCAACCACCAGGCGATGAATGATGCGCATTCGCTCAACCAACTGCTCGATGCCGTGGACGCGCGAAACGCCTTTGTCGCTGGCGTGGTCAATGGGGACGCCAAATATCCAAAGCGGAAAAATCCCGCCTACCTTTATCTCGACGAGACTGGAGTCAAATACGCTGGGCGTTACTTGGACCGCGCTCCGTTTAACTGGGACATCGCGAAAATGCGCGCCAATCCCGCGCAACTCACGCAGCAAAACAAATCACTGGAGATTGCGAAAGTATCCGCACCATTGACACTGGAATCGCCGCTTTGGGCGAACGCCGAGGAACACACGCTCGGCGCCGTGGAGGCCTCAGCGCCGCCCCTGCAAGCGCAGACAACCTTCCGTGTGCTGTGCGACGGCAGCCATCTTTATGTGCGTGTCAGTGGAGAGCAGCCTGCGGCTAAAATGAAGTTCGTGGCGCGTGGACGCGATGCCGAGCTGTGGCTCCAAGAAAGCATTATCGTGAACGTCTCACCCTTCGCAGATCGTAGCCGCTACTTCTACTTTGCCTATGAACCTGAGCCGACCTCCTTCAATGACGCGGAGCACGGATTCATCACCGACTTCCTGCATCCCCGTTACGGCTGGAATGACGAGAGCTGGAATGGCAACTGGACCTTCGAGACCAAGCTCCTGCCCGACAAGAACCGCTGGGAATCCATGGCGGTGATCCCCTTTGAAACCCTCCGCGTGACAGCGCCAAAAAAGGGTGACATGTGGTATCTCAATGTCGGTCGCGTTCACTTCATCGACAGTGCGGAGAAGAAGAACCAACGAGAAAACTCCGTGTGGACAGGCAAGCTCAACGCTTCTCGCATTCCCGGTGATGCTTCCTTCGGCAAGGCAACTTTCAAATAAGCACTCCCAGATGAAACGCATCGCCGCCATCGCCAGCATCGTGTTCCTCATCCAGCTCGGAGCAGCATCGGCACTCGACTACACGCAATTGAACGCTGTGAAGCTGCTGCGCTCCGAGAAGCGCTTCGATGACGCCATTCAAAAACTCGAAGCCATGGCCGCTCAAGCCGCCGACGCTGACGAGAACTTCCACTACCTCGACTTGGCCATCGAGATCGCCTCCGGTTCCTTGAAGAACGCGGAACGCGCCCTCGCACTCGCCGATAAAGTGAAGGACCCCGCACGGCGAGACTATGCCAACCTACGTGTGTTATCCGACTTCAAACGCTACGACGAAGCCCTCGCGCGAGTGCGTGACAAAAGAATCGACGAATGGCCGGTGCGGTGTCGCGGCAACGCCCATGGGATCCTCGCAGATATCTACCGACTCCGGGGCGATGACACAGCCGCGCAAGAGCACCGCTTGAAAGCGATCGCCTCGCCAGGAGCGGAGGCCGTCGTGCGCGGGAATGCGGCCACAGATGCAGCGCAGCTTTACCTTAAGCAAGGCGACGCCCGCAAAGCAGAGGAGATGTTTCGCCAGGCGCTCGCCATCTCCTCTGCCAACTACGCCTGGCGCAACTCGAGCGTCATCGCCCTGTCGCGCCTGCTCATTCAGACTCAACGGCCCACGGAAGCTGTGAAACTGTTTGAAGGCATGGATTTCTCCAAGATCGAGAACACCAACGCCAGAGGCCAGCTCCTTGAAGCCTTCGCCCGCGCCCTCCTCGCCGCCGGCAAGAAAATCAAAGCCATCGAGACCTTTGACACCCTGCTCCAAAGCGGCATCCCCGACGCCTGGAAGGATCGCATCAACAAGGAACTTGATCAGATGGCCGAGGAATTTTAGCGATGAAACTCGCACTCGCACTCGCCGCCCTGCTGCTCGCGTCGCTGCAGGCAGCACAGCCAGACGAATGCGTGGACACCGGCGTCGGCATCGTGGACATCACGCCGACGGAGGAAGTCACGCTGGCGGGGTCGCCTTCGCCGAAACGGACAGCGGAGGTGAAGACTCGGCTCTATGTGCGGGCGCTGGTTTTGTCGACTGGCGGAAAGAAGATCGCGATCGTCACGCTCGACACGCTGAAATATCCCGTCGAGCAGGTGCAGAAGGCGCGCGCTAAAATCGAACAGACCATAGGCATTCCGGCCAGCGATGTTATTATCTGCGCCTCGCACACGCACTTCGGCCCGCTTTGGTCTTACTATAAAGATCAGCTTGCAACGCCGATCTCCGAGGCCGTCGCGCAGGCGGTTCGTGATCTCACCCCATGCACCGTGGGAGTGGCAAAGGGGAAAGCGGATGGCCTCAGCGAATGTCGACGCGTGATTAAAGACGGTCATGCGTGGAACCGCTGGCAATTGAAGCCCGACGAAGCTGAAAAGTATCCAGCCGAAGGCCCATACGATCCTGAGTTCGACGTGCTCGCATTTACCAGCAAGCAAGGGAAGCTCAAGGCAGTGGTCTATAACTACGCTTGCCACGCGACGAGCACGCGCGCGCCGTTCATCTCGGCTGATTATCCGGGCGAGGTAGCGTTACAGGTGGAGAAGCAATTGGGCTTCGACGTGCCGATGTTCTTCCTCACCGGCGCTTGTGGTGACGTGAACTCCGTCGTCAGCCTGCGGCACGGTTTCATCGGTGAAAAGCTTGGCAGCGAAATCGTGCGTTGCCTTGGCCAGCTCGAACCCATCGCCAAACCCACGCTCTCGATGGAAGCTCGTGAGTTCGCGATACCGGGTCGCGAACACCCAGAATTCAAGGAAGCTGAGATCACCCGCAACTGGCCCTCACAGCTTGAGCACTACCGAAAAGCATTCGACGAAATGAAGAAGCGAGAGAAGCCGACCTATCCCTGCTTCGTGACCGGCATTTGCATCGGCGACGACTTCGCCATCGTGACGAACGCGAATGAAATCTTCTGTAGTATCGGCCTGAGCATCAAGCAGCACTCGCCCTTCAAGCACACGATGGTCGCCGAACAAACCAACGGCGCACACGGCTACGTTCCCACGGCAAAGGCATTCGAGAACGGCAGCTACGAGACTTGGTTCGGCGAGCACTCCTATCTCAGCACGAAGGCTGGTGAGATTATCGAACGCGAGTCATTGGACATTTTGAACAAGCTGAAACATGAAAACTAATAGCCCCATCTCCTTGAAAACTGTCTGCGCTTTGATCGCTGCATTGGCTTTCATAGCTCCATCTGTGTTTGCCAAAGATGACGCAGGCACGCGCGTAGAGCTAAAGGCAGGCTTCGCGCAGGTGGACATCACGCCACCGATTGGTGGCATCATTACCGGACCCATGGGGCCCACTAGCACAGGCACGGATGATCCATTGAAGGCGCAGTGATTCCATTAGAAGTTCTGCACCAGGTGGCCTCGATGGCCTCAGGGGGAATGGATACACCTCCTCACAATGGAGTAGTGATCACGCTGCTTGCTGTGACTGGGTTCACCCTCAGGGTGGCGTACCGCGTATTTTTGTCATTACTCGCATAGAGACAGCCACAGTCTTTTTGGTGTTCGGCCTTTTTTTATGGCGACCGGCATCGTGTGAATCAAGTCGGGCTTCTTTGCTCCGCAGTGAACTGTTTTCACTTTTCTAAAAGGCGATTGGTGAGATGGTCTAACCCTCCCATGAGCATTGAAATCAATTTCGAAGGAAAAACCGCACTGATCACCGGAGCGTCCCAAGGAATTGGCGCGCAAATGGCCCGAACCTTTCATCGGGCTGGAGCCACAGTTGTTTTGAACCATCCCGATCACGGGGATACAGGCGCCAATGCGTCGGCGTTGTGCGCTGCATTAAATGCGGAGCGTGCGGAGAGTGCGTTCGTTGCCGTGGCAAACGTGGCGGATCCCGCTGCCGTGCAGTCGATGATGAGTGATGTTGCGCAAAGGTGCGGGGGTATTGATTTTTTAATCAACAATGCGGCGATCATCAGAGATCGCACGGTTTCAAAAATGACTCTTGAAGAGTGGGATGCGGTTATTTCCGTGAACTTGTCAGGGGTGTTTCACTGCTGCAAGTTCGGGCTCGAAAAGATGCGGGACGGCGGTGCGATCGTGAGTTTGGGGAGCATTGCCGCGATCCAGGGTTTTTATGGTCAAGCGAATTACGCTGCGGCAAAGGCTGGAGTCCTCGCAATGATGCGCGTACTCAGCCGGGAGGGGGCGCGGCGTGGAATCCGCGCCAATGCGATAGCGCCCGGGGTGATTGAGACGGCGATGGCGGCGACGATTCCGGAAAACGTCCGCGTGGAAATGCTCAAGAATGTTCCTTTAGCGAGGTTTGGTGAACCGGCAGATGTCGCGAATGCCGCGTTGTTTTTGTGCTCACCACTGGCTGCATATATCACGGGCCAGACGCTCGAAGTCAACGGAGGGTGGCGGGGATGAGGGGGGCGGCGCGAATCCTTAGTGCAGAGGAGGCGGTCGCAGCCATCGCCTCTGGGGCGACGGTTGCGGTAGGGGGATTCGTGGGGGCGGGCCATCCAGAGGCCCTTTCGAGGGCGCTGGAAGCGCGGTTTCTGGGATGTGGATTTCCCAGAGACTTGACTCTTGTTTATGCGGCGGGGCAGGGAGACCGGGGGGAGCGGGGGTTGAATCATTTTGCACATGAGGGGCTTCTGAAGCGCGTTGTGGGCGGACACTGGAATCTCGCCCCGAGACTGGGAGAGCTGGCGCTTGAAAATAAGATTGAGGCGTACAATCTGCCACAAGGGGTTATTTGTGTTCTCTATCGCGAGATCGCGGCGAAACGCCCCGGCGTTTTCACAAAAACCGGGCTGCACACGTTCATCGATCCGGTGCAAACGGGGGGGCGTTTAAATGAGCGCACCACGGAGCCTTTGGTGGAGAGAATCATTTTGGACGGGGAACTTTGGCTTCGCTACCGGACGTTTCCCATCCATGTGGCGTTGATTCGGGCGACGAGTGCGGATTCTCAGGGCAACCTCTCGATGGAGAGGGAGGGTCTTATCGGAGATGTGCTTCCCATAGCTCAAGCGGCTAAAAATCACGGTGGCATTGTGATCGCACAAGTGGAGCGGATCGTAGACCGCATTCACGATCCCAAGTCTGTGTGTGTTCCTGGGATATTAGTCGACAGCATTACGGTGGCCGATCAGTCGTTCCATGCGCAAACCTATGGGGAGCAGTTTAATGAAAACTACGTGTCCGCTCCGATCAAGGGCGCGACACTGGAGGCGATGCTGTTTTCGGAGCGCAAAATTATCGGTCGGCGTGCGTTGAATGAGGTGCGTGGAGGCGAGGTGGTAAATCTCGGAATCGGCCTGCCAGAGGCAGTTGCTTCTGTCGCTGCGGAGACTGGCCGTTTAGAGGAGTTTACTCTCACTTTGGAGAGCGGCCCCATTGGAGGAGTGCCGGCCTCAGGCCTGAGTTTTGGCTGCAGTCATTTTCCTGAGGCGGTCATTGATCAACCAGCCCAGTTTGATTTTTATGATGGAGGCGGTCTGGATATTGCCGTGCTTGGCGCCGTGGAAGTGGATGCAGAGGGGAGTGTGAATGTGAGTTCCTTTGCCGGGCGCATCGCAGGCGTGGGTGGGTTTGTGAACATTGCGCAAAACACTCGCCGGCTTGTGTTTTGCTGCACATTTACGGCCGGAGATCTGGAGGTTGAAGTAAGGGAGCGCCAGTTGCGGATTCTCAAAGAGGGCAAACACGCAAAATTTGTGCAGCGTGTCGGGCAGGTTTGTTTCCACGGTCCCACGGCTGCCGCCAATGGACAGCAGGTTCTATACGTCACGGAACGCGCTGTCTTTGAATTGACCAAAACAGGACTCGCCCTGCGTGAAGTTGCGCCGGGCATTGATCCGGCCAAAGACATTCTGGCTCAAATGCGTTTTGTTCCGTGCACTAAGCACTGGTGTTTTATGCCCTCCGATTGTTTTATCAATTCATGAAATATCCATCCCCCGTTTATATTGCAGCTGGCCTGCGTTCCCCTGTAGGTCGCTTTGGAGGCGGATTGAAGTCATTGGGGGCCACGGATTTGGCTCTCCAGGTTGCCGAAGCGCTGGTACCCGAACGTCTGAGGGGTGCGGTGGATCAGGTGATTCTTGGCCAGGTGCTCCAAGCGGCCGCCGGCATGAACGTGGCCCGACAGCTGGGGTTGCGGCTCGGTCTTCCTCAGAGTGCTCCGGCGTTCACGGTCAATATGGCGTGTGCTTCCGGACTCAAAGCAGTGGCGCTTGGGGTCGAAAGCATTGTCCAAGGGGAGTCTCGGCTTGTTCTTGCTGGAGGCGTGGAGTCGATGAGTCGCGCTCCGTATTATGCCACGGATCTGCGCTGGGGAAAAAAATTTGGCGATAGCATCATGATCGATGCAATTCAGGCTGACGGGATTAGCGACCCGGTTTTGCAGGTGGGCATGGGGGAGACTGCCGAGAGGATTGGTGACCTCTTGGGAATCACCCGCGCGGAACAGGATGCATTCGCTCTTTTGAGCCAGCAGAGGGCGGTGGCGGCGCGTTCTGATTTTGAGAGAGAAACGGTTGGTATTAAAACTCGCGAGGCAGAGGTTCTCTTTGACGAACATCCAAGGGCGGACACTACGCTCGAAAAGTTGGCGAAACTCAGTCCGGCTTTTCGAAAGAACGGCACAGTCACGGCGGGGAATTCTTCTGGGATTAATGACGGCGCGGCTCTTTTGCTTATTGTGAACGGTTCTGGTATCGAGGAGCACTCTCTTGAGGCGCGTGCCCGGATTGTCGGGTCAACTTCCGTAGGATGCGCCCCTGCGACGATGGGACTTGGACCGGTCGGCGCCATACAGAAATTGTGCGTGGAAGTGGGATGGAAATTGGAAGAGGTGGATGCGTTTGAGCTTAATGAAGCGTTCGCTGTGCAGGTGCTGGGATGTGCGAAGTTGTTGTCTTTGGCGCCAGAGCGGCTCAATCAGAGAGGGGGCGGCATTGCTCTTGGACACCCGATTGGTTGCAGCGGGGCGCGGGTGCTTGTGACGCTTCTTCATCTAATGGAAGACAGGAATCTTCGCCGTGGAATTGCCTCATTGTGCGTGGGGGGCGGAATGGGGATTGCGATGGCGATTGAACGCTACTGATGGTCGCAGCTCTCTGGTGGTCCGTGACGACAGAATGTCTTTTTATCACTTTGCCGTGGACGGCGGTGAGGCGGAACTGGCGCCCCGGTACGCCCAGTGATCAATGCCGTAGTCCACAAATTCCTGGACTGCGGCAACCTTGAACGCGGCTTCGCACGCATTCATTGCGCCGCGTGTGGGCTCGATGCGCTGCTCGCTTTCTCCTGCAAAAGCCGCTGGTTCTGCCCCTGCTGTCATCAGAAAAATGTCCTCACCTCCGCCGAGTTCCTCGTTGCCAGAGTCCTGGCTCCAGTCCACCACAGGCATTATGTCCTCGCCTTGCCAAAAATGCTGCGCCCCTATTTTCAGCGACATCGTGTTTTGCTCAAACACCTTTGCACAGCCGCTCACGAAAGCCTTTCCATTTATCTGCGCGCTGCTTTGGAAAATCAAAAAGCGCACCCAGCAA
>Ga0114971_10001532_pt1 | contig 15747 bp, 18 predicted proteins | sample M_140625_MF_Meta_FD_87320 | JGI IMG/M metagenome (GOLD analysis project Ga0114971, IMG submission 87320) | Freshwater microbial communities from Lake Montjoie, Canada to study carbon cycling - M_140625_MF_MetaG | ecosystem: Environmental > Aquatic > Freshwater > Lake | place: Lake Montjoie...
TATCTTTTGAAAAATTGAAATATTTTATATTAGACCCTTAAATAATCAAAATATATCTCTAATCAACCAATATGTCTGATTTGGTAAATTATGATAATTTAACTATCGGTAAAGAATATAAATGTAAGCATGAACACTTACCTACACAGGTATTAAAGATTATGGGAATTTTAACATTTGGTGATTACAAGTTTATCCGTACTAATAGATCAGAATATACATATCAAGTATATCCTAATCAAAAAGTTGAATTTTATGAAAAGACTATGTATAATAATGAATATAATTGTAAGATAATAGAACCATATATAAAATGTCCTATATCATTTGAAGATATTGAAGATGGTGATGATATATCTATCATAGATGATAGATATATATTTAGTAAAGAAAATTTAGATAAATGTTTAGCAAATAAATTTGTAAATCCATTTACAAATGTACCAATTACACAATCACAGGTTAAACATTATGTTGCATTTACTTTTCCATAAATATTTAGAAGAGCTATTTTTTATTTTTCTTTATATAAAGTATATAAATGTCAAGAATACAAAGAGTTGTAGAAAGATTAGATAACCCTGCAATACCCGAAATGCCCCCAATGCCCGAAATGCCTACCATGACCGAAATGCCTACCATGACCGAAATGCCCCCCAGGCGTGAAATGTCACGTATGAGTAATTTACCAATGTGCACACTTAAATCAACTGATAGTTGCCCTGTTGGTTTTAAAAACAGTAACGCGTGCATTGGAATTAATTCCACTGATGATAATAATAGTTATTGCACATTAGATATGAGCAATATTCCACAAATGGAATCCTCATAAATAAATAAATATATATATATTTATTTATTTTCCAGATATATCAAACCTCATACATAAAATTCTTTCATTTTCATTATTAAACCATTCATTAGTAATAATAGTAATACCTGAGAAATCAACAGGAATAGTTCCTTTACTTTCAGATGACATATGATTTGATAAAGGACATGTTATATTACTCTTAGATACTTCAGTACATAAATCATCTACTGTTGGGGCTAATGGTAAATAATTATATTTTACACTATATTTAGATGTTCCAGCTGTAACTTCTTTTTTAAAGTCTGCATTTAAATATAATATGTAATCAGTTTCAGGTAATTTAGGATCTACATCTATTACAACATTTTGAGCAATATCTGCGGATGTACCGCATGATTTATACGAGAATAAACTAACTGCATAAACTGAAAATATACTTGTAAATAATTTAAGTAAAGAAAGCATTATATAATATAATATATTATAAATTTTCGTTTAATTAATAAATAATTTAGGTGTAATAAAAGTATATGCTAAAATATATTGTTGGATTATTAGCTTTATTTACTACAAATGCAAATTACGAATCAAAACAAATAGCAAATGTATACGGTAATGTATTAACTACTAGTAATAGTCCAAATGGATGCATCTCTTTTTCTGTTGGTCCAGGAACTGGATGCGCATGGATGTGTAACTATTGCGAAAATCAATTAGGATCAACTAATTATTATTTTACAAATGGTGTATGTTCATATCAATCAGGTGGATGTGTAGGTAATCCTCAAGCTGGTGTTACTTATACATGCTGTTCCAATTAGTAAAAATTGAAAAATTGAAAAATTATAATATTAATAATATTATAATTATTTAAAATATAAAATACTCAAAATGACGTCGCTTATTGTAGTTGATATGCAATATGATTTTATGCCCGGTGGTTCTCTAGCTGTTAATGAGGGAGATATTATTGTTCCAATTGTTAATGAAATTTATAACTATCTTTCTAGTTCAATTACTGTTTTTACACAAGATTTTCACCCAAGTAATCATGTGTCTTTCCATATTAATAATCCAGGATCAACTATCTATAAGCCATGGGTATTAGATAGTGGAGTTTCACAAGTGATGTGGCCTGTACACTGTGTTCAAGGATCAGATGGTGCCAAATTGCATTCAGCTCTAAATATTAAACCAACTGATAAGATATTTCAGAAAGGTACTAAACAAAATTGTGATAGTTATAGTGGATTTGGATCTCCAAATATGATTGATGAAAATACTGGACTTCTTGATTATTTGCATTCAGTGTCGATTAAAAGTGTTGTGGTTGTTGGATTAGCAACTGATTATTGCGTGAAAGCAACTGCACTCCATGCAAAACAATATGGATTTCAAGTATATTTAGTATTAAGTGCATGCCGAGGTGTTGATGTTGATTCAACAAATAAATCAATTAATGAAATGAAAGCAGCTGGTGTTGTTATTGTAAATGATCTAGAACATCTTAAAACATTAATTTAGTTTTTAACCATTCTAATATTGCTAATATTTCAGAATATTCAGGGATATCATCATAGTTAGTTGATAATAAATTTAAACTTTGACCAAGATTATTGCTATATATTTTTTTTATTTTTTGACATTCAACTAAATTTTGCGGTAAATCTATTTCTTTTTCATTAAATTGTATTGCTAATACTTGGATAATATTATATAAACCACCTATAGAATATTTTATGTATTGTTCTAACGGTACTGATTTTATACCTTGACCATCTCTAATATATTCAGGTATATAAGTAGAAGGAAATCTAATAGATGTAACTTTATTATTATATATCACAAATTTATTATTTAAATTATCAATATGTTGTATGGTGTCTATATCATAATCAATTAATATTACATCCATTTTTGCATCATCATCCCAACCAACATTTCCTATTTTATAATCGGCATGAAACGATTTATTATTAACTAAATCACGTAACATAACTAGATTATTATATAAAAATGTATATTTTTGCATGTTTGATAATCCAATAACATAATATTTGTCATTAAAGGATGGTGTTTTATATACCTTAGTTATTATATGATCAAAATTATATTTTTTTTGTGTATTAGGGATAAATTGATACGTATCTAATTTCATATTATTATTACTGGTATAATTAAATTTTTCATCTATAATTACAAGTTCACCATAATAAAATATATTAATTAAATATTTATCGTATAATTTGTATTCATTTCTAATTTTTTCATTATAAACCATATGTTTATCAGATAATCCTAAATCTCTGGTATACAATCTTAATATATAATTAGTAGTATCAGTTTTATTATTATTATTTTTTAATTGATATACTGCAGTAAATGTACCACGTCCTAATATAGGTTCATCTATTTTTCCTTGATTATTAGGTACAAACAAAAAATCGATATTTGAATTATTTTTATCTCTTATTCCCAACATATTTGTTTTTTTCCAATTTTTTGTGATAAGAGGCCAAATGTTTGTAGAATCACCTGCAATTTGAGGACTGTATAATTCTAAATTAGTTTCAATTCCTTTAACATCATAATTACCGCCTAATAATTTATTTTTTATATAGTATTTATTTAATTTGTTTAAATTTGACATATATATTAATATTTTAGATTAATATTTTAGATAATAAATATATGAATGTTGAATTAAAAATAAGATTTATCAAGATGTTAGATATCGGATATATTACTGTTTTATATTTTGTATCAGCAATAATTGTTGGAAAAATATTTAATTATATGTTTGGCACTTATTTACCTGATCAAGATACAGGTAAATCAACATTTAGAATTGCAATTGAATTGTGTGCTATTATATGGTTAATAGGTGTGTCAACATATATAATTCGTAATATTATTGAAATTTTACCAAATCCATTTGAAAATATACTTGACTCACACCATAAAAAATTAAAAGAATTAAGTACTTCTACCGTATATACATTAATTTTATATCAATGTTTATCATTATTTAGAGGTAAATTAAACACTTTCTTGGTTAGAACATTTTAATTATTTTATATTATATATAATAATTATATGCCTGAAATAAATGAAGTTAGACAATATGCTAAATTTTTACTATCAAAATTAAAGAATACAAATATATTGGAGGTTAATATACTAAACGGTCGGTATAAAAAACATGGGCCTTTTCATGGTTATGATAAATTAAAAAGTAATATTCCTATTAAATTATTAGACGTTAAAACCAAGGGAAAGTTTTTATATATGGTATTTAAAGCACATAGTGATAAAACATTATATTTATTCAGTACACTTGGATTATCAGGTGGGTGGATTTATAAAAAGAATGGTGAAAATAGTAAATTTGATCATCCTACCATTTTAGAATATTTAGATAAAAAGAGTGTTGATTCATATATGTCTACCTCTATAAAACATTTGAATGTAGAATTTAAAACAAGTCATGGATCAATGTATTTTTATGATACGCTTTCATTTGGTACATTAAAAGTAATAGATAATGAAGATGAATTAAATAAAAAATTAAATGTCATTGGACCAGATATAATGGATATTGATTATAATGTATTTCATGAACAGATTAATAAAAAGAAAAATTTGACTAAGGTTATTGGAATTGTTTTAATGGATCAAAAAACAATTTCAGGTGTTGGTAATTATTTAAGAGCAGATATTTTGTGGATGTGTAAAATTTCACCATTTAGAAAAGTAAATATGTTATCTGATGATGAATTGAAATTAATTTTTCATAATGCAAAAGTCTTAACCTGGGGTCAATTCGATAAAAAACAAGCAATTCGATCTAAAATTATATCAAAAAAAGATAAATTACCAGCAGATTATGATAGAGATTTTTTTGTATATTATGAGGATGAGGACATATATGGCAACAAAGTAAGTAAGGAAGAGTTGTACGAGGGCAGCCAAAAGAGATTTATATATTGGGTAAAATCTTATCAAACGTAGTTTAGAGAAGATTTTAGAATTATCAATTGTGAACTCGAAGAGTTTAAAATTAGATAATTCTGTATTTAAGAATTATCAAACGTAGTTTAGATAATTCTGTATAAACGTAGTGTAAAATCTTATCAAACGTAGTTTAGAGAAGATTTTAGAATTATTGAAATTAATTTATTATATAAATAAATTAATTTAATTACATAATAAAAATGGAAAATACAGATGAACAACAGTATTTGTTATTAATAAATAAAATTCTTGAATCTGGTGAACTAAGACAATCTAGAAACAGTATTACCAAAAGTATTTTTGGTGAGAAACTAGAATTTAATATATCTGAAAGTATACCATTTATTACTACAAAAAAATTAGCATGGAAAACAGTAATTAAAGAATTACTTTGGTTTTTATCTGGTTCTACTGATAATCAAACACTTTTAGATCAAAATGTTAACATATGGGTAGGTAATGCTTCTCGTGAATATATGGATTCAATTGGTTTTAATAATAGACAAGTTAATGATTTAGGGCCAGTATATGGCCATCAATGGAGACATTTTAATGCAGAGTACAAAGATAATCACACTGATTATAGTAACCAAGGTGTTGATCAAATTAAACAAGTACTACATTTACTTAAAAATGATCCAATGTCGCGAAGAATAATTTTATCGGCATGGAATCCATGCCAAATAAATGAAATGAACTTACCACCGTGTCATTTACTAGCGCAATTTTATGTTAATAGTTCAAATGAATTAACATGTATGATGTATCAAAGATCAGCAGATGTAGGATTAGGATTACCATTTAATATAGCTAGTTATGCAGTATTAACATATATATTAGCAAAGTTATCAAATTTAAAACCTAAAAAATTAATTGTTACAATTGGTGATGCTCATATATATGAAAATCATATAGAAATATTAAAAGAACAAATAACGAGACAACCATTTGATTTTCCAATATTAACAATAAATCCAAATAAAAAATATATAAATGTAGAAGACTTTACAATAGATGATTTTATTCTTGAGAATTATCATTATCATGATATTTTAAAAATGACAATGATTGCATAAAAATATATATTTATATTATATGAATAATAATCAACAACAACCAATTCAAGAAAAAAAATTAACTATTGCAAAAAAAGTTAAATATTCATTTTATTCAGCGTTAATATTCTTTTTTGTATCATCTCCAATGTTATATCAATTGACACAAAGAATAAACGGTCACTTTATTACTGTATCTGATCCAGCTGGTTGCCCTAGTAATTCAGGTTTAATGTTACATACATGTGTCTTTTTCATAATTATATTTATCGTAATGTGTATTGATTAATTTTATTTTATATATATAAAATAAAATTTTAATTTAACAAAAATAAATATTTATTGTTATTCAAAGTTCCCACCATTTCATCTCTAATATTTAATAAATCACTATCTTTTGAATCAACTAAAAGAGGAATTTCATTATTTAAAAAATCAATATAATTATTTAACTCTAAATATGCTTCACCATCAGATAATTTACTTAATCTAATCATAGTTTCTGGAAATGTGTCAGGGCGGCCGTATTTACCAAAAAATGTTTCTAAAAATTTATCAATTAAATCATCAAATGTATCTACTAATGTACCTACAGCAACATGGCGAGGATATTTATATGTAGTTAAATGATATAAATAAAGATTATTTCTTAATCCAAAGAAAAATCCAATTAATTTACTTTTAGCTTCTTCGTGCATATACATTATGAGTATATTTATTTTTTCTTCTTTGATTCTTTTTGAAGATGTGATATTACATGTTTATCTAAATTATGTTGATTATGTGCTCTAACTGTACATCCTGGATATGTACAATCATATAATATTTTTCCACTAGATATTTGTTTAATACTAGTTTCTATATTATTATCTTGTTCACGTACTCGTTTCATTTTATTAGATATAAATGTATTAGGTTGTAATATTTATATTTAATTTTTCACTTTTTATTTTTTATATTATTAATATATAGATTATAATGAATTTAAATTTTAGTCTTACTATGATAGATGAAATTAGTATGATATTTTTTTGGGTAGGATCAACCGGTATTATAGAGAAAATGATAAATTATCCAGGTATTAAACCATCAAAAATATATATTTATATGTTACTCTTATTACTTGCACTTTTTATTAAAATAAAATAAATTATTTAAATCCGTATCCTTTACCGCCAAATACATTTTTTTTGATAGGTAACATTGATGAAAAATCGTCGTCATCATCCGGTTTAATTACCTCCGGTTTAATTACCTCCGGTTTAATTACCTCCGGTTTAATTACCTCCGGTTTAACTTGCTCTTGATTTTCTATATCAACTTCTAATTCAACACCTCTTATATAAATAGGTTGATTCTTCTTATTTTTTTCAGAATTGATATATGTTTCTAGAATTTCAACTTCAAGTGGAATTGAATCTACATTAATTAATATCGTAGTATTTTCTATTAAACATGAATATTTTTCAAATCCATTTCTTAATGAAGTAACAGGATCATCTAAATACGCATAAAAGTCACCCTTAGGTTTTATTTTTATACGATTACCTGGTTTAGGAAAAACTTGCATATAATTAACAAGATCATCGTCTTGATAATTAAAATGATTATATATCCACAAAGGGATATACATTATATTTGGATCATCGTTATGAGAATCAATAATATCTACATATATTTTTTTATTTTTATAGTATAATCCAATAATAGCAGCATTACCTCTTGCATCTTTATTTATTATTTCATGAAATAAACTATTGGAAATAATTACACTATTTGATGCATTATGTATATCTATTTGTTCATCTGATAATGAAGAATTTAATGCAAAAGTTTTAAATTTTAATACTTCCATTTGTATAATATATAGTATGTATTGTCTATATTATATTGATATATAATTTCATTTTTTAGAAAATTGAAATTTTAATATTTATTTGCTAGTATACAGTATTGTATCTACTATAATATGACTGATCATTTTTCTGGGGCAGGATTAACCCTAATTCTAAATGATAATAATAATTATTCTGTTCTAATGGCAAAAAGTAATAGTATTAAAGAATATAAAAGATATGTATGGCTTTTTCCAGGAGGAAGAAGAAATGGTACCGAATTACCATATCAAACGGCATATCGAGAATTTCTAGAAGAAGTATTTAATGTAATAGTTCCAGATGAAATAGTTAATGAAATAATTGATCTTGTCAAAATAAATAAAAATTTATATCCAATTGATACACCGATTATATGTAATAACTCAAAATCATCACACACCTTTATTCAATCATCAGATGCAATTACTATATTTGTAGATGTTCTTAAAAAACATAATATCAAAAGTGATGTATTTCCATTCGGATATAACTCATTGTATGATTCTAATGGAAAAGTAAATATATATCAGTTTTGTGCGCAACGAAGATATATAAATGAAGAATCATTACCTGAAAAAAATGAGTTGGTATTTATTACAATGATACCTTTAAAAAATCTAATTCATTCGATATATAGAACACCTAAACATAGAGATGTATTTCATTACCACGGGGAAAATCTAAAAATTCACGTACCATCTTCTATAAAACATATTGATGTATATTTTAAAGAAAAAGAAGAACAAATACTATCAAATATTCTTTTATCATCATGTAAAATTTAGTCAACAATGTATTTGTTTAGTTTATTATATTTAATTACTTTTTCATAATATTCTTTATCTACATAATCAACCATCTCTTCTTTTAATAGTTGAGCAATTAATCCTTTTGCAGGTGCAATTAATTTTGGATCAGATGGTTGATTAATTGAAGATTCTCCAATACTCTTTAAAAATAAACTCTTGGTTAATCTTACAGTTAATCCATATGATTTATTACTTATGTATGGATCTGAATGATAATATAATGGTACAATATTTGATCCAAAACTTGTTTTTCTAATATATTTATGGTATAACCACATCAGTAGTAAAGTAATTAATAATGTTATAGGTGTCATAACAAATATAGAAAACAGTTGTGACATTCCAAAACTCTGTATAATAGTAACTTGAATATCTGGTTGGACGTCTGCTGAAAATAACAATAAATAATTAATGGTCCATAATAAATATATTACACACCCAATAAAACTTATCATGCTAATACTTGTATGAAACGGTAAATAATATGTATACCAACATTTAGAATGCAATGGTATGTCTTTAATTTTAGTAATTTCTTTATTGATTCTATCTTTAAATAATTCATCTTTATCTTGAACAGTATTTTTAGTTCTTTTTCTACAAAAACAAAAACAAATGTACCTAAATATATAATTTACTAAAATATTTGTAATTATATTTTCTTCATCATTATCATTTTCAATAATATCAGATGTATTATTATTTATACTTTTTTTGTTATAATATACTTCTTCAAATATAATAATTTTTTTAATTTCTCGATAAATAAATGGATATCTCCAAGCAAATTCAGCTTTACCTGAAATTAGTAATACTCTCATAATAAAATTCAAAAATGGAACATTTATTAATGATGTTATAACTGATAATGTAAAAGACATAATTGTCGATGATTCTGCAACTGCACCAGATAATTCATGTGTATATCCATATAAAAATGCTGTCATAAATAATGTATGTGATATTAAAGTAAATATAAAAAATACTCTAAATATTCTTGGTGATTGTGGATCATATTTAAATAATATAGATATATAATTATGTTGATATATTAATCGTTTCCACCATAAACGAACTATAGTATATATACTTGAAAATATTTTTCTCGAAGTAGATTCACTTGTATCACTAGATGTTGGTAAAGTATCTGATTCAATTCCCATTTGTTTATTTTCTAATTCTTCATCAACTAATATTTGAATATATTCAATTATTTCTTTTTTATTTTTAAATTTATTAATATCAAGATTATTATATATATTATTAATTAATCTATATTTGTAAATTTTATATTCATTATATTCATCAAATTCATCAATTTCATCATTAATATAACATTTATCAATATAAAATTGTTTAATTTCTTTTTTAAATTTTATAATATCAAAATTTTGTTTTAATGAATTTAGATATTGTTCACCATTTTTAATATCTAATCTTTGTAATCCTATACCAATTAATATCATTATTAAAAAATAACATCCATAGAATATATAATAATTTTTATATTTTATTAATCCTTCTAATGAATATACATTACCCGCATTTTTAAAGATATCCTCATTCATTTTTATAATTCTTTCAAATCTTAAAACAAAATCTGTCATATGATTACATGAGCATTCAATATTATTATCTGTTAGAGTAATAACACAACCATCAGAATTCCAACTTGAACTTGTATAATTCCAATAAGAACATTTTAATGTCATATTTGGTGGTATAACTATATTAGAAATTACCCAACTAAGTACTACTGGATTTGTTAAATTATTTATATTTTGATCTACACCCTTATTACTTACTGATACAGACATTATATTGCTCAATGTTGTTTCATTGCTAAAAGTTGTTGTATTTGACCATGAAATAGCAACAACTGCTGAATTAGGTGGTAAATGTTGTATTACAGGAATATTTATATTATATGAATTTGATGATACTTGAATAGTTGTATTCTTTATAGGTACTAGTGCTCCTTCAAAATTAGTACTAATAAATGAAATAGGTTCAGATATTACACCACCTATTTTTTTTAACACATTCATTGTATCTGCTATACCAACTGATGGAATTGTATCAATTATTGTTACTGCACGCGTAGGTGGTAATATTCTATCATTGGATAGTAATTCATTTAAATAGTTATTAATTTGAACTATAATTGGTAAGGAGGGTTCACTATTACTGGCTGAACTTGTTACACTAGGACTGGATGAACTTGTTGGATTAGGTGTGACTGATGATAATTCACTATTACTAGCTGAACTTGTTGGATTAGGTGTGACGGAAGATAATTCACTACTACTTAAACTAGGATTAGGTGTGACTGAAGTTACTTCACTATTACTTGCTGAACTTGATGTACTAAGACTAGGTGAGACAACAGATGATTCACTATTACTTAAGCTAGGATTAGGTGTGACTGAAGATAATTCACTATTACTGGCTGTACTTGTTGTACTAGGATTAGGTGTGACTGAAGATAATTTACTATTACTGGCGGAACTTGAACTTGTTGTACTTGAATTGGGTGAGATGACAGATAATTCACTGTTACTGGCTGTACTTGTTGTACTAGAATTAGGTGATACACTATCACTGGCGGAACTTGAACTTGTTGTACTAAGATTAGGTGAGACTGAAGATAATTCACTATTACTGACTGAACTTGAACTTGTTGTACTATGAGTGAGTGAAGATAATTCACTATTACTTGCTGAACTCGAACTTGTTGTACTATGAGTGAGTGAAGATAATTCACTATTACTGGCGGAACTTGAACTTGTTGTACTATGAGTGAATGAAGATAATTCACTATTACTTGCTGAACTTGAACTTGTTGTACTATGAGTGAGTGAAGATAATTCACTATTACTTGCTGAACTCGAACTTGTTGTACTATGAGTGAGTGAAGATAGCTCACTATTACTTACTGAACTCGAACTTGAAGATAATTTACTATTACTGGCTGAACTTGTTGTACTAGAATTAGGTGTTACTGAAGATAATTCACTATTACTGACTGAACTTGTACTTGTTAAACTAGGATTAGGTGTTACTGAAGATAATTCACTATTACTGACTGAACTTGAACTCGAACTTGAAGATAATTTACTATTACTTAAACTAGGATTAGGTGAGATTGAAGATAATACACTATTACTTAAACTAGGATTAGGTGTTACTGAAGATAATTCACTATTACTGACTGAACTTGAACTTGAAGATAATTTACTATTACTTAAACTAGGATTAGATGATACACTATTACTGGCTGAACTTGTTGTACTAGGATTAGGTGTGACTGAAGATAATTCACTACTAGTTAAACTAGGATTAGGTGAGTTTGATGTACTTTTAGTATTAAAGATAGATTTAGAGTTACTAGATGAGACTGAAGATAATGCACTATTATTTGATGTCCTTGAACTTGTTAGACTAGAATTAGGTGAACGGGAATCAATATTGGATTTAGTATTTATAGTTGTTAATGTTGGCAAAGCACTTGCAGATGGTGTAGAGGTAGCGCGAACTGTGATAGTTGGAGGAAATACTTCATCATATATTATAAATGATTTCCACAAGGTATGTGGATAATATCCACCATTATAACTAGCCATTGCACTAGCTTTAGGAGTTATAAAACAGTTGGGGCATACTGTTGTATATATATTAGGAGAATTTAATGGAATACTTGCACATGCATAATTAACACTAATACCACCACACAATATATTTTGCGAACATGTAATCATACATTGATTAATTGTAAGAGATCCCAAATTACTAATTTGAACATTCCAATATACATTACCGTAATCAGTCCAATTTCCTGAATAAAAGACGGTTGCAGATGCCGATGAAGATGAGGAGCTAGTTTTAGAACCAATTAGACTTTGAGTTGATTTTATTGAAATAGCTGATGTTTTACTTATAGATGTAGAACCAGTATTAGAATTTGATTTAATTGGACTTTCACTAGGTTCCGGGGATACACTTGCTGAATTAGATCTAACACTTGTTTTACTAGGATGAGGTGAATTAGTTAATGATGCAGATTGTGAGGAAGAACTACTAACAGAAATTGATTTCTTTGAACTTTGACTAGGTCTAGATGATACACTTATAGAATTTGATTGTATGGAACTTTCACTAGGTAAAGCAGTATTAGAAGGACCCATTGGAGAAATAATGAGAGAATATATAGTTTGTCCTGCATTACAATTACCATTTAATGGTCCAACACTTAGTTCAATACTAGATACACCATATACATTAAAATAATTACTATATACTGATCCCGAACTGGGTGAATATAATGAATTACCATTCACAATTAAAGAAGGTACTACACTAGTTGTTCCGGGTGATAACGATATAAAAATAGTTATATTACTATAACATGAACCTGGATTAATCCATTTTATAACTGGAGCAATATTACCATATGATGGAGTACCACATGATGTAGCTCCATTAGGCATTATCATATTATTAGAAACAGAAGCATATGATCCGGAATTATATGACCAAACTGTTTTACCATTACTATATTGAGTTGATTGATAATGTAAAAATTGAGTAAATGCACCACCATTATAATATCCGTAATACCATCCGTTTGAACCTTGTGTTCCTGAAAAATCATTTAATGCATTATATGTTCTATATGCACATGATGAACTTGTTGTACTAGATACTGTACTTGATACTGTACTTGATACTGTACTAGTACTTGATACTGTACTTGATACTGTACTTATACTAGATGATGTACTGGATGATATATTAAATAATAATGTAAAATAAAATAATAATCTTTTGTACATAAAATATAAAAATATAAATGTTAAATGTATATTTTTATAGGCTGCATTTCATAAAGCTGCTAAAATTACACATCCCTATTTTATAGGGCTGCTATAACCACAACCTCAATTTGCCATTTAGGATTAGGGAATTTTACATTACAAATAGTTGCTCTAGTGGGCGCACATCCATCTGGAATCCATTTATCAAATACTGTATTCATTGGTTCATAATCTTCTGGGTTACGTAAATAAATACGCAGAGAAAGTAATTTACTTTTATCTGATCCTGCTTTTAATAATTGTTCTTGAACTAAATCAAATACTTCTCTAGCTTGAATATCAAAATCATAATCTTCAAATTTCCAAGGTACTTGACCTGATAAATAAACAGTATTATTATGTATTACAACTTCAGAATATCTTTTTTTAGTATCAATTCTACTAATTTCCATTTTATAATTTTATATTAATTTATTTTTTTATATAGTTATAATATTATGAATAGTGAAACAAAATATAATAAAAATACATATATTGGATATTTAAAAGTAAAACGAGGAGGAATGAAAATTATACCTGGTGATATCGATACAACTATAAATAATAAAAGAACTAAAATTATTAATCATTTAAAAAAAGTATTATCTGGAGGAAAGAGCTTAAAAGAAAAAAATATAAAAAAATATTTTAAAGCACTTGGTGGAAAATATATTAGGGGTGGAATGGTAGGTTCAAATGAAGATAAAAACTCCAGTATACGTAATGCAGATAAATTATTGAAATTATCTGCAAAACAAAATTTACCAATACAAAAAATTTTAGATTATTTTAAAGGCTCTGCTCCTACATTATATAAAAAATTAGAAAGTAAAATTAAATCTAATGGCGGTGGTCCAAGAAGTGATAGTGGATCTAGTGGAACAAAGTCATCACGTGGTACAATATTAACTAATAGAACTGAAGATAGTATAACTGATTTAGCAATTGATCATCATTATCCAAATTTGATATTAAATAATAATCCACAATTATATGAAATAATAATAACAACTGCTAATACAGGAACAGTAGTACCTGTTTTAGAAACTGCTACAGATCCAAGATATAATGTGTTTAGAGCGTTTATGAAAGCGGATTTATCCAGAGATTTAGATATAAAAAGATGGTTTACGAATAATTGGTCATCAGTTGAAAAAAATTTAAAATACTATGTAAAAACAAAATATTCGGATGAAGATATATCTAATCCTGAGAAATGGCAAATAGATGATATTTTATTTTGGTTAGCATTTATAGAAAGAAAAGAATATTCAGACTATACTGAAGCTGAAAGAGTTACTCGTAAGGAAGGTATTGTAACATATTTAGATTGGTATTGGTCAATGTTTGGTATGTATCAAAGTGGAAAAAGAGGATTAAGACCATCAACATCAGCATTTAGAGCAAATGTAGCAAATTATTTAATTTATTATTTGTTTGTAAATAAAGAAAATAGCCAAACATATTTAGAGCGAATTAATTGGTTTATTATTGATCCTGATGGTAACCAAATAATAAATTGGAGAGCTGTAGTAATATCAAGATTATTAGAAACATTATATCTTAGATTAGATGATTTATCAAAAGTTCTTATAATTAAAGAAAAAAATGTATCAGATGAATTTCAAATGGCATGTGATATTAGATATGCAGTATTAGCAAAATGTCGAAAAATTATTTCTAATTTTTTGAAAAGAGGTGCAGAAGTTAAAGATAAATTTCCAGAAGATATTAAAAATATATATAATGGACAAGATTCTGATATTCTTCGATATTTTTTAGGTGAAAATAAAAATAATCCTGAATATAAAAATACATTTCCTGCTATGGATAAATGTGAAGAATATAGAGATGATAGAACCAATTTAACAGATTTAAATTCTAGAGGTCCCCAAGAAAAAGGCGGTTATAATAAATATCCTAAATATAATGGTGGCCATGAAAGATATAGTAGACGTGAAAGTTATAATAATAACTATGATGGTGGTTATAATAGATATAATAGTCGTGAAAGTTATGATAATAACTATGAAAGATATGATAATATAATGTATGGTGGGGAATTATTAGAACAATTAAGAATTGATATTGGTAGATCTAAAGAAAATATTGAATTAAATCAATTAAAAAAAGAAATATTATTATTAAGAAATCAAGTTTAAAAATAATAATTAATTAAAATTTTAATTAATTATTATATGAAAGATACAAATTCAAGTGAAAATGCCACATATAATAAAAATACATATATTGGATATTTAAAAGTAAAAAAAGGAGGAATGAAAATTATACCAGGTGATATTGATACAACTATAAATAATAAAA
>Ga0114971_10001533_pt1 | contig 15739 bp, 11 predicted proteins | sample M_140625_MF_Meta_FD_87320 | JGI IMG/M metagenome (GOLD analysis project Ga0114971, IMG submission 87320) | Freshwater microbial communities from Lake Montjoie, Canada to study carbon cycling - M_140625_MF_MetaG | ecosystem: Environmental > Aquatic > Freshwater > Lake | place: Lake Montjoie...
GGAGTGCGTGGCAAGGGTGAAAAGGTGCGGTAAGAGCGCACCGCTTGTTTGGTGACAAACAAGGCATGGAAAACCCCACCGCGTGCAAGCGCAAGCAGTCCTTGTTGGGAAACCAACTCCCGTTGTTCGCGGGCAGGACGGGTCGCGTGCTTCGAGGCCAACGGCAACGTTGGTCCAGAGAGAAATGATCACTACCAGCGAAAGCTGGAACAAAATCCGGCTTATTTCCAAATTTCAGCGACGGCGGGTCTTCGGACCCGCCGTGCCATTTTTGCGTTGTCCGATTTGAAATTTTTATCGCCAAATAATCGCAATGCAGAAAAATAAAAGAAAAGTCTTGAATTTAAAGATCGAATCTGCGATAATGGCAAACCTATGCAAAAGAACTCGCTCAAACGTGAAATTCCAGAGAACTCCAACAACAAGCCAAATGGCTTGCAATCGTATGTCATGTTGGTTTATCGAAAGGCCGTGCATCCCGAGTTTTTTGGCATAGAGGGCCGCCGCCGCATCGTTCATCCAGAGTATGAATTTGAGGGTTGGATCTTCAAGGGCGGCCACGCTGGACGCTTTCAATTTGCCAACATGTGCGTGTGTGAAGTGGTGGTGGAGGGTGGTGGCAATCTGCCCGATCGCGGTCTATTGGCCAATCTGCCTTGCGCCGGTGAGCGCGACCACACCGAGGTCATGAGCGACAGTTTGACCTACATGACCACCATTCAAACCGAGACTCTCTCGGAGCATCTGTACAGCGGAACGCACCGCGAAATGTTGGCGCACATTCGCGACTCCAATTCGTTGCACAGCATTTGGACAGATTCCAAGGGTCGTCAAAATTTGTCACTGATCGACATGCAACGCTACCGCAACGAAGTGCATATTCAGGGCTTTCATTTGCGCAGTGACACTGGAATGGTTCTGCGCACGCAGTCCATGTTTAAAATGGGTGGCGATCACGCGCCGTCGCCCAAGACGGCCAAGTCAAGCAAAAACAAACTCGCGTAAATTGTATTCATCATCAATGGGTTAGCATCCGCGCATGGACATGCAACATGCCGGTGAGCTTGCCGGACTCGCAACGAGCGCGTTGTGGGTTGTTTCAAGTTTGGCTTTCGCGGCGGCGGGGCGCAGTATTGGCGCCACCCAACTTAATTTACTGCGCAGTCTTCTGGCGTGCGCATTTTTGTTGGGGTTGCAATGGTTTCTCCATGGCAATCCGTGGCCCACTATTGGAGGTCATTCAACTTTATTTTTGGCCATCAGCGGACTGCTTGGCCTAGCGATTGGCGATCAATTTCTTTTCGCCGGATATGTGCTAGTTGGACCACGCACCACGACATTGCTGATGACACTCGCGCCAGCCACGGCGGCATCACTGTCTTGGATCATGTTTGGACAATCAATGTCGTGGCAAGCGATCCTGGGAATGGCAATCACGTTGATCGGCGTGTTGTGGGTTGCCGCCGAATCACCGCACGCGGCGAACTGCATAAAGCCAGGACAACAACGCAAAGGAATTATGTTTGGCGCCGCCGCCGCAGTATGCCAGGGCATTGGAATGGTTCTGGCGGGCAACGCGTTGCGCGGCGAGGTGGATGCAATGTCAGCGCAAACCGTGCGCATGAGCGCGGGCACGTTGGCAATCATCGTCATCGCGCTGGTGGTCAATCGCATGCGCAAAGCCAGCCCAATCAGCCCAATCAGCCCAATTCAGGACGCTTCCACGCCGTCGCAGTCAGTGGATTTGCGCAATCGCTTGCGGACTACTTCGACATCCGAGATCATCGAGCTTCGGCCAACACTGCGCTGGACAAATCAATCCGTGATCGTTGCGATTGTCATCGGAACATTTTCTGGACCAGTTCTTGGCGTCTGGTGCTCACTGATCGCACTGCAAAAATTGGAAGTTGGAATTGCCACCACGCTTATGTCGCTGGTTCCAGTAATGATCTTGCCATTTTCCAAATGGATCGAGGGCAGATGGCCCACGCCGCGCGCCATCTTGGGCGCGATCATCGCGGTGGTGGGAGTGGTGATTTTGGCAACCGCGGCGACGGCTCCGAATGCGTGAGCGATTCAACAGCATATTTTTACATCAGCAATTCACTCGCGCTGTGTGCTACTTTAAAATGAATACCCCATGAGTCCCTCGATCAATTCCAAACTTCGATCACTCACGTTGGCCGATCAAGCAATGGGCTTGAACATGTCGCCCAAAGTGGCGGATATGGCTTCCTTGCAACACGCAGGAGCAACGCAGTCACCTATCCAGCGCGATTTGCCAAAGACATTGCCAAAGATATTGCCAAAGACATTGCCCGACACATTGCCAGCAGTGGCGCCAGCGCAGTTGCCCCAACACGCCGCGGTGCAAGCACGCCAACAGAGCATGGAAGATGCGGTCATTCAAGACTTCAAAGGAATCGCATTCTCCGCCACCATGCTTTGGGGAGTGGCCAAAGTCCTGCCAGTTTCAATGCAAGAGAGGCGCGATGCCCTCATTGAAATTCAAACGCGACATAACGCAACTTGCACGTGTTGCCAGAAAAACGCATCCAACATTGTCGCTGGCCAAGGCAATCCAATGGCTGAATTATTTTTAATCGCGGAGGCTCCCACAGAAAATGAGGAGTTGGCCGGCCAGCCATTCGCGGGCAAGCCTGGCGATAAATTAAATGAAATGCTCAACGCAATGGGCTTAAACCGCGAACGTATTTTCATGTCGCACGTTTTGAAAAGTCGTCCACCAAATGATCGCCCGCCCACGCGCAGTGAAGTGGACCAATGCGGGCCTTATTTGCTTGAGGAGATATTGGTTGTGCGTCCCAAAGTGATCGTTTCGTTTGGCGGGCCAGCCAGCAAACTTATTCTCGCAGTGGACGAGGGCATCACCTTATTGCGTGGTAAATGGGGCGAGTGGATCCCACCAAAAATCGCCAATGTGCCGCCTATTTGGGTTATGCCAACCTTTCATCCTGCTTACTTAATCCGCAATTACACGCAGGAAACCCGCTCCCAAGTCTGGTCCGATTTGCAGTTGGCCATGTCTAAGTTGACCCCGCCAACTAAAATGTGAATAAATCTCAGAATAGTGAAACGGCATCGTGGCCTTGTGCGAAATGGGATTCAGAGGGTGAAGAGAATGAATCCAACGCAGATGGTCTTCACCCACTGCCTCAATAAGCCCCCACGAGGAGCCCGTTACGGCGAATAGCTGCGGCGGGCTCTTTTAATTTCTAACTTATTCGTGAGCGTGCTTATTGTGAAAAAGCGATCGCCGCCGAACTTACCATGGACATTCCGTTTGGATCTCGCACTTGTTGATAATCAATCAAGTCCACGTTGTTGGGTCGCAAAATATTCTGCGCCGCAAGCATGTTGCCCACGCTACACCATCGCGATTTATTTTGATCCTTGATGAACAAGCCTTCAAATGTGGCCATGTCTTTTTTGCAGTACGCGGCCAAGCGCTCGCGATCGATCTGCTCAAATTGATCCGCGTTCGTATCGTTCATGGCAAATGGATCGCCAAATTGCTGGCCCACATGGCTCAGGTCACTGCTGGCGATCAACAATGTGCGTCCACCAAGTTCGGCAAGCGCGGTTCGAACAGCAGACACAAATTGCTCGCTCGTGGCCCGAGCGTCGTCATCAGCCACAAGTGGCACCAGCGGATTTGGGATCAGCGCGGCAAGCAGGGGAACATCGCCGTAGAAATATTGAATCCAAGGAATGTGCATTTGCACCGAGTGCTCGCCAAGATGGTCAATTTGATCCGCGTAAATACGCTTTGATCCAAGGGTTTTTTCAAGAAATGCCAACATGCTTTTGTCCGGGCTGACTTTGCCAAGCGGAGTGGCAAATCCATATTCGCTCACCACCACGCCATCTCCAATTCCAAAATGATTGGTGCCCAAAATAATCACGCGGTCTGGCTTCTCATCTTTTTTCAAGGCGCGATAGGCCGCGGCATAACCAGGCCATCCGCGTTGATAATCCAGGTGCGGCGCGACAAGACCAAGAATAGTTCCTTCGATTTCTGGATCCTCCATATCGCTTAACCATTTGTCCATGGTTTCGCGGCAGGCTTCCTCATCTTTTCCAAGCGAGGCGGAGCAACTCATTGGAAAATTTCCATGCTCTGTGATCTTGGCTTTGGCCACACGTTCAAGTTCCTCAAAGCGAGGTCCCCAAATCAGGCCAACCTCATCCAATCGCGTCACCACGTCGCGCAGAATGTGCATGGGGGCTTGGGTCTTGGCGGCAATTTCATCAAGGGTTTCACGCCCCTGAAACAGCAGGATCAACTGCATCACTTGCGGAACCACCGCCATCTGCTGTTCGGCAAGCATGGACGGATCGCGAAGCATCACAAATGTCTTTCCATCTTTTTCCATGCCCAAAGGTTGAAAATTGCGGATTTGCGGGCGGTTTAAGTGCTCCGCCATTGGGGCGCTTGGAGTCGTATCACTAGTTGGGTTACTCATAAGTAATAGTGTAACCCCAATTTTGCAATTCCTTTGAACTTTCACAAATCAATTGGCGTTCACATTTACCGCCAGTTGGTTACAATCAATGCTTCGATTTTACGTATCAATATTCTGGAGATCAGTCACCATGGTTTGCAAATTGTTTTTCAATCGTTCAAACTTTTCCGCATTCGTAGCCAGCGCAAGTGTTGTCGCGTGCTTGGCTTTCTCCGTAGCGCCGCCAGATCCAAATGCGCAACCGCCATTGCCTGGCGAAAAGTCGATCGCGGCCAAATCAACTTTGGATCCCAGCTCGCTGGCTCCCAAGTCAATCAAAAATCAAACACCGGAAAAACAATTGTCCGTCACTCCCAGCAACCAACAAATTCCATCACCGCTACAGCCAGGCGAAACTGCTCCAGGCGCAACCACGATTGCGCCACTTGATAGCACTCCAGTTTTAAAGATCGAACCAGAAACTCTTGACTTGGGCGAAATGATGGTCGACACCGCCAAAAGCGGCAAAGTGAAATTGATCAATATTTCGGACAAGCCCGTCATTGTTTCCAAGGCTGTCACCAGTTGCGGTTGCACAACGGCAGGTGCGCCAAAGGATCCCATTCCCGTGGGTGGCTCGGCTGAAGTGGAGATCACATTGAAGCCAGGTCCAAAGGCCGGCGTTCCACTGAGCAAGCGCGTGACATTTCAAATTGATGGACACACTCCGATGATGGTGACCGTGCAGGGAACTGTTCCCGCGTTCATCACCATGACTCCAGATATGTTGGAGGCGCCAGCCGAGGGTCAAACATCCGAAGGTCAAATTGTATTTAAAAGCCTGGACGGAACGGCATTCAAAATTACAAGCGCCGTTCCGCCAATTGTGCCCGATCTCAGCCCCGAAGCCAAGACCGAGCACACCGTGCACATTGATTGGAAGGCCTGGGATGAAACGGGTCGAACAATCAAGTTGACTTTTTCCACGGATCATCCAAAAGTTCCTTCGCTATCTGCTTTGGTTCGCCGTCCACCAACCCCAGGAACCCCTGGTCAGCCTCAGGCTCCCGGAGCAAATTCGTCGGATCGTGCCGCAAGCGCTTTGGTGACTGCCGCGCGCGCTGGTGATGTTGAAAAAGTGAAAAAGGAACTTGAAGGCAAGATCGACGTGAACGCCCCCGAAAGCGCGGGCGGTCGTAGCGCGCTTCATTGGGCCGCAAAAGAAAACAAAGTTGAAGTGATTCCAATTCTTCTCGCGGCAAAGGCCGATGTAAATAATCGGGATCGCGCTGGAAAAACTCCTTTGTGCATCGCTTCAGAAAATCGCGATCCCAAATGTGTTGAATCCATGAAGTTGCTGATCGACGCTAAATCTGATGTCAACAGCAATGACCGTCTTGGTGGAACACCATTGCTGTGGGCGGCTGGCTTGGGCACTCCCGAAGCCGTGGCGTTGTTGATCGCTTCTGGCGCGAAAGTTAGCGTTCAAGACAAGAACGGCCTCACTCCATTGTTGTGGGCGGCGGGCACCGGCGATCCTCGTTCAGTGCAAATTTTGATCGACAACAAAGCAGATTTGGACGTGGCTGACAACTTGACTGGAGACACCGCAGTCATGCGCGCCGCGCGCAATGGCAAGTATGAAAGCCTGGTGATCTTGATCAAGGCAGGTTCTAAGTTGGATATGAAGAATCGCCAAGGAATGACGCCATGGTTGGTGGCCAGCATGAGTGGAACTGTTGAAAAACTCAAGGCCCTTAAAGATGCCAATGCCGATATTCAAGCCAAGGACTCACGTGGTTGGAATGCAATGGATTACGCCAAGAATCGCGCCGATCAGAACCGGGCCGATGTGATCAAGTATTTGGAAACCGATCTCAGCATGAAGCCAGCGGGAAGTTTGCCTTCGCCAACTGCACCACCAACGGCACCACCAACTGCTCCGCCAAAGACGCCATCGGCCAAGCCATAATTTTTTTGTGAATGACCTATGTTGAACACTACACAGAGCCCCGAATGGTCGGGGCTCTTTCTTTTAAAAATGTATTTGCTTCAAGGAGAATGAAATGACAATTGCATCTGCAAGCTCGACAGCGACACACATTGCGTTGACAACTTTATTTTCAGCTGTGCAAGACGCGCACCTGCTCAATAGCACCGCAGGAATTTTGGGCTGGGACCAAGAGACCATGATGCCCAATGGCGGGGCCGAGCTTCGTAGCCGCCAGTTGGCGCAATTGGCGCGACTTTCGCATGAGACATTCACCACACCAAAAATGGGCGAGTACATCGCCGCGGCGGAGGATGCAGTTCGTTCCATGCCAGTGGATTGCGCTGATGCCGTGAATGTGCGCGAGATTCGCCGCGACTACGACAAGGCGACGAAATTACCGTCATCACTTATCGCGGAATTGGCGCAAACAGGAAGCCAAGCGCAACATGCGTGGGTTGAAGCGCGGCGCGATAGTGATTTTAAAAAGTTCCAGCCATGGCTTGAAAAGACTGTGAAATTGAACATTCAGAAGGCGCAGTGCTTGGGTTGGCCCAAGGGCGGCGAAGCCTGGGACGCGCTGGCGGATTATTACGAGCCCGCGTTGACCGCGGCCGATGTGACCAAGGTGTTCGAGCCACTGCGCGCGCGCTTGCAGAAATTGCTGGATCGAATTCGTGGCGCCTCCAAGAAGCCATCGAATGCGTTCAACGAATTTGCGTTGCCAATTGATTCACAAGAAAAGTTTGTGCGCTACATGGCCAAGCGAATTGGATTTGATTTCAACTGCGGTCGGCTTGATCGCAGTGCGCATCCATTTTGTGGCGGCAGTCATAGCCGCGATGTGCGCATGACCACGCGCTACACCGAGACTTGTGTGTTTGACGCGCTTGGTTCCACCATGCATGAGTCCGGCCACGGCATGTATGAGCAGGGGCTTGACTTCGCGCAATCGGGTTTGCCCATGGGCAGTGCGGCAGGTTTGTCCGTTCATGAAAGTCAAAGCCGCATGTGGGAAAATCAAGTGGGTCGCAGTATGCATTTCTGGAAATGGGCGCGTCCGCAACTCAGCGCATTCTTTGGCGACGCCTGCGACCACTTCACGCTTGAGCATCTGTATCAAGCGGCTAACGTTGTGGAGCCTGGTTTGATCCGCGTTGAATCCGACGAGGCAACGTACAACATGCACGTGATGATTCGCTTTCAGTTGGAGCGCGACATGCTTAATGGCGACATGGCCATCAAGGATTTGCCTGGCGTGTGGAACAAGATGTACAAGGACTACCTAGGCGTGACCGTGCCCGATGACCGCCGCGGTTGCCTGCAAGATGTGCATTGGAGCATGGGTGCGATTGGCTATTTTCCAACCTACACATTGGGCACGCTCTTGGCGGCGCAGTTGTTTGAGAAGGCCCGCAAAGATGTTCCTGGCCTTGAAGATGGCTTCGCTCGCGGTGAATTCGCGCCACTTTTGTCATGGTTGCGCAAGAATGTGCACAGTGAAGGCCGTCGCTATCGCTTGGATGAGTTGTGCCGCAAAGTCACGGGCGAACCACTGTCCGCCGACCCCATGATGCGCCATTTGGAGGCCAAGTTATTGCCTCTGTATGGTTTGGAATAAATTTCATTTTGCGCATCGAAATCAAGCGGAGTGCCGTTACACTACGGGGCTCATCATGGAATTTAGAAACGTTGCAATTATCGCGCATGTCGATCACGGAAAGACGACTTTAGTTGATGCCATGTTGCGCCAAGCCGGCGCCTTTCGTACCAACGAGGCTCTGACCGAGTGCGTTATGGATTCCAATCCGCTTGAACGCGAGCGTGGCATCACCATTCTGTCAAAGAATTGCGCGGTGACCTACGAGATTCGTTTTGGTGCGCACAAGGGAACTATCTTGCGCGTGAACATTATTGACACGCCAGGCCACGCCGACTTTGGTGGCGAGGTTGAGCGCGTTCTGCGCATGGCCGATGGTTGCGCTTTGTTGATCGACGCGCTTGAAGGCCCGATGCCGCAGACGCGCTTCGTGCTTCAAAAAGCAATTCAACTTGGTCTGAAGCCAATCGTTGTAGTGAACAAGTGCGATCGACCAGACGCGCGTACTGACGCCGTGGTGAACGAAGTATTTGACTTGCTGATTGAACTTGGCGCCGATGAAATTGCGCTTGATTTCCCTGTGCTTTGGGCCAGTGGACGCGATGGCTGGGCCAGCCGCGACAAGAACGACAAGGACCGTGGCGTGGATGATTTGTTCGACGCAATTCTGACCCACGTGCCCGCGCCAAAGATGGATGCAACAGGTCCACTGCAATTCTTGGTGACTAATCTGGACTACAGCGAATATGTTGGACGCATCGCCATTGGCCGCGTGATGCGCGGAAGCATCAAGCCTGGCATGGCCGTTGGTTTATGCCGAGCCGATGGACGAGTGGATCGCGGACGCGTTTCCAAAGTGAATCAGTTCCAAGGTCTTGGCCGTCGCGAGGCGCAAGAAGTTTTTGCCGGTGACTTGTGCGCCGTCGAAGGCATTCCAGACATCACCATTGGTGACACGGTTGTGCATCCAGATTCTCCAGACGCTTTGCCGCGCGTAAGCGTTGACGAACCAACGCTTCACATGGTGTTCCGCATCAATGACGGCCCTCTTGGTGGTCGCGAAGGAAAGTTTGTCACCAGTCGTCAGCTCTCTGAGCGCTTAGACCGTGAACTTCGCTCCAATGTGGCCCTGCGTGTTTCGCCTGGCGAAACCTCTGAAGAATTCCACGTTTCAGGCCGCGGTTTACTGCATTTGGGCGTGTTGCTAGAAACCATGCGCCGCGAAGGTTTTGAATTGACCGTGGGCAAGCCACAGGTCATTGAGAAGGAAGTCAACGGCGAAATGTGCGAGCCATGGGAGCGCCTCACGCTTGATGTGGCGGAATCCGGAATGGGCGCCGCTCTTGAATTGCTTGGAAGCCGCGCTGGTGAAATCACCAAGGTTGATCCACGCAACGGCCGCATGCACATTGAAGCTGACATTCCAGCGCGCGGTCTGATTGGCTTGCGCTCACGTTTGCTCAACGCAACTGGCGGCGAGGCCGTAATGCATCACGCATTCGCATCGTGGCGCGGCGTAAATCCTGGCGCCATCAAGCCACGCATGCAGGGGGTGTTGATCGCCAACGAGGCTGGTCCCGCAACTTCCTACGCCATTGAACCTTTGTCCGACCGCGCCGTGATGTTTGTGAAGCCCGGCGATATTTGCTACCAAGGCATGTTGGTTGGTGAGAACACGCGTGAAAATAATCTGGTGGTCAACGCCACCCGAATGAAGCCATTCTCCAATGTTCGCGCTATCAGCAAGGACGCCACGGTTGTTTTAAAGCAACCGCGCATCATGAGCTTGGAGCAAGCTTTGGAATATATTGAAGAGGATGAACTTGTGGAGATCACGCCTTCAGCCATTCGCATGCGCAAGCGGTTGCTTAATGAAACCGAACGCAAGCGCGTGGAGCGTTCCGAGCGAAGCCGCGCCGAGACATCCGCACGCGAAGGATAATTCATGCCCACGCGCGTGATGAAGTTCGGTGGAACTTCGGTCGCTGATCCTCAGCGCATTCGTCACGCCGCAAGCCGCGTTGCCGCCGCAAAGGCGGATGGTGATCGCGTGGTCATGGTGGTCAGCGCCATGGGCGACTCAACCGATGACCTGATTGAACTTGCCAAGAAAATTTCCGCCAAGCCAGCCAAGCGCGAACTTGACGCGCTGATGGCCACGGGCGAACTTGCAAGCAGTGCGCTGGCCGCGATCGCGCTGGAAGATCTGGGTCTGCGCGCCTGTAGCATGAACGCGTATCAATGCAAAATTCTCAGCGACGGCGAGTTTGGCCACGCGCGCATTGACGCCATTGACCGCGCCAGCATGGACCGAAAAATCGACGGGGGGTTTATTCCAGTCATCGCTGGCTTTCAAGCGGTTTCGCCCGAGGGCGATCTCACCACGCTTGGCCGCGGCGGCAGTGACACGACCGCGGTGGCCATCGCGGCGGCGCTAGATGTGATGGGCGACGGCGGTTGCTGTGAAATTTATACCGACGTTGATGGTGTGCACACCGCCGATCCGCGCTTGGTTCCAGAGGCGCCGCGCCTGACGCAAATTACCTATGAAGAAATGTTGGAGCTTGCGGTTGTGGGCGCGGGCGTGATGCATGAGCGAGCGGTTGTGTTCGGTCAACGCTATGGTGTGCCAATTCATGTGCGTCATAGTCAGCGCTATGAGCTTGGAACGATGATTCAAAAGGAGACTCCATTCATGGAATCAATCGCGGTCATTGGTTGCGCGCTCAAGAGCGACTTGGGGCGCGTCGTTCTCAAAGGACTGCCTTCAAGCGCGGACACGCAAGGCATTTTATTTGGCGCCATTTCGCAAATGGGAATCTTGGTGGATGACATCATTCAAAATGATTCCGACCAGATCACGCACAAGTTCATCGATCTTAGTTTCACCGTGGCCCACACGGAATTGCCCGAAGTGAAGATTGCCGTGACCCGGGTTCTGAAATCCATGGGTTCCGGTTCAATGGACATTGAAATTGGCCTGGCCAAACTCAGCGTGGTTGGTTCGGGCATGCGCCATCACTCGGGCGTCGCTGGCAGGCTGTTTGAAACCCTGGGCAAGGCGGATATTGCCATTCGTTGCATCATGACCAGCGAGATCAAGATTTCGTGCCTGATCCCGCAGGAGCATGGCAAGAGCGCCATCCGTTTGGTGCATGCGGCGTTTGGTCTGGAACAGGGCGAGCGAGTCACGATTGAGCGGCAACTTGGGCGTGTTTAATCCACGCGCTTTGTGCAGACACGCTCGGCTTTACGCAATGCCGTTGGTCTGACTGGGTGAAGTGGCAAGCATGGGCCTGGGCAGATTGATTCAATGCAATTTCAGCATGATTGCGCGGGGTTTGAATGGGAGTCGCTGGAATGTGATTTAACAGAATACCAATTATGGGCGCAAAGGGGTCTTCAGCACAAACGAGCCTGATTCTATTTGCACTTGGTTTAGTGTGTCCAACACGCCTGCGCGTGGCTTGCATATAAGAAACCAGACATGTTATCTATGGGAAAAGTAATCAAACTAATACATCTTTCACCTGCTAAGGTCTCCCCATGATCCTTCAGAAATTTCGTAGCGGACTTCTTGGTCGATTTGTGAAATTTGGCGTGGTTCCAAGCGTCTTGGTTGTTGTGACTATTGTGGTTACCACCACATACTTGAACGTTGCTTCCAAGTATAAAGACTTGTGCGAGTTGGCCACAAGCCACTCGGAATTTGTTGCTTCCAAACGCGAAACCGATAATCAGACAGCCATAGGCACCTTGTCCGCAATGAGTCTTGCTTTGGAAAATGGCTTGTACGCCAACAAAGCTGGCACGCTTCGTTATTTACAGTCGGTTGCCCAGGCCAATCCCATGTTTGGCGTATTCGTAGCGTATGAATCAATTGGCGCCCTGCCAAAAAATTCCACCGAAGCAGGAGCCGCGAACTCCATCACAATTGATAAAGCCACGGATGAAACTGGTCGATTTGCTCCACGCTTTGACCACGATCCAACCGCCGCTCAAACCATTCTGTTTCGGACTATGAATAATGTTTCAGAAAGCGTGTTCTATAAAAGTGCGTTGCAAAATTTCTCCAATAGCAACCTGCGCAAGATTATTGTGACGGAGCCACATATGAGTGAGGGTGAAATGGTGACTGAATTTGCCCTGCCTATTTCTATTGATGGAAAATTTGCCGGCGTGGTTGGAATCACGCGGCCATTGGCCTTAGCGAACAAATTTATTAAGGAACTTGCTTTAGAGCATGAAATGAATTTCATGCTTCTCACCGACGAGGATGTGTTTGTTGCGGCCTACGCGGGCGATCCGACGGCATCCGAACAAACGCGCGCAACTTTTGAAGGATTGTCTGGCAAGCCTCTGCAAAAAACTGAGTGGGCAACATCATTGGGCGCGTTTCTTGGCCAAAGTGGAAATAATTTTGCTGGTACATCGATCAATCCAATCTCAAAAACGGAATCAATTCATGCATTGGTTCGTGTCGCGGTGACTGATTGGAAAGTTGTGTCGGAAATTCCGCGCACGCGCTTCCTGCATGAAATATGGACTGATCTGTGGGTTGATCTTTTGGTTGGCGTTGTGGGAATTCTCATCATGGGCACTCTGATTTTGCGCACCGCCATGAAAGTGGTCGGCGAAGTGAGTGGCGTGACTGTCGGCATTAGTAGCACCGCCATTGAAATGGCTGGATCAAGCCGTCAACAAGAATCCGTATCGCAATCCTTTGGTTCAAGCAGTGTGGAGATTGCCGCGGCCGTGCGCCAAATCACCGTGACTGGCAGTGAGTTACTGCGCAAAATGGAGACCATTGCCAAGGCCGCTAGCGAGTCCTCGCAGAACGCATCCGAGGGACGAGTTGGCGTGCAAGCCATGGGCACCACCATGGAAGGCCTTGCCAGCGCCACCACCAATGTGGCGGAGCGACTGTCCATGATCTTTGAAAAAGCCAGCAGTATTAACGCCATTGTGGACGCCATTACCAAGGTGTCCGACCAAACCAATCTGTTAAGCGTGAACGCCGCCATTGAGGCGGAAAAAGCAGGCGACAGCGGCCGCGGATTTCTAGTTGTGGCGCGAGAAATCCGCCGGCTTGCGGATCAAACCGCCGCGGCAACGTTGGACATTGAAAAAATGGTTCAGCAAATGCAGGCCGCGGTTTCTGGTGGCGTGATGGAAATGGACCGCTTCAGCGAGCAAGTGCGCCGCGGCGTGACCAATGTCAGCGAGGTCGGCCAGCGCCTGACCAAAGTCATTGATCAAGTTGGCAGTGTCGAAAGCAGTTTCAGCGAAGTGACCGAGGGCATGCAAAGCCAAGTGCAAGGCGCGGACCAAATTCGCCAAGCTATGGAGGCGCTCACGCAAAATGCGTCGCGCGCTCAAGAAGCCACCAGCGAATTTTCTCAGGCCGCCGCGGCCCTGCGCGAGTCAATCATGTCACTGCGCAAGGTGATTGGTGGCGACATTACGGTTTGATTTTATTCACGCATTCTGGATCACACTGGATCAAAGCCGAATTGTTTTTATGGCCGTGAACTGATCACGCTTTTGACAACGAGCACGCCCCAGTAACAGAGAGACCGAGTCAGCCCCCTGTTGTTTTTAATCCTCATCCAAATCAGTTTGCTCAATGGGCCGTGAAATTTGATAGCGGCCGTCGATCCAGCGGCCAAGATCCACATCGCGGCAACGCTTGCCGCAAAATGGCTTGCTGGCGCACAGAAATTCAACGGGCGCTTTGCAAATAGCGCATGGACGCGGGCTCATGCTTGCCGCAAGCCGTTGCGCAAATTCTGCGGGCGCGTTGATGGTGATGGCGCGCTCTGTTGGACTGCTGGCGAGCAATGAAACCGTAATGGTGTCCGCGGGCAATTCACTTTCAACTCGCTCGGACCATTCAATGGCGGCCACGCAGTCGAGCGCGCCAAGTTCCAAACCACTGTCGCGTAGTTGCTCTGGGTTGCTTAAGCGATACGCGTCAACATGCACAAGATCAATGCGCGCGCCGCGGTAGCGTTGCAACACGATAAATGTTGGACTGCTTACTTGCCGCTCATCGCAACCCAGGCCGGTGGCAAGACCGCGCGCGAAGCAGGTTTTGCCAGCGCCAAGATCTCCACGCAGAGCGATGGTTTCGCCGCCCACAAGCAGAGTGGCGAGCATGGCGGCCACCTCCTCGGTTTGCGCGTGCGACTGGGTTGTGATTTTAAATGTATTCATGTGGCATGCAATTGTTTCAATGGCGTGGTGGTTCGGGGTGGTTTAAGTTTACTAATGCCCGCCACGTGTTACGCATTGTGCCAATGTCCAAGTTTGGATACATCGACCACCGTTTGATTGTGTAGACATACGAAAGCATTATCAGTTGGAAACGGCAACGCTTGCAACGAACCGATGCGAGTGATGGGTGTGTTGTTTGGACCAATGGTCGACGGCATTTGAACGACAGGTGCCACCGCGAACAGCAACTCATAATCTTCACCGTCGCCTAGAGCGCCTTGCCAAGCATTGGCTTGTGTGTGCGCCTTCACGCATTCGGGCGTGCTGGGAAGTTGTTCTGCGATAATCACCGCCTGCAAGGCGCTTGCCTGCGCAAAGCGCGCGCCGTCGCGGGCCAAGCCGTCGGACAAATCCATCATGGCGTGCAAGTTGGTTCCAAGCAATTTGGCCAGCGCATGTGATTCCGCCAGGCGCGGCGTAAATGTGAAGTGATGTCCCCCGCCATCTTTAGCAAGCGAGCCACCAAGCGCGCCGGTGACAAACAGTTGGTCCCCCGCTTGCGCGCCGCCGCGTAAAATTGGTTTCACGCCATCAAGAGGTTGCGCCAACACGGTCACGGAAATTGTGAGCGGACCATTTCCAACATGCACGCACGTGTCACCGCCAATCAACGGCGCGCCAAAGTGCGCGGCTGTTTGTGAAATGGCGTCTACCAATTCTTGCGCTTGCGACTGCGTAATGGAGCGCGGCAGAACGCATGCCGCAAGAATGGCCACGGGCCGCGCGGCCATGGCGGCCACATCGCTTATGTTTCGCGTGACGGCTTTGCGGCCAATCTGCGCCATGCTTGCTGATGGTAAAAAATGTCGCCCTTCAACCAGCAAATCTTTGGCGGCAAGCAACTCGCCACCGCCAACGCGAATCAACGCCATGTCGTCGCCTGGACCAACGAGAACATGTGTAGCGCCAGGAACCGTGTCGTGAATGTGCGCAAGCAATACGTCTTCTTGAAATGATTCGCCAGACTTAAGAATGGAATCACCGCTCATGCGCGCCCCGCTTGTGTTTGCCGCAATGCAGGGTGCGTGGAATCCGCGCTCGGCCAATTCAAGTTCATGCGCCCCCCGCTTGCGCGCGCGACTGAACTGGCGCGTGTGCGTGAATAGTTTCTAGAAGAAGTTCTCGCAGTAACATTTCATTACGCGTGGTGGCGCCTTGTTCACGGCGGATCACACTCAGGGCGGCGTCGATCATGCGCTCTCGCATGGCGGGGTCGGCGATCAACTCTTGCAGAACGCGCGGCAGGGCTTCGCGTGTGACGCACAACAACCCACCGGCATCGATCAACTTTTCCGCGGTGTCGGCAAAGTCACCGTAGCGCGGACCAATGATCGTGGCCTTGCCCAGCGCAACGGGCTCCATCATGTCACTGCCATGCAAATCGCCAAAGCTTCGGCCAACAACAAC
>Ga0114971_10001535_pt1 | contig 15726 bp, 14 predicted proteins | sample M_140625_MF_Meta_FD_87320 | JGI IMG/M metagenome (GOLD analysis project Ga0114971, IMG submission 87320) | Freshwater microbial communities from Lake Montjoie, Canada to study carbon cycling - M_140625_MF_MetaG | ecosystem: Environmental > Aquatic > Freshwater > Lake | place: Lake Montjoie...
ATCCTTTTTCAATTATTGAAGTACGTTATAAATTTTCAAGTTCTGCTCTAATTTTGAATCAAAATTTTCCTAAAATCCAATTATTTGTTAGAGTTTTAATAATCATTTAGGATTTTGAAAATATTGTGCTGAATTTTAAAATTCGTTGATTTTTAATTGGTAGTCTATGCGTAATCTATTGAATAAATAATAGGACTTAACCCTATATTTTTTCTTGAATCAGATCACATTAGAAGGGTAACGATTGCCGAGTTATTTTTTAATGTTGATAATTTTTTTGATTTAATCGGGGTGCAAATTAAATCTTCACATTGGAGACTTTTATATTTATTGTGAATTTTAGAGATGCGTTGTAACTGAAAGCATTAGAATTGAATGCTTAGGTATTTTCCTCATTGACTTTTCTTTGGATTTATCTATATTAAAGTTTTAGTCTATGAAAATAATGAATCACTGTCAGATAACTGACCGCTTTGAAAGTTTTTGAGAAACACTGCTTTTATAAGGAAAATTGACGCCTGTATTTGACTTGACATTGAATACGTTGATATTTTTTTATAAACTTCCATTATTGCTTTTCTTGAGTTATTTGATATGATAATCAATATGACAATACATACAAAATTTTTTAATTTTAAAAAATTCATTCGTTTCTGTTTTTTACAAGTTTTTATCATCGCATTAGCAATGATGATGACTAAATTGCACGCTCAAACGTATCCGAATAAAGCGGTAAGGGTGATTGTTCCCTTTGCACCTGGAGGGGCCACCGATGTGATTGCTCGTCTTATTGGTATCAGACTCTCGGATAAGCTTTCAGAGCGTTTCTTTGTAGACAATAAACCTGGTGGTGGGGCTATTTTAGGTACGGAGATTGCTGCTAAATCTCCCAACGATGGCTATACCTTGCTTTTTACGGCCAACCCTCATACGGTTAACTTTGGACTGCATCCGAAACTTCCATATCACCCCTTGGATGATTTTGAGGCCATTACATTGGCTGGATTGCAGCCTTTGTTTTTAACTGTCAACCCTCAGATCGATGTACAAACCTTACCCGATCTGATAAAGCTCATGAAGGCTCGCCCAGACGCCTTTTCATACTCAACGTCCGGTACAGGTGGGCCTCAACACATAGCTGGAGAAATGTTCAAGAGTATGACCGGTACGCAAATGATGCATATTCCATTTAAAGGAGCGTCGCCAGCGGTGACGGAATTGTTGAGTGGTCGTGTACAAATTGCTTTTGCGGGCGCTACCAATGTATTGCCATTTGTACAAAGTGGTAAATTGCGGATTATTGCCACCAGTTCCAGCGTTCGAAGTCGTTTTGCACCCAATGTACCCACACTCAAAGAGTTGGGCTTGAATGACTTTGAGTCTGTGGCCTGGTTGGGTATGCTAGCACCTAAAGGAGTGCCCAGTGAAGTGATCAATTTGCTAGCAAGCGAAATTAAAATTATTTTAAGTGAGGATAGAACCAGAGAAGCATTGAATCTCCAGGGGATTGAAGGTGTTGGAAACAGCTCTAGGGAATTTGCTTCTTTTTTGAAAAATGACATGATTCATGCAGCAAAGGTCATTAAAGACAATAACATTAGACCCGAGTAGCCGAATTTTTCATTTTTGAATCAAAAAATTGCACTTACTTTCTGAGCGCGCCTCCTGTATTTTCCTTGTTTGAATGATAAAAATTTGGCCCCCCTTTAATTTTTGGGAAACCCATTTCTAAAATGGCAATCAAGTCAAGTCCAGCCACTTCACTAATTTCCTGCCTTGCGACCATATCATCACTCATCAGACATAAAGCATGGATGAGGTCATTTATTAGCTCATCTGCTTTGATGCTTGTTGAAATCTCTTTCTTGTTCTGTTGAAAACTGGTCAAGTTCTGTATATTTGCATGTCTGACATAGGTTAAAAATTCACCTAAACCCCATTGACTAATTTCCTTGGTGACAGTGTCGTTTAGAGTTCCATTCGTTAAAAGGATCGATTCAGTCAAACAGTTCAACAAACTTGTGACCAATGCGGTCTTCTTGGACTGAGATAATATTGGGATTTTTTGCATCTTCTTTACCCATTTAACCAAGCGTGCGAGTTCCTCGCTCTCTATTGAATTTATGGGATACAAAATTTCAACAATATTGCTGTTGTTGTAGAGTCGCAAAGCCAGATCATCCGTGAAAATTTGTAAATTTGCGTTGAAATCATGACCCACGACTTCTAATTCAAATCCATTGCTTTGAGCGCTACTCAACCAGTCCTCAGGAACTCGTCCACATAGGTGAACTTTAATGCGTTTATTTTTGATAGGTTGCGCAAGTATTTGTTCACTGCTTATGGTTTCATTTTGACTCGCGTTTTTTCTAGCTGGTAATTTGCTAGCTTGTCTTTGAATAAAAAATAAATATCTCAAGGCCGCAGACTCTTGACTTTGCATGAGCAATTGCGTTGCGTCGTTGCTTAATCGCGTACCTTCCTCAAAACTCGTCTTTAAACTCGCTTCAATGCAGTCCAAAATGACAACTGGGGCCATGCCATCGCTTGGTTTAATTTTCATTCGAAAATTTGATATGGTGTCTTTCGCCTTGGAGTTGTCGATATGGATGTCACGTGTACGTCTGAGTGGTTGACCCGCTAAGGCCATTTTTTTTGCAAAAGTCAAACCTTTATTTAAAAGTTCATACTTTTCTCCTTTGGGGACGACTTCATCAATAAGACCATAAGAATAGGCTTCGTTGCCATCGATGGTTTCTCCATTTAAAAGCATTTCAATTGCATTTTCCAACCCAATTAATCGTGGCAATCTTAGTATGCCTCCCCCACCTGGTAGCAAACCCAGTTTAATTTCGGGTTGAGCGATTTGAGTATCCTCCATGGCTATTCTGTGGTGGCAGCCCAGTGAAAGCTCAAGACCCCCGCCCATGGCTATGCCAGACATGAGGGCCACAACAGGCTTGCTCATGGTATCAATCTGTGCGGCAAGTTCGATGGTTCTTGGTGAAGTCCAGTACTTTGGAGTGTTCATCTGTCGGATATCAGCGCCCGCGCAAAAAATACCATTCGCCCCTATTAAAATGACACACTCGATTTTCGATTGATCCTCAGCCCATTTCAAATGCTTAGAGATGGCTTGTCGAAGCTCCATTCCAAGGCCATTGACTGGGGGATTGTCCAGAGCAATCACGGCGCAATTGTCTTGGACTTGGAGATGAGCCGTGTTGGTGGAAGTAGGTGAGAGTTCTTGTTCTGTTGAAGACATAAATCTATGAGCAAATTAATGCCGTGTGTTGTATCAGTTCGGTAGAAAGGAATTTTTCAATTTAGTTTTTTGAATTTTTCCATTGCTCGTTCTTGGGAAATTTTCAACGATCTCAAGAAACTCTGGCCAGTAGGGCTTAGCAACTCCCTTGTTCATTAAATATGCTTTCATTTCTGCAAGAGTCAATATTTGATTTGGTCGACACAGCACAAATGCACAAACACGCTCTCCTAGGCGTTCATCGGGTTGACCGACCAAGGCAACTTCTAAAATTCTTTCATCTTCAAAGAGAATATTTTCAACATAGCTGACAGGTATTTTCTCACCACCTCGAATGATCACATCTTTGAGTCTTCCCGTTATTTTTAAATAGCCCATTTTGTTCTGACTGGCCAAGTCCCCAGTGTTGAACCAACCATCTTGTATGGACTCGTTAAGTAAATTGGGGTGATTGATGTAACCAATGCACATGAAGGGTCCCCGAGTTTGGAGTAAACCTTCTTGATCATTGGGTAATTCCATGCCATCTTCCCCAACAACTCGAACTTGCATACCTTCTTGTGCCACACCATCAAGACTTGCACGAACTTCAGCCGGATCGGATAAACGAGACAAGGTCACCACCCCATTTTCAGTTTGTCCCCATCCGCGAAGGACGGTTAAATTGTTGATCTTCTGCTCGCTTTCGTTGACCACCGCTATTGGGATGGGTCCTCCACCCGCCCTGAATATGCGAAAGCTAGACAAGTCATAATCAGTTAACTCACTCGATCGAACCATATCTAGCAAATACGTTGAACTGCCACTAGAGACTTCAATGTGATATTTTTGAACAAGCTTGAAAAAATCAGTTGTATTCCAAACATCTTGTAACACTGTACACGCACCGATTTGGAGGGTGAGTTGTATTCCATTTAAAAACCCCGTTTGATGGGCCAAAGTTGAGGCCATGTGAAGAACACTTCCTTGGCCAATTTCCAATGATCGTGCCATGGCAATTTGGGGTGCCATGACCGTGTTGTGGGTATGCATCACACCTTTGGGCTCTCCAGTCGTTCCTGAGGTAAACACAATTTCCGTCAAGTCGTCAGGGCTGGGTTGAGATTTATTGAGGCCTTGAATTGCTTGGGGCGTTACCGCAACCGCATTGAGGGCATACTCCCAACTTGATTCAATTCCAATCACATGAGATACACAGAGCACTTTGAGGGCTTTGAATGCCGATTGTTCTTGCAAGGACTGCGCCATGGCTTGAAAATTGAAACCTTTAAACGAGTCTGCACAAACATACCACTTGGCATTGCTTAGTTGAAGCATCATGGCAACTTCATTTTCTCTGCACATCGGGGGAATTAAGCTTGCGACCGCTCCCAACCTGACCACAGCAACATAAAGGGCTGGGAATTCAATCCAGTTAGGTAATTGAATTGCGACAACATCGCCGCGTTTCAGACCCCGATCTTGAAGACTTAAAGCTATTCGCCAGGTTAATTCTTGAAGCTGAGAATAAGAGATGGATTGTCGACTATCAACAAATGCAATCTGATCAGGCGCTTTCCTCGCGTGTTGATCCAGTCGGTCAGAAATCAGGCAGTCCGCCCAAAAACCATCTCTTTTCCAGGTCAGGATTTGTGCATGAGGCAGATAGTTCCATGCCGTCATCAATTGCTCCACCAATTAATCTCCCGCTTTAATCTCGAGTTCCTTGACCAAACGACTCCAGCGCTCGAGATCGGTTCTCATGAATGAGCCAAAATCGTCGGTCATCTCTCCATTCATTTGAGCGCCCATGGTTTTAATTTTTTCTTGAATCAAATTGCTCTTTAGAACCCAAGAAATGTCTTGCGCAATGTTTTGACTCAAAGACCGTGTCATTGATCTTGGAGCCAAAATTCCAACCCAAGTCGAAGTCTCAAAACCAGCGAGTGAACTGACCCCAGATTCTGCAATGGTGGGAATATCGGTGGCTAGAGCTGATCTTTGTAAGCCGCTCACACCCAAGGCTCTAAATTTACCAGCCCTGATGTGAGGCATGGTTGAATTTAGATCTCCAAACATAAGTTGAGTTTGATTTGAAAGGGTGGCTAAAACTGCAGGAGCAGAGCCTTTAAATGGAATATGGGTCATCTGGATACCACTTACCGATTGTAGAAGTGCCATGCCCATGAAGGGAGTAGTACCAGTCCCACTGCTAGCAAAACTTAAGCGGTTGGGTTGGCGTTTTGCATACTCTATCAAGTCTTGTACTTTGTAAATAGGTAGAGAGGGATGAACGACCAAAAAATTGGGAATTGACATCACCCTTACTATGGGTTTTAAGTCATTCAAAGGATCAAAGGGCAAAGGATTCAGGGCCGGTGTGATGGTAATGGCGTTCGAAGTGATCAAAAGGACAGATCCATCGGGATTATTCTTGGCTACAAAATCGGCTGCAATGTTGCCATCCGCACCTGGTTTGTTCTCAACCAACACCGTTTGATGCCAGTATTCCCCTAGGGCAGCAGCAATAAAGCGTGCGCTCGTATCCACGGAGCCTCCAGGCGCAAAAGAGACGATCAGTTTGACTGGTTTGCTTGGGGAGAAGGACTGAGCACAGGTTAATATGTGCCAAGTGCCTATTGATAAGCATAAAACAAATCGCAAACAAAGTATAGAAACGGGCCGCATATCTTTATCCTTAAATGATGAAGTTCAATTTAATTCAACTGGGCTTGGTTTGACTTGAGCGCTTATTCAGCTTGAACGCCAGCCTCGCGAAGGGTACGAGCATAGACTTGAAGTTGTTCGGAGGTAAAGATCTCGAGTTCTTTGGGTGTTGAGCCTTGTACAAAAAATTGTTGTGCTTCTAGTTTTTCTCTAACGTTTGATCGAGATAGAACATGCCCCATCTCTTTGGCCAATTGCTCAACAATGGATTGAGGCATACCTGGAGGGCCGTAAAGGCCGGCCCAAAGTGAAATCGAGAACTTGGGCAGTCCCGCCTCAGCCATGGTCGGTACCTCTGGCGCACCAGGACTGCGCTGGGGGAGGGTGGTTGCTAAAACTCTTAATTTTCCCTCTCTGGCGTAAGCCTGAGCAGTGGTTGGTGTTGCAAACATGACTTGAATATTATTCGATACCAAATCAATGAGGGCTGCTGGCTCACCTTTATAGGGCACATGAACGAGCTTTAAGTTTCCTGCAAGAGACAAGGTTTGCGCCATGGCAACGATTCCCCCCGTGTTCCCGGTAGCGTAATTGAGTTTGTTGGGGTTGGCTTTTGCATAAGCAATGAAGTCTGTTAAGTTGACGATAGGCAGTTTGGCATTGACCCATAAGAAAGAGGAATACCGTCCAATCAGTGTGATCGGTGTGAAGTCCTTGATGGGATCATAGGGTGGGGTTTTTCTTAAAGCAGGTACTGCAGCCATAGGGCTATTGGTTCCAAAAAGAAGGGTGTATCCATCTGGGGCGGCGTGGCTCACTTCTGACGCAGCAATGGCACCATCAGCACCAACTTTGTTGTCTACAACGATACTTTGTTTCAAATTGGCAGAAAGCTCAATGGCAAGAATTCGAGCGACCGTGTCTGTTGCGCTTCCTACAGGTAAAGGTGCAATAAGTCTTAGTGGTTTATTTGGATAAGTTTGGGCATGAAGCCCAATGCCGTATACCCAAAAAAGAGTACATAGTAAGAATGAAATTTTTTTAACATGTTGCACGGCTAGTTCCTATAAGCATGGGTTTTTAAGTGATCACACCCAGTGTTGCGTAATGTTTGAGTTGTTCAGCATTGAGCCAAGCCGATAGAGCATCGCGTGTATTTTTTGCATTGATGCTCTCAGGTGGTGTTGGTAAACCAAGTGGTGTTCGATCGAATCTGGGAAAAGCGTTGGGTTGTAAAACGCCATCAACTTCAACAATGGTTTGACGCTCAACCATGTGAGGGTGGGTATGTGCTTGATCAAAGGATAGAACAGGTGCAAAGCATACATCTGTACCTTCAAGCAAGTCGCACCACTCTTGTTGAGTTTTTGTTTTGAAGATATCAGTCAAGACTTGTTTCATGCGTGGCCACTCTTTGGTATCCATTTGATCACCAAAGGTGTTTTTGTCTATCCCCAATTTCACTAGCAGCAAATCGTGAAACCGAGCTTCAACTGGCGAGATGCTGATGAAGCGTTCGTCAGCACATTCGTAGACGTTGCAAAAGTGGGATCCAGAATCAATTGAATTGCTTCCTCGTTCCTTGGACCACATTCCTGCGGCCATGAATCCATAGAACATTGTAGACAAGGAGGACACGCCATCCACAATGCTGGCATCCACAACTTGACCCAGTCCCGATCGTTGTGCCTCCAGCGTTGCTGCCAAGACACCCATGGCCAAGTAGAGTGCACCACCGCCAAAATCTCCCAGTAAATTCAATGGAATGGATGGAGATTGGCTTTTTTGTCCAATCGCGTTGAGTGCTCCAGTCAGCGCGATGTAATTCAAATCGTGACCAGCCGCTTGAGACAGTGGTCCATCTTGTCCCCAACCGGTGATGCGACCGTACGCCAATTTTGGGTTGACTTTATGGCAAGTTTCTGGCCCCAAGCCCAAGCGTTCCATGACACCTGGGCGAAACCCCTCGATCAAAATGTCCGCGTTCTTGACCAAATCAAGAACCAATCCAATGCTGTCGGCATTTTTTAGATCTAGGCCGATGGTCCGTCTGGATCTTTTTAGCAGGTCAAATTTTAAAGGACGTTTGAGGCCTAAATCGATTTCTTGTAATCGATCAATTCGAATGACTTGCGCTCCCATTTCAGCCAACAACATGGCACACATGGGGCACGGCCCAAGTCCTGCCATTTCAATCACTTTAAGGTGTGCGAGAGGACCCATGTATTGGTTTTTGGAAAAAAGTTATAGATAAAGAGTGTGGGTGACGAGACGTCAGTGAATTTAAAAACGTGCAATCATGGCATGTAAAAACCGCCCGTCAAATCAAGAACTGAACCCGTCATAAAGTCGGCATCCGTGCTGGCCAAAAAAGAGACGGCCCCCACCACGTCTTGTACTTCTCCCACTCGCTTCAAAGGGCTTCTGGAGCGATAAATTTCTTCAACTTCATTTGACTTGGCATATGTGGCGGCCATGGAGGTTTGAATTTTTCCAGGTGATACGCAGTTGACGGTGACACCAAACTCGCCGACCTCACCGGCTAGGACTCTTGAAAATCCAATAATTCCGGCTTTACTGGCGGAGTAATGCGCACTGGCAAACCCCGTAAACATTCGACCCGCTTGGGAGCTCATGTTGATGATGCGACCCCAACCAAGTGGTTTCATGAGTGGCAGGGCGTATTTGCATGTGTAAAAAACGCCCGTCAAATTAATGGCAATTGTTTGCAACCATTGCTCCGATGGCGTCGTCTCTACAGTGGGTTTCTCGCCATTGAGTCTCGGAGAAATTCCTGCGTTGTTCACAAGGACATCGAGTCTTCCAAATCGCTCTTTGATGAGGGTGAACATTTCTTCTACACTTTGTTCATTGGACACATCTGCGCTCACTCCAAAGACGCGCTCTGCTCCAATTTGTTTGCCCATGGATTGAGTCGCCTCCAAGACAGCCTCTTTTTGACTTGAATTTAAGATGATTTTGTAGCCATCTTGCCCAAGGCGTTGAGCGACTGCCTGGCCGATACCTCGGGTTGATCCGGTGATCAATGCAACTTTTTCGGTTTGTGGCTTCATTTTGTAAAGTCGACTAAGTGACTCATTCCATTTTTGTGCCAGTTTCTTTCACGACCGGGCCCCACTTATTCATTTCAGACTTAATGAACTGAGCTGTTTTTTCAGGCGTGAAGCCCACACTTGGGTCTACGGCGATCGCTTCAAGTTCTTTTAAAAAGGCCGGATCGTTAAAAGATCTTTCAATGGCTTTGTAAAGTGTCTCAATCACTGAGGTGGGACATTTTGCAGGGGCTAAGAGTAACCCCGATGTGCCTGAAGTGAACTTGGTAAACCCCTGTTCGATCGCTGTGGGAATGTCGGGTGCTGATTTAGAGCGTGTTGTTCCAGTCATCGCCAGCACTTTTAGTTTTCCTTGCTTGTGATAGGGATAGGTCGTACTAAAAGAGTCTGAAATAATGGGTACATGGCCAGCCAGGACATCTTGTATGGCGGGACCGCCTCCCTTATAGGGGATGTGAACAATATCCAAGTTCCCAGCGATTTGTTTAAATAGTTCCGCTGTTAAATGCGCAATCCCTCCAGCACCTGCAGAGGCGTAGGACAGTTTTCCCGGTTGCTGTTTTGCCAAAATTGCCAATTCGTTGAGATTGTTCACACCAAGAGACGGATGAACGGCCAATGAAAAGGGTTGCGTACCCAAGAGTGCAATGGGTGCAAAGTCCTTGATTGCATCGTAGCTTGGATTGCTCATGGTAAAGGGGTTGATGGCATGGGTGCCAGTTGTTCCTATGAGCAAGGTGTAACCATCTGGGTTGGATTGCGCAACTTCTGCGCAACCAATTGCACCGGCTGCACCAGCTCGGTTGTCAACCACCACACTGACGCCCAGTAAATTGGTCAATCGTTGTGCGATTCGACGACCCAATATGTCCGTTGATCCACCTGGTGCAAAAGGGACCACCAAGCGGATTGATTTATTGGGATATTGACCTTGAGCAAAAGACCCGGAGCTCATGCTCAACAAGTTCACGCCCAAGCATGCAGCCATAGCCTTGATGACATCACGGCGAGTAGGAGGAGGTGTCTTTTTATTGAAACGCATACTTAAATGATTGTGATCTCTTGAATTTCAGTGTCATTGAACCCAAACTCCTGCAACACTTCAACTGTGTGCTCGCCCAAAGTCGGCGGGGGTGTACGGATCTGGCCAGGAGATGCAGAGTATTTGACAGCAATTGAAGGCGTGACCATATCACCCGCTAAAGGGTGAGTGTAATGGTGAAAAAAGCCAGAGTCCTTGAGGTAAGGGTCGGTTGGGAGATCGGCCAGCATTCTTACCTTACCGTTGGGGACATCTGAGCGATCTAAAACGTCTCTCCAATAGGCGGTGGTGTTCGTTTTGAGTTTGTTGGCCACAAAGGCATAAAGTTCTGGAAAATGCAAGGAGCGGTCTACGAGTTTTGCAAATCGTGGATCCAAAGCCATCTCAGGGTGACCTAGCGCCTCAAAGAGTCGTTTCCATTGATCGTCGCTGGTGGCCATTAGGCACACATACCCATCTTGAGTTGCAAAGGGTTTGCGATCTTTCATCAAGGCGCGCTGATAGCCCAACTCACCTTGTGGATTGTCAAATTGGGCGGTCCAAAGGTGCTCAATTAAGTTAAAGGAGAGGACGCTTTCAAGCATTGGAACCTCCACTTCTTGACCTTGACCTGTTTTTTCGCGGTGGTACAAAGCCATGGCGACAGATGAGGCCAGAACGTAACCACAAAACTTATCACAAAAAGCCATTGGGAAATAGTAAGGCTGTCCGTGAAAGAGGTGATTGATGCCGCCAATGCCACTCTCACCCTGAATGACGTCATCATAAGCTGGACGTTCTGCGTCACTTCCATTAGAGCTGTAGCCCTGACCCGCTGCATAAATAATGCGTGGATTGATGCTGCTTATGTCCTTGTAGGAGATACCTAAGCGCTCTGTCGCACTTCTTCGCATGCTGTGAATAAAGACATCGCAATCTTTCACCATCTTATACAGCGCTTGGAGTGCTTTTGGATTTTTAAGATCTAGAACCACAGAGCGCTTGTTTCGGTTCATGCCCAAAAAAAGAGCTGACATTTTTTCATGGCGTTGAGGACCAATGTCTCTGTTCATGTCCCCACTTGGAGATTCCACCTTGATCACTTGCGCACCCATGTCGCCCATGATCTGAGTTGAAATTGGACCCAAAATGAATTGGCTTAAGTCCAATACTTTAATGCCTGCAAGTGGCCCACTTACAGGGTTTTCGGATTTCGCTGAGGATTCGAACTTACTCATGGGCGGAGTCTGATTTGCATTTGATCATTCGAAGTGGCGTGTAAGTGACCACCGTCACCCCGTGTTGATTGATGACTTTGTTGCGCGTTCTCACCAAACCACGGTTAGGCCGACTTTTACTTAGCCTAGATTCAATGACTTCTACCTCGACATGGATGGTATCGCCCGCCATTAGAGGTGCGTGAACATCAAGCTCCATATGTAAAAAGGCAAAACCGGTATGCTGCATGGTGGACTGGACCAACAAGCCCTCAGAGATGCAGTACGTAAGGGGTGCGGGAACAGGGCGACCTTTGAGGTCGGACTCTTCAGCTAAAAAAACCAGATTGGTGAACAAAACCTCTGTATTGCCAGTGGCATTGCAAAAGTTTGTGATGTCCGTCTCGGTGATGGTGCGCCCAATTGTTTTGAATTGTCGACCTAATGGTAAATCTTCGTAATAAAAGCCTAGTCCAACTGTTTGCATGATCAATTTTGTCCTAATTGCGATGGGTTTATTTGGCAGCTCGGCCTAAAAGACTGTCGGCGATGATGTTGCGCTGTATTTGATTGGTGCCTTCAATAATTTGAAGGACCTTTGCATCCCGCATGTAACGGTTGATTGGATAGTCAGCGGAGATTCCAGCTGCTCCAAAGAGCTGAACTGCATCGGTCGCTACTTTCATGGCCGTATCTGTTGCGAAACATTTCGACATGGCTGCAAAGGGGGCGAGTTCATTGCCCTGTATACCTTGGTCAACCATGCTGGCCGTTTGGTAGACTAGGCTTCTTGCGGCTTGAGTTTGTATTTGCATGTCAGCCAGCATCCACCTAAGGCCTTGAAACTCGCTTATTTTCTTTCCAAAGGCTTGCCGTTTGCCCAAAAAGTCAGTTGCCAAATCAATGGCACCCTGAGCAAGTCCCACGCCTCGAGCTGCATGAAGAGGCCGCGCGGTGTTCATGGCTTGCATCACAATTTTGAAACCTTGCTCTACGCTACCCAATAGCGCGGTTTGTGGAACCAACACATCATCCAAAAAGAGAGGACATGAGGGAATGCCTCGAGCACCTATTTTGTCTTCCTTTTTACCAATGGTGAGTCCTTTTGCATCTGTGTGGACAAAAAAGAGGCAGATCTTTCCTTTTGGGGTGTCGTCTTTGACCTTGGCCGCGATCAAAATAAAGTCTGCGATTGAAGCTCCAGTGCACCAAATCTTGGATCCATTTAGAAGGTAGGCATCCCCAACGAGTTTTGCATGGGTTTTGATGCCGGCCACATCTGAGCCACTTTGCGACTCGGTCATGGAAATGGCACCACGGATCTCTCCCGTGGAGAGGCCCTTGAGGTATTTGTCTTTTTGAGCTTGAGTCCCTCCAGCTTCAATCGCACCAAAAGGGGTCCATTGGACAGCCAACAAGTATCCCGTGTTGTAACAAACGCGAACAAGTTCTTCAATGGCCAAGCAAGCACTCAAAGAGCTTGACATCCCTCCGTACTCGGCGGGAAAGGGAAGTGCAAAAAGACCAATCTCTTTAAGAAGGTCAAACATATCCTGAGGGTATTCAGCCAAACGGTCAATGTCGTGAGCTCGGGGCGCGACCTTTTCTCTAGCCACTTTCCTTACGAGATCTTGGACAGCCAATTGGTCCTCAGTTAGCGAAAAACTCATTTAGGCGCTCCAAAGCAGTGGGACAAAGAGAAATAGGATTTATATTCTTCAATGGGGATAATTAAAGCGTAAAAGAGCAGAAAAAGCTTTTTTTTAGCGGGTGGGGTTCAGATCATTCTATTGTTTAACTGGACTTTTTTCATTAGTAAATCTACTATAGTCAATCTATCAAAAATTCCTACAATATTCCTATTTATGTTTGATTTGAAAAAGGATCCTTCGGGTCTTTATACACTTTATTTCGACAAACCACCCGCAAACGCTTTTGATGATCAAGCGTTGAATGCTTTGCAGCTTGAAATTGACTCTTTAAAATCAGATGATCAATGCAGGGCTTTGATTTTTGCGTCCAGGGGAAGGTTTTTCTGCGCTGGCGCTGATATTGCGTTTATGGGACGTGCCATGCAAAGTGCAAATGGGCCTGAAACATTGCGCGACTTGGCTCAAAAAATGCAGGATGTATTTCGGGCCATTGAGATGCTAGATGTTCCTACAGTGGCTTGTTTGAGCGGCATTACAACGGGGGGAGGGCTTGAATTGGCTCTGGCATGTGATTTTCGCATGGCTGAGGCTGGCGTGAAGTTAGGTGTTCCAGAGTGCAAGATTGGACTGCTCCCTGGTGCTGGGGGTACCCAGCGGCTCACTCGGTTGCTGGGCCGTCAAGCTGCAAAGCGCCTTATCATGACGGGAGAAATCATCACAGCAGAAAATGCCCAAACACTGGGCTTGGTCGATGAGGTCGTGGCATTGGGTGAATGTGAGCAATTTGCCCGCAATTTTTGCATGTCCATGATTGCTGTACCCAAAAAGACTTTGTCTAGTATCAAAAAATGTCTTGACTTGGCGCCCTCGGTGGCTGGCTTTGAATGCGAAATCAACGAGACGTTCGCGTTACAAAAAAGTGCAGACACACAACAATTAATTTCAAATTTTTTAAATCGATCCAAACAAAGGAAATAACATGCAACTTGACTCTAGAATAGCGCTGGTGACGGGTGCCGGATCAGGGATTGGTCAATCCATTGCAATCACTTTGGCAAAGCTAGGTGCTAAAGTTGTTGTAACGGATATAAGTACAGATCTTGCATCCAAAACTGTACAGCTGATACAGGAGCAAAAAGGATTTGCAATCTCATATGCGATGAACGTATGTGATCCTGACCAAATTGCACATGTGCGAGATCAGTTGGTTGGCCAACAACTTGCACCCAACGTGCTGGTCAACAATGCTGGATGGACGACATCTCAATCTTTTTTGAAAAACTCACCAGATTTGTGGGACAAATTAATAGACATTAACTTAATGGGTGTGATAAGGGTTACGCGTGCATTTTTAGAACCCATGGTTCAAAGCGAAAAGGGTGGTAGTGTGGTCAATGTCAGCTCGGATGCAGGCCGAGTCGGTAGCTCAGGCGAGAGCGTCTACGCCGCGGCCAAAGGAGGCGTGATTGCATTGAGTAAATCCTTGGCGCGTGAGATGACACGCTATAAGATCAATGTCAATTGTGTGTGTCCTGGGCCTACGGAGACGCAATTGTTAAGGTCTAACCCAGAAAATTACATTGACGCTTTGCTTAAAGCCATTCCAATGAAGCGTTTTGCCGATCCCACTGACATTGCGCATGCAGTTGCCTACTTTGCCAGCGAACCAGCTTCTTACGTGACTGGACAAGTCATGAGCGTGAGTGGTGGTTTGACGATGGTTGGTTAATCAAATTTAACCCTTCAGTACTTTTTAAGTTTATTTTTTTATCCTCAAGGACCCTATCGATATGAAAACATCTGACCGTTTTGCCCCCATTGGCGTTGACTTTTTACATTTTCAACCCAAACACTTTGCCTGGAAATTAGAGGGTAAGGTCGCAACTGTCACCTTGAATCGTCCAGAGCGCAAGAATCCATTGACTTTGGAGTCCTATGCAGAGCTTCGGGACATGTTTAGAAACTTGCGCTATTGTGACTTTATTAAAACCATCGTTTTAACCGGTGCGGGGGGTAATTTCTGCTCCGGTGGAGATGTGCATGAGATCATTGGCCCCTTGGTGGAAATGCAAAAACAAGATGACATGGACGGGTTGTTGAAATTCACTCGAATGACGGGCGATTTGGTCAAAGAGATGAGAGCCTGTCCTCAAATCATTGTTGCGGCTATTGATGGCGTATGTGCTGGAGCAGGTGCAATTTTGGCAATGGCCTCAGATTTGAGATTTGGAACAGCTGCTTCAAAAACTGCGTTTCTTTTTGTTCGGGTAGGCTTGGCTGGTGCTGACATGGGGGCTTGCAATATTTTGCCGCGCCTGATCGGCGCTGGACGTGCGGCAGAGTTGCTTTATACAGGCCGATCAATGGATGGTGCTGAGGCTGAGCGATGGGGCTTTTTTAATCGCCTGTGTGATTCTGATAGTTTACTGACCCAAGCCCATGAAATGGCTGCTTCGATTGCAAGTGGACCTACATTTGCACACGCAATGACTAAAAAATGTATTCATCAGGAATGGAGCATGGGCATTGATGATGCAATTGAAGCTGAGGCACAAGCACAAGCGATTTGTATGCAAACCAAAGATTATGAGCGTGCGTACAATGCATTTGTCTCTAAGCAAAGGCCCATTTTTGAAGGAAATTAATCAAAGCTTTTCAATCAAACTTGCGAACGTTTGGTTTTTTCCCTTTTCATCAAATGTGCAGGTTAAGCCTTAAGCGCAAAAGATGCGGGTCATGTCATCAATATAAAAAAACTGGAGATACGCATGAATTTGGGCATTGGTAATAAAGTCGCTTTGGTGACGGCCTGTTCGGGTGGTTTGGGCGCTGCGGTGTCCCATCAATTGGC
>Ga0114971_10001536_pt1 | contig 15723 bp, 16 predicted proteins | sample M_140625_MF_Meta_FD_87320 | JGI IMG/M metagenome (GOLD analysis project Ga0114971, IMG submission 87320) | Freshwater microbial communities from Lake Montjoie, Canada to study carbon cycling - M_140625_MF_MetaG | ecosystem: Environmental > Aquatic > Freshwater > Lake | place: Lake Montjoie...
ACAAAATAATTTTTTGCTTCAAAGTAATTGTACGCCAGTATTTGCAAATAATATTTTTAAAGGAGGCGCTGGCTTTACAACACAAAGCAATTTTTTGCTTCAAAGTAATTGTACGCCAGTATTTGCAAATAATATTTTTAAAGGAGGCGCTGGCTATACAACTCAAAGTAATTTTTTGCTTCAAAGTAATTGTACGCCAGTATTTGTAAATAATATTTTTAAAGGGGGCGCTGGCTTTACATCACAAAGCAGTTCTTTGCTTCAAAGTAATTGCATACCAGTATTTATAAATAATATTTTTAAAGGAGGAGAAGGGAATACTTCTCAAAGCAAATTTTTACTTCAAAGCAATTGCACACCAGTTTATATAAATAATATTTTCAAAGGAGGAGGCGGGTTTAGTTCTCAAAATGTTTTTTCCTTTAACTATGGAATGACATTAAGTTTAGATGCAGCTTCTTACGCTGGTTCAGGAAAATTATGGAATGACATAAGTACTAGTGCCAATAATGCCAGTTTTGTAAATACGCCAACATATAATAGTGCTAATGGGGGATATTTTGTTTTTGATGGCAGTAATTATGCAACAAGTTTCTCTAATAATATATCGCCTGCAGGAAATTCACGTACAATAAACGTTTGGTGCAATATTGCATCTACTTCAAGGATGGGTTTAATAGGAACTAGAGACGATAATCACGCAGCACCTAATGGTTGGGTATTAGATTTATATGGTGGAAATGTAAGGTACTATCATACCGGAAAAGGCGAGCTAACAGTAAATGCTGTAATGTCAACTAATACATGGTATATGATAACAGCCACATATAATTATGCAACTCAAACCGCTGAAATATATGTTAATGGAGTTTTTAAGGGTACAGGTAGTTTAACTAGCGATAACAATGTGCCTGCTTTTAATGGCGTTTTATTCACAGAAGATTTTGATGCATACCCAAATAATTTTATTGGAAAATATGCCACTATAAATATTTTTAATAGAGTATTGTTGCCATGTGAAATAGTATCAAATTTCAATTTAACCAAAACGAGATTTGGCATACAGTAATTGAAAAAAAAGTTTTTTGTTTGAAACTTTTATTACTCCAAACCAGTAGCTCCAACTAAGTAAATATTATCACCCCTTCCACTTCCTTAACTGCTGCAAAACAGCCCTTAAATCTTTTGGAACTTCGGCTTCAAGTGCATATTCGGTATCGCCTAAAGTGAATTTTAATAATTGCGAATGCAGGCCTAGGCGGTTTAGTATGGGTCTTTCTTCGTCGGCTATTTTGGCCAATTTAAAATTGCGTTTTAGGGCCGATAACAACATTGGTTGCCCGTCTCCATAAATGGCATCACATACAATGCTATGGCCTATATGCTGCATGTGTACACGTATTTGGTGGGTACGTCCGGTATGAATTTGAAATTTTACCCATGAGTAAGATCTAAACGTTTCTAGCGCTTCATAATCGGTTAACGAAACTTTTCCATTGGCATGTGTGAGCATTTTTGTGGCTTTGCCTGGATGTTCCATAATGGGTGCATCAATGCTTCCCTTTGGGGTCATCATATTTCCGTAAACCAATCCTACATAATACTTTTCCATCGATCGTCCTTCAAATAAAGCCGATAATTCTTTGTGACTTTCTTCGGTTTTTGCAAACACAATTACGCCACTCGTATCTCGGTCTAATCGGTGCACCGTATAAATCGATTCGTATTTTTGTTTTAAGAGATCTTTTAAAGAAATATCCTTGCCTAATCTATCAGGAATACTTAATAATCCGGATGGTTTATTGAGGGCAATAAATTGTTCGTTGTCAATAATTATGTCGAGTTGCATGGAGCTGTCTAATACGGTTATTCAAAAGGATCATTTAGTGTATTCTTTGATTTACGTACAAATGATTTGTTCATAAACTTCAAGAGCCTTACTTCTTTTTCTGCCAAGAAACGAAACTTACCACGCTCTACATTTTTTTTGGTGAGGTTGGCAAACATCACGCGGTCTAGGTTTTTTACATCGTACCCTAAGTGTTCAAAAATACGTCGTACAATTCTGTTGCGGCCACTATGAATTTCAATACCTACTACTGTTTTATCTTTTGCATCTGCATAAGCAACTGAGTCTGCTTGTACAGGCCCGTCTTCTAGTGTAACGCCCGTTAATATTGACTCTAAGTCTTTTTTAGAAACTGGTTTATCGAGTGTTACCTCGTATACTTTTTTTATTTCGTAAGATGGATGTGTTAGTTTTTGCGCTAATTCTCCATCATTGGTTAATAGTAAAACACCTGTTGTATTTCTATCTAATCTGCCTACTGGATATACCCTTTCTTGTGTGGCAGATTTTACAATATCCATCACCGTTTTTCTTCCCTGTGGGTCACTTGCTGTGGTAATAAAATCTTTCGGCTTGTTCATTAATATGTATACCGAATTCTTTTGTAAAAAAACTTCTTTTCCTTTTACAATAATTTTGTCTTTACCCGAAACTTTATATCCTGGTTCAAAAATTTTATCGCCGTTTACACTTACTTTTCCGGTCTTTACTAATTCGGCAGCTTCTCTTCTGCCACATACACCTGAATGCGCAATAAACTTATTTAATGGCATGATAATGTCGGGAGAATTACTATCTATTTGTGGACGGTCTGCTTTTGAAATTGGCTTGCCTTCTGGTTTGGGTAAACGTACTTCGGCATTTTCTGCTACTGGTTTTCCAGGGCGCGTATTTTCTGTTCTGTTGGATATTGGTTTGCCGTTACTTGGCCTGCCTCCTTCGGCAACACGTTGTTTAAACTCTTCTCTATTGGCTCCTGGTGCGCGTTTTGGTCCGCGGGAATTGAACTTTTTAGGCTCTTCAGTTACAATACCTAATTTGGCATTTTTCTTTTTTAGTCGGAGGGCTTCGCCAGCGGCTCTTGCGTCTGCTTTGCCTCTTTTTTTCTCTTGGCGATATTCTTCTTTAATGGCGCTGCCTTTCTTTTTATTGGCAAACTTGTCGAAATTGTCGGAACGTTTTTGCATATTTTTCTATTTTGCTGTTTTTCAACAGGAACTGCAAAGCTAAGCTAATTCAGCAGAACAAGCTTTTTGGAGCAAATTTGATAAAGAGTTTGTTTTTTCTTAAATTCACAATGTGGAAAATAAAGAAATTATTTATTTGGAATTTGAGGTTGATAAATTAACCAATTCAATTGAAAATGCCATTTCAGGAGAGGTATTTAATACCTTAATTAAGGAATTGGCTCCATCTGAATTTAAATTGATAAAAAGAAATGACTGGGTTTTTAATTGGCAAAATGAAGTTAAATCAATAAACAAGCAGGTTTTTATTTTAACCACTTCAAGCAATCCATTAATAATACAAGGACTTATTTCATTAACAGATAAAGGAGATCATATTTTTATGGAATTGATTGAAAGTGCAAAATTCAATAAAGGGAAATCTAAACTTTATAGAGGAGTTGCAGGAAATCTTGTGGCTTTTGCTTGTAAATTATCATTTGAAAAAAAATACGAAGGAGTCGTTTCTTTTATTGCCAAAACACAACTGATTAAACATTATCAAGAATCTTTAGGCGCAAAATTATTTTCCGATAATCGAATGTATATAGATTCAAAGGAAGCATACCAGTTAACAAAAAAATATTTTAAAAACTTTCAGATATGATAGATTATAATAAAATGGATGAAAAAGATTTCGTTTTTATCAGCAAGCCTAAAAATACAAAATCCGACAAGGCGTTTAGTGATTTCCTCAAATCACGCATCAAAAAAACAACCCGTATCAAATTGGTAAAAAAAAGCAAATCAGTCCAGCCAAGCTAATAAATCTTTTTATTTATTAGCCGACTTATTCGCCAACTGTCCGCAAGCGGCATCTATGTCTTTTCCGCGACTTTTACGCAAGCGCGAATTAACCCGATTTTTTTCTAAGTAGTTCATGAATTGCTCTGTAACTGCTTCGTCGGGCTTGGTCAATCTAAATGTATCGATAGGATTATATTCAATAATATTAATTAAGTCGGCAGGTACTTGTCTATAAATTTTTACCAACTCTTCGGCATCCTTTAAAGAATCATTAAAGTTTTTGAATAAAATATATTCAAAAGTTATTTCGTTTTGTGTTTGTTTGTAAAAATGATTTAACGCTTCAATTAATACGGCAATATTATTGCTTTCATTAATTGGCATGATTTCGTTTCTTTTTTTATCATTCGCTGCGTGTAAGGATACGGCCAATTTAAAGCGTACTTTATCGTCGCCAAGTTGTTTAATTTGTTTGGCCACACCAGCTGTAGAAACCGTAATTCTTTTTGGACTCATAAACAATCCATCTTCGGCAGAAATTCTGTCAATGGCTTTTAATACATTACCATAATTCATTAATGGTTCGCCCATTCCCATGAAAACGATATTGGTGAGTTTTTGTTGGTGAACTCTTTCTGATTCTTTATTAATTAATACAACTTGATCGTAAATTTCATCGTAGGTTAAATTCCGTTTACGTTCCATGGTTCCTGTTGCACAAAACTTACATGTTAAACTGCAACCCACTTGCGATGAAACGCAGGCTGTTTTTCTTTCGGCGGTAGGAATTAAAACGCCTTCAATCATATGTCCGTCAAATGTTTTAAAACGCGATTTGATAGTGCCATCTTCACTAACCTGTGTTAAGTTTACTTTTAATGCAGGCAATGAAAATTCTTTGCTCAGCCTAGTGCGCAACTCCTTGCTAATATTCGACATATCATCAAAGCTGTGCGCGTGTTTTTGCCAAAGCCATTCGTGTACTTGTTTTACCCTGAATTTCTTTTCTCCAATGGCTTCAAAATATTTTTCTAAATCTGCCAAACTAAGCAGACGGATGTTTTTTAGTCCCTCATTCATGTTACAAAGATACCTTTTGGCGCTTTGACAAGGGTAATTTTCTTATAATATGGCGTGAATTCTGAAAATCTTAAGGATTATTTGTTAAACAGTTATCGTAACCTATATAAAATATTATTAATTTGCGTGCCATTAGATTTGCCTATTTAAAAACAACCAAATATGAAGAAAATTAGTTTTTTATTGATTGCACTGATTGCAATTGGTACAAGTATTAAAGCCCAAGACACCCTTGCTTTAAAAGAATATACGGGTAAATTTATTTTTCCAGAAGGAAGCATTGTTTCTTATGTGGCAGTAACTGCTGAGAAGGGAAAATTGAGTTTTTCTTCGTCTCAAGGCACAGGTACTTTAGAAAAAATTGCCGAAGATTCATTCAGTATACCTGAATACCAAGGCACTGGCAAGTATATTAGAAATGCCGACAAAAAAATTACGGGTGTGGTAATTGATGTGATGGGATACCACATGGTAGGCACTAAACAAGAACTAACAAGTACTACTTATTTAATGGATCGTCAACCAATATTAAAAGTTAAAAGAAAGCAATTCGTTATTAGCTAGTGGAGTTTGTTCGCCAGTTACTAAGTTTTTAACTACCAACGTATTTTCCAATAATTCCTTACTGCCTATAATAACGGCGTAAGGAATTTGTTTTTTATCGGCATACTTAAACTGCTTGTCGAATTTGGCGTTTTCATGAAATAGTTCACAAGCAATATTTTGTTCCCTTAATTGTTGCATTAAACCAAATGCAGCCTTGCTTTCAGCCTCTCCTAAATTAAAAAATAACACTTTGGTTCCGGTTTGAACTTCTGCAGGAAATAGGGCTAATTCTTCCATTACATCATATATACGATCTACGCCAAATGATATACCAACACCTGGTACATTTGGTACGCCAAAGCTGCCTGTTAAATCATCGTACCTGCCGCCGCCTCCAATGCTACCCATTTGAACTTGGTTGGCTTTTACTTCAAATATGAGTCCAGTATAATAATTCAAACCCCTTGCAAGGGTAAAATCTGCTTGTAATTGTTGGCCTATAAAACTGTTTGCATGGTAGTTTAATAAGTATTCAATTTCTGCAATACCCACAGTAGCCGTTTCGTTACCAGCTAATAATTGCTTGAGTTGCGCTAGCTTCTCGGTATTTGATCCTTCAATACTTAAATAGGTTTCAATCGTTTGAATTTGGTTGGCATTTAAACCACGAAGGCTTAGTTCTTCTATTACTTTATCTAATCCTACTTTATCTAATTTATCAATAGCAACAGTTATGTCAACCATTTTATTGGCACCTCCACAAAACTCTGCAAGTGCAGCTAATATTTTTCGGCTATTGATTTTAATCACCGTATCTACCCCTAATTGTTTAAAAACAGTGGCATAGATATTGGCTAGTTCTACTTCATTTAACAAAGAATAACTTCCTACAACATCTGCGTCACACTGATAAAACTCGCGGTAGCGGCCTTTTTGAGGACGATCGGCTCGCCAAACGGGTTGTATTTGGTAACGTTTAAATGGCATGTTTAATTGCCCATGATTCATGGCCACATATCGGGCAAATGGAATGGTTAAATCGTAACGTAAAGCTCTCTCTGTTAAGTCTTTAGTATTTTTTCCTTCTAATATTTTTTCGAATGCAAGTTTAGATTGTTCTTGTTTTGCAGGGTTGTCTAGGCCATTATTGAGGATCTTAAAAATCAATTTATCGCCTTCGTCTCCATATTTACCCATTAAGGTTTCTAGGTTTTCCATTGCTGGCGTTTCAAGTGGTTGAAAGCCATAGTTTTCAAACACATTACGTATGGTTTGAAAAATATAATTACGCTTGCGCACAACAGTTACGCTAAAATCGCGGGTGCCTTGTGGTAAACTAGGTTTGCTCATAATTGCTACTCTTGAATACAAATATAAGTAAACTGAAATTGGGTTTGAAAGCTAACAAGTAGTAGTATTTTAGCATTTTATGGTTATGGAATCATTAAAAATCTGCATCTCTATATTTAATTAATCATTTTGTTTAAAATTGCTGAATGAATTTGCTTTTCTCAATAGAATTATTACCTAAATTGCCCACCCTATTCAACAAATAGTTAAATGCAAGAGAGTTTTAGAGATAAACAGCAAAAAAGTTATAATTTGATGCGCATGACATACGACTTAACTATGGCTGTGCTAATTTTGGGAATGGCAGTGGTGTTGTTACTTTGTGAGCGGTTGAAAATTGATCAGATTTCATCGATTGATGCAACCTTTCGCTATTTGTTTGGTGGGATTTGTATTTTGTATGGTGGATTTCGTTTGTATAGAGGGATAAAGAGGGATTATTAAGGGATGCAACAAATGAAAAAATATGGTTTTTTGTTCTTTGCAATCTTGCTGCTTTTTGCATGTAAAAATCAAAAAGCAGTGGATGATAGAGATACGCCAAACAAAGGAACCATTTATATAAGTGTAGACGAAAGTTTTAAACCGGTTATAGAAGAACAAATAAAAATTCATCATTCTTCTTTTCCCGATACAAAAATTATTGCATCTTACAAGCCAGAAGTGGCGTGTTTAAGAGATTTGCAAAAAGATAGTACCCGGATGATTATTATTGCCAGGGGATTATTTAAAAATGAAACAGCGTTCTTTGAGTCGAATTTACGATACAAACCACAGTTTGCTATAATGGCTTACGATGCAGTGGCAGTCATTGTTAACCATGTTTCTAAAGACAGCATTTTTACAATGGCAGATTTAAAAAATATCTTAACCGGAAAAAGCAAAAGAATAGCAGTGATGGATGGAAAAAACGCAACGAGCACGGTTCGATTTTTACAAGATTCAATTTTAAGAGGGGCGAGTTTTGGTGCGAATGTAGTAGCATCAAAGAATAGTGCAGACGTAATAGATATTGTATCGAAGAATGAAAATGTAGTGGGGTTTGTAGGATTGAGTTGGGTTGGGGATAGTTATGATCCACAGCAGCAACAAAATTTAAAAAAAATTAGGTTGGCATTGGTTGAATGTGTGCGTTGTGTAGAGAAAGGTTTTTTTGCAAAACCATCTCAAGCATCCATTGCATATGCGCAGTATCCTTTACCAAGACCCATGTATTATATTTTAAAAGAAAATGCACCGGGCTTAGGAACAGGGTTTATGAATTTTTTAAGTTTAGAAAGAGGACAATTGATTTTTAAAAGGGCTCTCCTGGTACCTGCTAAAATGAATTTTAATAAAAGATCAGGAAAAATTAAAGACTCAGATTAACACAATAACTATAAAAATCAACAAATGAAGAAGACAGTTTCGATGATGTTAACAGCACTGATGGTTGTTCAGTTCGCTATGGCTCAATCAGTACCTGAGGGCATCAAACTATTGCAGAGCGTCTATAAAATAAATAGTGCGAAGGCGGAATTACAAAAGGCATACGATGCCAATCCAAAAGATCCTCAAGCCATTTATTGGTTAGGGATAGCTAATGTAGCTAAAAACAGAGAAGTCTTGTCTAAAGATGGCATAGCTGCTGCAAGAGCACTATACCAAAAAGCGTTACAAGATGGCGTTAACGATCCGTTGATTTGGGTGGGCCAAGGTGCTTTAGATATTTTAGAAAGCAATAATGTAAATGCTGCCAAACAAAAATTTGAGCAAGCTATAACTACAACTACCGAAACTAAAGGAAAAAATAAAGGCAAACCAAGTGCTGCTATTTTAAATGCAATTGGTATGGCCAATGCTTTGGGTGGATCTACTATTGGCGATCCTGCTTATGGTATTGAAAAACTAAAGCAAGCTGGTGCAATTGATTTAATCAATACAGATATTTATTTAAACATGGGTATTTGTTATTTGAAAATGGGTGGTGAAAATGGGGGAGAAGCAGTAAAAGCTTTTCAAGAAGCCATCACACGCGATCCTAAAAATGCACGTGCTATGTGGCGTATTGGTAAAATTTACCAAAGCCAAAATAACAAAGAATCTTTGGAATTATTCTTTAATAATGCCATTGCTGCAGACCCTGGTTTTCCAGCTCCTTATTTAGAATTATTTAATTATTATTCTAATCGCGATGTAGTAAAAGCAAAAGGGTATTTAGATGATTTTTTAAAGAATGCCGATAAAGATCCTGTGAACGATTTCTTTTATGCAGAATATTTATTTCGTGCAGGAAAATACCAAGAGTCATTGGATAAAGCAAAAGAAATTGAAAAGTCTTCAAGCATAGCAGCAGTGCCACGTTTGAGCCTTTTGTATGCATACAATTACGATCGTTTAGGTGATTCAGTTTCTGCAAAAAATAATGTTATTAATTTCTTTAATGCCAAATCAGAAATTCAAGCTACCGACTACGATTTAGCGGTTAAATTAGTGTCTAAATTTCCAGGTAACGAAGCGCAAGCTGTAGGATTTTTAGAGCAAGCAATTGCAGCAGATACTACTCGTGTAAACAAATTAAATTACATGAACCAAGCAGCAGTAATTTATGGTAAAGCCAAAATGTATACACAGCAATTACAGTGGTTACAAAATGTAGTTGCTTTAAATGGCACTGTTACAGAATTTGATCATTATAATATGACGCTTGCAGCATTAAATTCAAAAGACTATGCTAAAACAATTGAATTAGCAAAAGCTTATATGGCCGCAATGCCAGAAAAACCTCAACCTTATTCTTTTTTTAGAAAAGCGGCTATTGCTACTGATCCTGATACTACTAAAGGAGTTGCAGTTGAATACTTGAATTATCTTGATTCTGTTTATACCGTTGTAAACAAAGACAAGTATAAAAAGGATATATTTTTGAATAAGTATTATGCTATTAAGTATTACATTAACAAATTCAACGGCATCAAACAAAGTCCAGATTTTAAATTTAAATCTGATGGCCAAAAATCTGAATCAGTTGAATTGTTCTTAACGGTTTGCCAAAAAGCAATAGAAGTAGCAGATAAAATGTTATTGCTTTATCCTGATGCAAATGATGATAATAATAAGTTTTCAGTTGGGGTAAAAGCTGAAATTCAAAAAAATATTGACTATTACAGCAAGCCGCCAGCTAAAAAAGCTAGCGGATCTGCCACTCCAGCCAAATAATTTCAAAAAAAACACAAGAAATGACTCCTCTTTTTGAGGAGTTTTTCTTTTGTAACCAATACAGGCTTATTTTTGCGCCACTAATTCTTATTACATGAGCGGGTTGACGTTTTTATTGGATGTAAATGAATCAAATTCTGCTGTTGATTACCTGCCAATTGGCCTTCAACTGATTTTTGCCGCCGGCTTTGTGGCAACAATGATAGGGGTTTCAGCCATTTTAGGCCCTAAAAGAAAAACAGCCGACAAGTTACAAAACTTTGCAAGTGGGGTAGAAACCCATGGAAATGCCCGTCAGCCAATGGCAATCAAATATTTCTTAGTGGCCATTCTATTTGTATTGTTTGATGTAGAAGTCATTTTTTTTTATCCATATGCTGTAAATTTTAGAGAACTGGGCTGGGCTGGGTTTGGCGCTTTACTAATGTTTGTTGGCTTCTTTTTGGTAGGATTTATCTATATCCTTAAAAAAGGAGCATTAAAGTGGGAAGACTAGTTTACAATTATATAAAAGGCAATAAAAATCAATCAAATTGAACATCGGAGGGTATGGAAGGTTATAGATAGCGTTATTCAATTTTGTCATTATTATTTTAATTCTAATTTTTTTTATGTCACGTCCAGTACGATTTAATATTCACCCAATTGAAGCGAATCTTTCTGATGCAATTTCTGTAGCAGAAGCACCGCAAGGCTATTCTGGCGAAGGCTTTTTTACTTCGCGACTCAGCGATGTGGTAGGAATGGCGCGTAAAAATTCTTTATGGCCCTTGCCTTTTGCTACTTCATGTTGTGGAATAGAGTTTATGGCTACCATGGGTTCTCACTACGATTTGGCGCGCTTTGGTTCTGAAAGGGTTGGTTTCTCTCCCCGCCAGTGCGATCTTTTAATGGTAATGGGGACTATTTCAAAAAAAATGGGTCCTGTTTTACGCCAAGTATATCTACAAATGGCCGAACCTCGTTGGGTTTTATCTGTAGGTGCTTGTGCTTGTAGCGGCGGTATTTTCGATACGTACAGCGTATTACAAGGAATCGATCAAGTAATACCAGTAGATGTGTATGTACCAGGCTGTCCGCCACGCCCTGAAGCTATTTTAGATGGCTTTATGAAAATTCAGGAGTTAGTAGGGATGGAAAGTATTAGAAGAAGAAATAGCGAACAATACAAAGCGTTGATGAATAGTTATGGAATTGAATAACACGAAAGCAATGGCATTAACAAACGAACACATTCAAAAAAGGATTTCTGAAAAATTCGGAGAATTCGTCTCTGACTTTGCAGAACCTTATGGCATGCTGAGTTTTACAGTATCTAAAGCGTACAATTTAAAGGTATTGCAGTTTTTGTATGATGAAGCGGATTTGAATTTCCGTTTTCTTACAGACCTATGTGGCGTAAACTATCCAGATTTAGTGGATAGTGAATTAGCCGTAGTATACCATTTGCATAACCTGCAAGAAAATATGCGTATCCGCTTTACAGTTTATACAAGTACTGCGTTTCCGGATGTATTTACAGCATCTAAATTGTTTTCATCTGCTAATTGGATGGAAAGAGAAACCTACGATTTTTACGGGGTTAATTTTTTAGGACATCCTAATTTGAAACGTATTTTAAATGTAGATGAGATGGATTATTTTCCATTGCGCAAAGAATATCCATTAGAAGACCAAACACGTATAGATAAAGACGATGAAATGTTTGGCAGAGGATAGAATTTTGCAGTGTGCAAAGTAAAGAATTTGAATAAAGGTATTTAGCTGATTCACAAAAAATAAATAAGCCCCTCAGGGTTTGGGTATGACAGAAAATCACCAACACAATATTAAGCTACCAGAAGGGTCTATTGAAAAACAGACTACTACCTTAAACGTAGGGCCTACACACCCTGCCACGCACGGTGTGTTTCAAAATATCATGGAACTCGATGGGGAGCAAATTGTTTCTACCGAACAAACAGTGGGTTATATACACAGGGCTTTTGAAAAATTGGCCGAGCGTAGACCTTTGTACCAAGTAACGCCTATTACAGATCGTTTAAACTATTGTAGTAGTCCGCTCAATAATATGGGTTGGCACCTTACTTGCGAAAAACTATTGGGCGTTAAAACGCCAAAGCGTGTAGATTATCTCCGTATTATTATAATGGAGTTAGCGCGTATATCAGACCACTTAATTTGTAATTCAATTGTAGGGGTTGATACCGGTGCGTACACAGGTTTTTTGTATGTAATGCAGTATCGCGAATTGATTTACGAAATTTACGAAGAAGTGTGTGGCTCTCGCCTTACTACTAATATTGGCCGCATTGGCGGATTTGAAAGAAATTTTACCAATACTGCTTTCACAAAACTAGAGCGGTTTTTAAAAGAATACCCCAAAGTTTTAAAAGAATTCGAAAGCTTATTTGCGCGCAATAGAATTTTCATGGAACGTACCATTGGCGGAGGTGCTATTAGTGCAGAGCGTGCGTTGAACTACGGATTTACGGGTCCTAATTTACGTGCAGCAGGAGTTGATTACGATGTGCGTGTTCACACACCTTACAGCAGTTACGAAGATTTTAATTTTTCTATTCCTGTAGGAAAAACCGGTGATAATTACGATCGCTTTTTGGTGCGTAACGAAGAAATGTGGCAGAGCTTAAGCATTATTGAGCAAGCATATAAAAAAGTACAAGAATTTAAAGGTGCCGATGCAGAAATTTTTCATGCAGATGTTCCCGAATATTACTTGCCTGAAAAAGAAGATGTGTACACCAAAATGGAAGCACTCATCTGGCATTTTAAAATTATTATGGGAGAGATTGATTTGCCAAAAGGCGAGGTCTATCATTCTATTGAAGCAGGTAATGGCGAGTTAGGATTTTATTTAATTAGTGATGGTGGCAGAACGCCATTCCGTTTGCACTTCCGTCGCCCATGTTTTATTTATTATCAAGCATATCCTGAATTAGTAACAGGTGGTATGTTGAGTGATGCAATTGTAACAATGAGTAGTTTGAATTTGATTGCGGGTGAGTTGGATGCATAATTGCAAAGAGAAAACGAATTGATTTATTGATTTTTTTATAAAGAGGTATGGTACAATTTTCAGAAGAAAAACTAGCTAAAGTAAAAGAGCTCATTGAACGCTATCCCGAAGGAAAGCAAAAGAGTGCTTTACTACCCTTATTACATTTGGCGCAAGATAGCTTTGGTGGATGGCTTAGTTCCGATACAATGGACTATGTAGCATCATTATTATCGATAGAGCCAATAGAAGTATACGAAGTAGCCACATTCTATAGCATGTATAATACCAAACCAATTGGTAAGTATCTATTTGAAGTTTGTCAAACCGGACCATGCATGTTAAACGGAAGCGACAATATTATTGAATATATTAGTAAAACACTCGGTATTAAACCTGGCGAAACAACTCCTGACGGATTGTTTACCTTAAAAACAGTGGAGTGCTTGGGAGCTTGTGGTTATGCGCCTTTAATGCAATTAGGCAAACATTATCGCGAGCATTTAACCAAAGAAAAAGTGGATGAAATTATTGCAGAATGTAGCAATACAGCCGCTGCAAACAATTAGATCGATCAACAATTAAAAGTCCTCTGAGGATTTAAATATGGGAAGAAAATTATTATTAGAAAAAGCACATGTTCCAGGAATTCGCAGCTACGAAGTGTATCGCCGCGAAGGTGGGTATGCTAGTGTTGAGAAGGCATTGAAATCAATGAGCCCCGAAGCAATTGTAGAAGAGGTTAAAAAAAGTGGTTTGCGTGGTAGGGGTGGTGCTGGTTTTCCTGCAGGTTTAAAATGGAGCTTTATTGCAAAGCCCGAAGGCGTGCCACGTCATTTGGTGTGTAATGCCGACGAAAGTGAACCAGGAACTTTTAAGGACCGTTACTTAATGGAATTTATTCCGCATTTATTAATTGAAGGATTAATCGTTTCATCGTACGCGCTAGGAAGCCATGCAACTTATATTTACATACGTGGAGAATATGCTTGGATTACTGATATTTTAGAACAAGCCATTAACGAAGCAAAAGCAAACGGATTTTTAGGAAAAAATATTTTAGGTACAGGATTCGATTGTGAAATTTATGTTCACCGTGGAGCCGGCGCCTATATTTGTGGAGAAGAAACAGCACTAATTGAATCATTAGAAGGCAAGCGTGGTAATCCGCGTATTAAACCACCGTTCCCTGCTATCAAAGGAGCATGGGGGCGTCCTACAGTGGTAAACAATGTAGAAACTTTAGCATCAGTTGTTCCTATTATTAATTTAGGTGGCGAAGAGTATGCTACTATTGGTGTTGGAAAGTCTACAGGTACAAAATTAATTTCAGCTTGTGGCAATATTAATAAGCCAGGTGTTTATGAAATTGACATGACTATTTCTGTAGAAGAATTTTTATACAGCGACGAATATTGTGGCGGCATACCAAATGGAAAAAAATTAAAAGCTTGTATTCCAGGCGGATCGTCGGTACCCATTTTGCCTGCTAACTTATTATTAAAAACTGCCAAAGGCGAAACCCGTTACATGAACTACGAAAGTTTAAGTGATGGTGGATTTGCATCAGGATCTATGATGGGTTCTGGTGGTTTTATTGTGTTAGACGAAGACCAATGCATTGTAAGAAATACTTATTCGTTAGCGCGCTTTTATCGCCACGAAAGTTGCGGTCAGTGTTCACCTTGTCGAGAAGGAACTGGTTGGATGGAAAAGCTTTTGTATCGCCTAGAAAAAGGAGAAGGCAAAAGCAGTGATATAGATTTGTTATGGGATATACAAAGTAAAATTGAAGGCAATACCATTTGTCCATTAGGAGATGCTGCGGCTTGGCCAGTAGCAGCTGCTATCAGGCATTTTAGAGATGAATTTGAATGGCATGTAACGCATGCGGCAGAAGCACAAACCAGCAATTTTGGTTTAGCGCATTATGCCGATCCAATTCATGTGCCAACGGTATAAACAAGCATATTAAAAACTTAAATATTCCCTTTCGGGGGATGTGGTATGAGTGAAATACAATTAATTAAAGTAACCATCGACAACATTACAATTGAAGTGCCTGCAGGTACTAGTATTCTGCATGCTGCACGTCAAATTGGAGGAGATGTTGCACCGCCAGCAATGTGTTTTTACAGCAAGCTAGAAGGCAGCGGCGGTAAGTGTCGTACCTGTTTGGTAGAAGTAAGCAAGGGTTCCGAAAAAGATCCACGCCCAATGCCCAAACTAGTTGCTTCTTGCCGTACAACTGTCATGGATGGCATGGAAGTAAAAAACATTACTAGCCCAAAAGTGATAGATGCCAGAGCTGGAATTGTGGAATTCTTATTATTGAATCATCCACTAGATTGTCCGGTATGTGACCAAGCAGGTGAATGTCATTTGCAAGATTTAAGTTTCGAGCACGGCAAGGCAGACACTCGTTACGAATTTCAACGTAGAACATTCCCCAAACACGATTTGGGAAAATATATTCAGTTACACATGACACGTTGCATTCTTTGCTACCGTTGTGTATTTGTTGCCGATCAATTAACCAATAAGCGTGAACACGGAATTTTAGACAGGGGAGACCATTCTGAAATTGCTACATTGATTGAGAAAAATTTAGACAATGATTTTATAGGTAATGTAATTGATGTTTGTCCGGTAGGGGCATTAACCGATAAAACTTTCCGTTTTAAAAATCGTGTTTGGTTTTTAAAACCCAT
>Ga0114971_10001539_pt1 | contig 15712 bp, 14 predicted proteins | sample M_140625_MF_Meta_FD_87320 | JGI IMG/M metagenome (GOLD analysis project Ga0114971, IMG submission 87320) | Freshwater microbial communities from Lake Montjoie, Canada to study carbon cycling - M_140625_MF_MetaG | ecosystem: Environmental > Aquatic > Freshwater > Lake | place: Lake Montjoie...
ATCAGAAGCGCATCGCGTTGGCGATCCTGGGGAATATAGCCAACACCTGAATCTCTAATCTTTCGTGATGTCATTTCTGCAATATCTTCACCCAGAATGGTTACTGAGCCACCACTTGTCTTTACCAGTCCCATAATCAATTCAATGAGTTCGGATTGACCATTACCTTCTACACCTGCAAGGCCAACTATTTCTCCAGAATGGATAGAAAGTGAAATTTCATGGAGAATTTCACGACCATCAGGTGCTGCATAAGAGGCTTTCTCGATTTCTAATACTTTCTTAGTACTTGGTTGCGTAGAGACTTCGCGACGCTTTGGAAGTTCGCGTCCAACCATAAGTTCGGCAAGTTGCTTCTTTGTCGCACTTTTTGGATCAACAGAGGCAACAGTTGTTCCTGTGCGCATCACTGTTATCTCATCTGCTATTGCAAGCACTTCGTCGAGTTTATGTGAAATGAAAATGATTGTTAGGCCATGCGCAGTTAAATCTTTGAGATTCGAGAAGAGTTCATCGACTTCTTGTGGGACTAAAACTGCTGTTGGTTCATCTAAAATCAATATTTGTGCGCCTCTAAATAGCACTTTGGAGATTTCTACGCGCTGGCGCTCTCCAACGCTCAATTCAGCAACGTTTTGATCTGGGTCAATATCTAGGCCATATTTTTCAGCAATTTCAATGAGTTTATCTCTGGCTGCAGTGTGTTGTATAACTCCACCAAAACTTACGGGTTCACTTCCCAAAATAACATTTTCTAAAACTGTTGCATTATCTGCAAGCATAAAATGCTGGTGAACCATGCCAACACCAAGGCCGATTGAATCGTGAGGAGATTTCAAGACTACTTCTTTGCCGTCAATAGAAATACTTCCACTATCAGGCCTGACCATTCCATAGAGAATCTTCATGAGAGTTGACTTACCAGCACCATTTTCACCAATGATGGCGTGTATATGACCTTTTTGAACAGTGAGACTCACATTGTGATTTGCAACAACTCCTGGATATTTCTTCTCAATACCCTTTATCTCAACTGCACTCGCCATTTTTTTCCTTCCCCTAATCTAAATATTCTTAGTAGAGTCGCCGACTTTTATATCGACGACTCCACTAAGAATTGTTGGAACTAATTGCTATTCGTACAAAAATTACATCTTTGTAGGAACAACGATCTTCTTAGCCATGATGTCTTTGATAAGTCCATCAATCTTTGCCTTTGTCTTTGGATCGATATTTCCACCCGCTGTGGAATAACCAACTCCGTTGTTAGACAAACCAAAGTTCTTTTCTCCAGACTTGAAAGTTCCTTTAGCCATTGAATTAATCATGTCTAGAACACCAACATTGACGTTCTTGAGCATTGAGGTAAGGATGATTTCATTGAATGAAGCATTTGATGGATAGAAGTACTCATCAGCATCTACGCCAATGGACCATACGTCACCCTTAGCAATTGCTGCCTTGTGTGCACCAGCACCTGAACCACCAGCTGCTGAGTAGACAACATCTGCACCATTATCAAACATACCCTTTGCTGATTCTTCGCCCTTTGCAGGATCGTTGAAGCCAGAGAAGTCAGGGAAGATTGAAAGGTAGACAGATTGAACCTGGATCTTTGAGTTAATCTTCTTAGCACCAGCTACATAACCAGCGTTGAACTTCACGATAAGTGGTGTCTGAACTCCGCCGATGAAGCCAATCTTGCCAGTCTTTGACTTGATTGCAGCGATAGCTCCAACCAAATATGAACCTTCGTGCTCAGCAAAAGTGATTCCAAGTACGTTAGGAAGCTTCACTGTTGCATCATCTACAACACCAAACTTAACCTTTGGAAATTCTTTAGCAACGATGCCCACTGATGATGCATATGTAAAACCAACAGCAATAATTGGGTTAGCACCAGCACTTGCAAGAAGACGTAGACGCTCAGCACGAGTTGCATCTGTATCAGAGAGTGCAGCTTGTAGCTCTTGAATCTTTACGCCCTTATTTTTTGCAACGAAGTCACGTGCACCGAAATATGCCAACTGGTTGAAGCCAGGGATATCGCGTCCACCTAGATCATAGGCAATACCGATCTTTGTGATTTTCTCTCCTGCAGCAGTGGCTGCTGGGGCAACAGCTGTCATGAAAGAAAGAGCTAGAACTGATGCAACTGCAGCAGCAATAAAGCCCTTCTTTTTTGTCATTGGGTTATTCATTTACCTTCTCCTTATTATTTGAGTGATCACTCGTTTGGGACTGTCGATCTTTGACCTTAGGTGAGTTCTGCAAATCCCACGTGCGTGGAATTGTGACTGACTCGCGTTTGATCAAATTTACGGGGATGACGCTGTGTTTCGAGATTTTTGAATCCAAATTCTCGAGGCGCCACATAAGTGCTCGCATCGCTTGCGCTCCCTGAGCCTCGGCATCGCGATTAATTACTGTAATTTTTGGACTAATAAGAGTAGAAAGTTCGAAATCATCAAAGCCAATGAAGGAGATATCACTCGGGACGCTCACCCCTCTATCTTTTAGAGAATTGAGTGCCCCATATGTCATTAGGTTATTTGAAGAAAATACAGCGGTTGGTGGCTCCGCTAGATCTAGTAGTTGATTCATAGCAGCATAACCGCCTGCTTGTGTGAAATCTGATACGACTACATAGTTGAGATTAGTAACGATTTTTGAATTATCGAGAGCTTTTCTAAAGCCTTCTTCTCTCTGGCGCCCTGGTGTTGAATCAAGTGGTCCTGCGATAATTGCAATCTTGGAATGTCCTTGTGAGGCAAAGTGCTCAACTGCTAGCTGTGCACCGCGTGCGTTATCAGCTAAGACGGTGTCGTACTTTTTTTCTTTCTGCAAGTAACGATCTACAAAGACAATGGGGCGACCAAAATGGGCAAGTCCACCCTCATGATCGCTCTCTTTAGTTGGAACAAAGATTGCGCCATCGACTCGTCCATATAGATGGGCAAGGGCGCTTACTTCCCGCTCAGAATTAGAATCAGTATTGACGATAGCTGCCATCAAGGAATCACCTGATGCTTTTTCGGCACCGCGCACAATAGCTGCGAAAAATGGATTTGAAATATCAGGAACAATAATTGCAACAGTTGCACTGCGACCCAATTTTAAGTTTCTTGCAGCGATATTAGGACGATAATTCAATTCTTGAATTACAGAACGAATCTTTGTCTCTTCTCGCACATTCCCACCACTGAGAAATCTGGAGATAGTTGCAACCGATACGCCAACTCGGCTTGCCACGTCAGTAATTGTGACTACAGGCAATTAGGAATCTCCTCTCCGAGTTTTACATTTTTTTGATGTAAACGATTGCAGAGAGCGTATCTCTTGGGCTAGTGTTTCGTCTACGTACAAAACGCATGAGTCTTTCGGAGGCTAAAGTCGTGGTTGATAGTTTGCACAGAAATCTCCCAACTGTTGTTGTAGTTGGTAGCACCATGATGGACATGATTACCTACATCGATAAAGTCCCTGAAAGTGGAGAGACACTCATTGGAGATACATTTGCTTTAGGTTTTGGTGGCAAAGGTGCAAACCAATCAGTAATGGCTAGTCGCATGGGCGCCAATGTTTATATGGTCAACACTCTGGGCGATGACTTATTTGGTGATTCAACGCTAAAGAATTTTCAAGATCAAGGAATCAACACTTCTTTCATTGCTCGTACCGCTGGTGCAAGCGGAGTTGCACCAATTTGGGTAGAAAAAGATGGCTCGAATCGCATCATCTGTGTCCCTGGTTCAAATAATGCCATGACGCCAGCGCAAGCTACACATGCAATTGAATCGATTAAAAATATTGATGTCGTCATTGGAGAGTTAGAAATTCCTCAAGAAGTGACTGCCGCTGCATTTCGTGCTGCTCAGAAAAAAGGAATTATAACAATTCTTAATCCAGCACCCTTTGCACCTCTATCTGCAGAGTTACTCGCAGCGAGTGACTGGATCGCACCTAACGAACATGAGTTTGCGGCTATGGATCCACTGAAGCGCTCACCTGATAGTGATGAAACTATTCGAGATTTAGCGAAAACATTGGGTAAACGCATCTTGGTTACATTGGGCGAATTAGGTGCAGCATTTACAGCGCCATCGGGTGAAATTGTTCGTATTCCTTCGCCGAAAGTAATTGCAATAGATACAACTGGTGCAGGAGATTCCTTTGTTGGTGCTTTCGCCTACGGATTAGCAAGCGGATTATCTGAAGAATTAGCAGTCAAACTTGGTTGTGCCTGCGCATCTGCCAGTGTCACACGTCGTGGCACTCAGTCCTCTTACAGCTCTAAAGAAGAAGCACAAGAAATTATAAAAAGAGTAACTAGCCTTTGATTTGAAGAGCTTGCTTCTTAGCTTGCGCGATTTGTTTAGCGTATGGCTCAAGTAATTTACTTCTAATATCAATTGTGATTCCGTCATCTGAAATTCCAAACCTATGACCATAAATTCCGGCAGTCTCATCAATGATATCTAGATACTGAGAACCACTCAGTGCAGCACTTGCAAGATTGAACACAGCAGTATCGACTCTTTTCTCAATTCTAGCTAATAGAAAATCTTTTGATTGTGGAGTCACGCGCAAAAATTGATCCGGGGTAACACTTATTAGGTAAGCCATAGGTGCACCTTTTTTTCGATTCTTAGCTAGATTCAATTTTGTAATTTCATCTAATACATCTGTAGAAGAACCACGAATTCCTAAATAAATTACGTCAACGCCTGAATCAATAAGATCTTTTGCTGTTGCTGCATAATTCATATTTGCAAAAGCAATTGATGCCTTGACAGTTTTTTTTGAATTTCTAACACCAACATTGAAACCATTCCAAAAGAGTTTGCTCTGATTTTCATTGACTATCATTGCTACTTTACCGCTTTTGCTCGCAAGGGCTGCTGCTGCACCAGCTAAATATGCTCCTTGAGTTTCCGCAAAAACGATAGAAGTTACATTGAGATGTGCAACTGAAGCATTATCAATGAGTATGAATTGCGTGTTTGGGTATTTACCAGCACTTGCCTCTACGGCTGCTGCGTAATCACTACCGATTGCAATGATTGGATTTGCACTTTTTTCTACGAGTGAGAGCAAACGAGTTTCACGATCACTTTGTGTGCCTAACGTGACTGTAGATTCGAACTTGACGTTTAATTCTTTGATAGCTCGATCTACACCAGCACCACCAGCATCATTGAAACCACTATCACCGCGTCCCCCAATGTCATAGGCAATACCAATGACATTGGGTGTTGCGGCATAAGAAGGGATAGAAAAGAGCGGGAGAACTAAAGCTAGAAGGAGGGTGAATAAGCGGAGCTTTTTCACTTCACTACCCCGAGGTTGGCATACGTCAGATCAACTGTTTGTGAAGCAACTGCATGGGCTTTGTTTGCACCATCATGGAGGATTGCAAGCAAGCTCGCTTCATCTTCAAGGAGTTCTAGAGCGCGAGCACGTATAGGTCTGAAATATTCAACAACTACATCGGCCACCGCTGACTTGAAGTCTCCGTATCCCTTTCCTTCAAAATCTTTCTCAATCGCTTCAATAGATTGGCCAGAGAGCGCACTATGAATAGTGAGCAGATTACTTATTCCTGGCTTCTCCTTCTCATCAAAGCGCACTTCTCTACCCGCATCAGTTGTTGCGCTCTTAATCTTCTTTGCATTCGACTCTGGCGTATCCATAATTTCTATTACGCCGGCAACGGAACCAGAAGATTTACTCATCTTTGAGGTTGCATCTTGAAGATCATTAATCTTTGCTGCAGTTTTTAGAATATACGCATCTGGAATTTGGAAGGTTTGGCCATACTTAGTATTGAATCGCTGGGCTAAGTCACGTGTGAGTTCGATATGTTGGCGTTGATCTTCACCCACTGGAACATAATCTGCTTGATACAAAAGTATGTCAGCTGCCTGCAACATTGGATACGTGAAGAGTCCAACAACGGTGCGGTCTGAGCCAGATTTAGAAGACTTATCTTTGAACTGAGTCATACGGCTTGCTTCACCAAAGCCCGTGAGACATTCCATAATCCAACCTAATTGATTGTGCTGTGGCACTTGAGATTGAATAAAGAGAGTTGATTTTTCAGGTGAAATACCCAAAGCAAGTAACTGTGCAGCTGAAGCTAATGTGCGCTTTCTAAACTGTGCTGGGTCGGTCTCAATCGTGAGGGCATGTAAATCAACAATGCAATAAAAAGCATCGTGGCCATCTTGAAGTTCTACCCATTGCTTGACCGCACCTAAATAATTTCCAAGGTGGAAAGAGTCGCTCGTTGGCTGAATACCAGATAGCACTCTCTTCATGGCTTTAGCGGTCATGGAGTGATTCTCGCATGCTTTATATAACTCTCGATATCAATAAACGCCCTGCCCGCTTACCTTCCATAGAAAGTACGGTGATGCGAATCCCATTCACACTCGCCACATCACCTTCGCGAGGGATGTGACCGAGAAAATGCATTACAAATCCACTCGCAGTTTCAAATGGCCCTTCTGGAATTTCTAAACCTGAGTCATCGCGTAAATCATCTACAGAGATAAGTCCGTCAACTTCGAAATCCTCTGTTTGGGATTGTGTAGGTAATACCTCTTTATATTCGTCATATTCATCACGAATATCACCAATGAGGGATTCCACAAGATCTTCCAAGGTGACGATTCCATCAGTTCCACCGTATTCATCGAGCACGATTGCTAAATGTTGGCGTTGATTACGCATTTCAGTAAGTGCAGGTAAAACACCTTTTGTGCCTGGCAAATACATAATGTTACGTACAAGTTCTTGAATCTTCCCACCTGAAGTTGCTAGCGATGTGTCGAGCAAATCGCGTACGTGAATAAAACCAATTACTTCATCACTTGATCCGCGTACTACGGGATAGCGTGAATGCGCTTTTTCTACAGCGAGCGCGATTGCTTTAGCAACAGTGAGTGAGCCATCCATGAAATCAACTTCTGTGCGAGGAACCATAAGTTCATGCACTTGGCGCTCAGATGCATTGAATACTTCTTCAACAATGTCTCGCTCTTCATCGGTGAGCGCTGCATGGCCTGCGACTAGATCAAGGAGTTCTTCTTCAGACATCGCACTTCTTTGCTCTTTGGGATCAACACCAAATGCGCGCACAACAAAGTCAGTTGATTTCGAAAGCAGCCAGATAATTGGGCGAAATAACTTGGCGATTACGTCAATCGTTGCAGCGGATGCGAGCGCAATTTCTTCAGTGCGAAATAGTGCAAGACGCTTTGGTACAAGTTCGCCGAATACAAGTGAAAAATATGCAATCACCAATGTCACACCAACTAAAGAAATAGTTGTACTCCGCGTCTCTGCAACTCCCCGCTCTTCTAGCCAAGGGATTATGTATCCACCAAGTTTTTCAGCGCCAAGGGCTGCAGATAAGAAACCGCAGACAGTGACACCAACTTGAGCCGCCGCTAAGAAACGATTTGGATTTTGGGCAAGGAGTGCAACGCGTGCGCCACGTCGACCTTGGGTTGAGAGTTGGCGAATCTGACTATCTCGAAGTGAAATCAGTGCGATTTCTGCGGCGACGAAGAGGGAGGCAAGGAGTATTAGCCCTGCAACCGTGGCGAGGTCGCCAACGAGTGATCCCAGTGAATGCGACTCCATTATGGTCAAAGTATAGGACTTCCCTTTTATGGGTGTTATGCCCTAGCCTTCCTTCACGCTCAAGGAACCCCTTGGACGCCTTAATCCTCGGACCGTCGGGCACGTACCTGCCCGGATAAGGAGAAATGAAAATGGCATCAGTTGTATTCGAAGCCGCTACACGCATCTACCCAGGAACAACTGCACCTGCAGTCGACAAGCTCAACCTCACTGTCAATGATGGTGAATTTCTTGTGCTCGTTGGACCATCAGGTTGCGGTAAGTCAACATCACTTCGTATGTTGGCAGGACTTGAAGAGATCGATAACGGACGTATCTTGATTGGTGATCGTGATGTAACAAATGTTGCACCAAAAGATCGCGACATTGCAATGGTTTTCCAGTCATATGCGCTTTACCCACATATGACAGTTGCGGAGAACATGGGATTCGCTCTCAAAATTGCAGGAACACCAAAGGAAGAACGCAATCGTCGCGTTCTTGAGGCAGCAAAGTTGCTCGACCTTGAGCCATACCTAGAGCGCAAGCCAAAAGCTCTATCAGGTGGACAACGTCAGCGCGTTGCTATGGGTCGCGCAATCGTTCGCGAACCACAGGTATTCCTTATGGATGAACCACTATCAAACCTTGATGCGAAGTTGCGCGTAGCAACTCGTACACAAATTGCAGCGCTACAGCGCCGCCTTGGTATCACAACTGTTTATGTAACTCACGACCAGGTTGAAGCTATGACCATGGGTGATCGCGTAGCAGTGTTGAAGGATGGACTTCTTCAGCAAGTCGATACTCCTCGTAATCTTTATGAAAATCCAGTAAATGCTTTCGTTGCAGGATTTATTGGATCACCAGCAATGAACTTGCTCAATGCTCCAGTTAGTGGCGGAAAAGCAATGCTTGGAGATCTAGCTGTTGCAGTTCCTGCAAGTGCTGGCGCTACTGTCACAGTTGGTATTCGTCCAGAAGGTTTCATACCAGCAACAACAGGTTTCCATGTACTTGTGGAAGTTGTTGAAGAGCTCGGTGCTGATGCATTCGTTTACGGAAAGCCTGCTGACGCATCAGTCAAGTTTGCTAATGCAACTGATGAAGGCGCTCAAGTAATTGTTCGCTGGGATCCAAAGAGCCCACCAAAGCCAGGACAAACAATTACTGTTGGTGTAAACCCAGCAATAATTCACCTCTTCAATTCAACAACTGGAGAGCGCATTAAGTAATTAGAATATAAAAAATCCCCGCCGGGTAACTGGCGGGGATTTTTTAGTTAAGTTCTTATGCCATTGCCTTCTTGAGATTCTCATCAATAGAGGCTAAGAAATCTTGCGTATTTTGCCAAGGAGCATCCTTTGAAATAAGGATTGCGAGATCCTTTGTCATCTTTCCAGACTCAACAGTTTCAATACATACTCGCTCAAGTGTTGAACAGAACTTTGCAAGCTCTGCGTTGTTATCAAGTTTTGCACGGTGGGCTAATCCTTGAGTCCAGGCAAAGATGGATGCAATTGGATTTGTTGATGTTGCGCGCCCCGCTTGGTGTTCGCGATAGTGACGTGTCACTGTTCCATGGGCTGCCTCTGATTCAACAATCTTTCCATCTGGAGTCATCAGAACGGAAGTCATAAGACCGAGTGAGCCATAACCTTGTGCGACGGTATCTGATTGAACATCTCCATCGTAATTCTTACACGCCCAGACATAGCCACCTTCCCAGCGAAGAGCAGTTGCAACCATGTCATCAATGAGGCGATGCTCATAGGTAATTCCAGCTTTTTCAAAATCTGCTTTGAATTCTGTTTGATAAATTTCTTCGAAGATATCTTTGAAGCGACCATCGTAGGCTTTGAGGATTGTGTTCTTTGTTGAAAGAAATACAGGGTACTTACGGATAAGTCCGTAGTTCATAGATGCGCGAGCAAAGTCGCGAATAGATGCATCAATGTTATACATACCCATTGCAATACCAGATGATGGGAAATCAAAGACATTGAACTCCATTGGCTTCGACCCATCTTCTGGAACAAAAGTCATTGTGAGCTTTCCGGCACTTGGAACAAGGAAATCTGTTGCGCGGTACTGATCACCAAATGCGTGACGACCGATAACGATTGGCTTTGTCCAGTGTGGAACTAGGCGAGGAACATTCTTGATGATGATTGGTTCGCGGAAAATTACTCCACCTAGAATATTGCGCACAGTTCCGTTAGGTGATTTCCACATCTTTTTCAGACCAAATTCTTCAACGCGAGCCTCATCTGGAGTAATGGTGGCGCACTTGACGCCAACGCCATGCTTTTGAATTGCATGTGCTGAATCAATAGTTACTTGATCGTTAGTTGCATCGCGATTTTCCATACCTAAGTCGTAGTACTCAAGATTGACATCGAGATAAGGCACGATGAGTGAGTCTTTGATGAAGTGCCAAATAATGCGCGTCATCTCATCGCCATCTAGTTCAACAACTGTGCCTTCAACTTTAATCTTATTCATCTGAGTACTTGCTCCTTAGAGTGTTAGAACATCTGCTTGTTTTGCACGGACTGCTTCTGCTGCTGCTTTCAAAGCACTAACTTCTGAATCAGTAAGTTTGCTTTCAACTACTTTCTTAATTCCTTCGCGACCAATCTCGGCTTCAACGCCAAGGTAGACACCAGAAATTCCATATTCGCCATCGACCCATGCGCACACAGGCATGACGGAACCTGAATCTTCGATCACAGCTTTTGCCATACGTGCTGCCGCTGCAGATGGTGCGTAATATGCAGAGCCGGTTTTTAAAAGTGCAACAACTTCTGCGCCACCATTGCGAGTGCGATCGACTAATTCATCAATCTCAGGCTGTGAAAGTAAGTCACTCAGTGCCTTGCCATCGACAGTGCAACGGCTTGGAACTGGAACCATGGTATCTCCGTGTGAACCAAGTGTGAGCGTCTTTACTGAACCAACCTTTACGCCCAATTTTTCAGCAACAAAGTTGGTAAAGCGCGCAGTGTCGAGCATTCCTGCCTGACCCATAACGCGATTCTTTGGGAAATTCGATGCAATCTGAGTGAGTGCTGTCATCTCATCGAGTGGATTAGATACAACGATAATGACTGCTTTAGGTGAATGTTTAGCAATATTTTCAGCAACTCCACGAACGATTCCAGCATTGACGCCAATGAGATCCATACGACTCATTCCTGGCTTGCGAGGAAGTCCAGCGGTAATTATGACTACATCTGAATTCGCAGTTGCTTCATAGCCAGTGCCTTCAGGAGTTGTTGTTGCGCCAATAATTTTTGTTTCAAATCCTTCGATTGAACGAGATTGATTCATATCGAGTGCCAAACCTTCTGGCTTTCCTTCAAGGATGTCGGTAAGTACAACTGTGTCGAAGATGTTGTACTCAGCCAACCGAAGAGCAGTTGTTGATCCGTAAAATCCTGCACCTACAACTGTAACTTTTCCGCCCATGGCGTACTCCTTTGTCGTTTACAACTCTCTTGACGTCAAGATAACTCTACCGTCCATGCGGTAGTGCTATTGCCAGCACGAAGAGCGCCACCGCTATCGCCGCAGGTAAAAAGAACTCAATCCTGCGTGAATTTCGTGCAGCAATTGCATGACCGAGTGTTCCACCACCGATGAGAAGTGACCCAGTTCTCACGTAACCAATGCTGCCCATGAGTAATCCCAAACAAATGAGGGAATAGCTACTGATTCGCAAAGTGCTTGAGATCAGCTGCATGCATCAACCACATTTGTTAATAACATTGCACGTGTCATTGGTCCAACTCCGCCGGGCATCGGCGAAACAAAACCAGCAATTGCATACGCCTCTGGAGAAATATCTCCATTCAATCCTGAGTCACCGCGGCTAATTCCAACATCAATAAGAGTTGCACCGGGCTTGACCATGTCAGCTTTTAGAAAATGTGTCTGACCAATTGCTGCAATAACAATGTCAGCATTTCGGGTGTGCTTTGCTAAATCTTTTGTTCCGGTATGAGTGAGAGTAACTGTTGCATTCTCTGAACGTCGTGTAAGTAAGAGCCCCAATGGACGACCTACAGTAAGTCCACGCCCAATCACAGTAATTTCGGCGCCATCAAGATTTATTTTGTAATGGCGAAGGAGTTCAACAATTGCGCGTGGAGTACACGGAAGTGGTGCGTTATAACCCGCTACTAATCGTCCTAAATTCATTGGATGCAAACCATCAGCATCTTTATCGGGATCTATCGCTTCTAAAATATTCTGAGTATTTATTCCCTTTGGAAGTGGCAATTGAACAATATAACCAGTGCATTCTTTTGAGGAATTAAGTTCTTTGACTGCGGCAAGAATATCGCTTTCCGTAGCAGTTGCTGGAAGATCAATACGAATTGATGTTATTCCAACTTCTCTACAATCACTATGTTTGCCACCAACGTAGGAATGTGAGCCAGGATCATCTCCAACAAGAATTGTGCCAAGACCTGGTGTGATTCCCTTTTGCTTCAAAACTGAAACGCGCAGCGCAAGCTCTTGCTTTATTTGAGTGGCTAATGCTTTGCCATCAAGAATCACTGCGCTCATGTTCGTATCCTATTAGGCGTGGGAGAAGTGTCTGGTACCAGTGAAAAACATCGCGATTCCAGCGCTTTGCGCTGCAGCAATTACTTCTTCGTCGCGCACGCTTCCACCTGGTTGAACTACTGCAGTAATTCCTGCATCGATAAGAATCTGCAAGCCATCGGCAAATGGAAAGAACGCGTCACTTGCGGCAACACTTCCCTTGACTCGATCTCCCGCGCGCTCAACTGCAAGTTTTGCGGAATCAACTCTATTTACTTGGCCCATGCCGATACCAACAGAGGCAGTATCTTTTGCAAGCAGAATTGCATTGCTCTTTACGCTTCGAACACTGCGCCATGCAAATTCAAGATCTTTCATCATTTGTTTATCAACGCTCCGCCCACTTACTTGCTTCCATTGCGATGGTGAGTCACCTGCTGCATCTATGAGGTCAGTATTTTGCAGTAATACTCCCCCAGAAACAGGGCGCATTTCTATTGGATTGATGCCAGGAACTTCGCATTGCAAAATACGAATTGATGGCTTCTTAGAAAGTATTTCAAGGGCTTCTGGTTCATAGCCCGGAGCAATAATTACTTCTGTAAAAACCTGAGAGAGTGGCGTGGCCATTTCAACGGTAACTATTCGGTTAGCTGCTACCACGCCACCAAATGCTGAAACTGGGTCGCATTCGTGTGCATGCTGATAAGCGATTCCAACGCCAAGTGCGCATACTGCGATTCCACATGGATTAGCGTGCTTCATAATCGCAACTGCAGGATCGCGATGATCTAATACTGCGCGCCATGCAGCATCTGCATCAGTGTAATTATTGAAAGACATCTCTTTGCCGTGTAACTGCTTCGCACTAACAATTCCTGAAAGACCGCCTGAATAAATCGCTGCATTTTGATGTGGATTTTCTCCGTAGCGCAAAGTATTTTCGCGATGCCAGATTCGTCCAAACCATTCTGGAAGTTCTTCTTCTCTGCCTAACCAATTAGCAATGGTGAGGTCATATTCTGCTGTTGTTCTAAATACATCTTTGGCTAATTCTTGACGCTCCTGTGCAGTAAAACCACCAGCCTTGATAGCAGTTATAAGAAGGTCATATTGAGATGTATTGCTAAGAACGGCAACGGAGCCATGATTCTTGGCAGCACCGCGCAACATTGAAGGGCCGCCAATATCAATTTGTTCTATGCATTCTGCAAAATCAGCACCTGATGCAATAGTGGCTGCGAAGGGATAAAGATTGATTATTACTAGATCAAAGGGCGCAATATCTAAATCTTTAATTGCTTGCATATGTTCTGGATTATTTTGATCCGCCAATATTCCAGAATGCACGCGCGGGTGTAATGTCTTTACGCGTCCGCCCATGATCTCTGGAAATCCTGTATATGCGCTAACTTCTGTTACTGCAATCCCTGCATTCGCTAAATTCTTTGCAGTAGATCCTGTAGAGAGAATCTCTACTCCTGCATCGGATAAGACTTTTCCAATTTCTACAAGTCTGGTTTTGTCATAGACGCTGATGAGCGCTCTGCGGATAGGTTTGCAATCAGCCATGTCGTGACTCCAGAGTTGGTAATACTTCTTTTATGGCCGCAACAATGAGACCTCGTTCAACTTCCTTAATTCTCTCATGAAGAGATGCTTCATCATCTCCAGGCAATATCGAAACTTTCTCTTGTCTTATTGTTTTTCCAGTATCTATGCCTTGATCAACCCAATGAATCGTGGTACCTGTCTCTGATACTCCGGCAGCTAACGCATCCCGAACCGCATGGGCACCAGGAAATTGTGGAAGTAGTGCTGGGTGGCTATTGATTGTGGGAAATCTTTGAATAAAATCTGGCGATAAAATTCGCATAAAGCCAGCGCTTATAACAAGATCGGGCTTGAGATTGTTTACACAATCAAATATTTCTTTATCCCACATCTTTCTATCACTCTTCATTTCAATTATATGGGTTGGAATTGCACTAAGCCGTGCGCGTTCTAATACAAGAGCATCAGCGCGATCAGAGATGAGAGCAACTATCTGACCAGAAAGTTGTGCATCGTCAATTATTGCTTGTGCCAAACTCCCATTTCCTGATGCCAGGATTACAAGCTTTCTCACCGCTTCAAAGGATTCGAAAAGGAGATTCTGGGTACAAAAATAGTCAACATAATTCCGAGGCCAAGTTCAGCTCCGATTACAAGAGGGAATTTCCACGGTGAGACTCCCACTGACTCTAAAATATTTGTAATGAGAGCTCCACTACTAAAAAATGCTAGAAGAAAAATCATTGCGCATGAAAGAAAATAACTCTGTACTAGTGTGCGAGAACTTAGTTGAATGGTCCACGTCGTCATAAGCGCACCGATTGCGATAATTACAATAATAAAACTTAGGTGCCAGATAGCTTTCTCTGTTGGTACTGCCCCTAAAAGTGGAATTGCTGGAATTTCAAATAGTCGATGACTCCACGGTGCTACAAGTGTTCCTGAACCGATTGCAAAACCGGATCCTGCTAAATAGGAAAGTGTTGCAATGATTGCATTTGGAATGTAGAGAATATTGATAAACAGAAGCAACATTCCACCAAGAATCCCCGGTTGGAGAACTTTCGTTAGATTCTCCACCATTGAAAGGTTGGTAAGGATTGCGATTCCAAAAATAATTGAACTCATTCCTATGAGAAGCGCAATGGCACGTGAGCTAAAAAGAATGGCTTGCGATATAACTAGTCGACGCCCAACGCTAAAGGTCGAAATCATTGCAATTGGAAGAATGATCAATGGTGCTAAATACCACTGTGGTTGGACAGCATCTGTTCTGCTCATATAACTAAATAGAATCGCAATGAGTGTGTACTCCATTACGTACGCGATTCTGGCGAAAGAAATTAGCGAGACATCATCATCAAGTTTTTCCATGCTTCGGGCAAAACCGCTACGAATAGCAAGTACTGGAAATATAAGTGCGCCTAATGGTAAATAAGAAAGTAATCCAGGTGTACCGGCTGGTGGTAATGAAAGTGTGAATGGTAAGTGATGTGCACCTAACCAAATCCATATTGCTGCACGCATTGGATCTGTCGTATTTCCATTAACGCTACCTGCAGTCGCCCAAGCAATAAGTGAGAGAAAAGAGATTGGCAAAAGTACCAATGCAATACTGCGCACTACTTGGCCTAACGTGACGGCAAGTACGCGCTGAATCATTGTCCGCTAGCGCTCTAATATGGCGCGCATCAAACGCGCCGTTTCACTCGGAGTCTTACCAACCTTTACTCCCGCTGCCTCTAATGCATCTTGCTTTCCTTGCGCAGTTCCTGATGAACCAGAAACAATTGCGCCAGCATGACCCATTGTCTTTCCTTCTGGTGCGGTAAATCCTGCAACGTATCCAACAACTGGCTTTGTTACATATTCACTAATGAATGCAGCGGCGCGTTCTTCGGCATCTCCACCGATTTCACCAATCATCACAATTGCTTTGGTTTCAGGATCATCTTGGAATGCACGAAGACAATCA
>Ga0114971_10001540_pt1 | contig 15702 bp, 9 predicted proteins | sample M_140625_MF_Meta_FD_87320 | JGI IMG/M metagenome (GOLD analysis project Ga0114971, IMG submission 87320) | Freshwater microbial communities from Lake Montjoie, Canada to study carbon cycling - M_140625_MF_MetaG | ecosystem: Environmental > Aquatic > Freshwater > Lake | place: Lake Montjoie...
AGTAAAATATCCGGGGTGGTTGGTAAAGAATGTCGCTCCATTAAGCGTGGATATGCAGGCTGAACGTCGATAGTCTCCATCGGCTATCTGAACACTACGAACGACATCAGTGTCTATAATTGCGCGTTCATAGGTCGTGAGGGTTGATGTAAGTCTGGAAGCGGCACTTGAAGTTTCAACAGCCCATGGCCGATTGATCTCATTGGTAGTAAAATTACCACTAGTATTTATAACCTTGTGGTCTGTGGTGACCTCTTTTGGCCAAGGCAAAGCCACTACTGTATCGGGAAAGTTAATATTATTGATCGTTTGAACCACTGAGTTGTTGTAATAGGTATTTACGCTAATATTCCCTCCGAAGAAGTAGAAGCCGGTGTTGGTATTTGTAGTTACAGTTCCGCCAACGTATTGGGCGCTGGTAGCATTTACTGTGTTATTACCATAAATGAAAACACCATCCCCCGTGGTAACATTTCCGCTATAAAGATTAGTTGTGCCGCTGCTTGTTGTAAGGTTTCCTCCAGTAAAAATAAAGCTTATGGAATTGATTGATACTGTGTTTGAAGCACCATTTGTAGCACTGGTCGCGTGAATTGGCAGGGAGCCACCCAAAAAGGCATAGGTCGTTCCAAGGTTGTCTGCCGGAAAGTTTGCGATATTAGTTCCAAAAATATTGGTCGCCGTGTTGGAACTGGAACCCAATCCCCATTTGAATCCGTTTGTCAGACCGCTAACTACGTTGGTGTAGCCAACAATCTTGTTATTTGGCGTCGTAGGGTATCCAAGCCCAGGCATAAAACCTTCAAGCACCATGCGAGCGCAGATTGCGCTGCCATTCGCGCTGGAGTAATTGGTTGTGCTTCCGCCAGCAGTGATATGTTTGTAAACATTGTTGGTTCCGGGATAAGTAAACCAAAAGAGCATGCCGACCTTGGTGACGAAGGGCATACGGCCAAGCCCACGGGAGGAATTGACCCCGATTGAAGGAACAACCAACCCGTTTGTGCTGTAGAAGTTGGTGGTATAAAAGTTGTTGGTGTATCCGCTTGCTGTGCCCAAAGATGTATCCTGGAGATTTATGCAGCGGATATAATCAAAGATCTCGGTGCGAATCTGGTCTGGTTCCCCAGAACTGTATTTGGAGAGAATGCCGCTCCCGCCAAAGCCCGGCACCGGAGTTTCCGTCAAAGTCCTGAGGTAGCCGAGTAGTCGGGAATTCGCATTGTAGTCAGTATTTGAAGAATAGGCGTCGGAACGAATAAAGTAATAGGAATTAACGCTCCCGATGTTGGTATTAGCTCCTACAGTGCCGTCGAAAGCGATAAGCTTGTCATAAGGAGTTTGCTTGCTTGTGCTGGTGTTTATGGGCCAGAACACCAAACGTGGCGTGTTAAACATCGTAACATCTGGTGCCCGGCTCGCGGCCGTGAGAAAAAAACGCCCTTGTTCTATATTCGTCACCGAAATAGCATTTGTGCCGATAGTGGATCGGTTCGTCGCATAGAGCAACTCATCCACATTCGCATAAAGTCGGGCCCCATCGCTGGGAATCCGGTCCCAGTTGAAGGCACTGGAACCGCCGCCATTCGACCATGTATTGGTAGTAGCTGGGCTGATTTTTCCCCATAGAGAGCCATTAGTTCCTGATGACCCATAGCTAATGCGAGGTGCGATAGCCATGATGTCGTTGGTGTTTAAATTGGTAAAGACCGACGAGAGCGAGACCGTAGCCGGATGCCCAGGGAAACGTTGATACTCCCCAGCGTAGGGCGGACAAAAAACCAAGTTTTGATCTTGAAGGCTTCCCATAACCGGGATGTCCCAGTAACTGCCGAAAAGGGTGCTGCCCGTGGCGTTTTTTGAATTAAAACGCGGGGTTGCACCGTTACCCGGATTATTCGTCGCCCAACTCCACGGCATGCCCGCAGCGGTGTTGATATTGATTTTACAGGTTTCATCATCGGCCCAGAAGGCGATGCGGCCTATGATGGGATTCGAGGATGTGGCTCCGGTTACGGTGGTGGTATTACCACTACCCGCAGATGGAGCCACAAGGTTCCCGTCTTGAAGGACATAAAGCCAATTCACAGGCATGGGCGCTGGCTGTATAGTAGAGGTCGGCGCACCTGAGATGGCAAAGCCCTGAACCGAGTTGGTGGCACCGGGATCGAGGATCGGGTAGTTCGTGTTGGTGCTGCTGCCACTTTTCGTGATGATCGGCGCATTCAGATCGGTGAAGAGCGCGGGGCTGGCGGCCCAGTTGGCCAATGCAGTGATGTCGCCGGCTGGGAAGGCATTGACCACCATGTTTGTGGACGAATATAGCTTGTAGATATTTACAAGATTGCTACCCGTGGCGCTGTAGGTGCGGATGGCGCCGGGTTGGGAGGCCCAGGCGAGCGCAGGGTCGGCTGTGGCGGTGTTGATCTGAGCCATGACAACATTGATAGCATAGTCGGCGAGGTTTTTGGTTTGGGTGCCACCGCGATAGGAAGCGGAACTTGAGCGGTCGGATTCCACACGGTTTAGCAGGCTGATGGCCAAAGTCGCGAGCAGCACGAGGCAACTCAGGACGATGACCAGTGCGGTCCCTTCGACGGCATTGGGTTTCTGGCGCTTGGGCTTTTGGAGAGGATCAGGCATGGGCTGGGTTCAAATTGTGCTGGGGCACCGCGTCATAAGGGCAAGACGGGATGTTGAAACACGGATTCGCAGCGACGCCTGCTTCACAGATAGGCTCCGTAGTTACTGCTCCACAGTAGCGTAAATTGGAATTGTTTAAAGGAAGGATCATTTTTACGGGCTCCAGCGGCTTTCCCGCAGTGGCATGGTTGCAGTGAAGACGCGGTAAGGAACGCTTTTGGAAGAGAGTCCATCGGTGACTTGTTGAAGGTCAGCGTCGTATTGTGAACTGTCGCTGAAGAGCGAGTCGATTCCGGTGATCCCGAGTTTGGAGGCGGCATCCGAAGAGGAGGAGGCCGACCCGGCGAGGCGGTTCACGGCGGACTCCTCGACGGCGACCATAGTGATCTCAACGAGCGGCGGGAGCTGGTGCATCGTCGTTGGCTGGGAGGGGGACCCGCTGGACCAATTGGTGCGGGAATTCCATCCGTAGTTGCTCGCAATAGTGGCGCTTGTGTCGGGAACCCGGACGACAAAGGCGACGATATTTTCCGCGAGAGGGCGAATTCCGAAACTCTGTCCAACGGCACTGCTCGAGACATTGGTTTTGAGCACCGCGCTGCCCATCCATGTGCCCGTATCAAGGACTCCTGTGCTTGGCACAACGCTGAGACCATCCGCAGAACGCAGCCACTGGTAAAGGCGAAAACGGGGCTTGTTGGTGATACTCGAAAGATTAGCATTATTGGCCAACATGGTGGCGAGCCCTGGATCGCCGCCGTAGGCGACAAAAAACCCGCAGGCATTCAAGCATCCTGGGGGTTGGATGGCATTGGAGTTGGTTGAATAGCCGATCGGAGCTTGGAAAAACAGGCCGTGCGTCACGGTGTCCATCCCGTTCAGCCCACCGCCGAGATTTGTGGCCAGAAACTGCAGGTCGGATTGGCGTCCGTAGGCAGATGGAGCAGTAGTGGAGTTGCCGCGGTTCGTATAGGAGCCTCCAGATAAGATGTAGTAATCCCAGTAGGTGTTGAGTGTGGCAATGCCGAGAGTGCGACTCACGGACTCCATGCTTGTGCGGGCACTCTGGAAGGCGTCAACCTTGGATGTGGAGGTCTTGATAGCCGAGGCCATCTGGCTGATAGCTATTGAGATTAACCCCAGCATGATGACCAGAACTGAACACGCCACAAGGAGTTCGAGAATAGTGAACCCCTCTGGCTTGCGTGAAGGGCCACGATATTCCGGAGCATTCGGGAGCACAGGGGTCATTGGGCGGTTTTGACAAGGAGCTGACTGAAAACCGTCCGGTTGTTCGTGTCGGCGAAGTGCGTGACGGTGACGGTGAGGACTTTCGCGACATCCGTCGAGGTGGATAGCAGCGCCGGAGGGTCTGAGATCGTCTTCGTGGCAACAAAGATGCTTGGGCTCGTGGTTTCCACCCCCTCGTCGTTGTAGTAGGACTCGGCCAAGTCTGGGTTGACATAGTTTGTCGAGCGAATCACCTCACCCACGACCTTCCGCACGATGTCTGCCCGCACGGTGTCATCCATCGAATGGCGGAGGTTTTTCATCCCTGATGATGTCAGGCCGATAATCGGAACCATCGCAAAAACAAAAATTCCCAGAGCGATTGTCACCTCAATCAAGCTGAAGGCGCTATTGCTTCGGCGAACTTGGGAAAGGAGGTTGTGAGCATTAGGGGAGATCATGAATCTTTTGGGGAAACAGACGCATTTTCAATGCATACAACACGAGGCGCAACTTTTCAACATGCCTCGTGTGACGGATTCATCATATCTCGTGACGGATAACAGGCTATCTCGCGTCGTTTAATTTTTAGCGGCATCGATCAATCGGCGGGCGCGTTCGGTTTCCGGGGCCTGCATAAAGAGTTTCCAGAGCAGGCCGCTTCGATGGTTTTCGATCATGGGTGCGATCGGGCCGAGTTCGATGCCGATATACTTCTGGCCCACCCAGTCCTGTGTCGGGTTGATGGCGTTGTAAAATCCGTAGGGCCCCCAGAGTTTGGCACCGTAGTCGAGATACATCGACTCCATGCAGGAGAGAACGGCCTCGGGCAGGTAGGGCATGCTGGAGAGGGCGGCGGTGGTGGCGATGGTGCCATCGTCTTTTTCGCCCGGTTCGTTGGCGCGGTAGCCTTTGGGATTGAGGCTGGCAGCCTGTCCCCAGAGGGTGTCGTAACCTTTGAACTCCCCGGCGCGCGACTTGGCGTAGAGTTGCTGGATGCGGCAGGCGTCCACAAAATGATCAAAGTAAGTTTTGTCTTTATACGAAATTTGTTTCGGATCGAACCCGATGTGCGAGTAGTGGGCGAAGAACAACGGCCAACCCACGCCTCTCTCAAGAGTGTGGGTGATGCCGAAATCCACGCGTGGTTCTCCCAGTCCACGCTTGGGATCCATCCACCCGGTATAGAAACTCGACGGGGGAATAGGGTGGGTTTCCGAGGCGATACCAAGGATGTAAGGCATCATGGCTTCGTGGAATCCGCGAATGGGAACCATTTTAGGCCCGGTTTCCGAGGGGCCATGCCACATCATGACAAAGCCGCCTTTTTCTTCCACCATGAACTTGTCCCACTCGACGGCCGCGCTGACGCGGTTCACGATGTCACGAAGTTCTTTTTCTTCCGGCGTGTTGCCTTTAAAATACTCGCGAAGGAGGATGCCTCCCTGGATCAAGAATGCGGTCTCGACCAAGTCGGCTGCCTTCGTTTTGGCAAATTCCTTGTTCACACCCGTCCGTCCGTCGATCCAATGGCCGAAGGCTCCCATCTGTTTTTCGGTCTTCGCCTCAAGGAAACGCCACATGCGGAGGGCCAGGTCGAGGCCTTCCTTGCGAGGGATGAAGCCGCGCTCGACGCCGACAATCAAGTTGGCCATACCCATGCCCGAGGCTCCGATGGCTGTCAGCGGCTCGCCGGAGACCGTTGTCCATCCAGGGGAGCCTTCCGGTGCAAGGCCACAGACCGGGTGGGCCAGATCGACAAAAAACAAAACTCCCTTTTCCTGCACATCGGCCATCAATTTATCGCGGTCAAAAGGCAGAGTCTTCGCCTCGACGGGTTCGGACCACTCTCCCGCTGGAGACGCCTTCTTGCCGGAATTCAGCACCCTCACCCTGTAAAAATAGAGCTGCCCGGCCTCGCCGATGAAGTCCGTGAAGCGCCTGAACTCGGGGGCGGGATTGGGCAGCGTGGTCCACGCCCCGTCCGCCGTGGCCGCCCGCTGCACCTCGTAACGGCGCTTTTCCCCCTGCGGCTGCCAACTCAGGTCCACGCGCAGCATTCCAGACTCCGCCTTTAAATCAAGAGCGGGAGGGACAGAAGCCGGAATCGGCTCGCCGGATTGCGCGCATGCAGACGCCGTCAACCCCGTAGTGAATACCAGAAAGGTCAGCAACACTTTATTAAAACGCCTGGCCGACTCGACCAGTTTTTCCAAGGAAACCCTTCTCATCACCCTCGCCTCCATGCGATTCGGCATTGATTTGTGTTCGGGACTTTTACCAGTGCGAAATCCGGGGAATGAAAAGATTTTCATTTGTTTTTTTTCCTATGCCTCGCAGTTCCCTACAAGGAAAAAATTCATTGCGTGAAGGGCTTCGCAGGTTCAAACAATGTAGCATCTTCACTCCCCTCTTCCTGCAAAGATATTTTTCAGGCTTCTTGCTGAAAGCTGGGACAGGATTCGAAATTTCAGGAATACATACCCGCCGATCAAGGACAGGAGCCCTTCTGCCGCTTGCGGACTACGGAAGAGTTTGAGGCTTTAAGTTCCTGCGGAAGGAGCCGGCGGGGAGTCCCTCCTTGTTCATCAAGTTCGGCACAGCCCCGTTGTGCCAGGCGAAGCGCACCGCTGTCGGCGCTGACACAGAGGGGGCGCCGACGATTACGGACGCCCCGTCGATTTTTGCTTCGGCCTTGACGAACTTCCCATCCCCGTCTGCGACCTCAAACCAAGACGGCGCCTCGCCATCGCGGGTGGTGAGACCGTTTCCATGGTCAAAAACGACACGCAGGTTTTGACCTTGCGCAGTGACATCGCGGGCCACTGGACCGGAGCAGGCGGTCTCCGTTTTTCCGTATGTCTTGTTCAGCGCCCAGCGGGCGAGGCGCTCCCCGACAGGCGCCTTATTAGTGGGATGGATGTTTTCCACATTGCCGACATCGTTGATGATCGCCATGCCGGAATCGGGAATGAGAGCCGCCGCCCTTGTCTGTGCCTCCCAAAGTTCGGGCAGGGCATCCTGCTTGTTCTTCGGGTAGGCGAACGGCGCGAGTTGCACAAAGTAGAAGGGAAGGGTCTCCGCATTCCAAGCCTTGCGCCACTCGTCCACGAGCCTGACCATTTTCTCCGTGTAGGCTTCCCCCTCGCTGATATTCGCCTCTCCCTGATACCAGATGACCCCCTTGATCGCCAGGCGCGTGTAAGGGTGCACCCGCGCGTTGTAGAGCGGTCCGCCGGTCCACGGTTCGATCCGCGTCCCGCCTTGGCTGGCGACAATGAGGCCGATGGGGATTCCCGTCTCGCTGTTGATTTTTTTTCCAAAGTGATAGGCAACGGCCGAGAAGGGTGGCGCGGTGGAGGGCTGGCAGACTTCCCACTCCGCGCGGTCCGGCAGTTCGATCCAGCGCGTCGCGCTTTGCTCCTCCGGATTGGTCAGCAAACGCAAATGCGGGTGGTTGGCACTGGCGACCACCTCGCCGCTATCGGCGGAAAGTTCAATACTCCAAGCCATGTTGGATTGGCCCGAGCAAAGCCACACATCCCCCACGAGGAGATTTTTAAGCATGAGCGTCCGCGTGCCACTCGTCACGCTCATCGCCACAGGGCCTTGCAGCGAGGCCTTCATCGCAGGCAATGTCACAGACCATGCGCCGGAGGCGTCGGAGGTGGTTTCGACCTCCTCGCCGGTGCTCATGCTCACCTTCACAGCAGTGCCGGGCAATGCGTGGCCCCAAAACGGCTGGGGTTTTTCGCGCTGGAGCACCATGTCGTCATCGAAATGGTTTGCCAGCCTGAGGATGCCCTCCACAGGAATGGTGAGCGTCTGGGTATCCTCGCCACCCCGGCCATCCGAAACTCTGAAGACGAAGACATTTTTCCCGGCGTTGCCGAATTCGGGGGTCCCCACAAGCGCGCCGTCGGGCTTCACAGTCAACCACTCCGGCCCGCTGACCTTGGAAAAGACAAGGTTATCCCCGTCCTTGTCGTCGACATGGCGGTCGAGGGAATCCTGAATCGCCCGGCTCTCGGGAATCGTCGGGAGGGTCATCGGGTAAGGTGAACCAGAGAAGGAGGGCGGCAGGTTGTGGACGCCGGGTTCGCCTTGCACCGAGGCGTTGTCCATGTATGTGGGCACCCACATTTGGCCCGAGCCGCTGTTGTTGACGCTCAGGAGCAAACGCCCATAGGCCGTGCCTGCGGGAGCGGTGGCATTTCCAGCAAGGCGGTTCCATTGCTTGGGAGGAGCCGCAGCGTTGTCGGTTTCCGCCACGGTCACGACCGCCCCGACAGGCTTGTGGTTTGCGTCGAACCACTGCACTTGGATGCAAGGCTGCCAGCGGCTCTCAGTTGCGCCTGGATTCATGGCATCCACCGAAACGGCATAGGGCAGTCCACCTTTCGCGCTGAAATCCTGGGCGATGAATGTCGCACCCCAACGAAATTCCGCAGCCTGGTTATCTTTTCCAATGGCAGGATCCTGTTGCCCGTCCGTGAGCCAGGAATTCCACTCGGTCGGTTTGAAGAGTAGCCGACGCCATCCCTCACAGGCAAATGAGGGGCTCTTGTCTTTCGTAACGGTTCCCTTCTCGAATCCGCCATTCACGAGAAGTTCCGCACCCTCGGCAGGGCTGGAAATACCCAGCGCACAAGCCACCGTGATGAGGCGCACCAGAGTCTTGATTTCGGGTCCCATCAGGTTTTTTTCAAAAGACTATTCCTCTTTCGCCTTGCCATCAAAAACCGGAAAGGATTTGTCCCAACCCCAGAGTTTCGGCATGAGCATGGCGTCCCATTCGTTATATGCCGTCTGAAGGCACTTTACGATTTCGGGGTGTTCCACAGCGAGGTTGCGGGTCTCACTGATATCCTCCGCAATGCGGAAGAGTTGGGGCTCTCCACCGATTTTGGCTTTGATCAATTTCCATTCCTTGTCGCGAATCGCCCATGCCTTGTTGAATCGCCATTTCAATGTTCGATTGGGCGGGGTGGAAGCACCGGAGAGGAAGGGAAGAAGATCGATTCCGTCGAAATCCTTTTCAACCGAGCCGCCCGCTGCCGTCACGATGGTGGGCAGGAGGTCGAGGCTGATGACCGGAAAGCCAAGCGTCTGCCCGCCCTTCACCTTGGCCGGCCACTGCAAACAAAACGGGACGCGGATTCCGCCATCCCAGAGCTCGCCTTTTTCCCCGCGGAGCGGCGCGTTGGAGCAACCGTTGTCCTTCGGCTTTCCGCCATTGTCGCTGAGGAAGACCAGGAGCGTGTTTTCGGCAATGCCATTCTTTCGCAGGGCCTCCAAGACACGGCCCACGTTGCGATCCATGGCATGGAGCATGGCTTTGACGAACCGACGCTTCTCGTCCGGTTCGCTCTTGAACTTCTCCAAATCCTGATCGGTAGCCTGCAGCGGACCGTGGACTGCATTGAAAGGCAGATAAAGGAAAAAAGGCTTGTTCCGATGGCGGTTGATGAAGGCGACCGCCTCGCGCCCGAAGGCGTCGGTGAGGTATTCCGATTCCTCGACTTTCTCCGCGCCGCGAAAAACGGGATTGGTCGACTGGTTCATCTTCGTGCCGTATTTCCCGTCGGCGCGGTAATTCGACGCCCCGTTGTTGAATCCGAAATACTCGTCGAACCCGCTGCTCAGCGGTTGAAACTCGGAGTTCTCCCCCGTGTGGCTCTTGCCGACGAGCCCAGTCACATAGCCAAGAGCTTTCAAACGCTCTGGGAGGGTCTTCACCGTCTTGGGAATCCCGATCTTCACATCCTCGCGCAGCCGATAGGGTCCTGGGTTTTCCTCAAACCCAAAACGGTTTTGATAAAGCCCGCTCAAGAGTCCAGCCCGAGAGGGACCGCAAACCGGCGCGGTCGAATACCCGGCTGAAAATTGCACACCATTGCGGCCGATGGAATCGATGTTCGCAGTCACGCTGTCAGCGTCCCCACGATAGAGAACCTCCCCGTAGCCGAGGTCATCGGCCATGATGACCACGACATTTGGGCGCGCCGGAGTGATTGCGCTTGCGAGTGATACAAAGAGCAAAAACTGGGCAACAAACAGGATGACGGGATTTTGCATCGGATGGATTTTTCGGGTCATCGACATGGGTTTCTTTTGCGGGGAACTCTTTCCCCATGGAGGAAGAGCCTTCTGGCCCTTGGCCTGTTTTTTGTCATCCTCCGCGGCTTCGGTGGCGAGGCACATCGAAATCTGCAAGTCCGTGGTCATTTGTTTTGACCGTCCATTTGCGCAGGCGCTCCTGATATTCCTTCACCAGATCCATTGTCTTGGAGATTTGTTGGTTCCTTGGATACCCTCTCGTGCTTGGGCGAGACTTCCTTTTTACTGCGGCTAATGGACTTCAGGCGGAAGATTTTTAGCGACTTGATTGTGGTGTTTTCCGAGCCCGAAAGCTTGGTCTCGGGTGCGTCGAGACCTTTGATCGGGAGTTTGCGAATCTCGTAGGACGCCCCGCCCTCGGCATAGATTTCGTTGAATGTGCGGTCGGTAAAGATGCGGGCGCTGCGCCCATTGAAACTCGCATCTATACCATTGATGAGAAGAGGGCGCTGAGCGGAGTCGTCAAACTCGATCAGCACCTCGGTGAGTTCACGCTGACATTTCTGGAGGAGTGCATTGGCCTGATCGAGAGTGAGGTCTTTGCCTTCTCCGAGGACTTCGCCACGGAGATTCTCAGTTTCCTTGACCGGCGAGAAAAAGACCCGCAGACCTTCGGGAGTTTCGCGGAGAGTCAACTCGTGCGGGAGCGTGAAGGCCTGGTTCACGATCTGATCGGGAAATTGCTGCACATACCTGTCGGTTTGCACCCAGCCAATCTGGATGCGGCGACTGTCCGGCACATCGCTGAAGGTCTGCGCAGCGTAGAAGGCACCATGCGAGGTGCCGTGCGGACCGGACTCTTTGCGGAAAGTCTTACCGTCAAATTGACCAATGAAATAGCGATTCTGCGCGCCCAGAAGGACCCAGCGGGACTCGCCGGATTTCCCTGCCACCGGTAGCTCAAACATTTCGGGACACTCGAACACCGCTCGGCGATCGGGATCCGTGAATCCTCCAGTGCGTGTCCACTGGCGGAGATTCTTCGATTCATAGAAGGCCATGTGGCGCTTGGTCAGGCCTTCGGGAGCGCCCGGCTGAGCCGGTGTCGCTTCCGTCTCAGCGCACGGCGATTCACTGTAGACAACCATCACCCATTTCTGCCCCGGTTGATACCAAATGATCTTTGGGTCACGGCCAGAGTGTTTAACGACCGGGTTCTCCGGCAACTCGGTGAATGTGAGCCCGCCGTCCTTGCTATACGCGAGGCATTCGCCACGCGCCGTGCTGGTAAAGGCGACGAACAGCGTGCCCTTGCCAAGCCCCGCCGTGTCGGCGTGATCCACGAATCCACCGCCCGAGAAGGCTCCATCGCGCACCGTTCGTTGATAGAGCGCGATGGGCTTCTCCTCCCAATGGACGAGGTCCGCGCTTTCGAGATGTCCCCAATGCATGTTGCCCCAGGAAATGCCGAACGGGTTGTATTGATAGTAGAGGTGGTATTTGCCGTCGTGGAAAACCATTCCATTTGGGTCATTGTTCCAACCTCGCCGCGTGGAGGCATGAAATTGATTGCGATATGGCTTTGCGTAGTCATCTGCCGCGAGCGCATCACCCGCCTCGCCAATTTTGATTTTTTCAAATGCCGGCTTGCACGACTCCGGGATTTTCTTGCCGTCCACCGGCGCGATTTTGATTTGCTTGCCCTTCAGCGAGAAAGGCTCGATCGAATAGGCCGCGAGCCAGAAGGCATCGTCGCCTTGAGGCAGTCCAACGGTGAAATTCTGCACCAACTTGTCGCCGTCGTAGATCCCGAGCAAAATCATGCGGCTTGGGCCCTTTGCTGCATTCGAGACAGGAACTATGAGGTGCGTGCCATCCACCGTCAGCGTTTTTTCCAGAGCAACCAGCGGTGGCGGCAAGGCGGGCTTCGTATCCGTCTGCACGATGTGATCCACATTGGTATGACCCCACACCCCCTTGTGCGAATCGACGATTTGAACCACTGCCTCCTCGCCAACAAACTCGGATACGTCCCAGCCCGACGCCTCCAGTTCCTCAGTCCCGCCCGGGGTCGTATTCCTACCCGCCGCCGTGCGCACCACCTTGCCATCCACAAGCAGATTCATGCAGGTCGCATTCTCGCAACCGCCAGCTCCGATGAGGAAACTCAGGTATTTCCGCTCCAGCTTGAATGGCGGTGAAGTGAGCTTGCCTGTAGCACCATCGCCGCCGTTGTAGGAGTTCACCAAACCTTTGCCGCGAAAGCCGGTAACATGCCCCTGAGAGCCGATCTTTCCCTGTGCCGGCCCCGAGCCGAAGGCATCGCCTTCAACTTTCCAATTGCCATAAGTCCCGTCCTCGAAATCAGCGAGAAGAATATCCGTTGCGGCGTGGAGCGGGGCAGATGCGATAAGCACCACGATGGGTATGAGTGTTGTGTTCATGAATTGAGCAGGCAATGCTCCACCCTTAGGGATTCGGCCAGATGGATTTCAGTTCGTGGGCCTTCAGGCTTTCGAGGGTGGCATCTCCGCCATGCACGCGCACAACCGCTTTATCCAAAGAAGCGCCCATCTGCGCAAGGTTGTGCAGGAGGTAGACGACACCGCGCTCTGCAAAAACCTCCATGGTTGGACGATCGACATAAATGCGAAGGTCGAGTTTGCCGTCCTCCGTGTCGTAAGAAACCAGCTTGCCCTTTCCTGCGACGAACTCCTTGGTGGCCAGATCGTATGTGACTTTATCGTCGCCCAACTGCACATCGATCGAGGCGGGTTTGCTACCTTGGCTGTAGTCGATCGTCATGACGATCTCGACCAACTCCGACGGTTGTTTGAACTTCAGCACGTTGTCGCCCGTATTGAGTTTCTGATCCTTGAGAGCAAGAATCTCTTCACCCCGTAAAACCTCCAATTCCTTCACCGGATTTGCGTAACAGCGAAATCCCATCCTCGGTGGTTTTCGATCTGAGTTCCAACGGCAAGGTAAATCACTAATTAAAGGAGGTGTTCTTGTTTTTTTGAAGTGTGCGTGCCCAGACCATGAAGATGGCTCGGCCATCAGGGGCGTTACTAAAACATTGGCCGGCCTTGATTTCCCCCCCATTGTCAGGCGGGTTGCAGCGTCATCCGGTTTGAAGGTTTTTCCGTCAAAGGTGCCGACCTGATACCGGGGGGTTGCGTCCATGAGTAGCCATTTCTTGTTTTTAGGATCGCCGTCGACCGGGAGTTCCACGAACTCCGGGCACTCGTGGTTGAAATCTCATCCGAGTTTTTGATGAGCGCAGAGGCCCCCGGCCAACGATCCGCGGGACCGCTATCGCAAGAGATTTGGGCCTTCTTGCCCACATATTCGCCCACATCGATACAGCCCCAGGCATCCACTGTCTCAGCAAAAGGAGCCAGGAAAACACCGAACTTGTAGGAGGTCACGCCATCGACATCCACCCGCACGGTGTTGCCACGATACCCAGGGCTGGGGCTCTGGACCGGAATGAGCAGATACTTGCCGGTGATTTCCAGTTCCCGGGGTTCGGGGGGGGCGGCTTGGGCAACGTGGCCTCCTATGAGCACGGCGCAGAGTATGGAGAGGATGAGACGGGGAGAGGCGATGTTTTGCATTTTGGATTTATTAGAGGGTGGCTCCGTTTGATAAAATGACATCCCGATACCAGAAGGCGGAATCCTTCGGCGTGCGGGCCAATGTTTTCCCGTCCACATGGACGAGTCCGAATCGGTGTTTATAGCCCTCGGCCCACTCGAAATTATCGAGGAATGACCAGTGGAAATAACCACGGATATCGACACCCTCAGCGGAGGCGCGACGCAACGCGCGGAGGTATCGGGTGGTGAAGTCGATCCGGTGCGCATCATGCACCTTGCCGTCGAGTGCGACCCAGTCGTGGCCGCTCATGCCGTTTTCTGTGATCACAATAGGCACTTGATAGCGTTCATGGAAGAAACGGGGCCCCCAATAGAGCGCGTCCGGAGTCACCGGCCAACCGAAAAGAGTGCGCGGATAGCCAGGCCCCAACTCGCTCTCAAGGAGGCAGGCCACCCGTCCTTGCGCGTTGCGGGTATGGTGCCAACCCGCGGCATAGATGTTCATGCCGCAGAAATCCAAAGGCTGCTTGATGACGGCGAGATCGGCCTCCCAGTTCGCGGGGAGATACCTCGCCTGCGCCTGCACATAGGCTTCCGGATACCGCCCGAGAAGAGCGGCGTCGTTCCAGACCGGCGCACCGAGCGTGAAATCATCCGCGTCCGGCACACCGAACAATCCGGCCCTTGCATGCTCCACGACCTCGGGATCGTTCGCATACTCAGCCGCGACGGAGTGGACGCCAACGGCCGGCGCCCAGCCAACAATCGGCTGCAAGGCCGCACGGGAGCGAAGCGTCTGCACCGACCTGCCATGGGCCAAGAGAACATTGTGCGCGATGTTCACAATATCGGAAACAGGCAAGGCCAGCCCCGGTGCATTCGTCCCCGTCTTGTGCCCGAAGGTGACGAAAATTTGCGGCTCATTGAGCGTCATCCAATGCTGCACGCGGTCGCCCAGCTTCTTCGCCACCACGGCTGTGTAATCGGCAAACCACTCCGCGCTGTCGGGGTTCATCCATCCGCCCTTACGGTAAAGCGCCAAAGGATAATCCCAGTGGAAAAGCGTCGTCCACGGAGTGATTTTTTTCGCAAGGAGCGCGTCGACCAAGCGGTCGTAAAAATCCAGTCCGCGCGCGTTCACCCCTCCTCGGCCCTGCGGCATGATGCGGGGCCATGAGAGCGAGAACCGGTAGGCCTTCAGGCCCAACTCCGACATCAAGGCGACATCGGATTCCATGCGATGGTAGTGGTCACAAGCCGTATCCCCGTTATCAAATTGGAACACTTTTCCCGGCGTATGGGAAAACTGATCCCAAACGGAGAGGCCCTTGCCATCAGTCTCAAACGCCCCCTCCACCTGATAGGCCGCAGTCGCGGAACCCCAGACAAAATCGGAGCAAAAGGATGAATCGGAAGCGGGATTGGTCATCGGAAGAAAAGGAGTTGAGCACGCTAAGTGTTTCATGTTTCTGACATGGTGCAAATCTTTTCATTTATTGTTTGGATGAGGCGATACGATTTTCCACCCATCAGCGCCTGACCGCTTCCTCCTGCTGGAACTGGCGTGCATGCTGAAAACCGATGGCGTAGTGGTTACGGTGATGGAAGCAAAATTCGTCAGTAATACCAAAGTCCTCTAAGAAATAGACTTTACACAAGGTTTGTTTTTTGCGATTTTTGTGTCGCATGAGAGTTCTACCAAAACTTGGACAAGAAATTGTTGGGCAAATCGAAGAGGCTTGGAAGCTTCCGCAAGAGGATTGGGCGCGCAAGCGCCTGCTAGTGGTGCGCTTGGTCGCCCAACATGAACACACCGTCGCTGAGATCATGAAAATCGCTGCCGTCTGTCGCCAAACCGTTTTCACCTACCGGGACAAGGTTCTGAGTGAGGGTGTGAAAGGGTTGCTCAAACGCGACTGGAATGGAGCTCGCAAGCCTGCCGTGCGTGGAGCGGTGGCCGAAGAGTTTTTGGAGCGACTTGGGGAAGGAAAGTTCCGACAAGCGCGGGACGCGCAGACATGGATCAAGAAGAGAACCAGAAAGACGCTCACCGAGAGCGGAGTGCGCAAAACCATCCGGCGCTTGGGAGGCAAGCTCAAGGTTCCCCGCAAAAGCCATGTGAAAAAGGACACGAAGGCGGCTGCGGAGTTCCGCGTGGATTTAAGCA